>Ga0187819_10002048_pt1 | contig 10575 bp, 7 predicted proteins | sample NC_wetland_sal_i_15_FD_132411 | JGI IMG/M metagenome (GOLD analysis project Ga0187819, IMG submission 132411) | Wetland sediment microbial communities from Neuse River Estuary, North Carolina, USA - SO4_4 | ecosystem: Environmental > Aquatic > Freshwater > Wetlands > Sediment | place: USA: North...
GAGGTCCGGTTCCTGATGGGCTTTAACCGGGACGTGATCAGGCGCCGCCGCGATCAGCTGAACGAGATGGGCGTCCGGATCCGCTGGGCCGGCCGCCGGCAGCGGCTGTGGCGAAGCGTGATCTCTGAACTCGAGGACGCCGAGCGGATGACCGTGGGCAACTCCGTACTGACACTGCAGTTTTGCGTGAATTATGGCGGCCGGGCAGAGATCGCCGACGCCGCCAAGGCGATCGCGATGGAAGTCGCCGCGGGTCGGTTGCGGCCAGACAAGGTCGACGAGAAGGTCGTCGGCAGGTATCTGGACGAGCCGGAGATCCCGGACGTCGACTTGTTCGTGCGGTCATCGGGGGAGCAGCGCACGTCGAACTTCCTGCTCTGGCAGTCTGCATACGCCGAGCTGGTGTTCCTGGACACGCTGTTCCCCGACTTCGACCGGCGTCACCTGTGGCATGCGTGCGAGATCTTCGCCAGCCGGGACCGCCGCTATGGCGGGGCAGTGCCGAATCCGCTACCGCCCGAACCGCCGGAGTCGCTGAGCCCGCCCGGCTGACCCGCCGCACGTCCACTCCGACATGATGGTTGTGACCTAGCTGCTGCTATAGCGACACCTAGATCACAACGATCAAGTATGCGGAACGTTGAGTGTCAACCTTGGTTGCCATCGGCAGGGTCCTTGGGCAGCGCTCGACAGGACAGAAGGCCCTTCCCGGGGAACGTGCTTACGGGGTGAAATCAGTCGGCAGTTGTGAACCCTAGACGAATCGCGGCGATGACATGGCGGCGGCAGGCGAGGTAGTGGTCGATCCATCCCGGCATGCGGCGCGCGCGCCTGGCGTGAGCGGGCATGCCCAGGCCAGCCTTGCCAGGAAGGTTCCCGACTTCGGCGAACGGCCCATGCTGGTGTTCTGGGAGACCACGCGCGCATGTCTGCTTGCCTGCAGGCACTGCCGGGCCTCCGCTACGCGACGCGGGCTGCCGGGGGAACTGAGCCGGGCCGAGGGCTACGACCTGATTACCCAGGTCGCTGGGTTCGGCAGGCCATACCCGATCCTCGTCCTGACCGGCGGGGACTGCCTTATGCGTCCTGACCTATTCGAGCTTGCTGAGTACGGGACTAGCCTCGGCATTCCGGTCTGCCTTTCGCCCTCGGTGACGCCGATGCTCACGGATGAGGTTATTGACAAGATCGCCGGCAGCGGCATCAGGGCGGTATCGATCAGTCTTGACGGATCGAAGGCCACAACTCATGACGGCGTGCGCGGCATCTCCGGCCACTTCGACGCGACCGTGCGCGCCATCACAAGGTTCGCGGCCGTCGGCGTGACGGTCCAGGTCAACACGACGGTGATGCGGGCCAACGCGGCCGAACTCGCCGACGTTGCCGCCCTGGTAGCCGGGACCGGCGCGCGCATCTGGGAGGTCTTCTTCCTTGTGCATGTCGGCCGGGGCACGGCCGAAGGGGCTGTGACATCGGCGGAACACGAGGCAGTCTGTCAGTTCCTTTATGACGCCTCGCACTACGGCTTCATCGTCCGCACCGTGGAGGCCCCGTTCTTCCGGCGCGTCGTGGCCCGGCGGCGCGCAGGCGACCCCGCTCCTGCCAGCGAGCTTTACCAGCATCTTTCCGGGCGGCTGACCAGCCTCCTCGGCGCACCGGCGGCACGGCCGAGCGCGCACACTGCCGCAACCCGCGACGGCAAGGGCATTCTCTTCGTTGCCCATGACGGGGAGGTCTACCCGGCCGGGTTCCTCCCTATTGGCCTGGGCAACCTGCGAGACCGGCCGCTCCGCGATATCTACCGGGACGACCCGCTGCTGCGCTCGATCCGGGCGGCCGAGTTCACCGGCAGGTGCGGTCGCTGCGAGTATGCCGACCTTTGCGGCGGATCACGCGCGCGCGCTTATGCCGCGGCCGGGGATCCCCTCGGCGAGGATCCGGCCTGCACGTACCAGCCCGTTCCCGCAGGCCAAAGAGCCGCCGCCCGCCAGCTACGCCACGTGACATAACTCCAGCGGCCAGATGACACAATGGCCGGCATGTCGGCAGCTAGAGACGATCAGCAGACCACCCCCGTGGCTACGGAGCAGGTGGCCGACTCGGCCGCGGACCACAAGTCCCGCGCGGAAGCGTCGCCGACGGTCCGGCGCTCGACCTGGTTCCTTGAGCACACACAGGACGTAGTCACCATCACGGTAGGGATCGTCCTGATCGCGCTTGCCGCCGTTTTGCTGATCTCTGCCATCGTGGACTTCGCCGACGGGCACTGGGGCTCCATCACCGACGCGGGCCCAAAGCTGCTGGATAGCGTGCTGCTGGTCCTCATCCTGGTGGAGATCGTGCACACGGTTGTGCTGTCGCTGCGAGCGCATCGGCTGGCGGCGCAGCCGTTCATCGTGGTCGGGCTGATCGCCGTCATCCGGCGGATTCTCTTCGTGCTGACCCCTGGCAGCAAAATCACTGCGAGCACCTCGCAGCTGGCCCTGCTCATCGGCATGGTCGCCGTGTTCGTCGCCGGGCTCATCGCGGTGACCCTCGTCGAACGACGGGGCGAGTAGCGCAACCAGCTTAGGTCCGGCCGAAACCCCAGTTCAGCAGCCTCGCCGCAGCAGCGATGGCCGAGCTTGGGTTGCTCGTCGGGCTCGCGTGCAGGACCACGCCCAGCAGCGTCTGCGCTCCCCTGCGTGCCTCGAACAGCAGGCAGTTGCCGGCCACCTTGGTGTCGCCAGTCTTGATCCCGATGGCGCCGCGGTACGACCCGATCAGCTGGTTGGTCTGGTACCACAGGTAAGCGTGGTGGTCGGTGCTGGCACGCAGGCGGTAGCCGCGCTGAGCCACGATCTGGCGGAATAGCGGGATGCTCATGGCCTGCTCGCCAAGCCGGATCAGGTCGCCGGGGGTGGAATAGGTCGAGTACTCACTCGGATACGGCATTCCGTCGAAGCTCGAGAAGTGCGTTGAGATCATGCCGATAGCCATGGCCATCGCGTTCATCTTGGCGACGAACGCAGTGCGGCCAGGACCGTAGACGGTGGCCAGCAGGTAAGCGGCATCGCAGCCGGAGGGGATCAGCATGGCCTCCAGCAACTGCCGCGCGGTCAGCACGTCTCCGGCGATCAGGCCGGCGCTGCTGGCGCCGTCCCGCTCGACGTAGCGGATGGCGGCTTTGGTGACCTTGATCTTCTGATTCAAGTTGCCGGCGTCGAGTACGACCAGCGCGGTCATCACTTTGGTGATGCTGCCCATCGGCCGGCGGATGCCAAGGTCTTTGCCCCACAGCCGGGCTCCGGATCCGACGTCCACCAGCTCCGCGCCCTTGACGCTGACCGCCGGTCCCGTGCCGCGCGCAGGCAAGGCATCAACCGCCGCGCCGGCGATCGGCACATCGAACGCCGAGGCCGCGACGGGCGCGACGCAGGCCAGCGCCATCCCGACCGCCACGGCTGTCAGGCAATCTGCCAGGTACCGGCCGCGCTGGTGGCGGCGCCAGCATCTCGATACCAGCACGCTGCGATCTAACCAGGCCGAGATGTCTATGACCTAACGAAAGCGTGACTTTGAGCCGCCTTGATGCGCCGAAGGTCAGCGACTGGCCTGGTATCCGGCCAGCGCCAGCATGGCGAGTACGGCCAGGACCCGGCCCAGCCGACCGCCGGCCGAGAGGCTGGGCCAGGAGAGGGTGGCCAGCCAGCCGAGGACGGCGGCGACGCCGCAGAGGGCTCCTGCCCCGGCCGGGCCGCGGATGGCCAGGCCGACGATGAGCAGGACAACCAAGGCCATCGGCGCGACCCAGGCGGGCAGCTGGTACAAGAGCATCAGGGGCTTGGCGCTGCGGCGCTCCGCAGCCTGCCGGGCGGGCGAGGCGCCAGGCGTGTAGAGGGTGCTGCCCTTCGGCAGCGGCCTTATTCGCTGCTGCCTGGACGGCCTGCTGGTGCTCACGCCCCCACCCTTCCGCCCGTAGCCCCGGCCAACTGGCCAGCGTTTCCCATGGTCGCCGCCCAGATTACCGCCAGTTACCGCGGGCTTGTCCCGCTCGCGGCCGCCCAAACTGATGCGACGCAGTGGCGGGGGTGCCGCTAAGCTGGCAGCACCGCCACCCCTTTATCGGGTTTCGCGCACGTCACACGCAGGCCGCCGACCGCCAGCCGGATGGAGAGATTGATGGCACGACGCAGCGATCGCATGGAAACCATCGTCAGCTTGTCCAAGCGACGGGGCATCGTCTTCCCGTCCAGCGAGATCTATGGCGGTCTTCGTGCGGCCTGGGACTACGGCCCGCTGGGCGTCGAGATCAAGAACAACATCAAGCGCCAGTGGTGGCGGTCGATCGTGACGCTGCGTGACGATGTTGTCGGGGTCGACTCCAGCGTCATCCTCGCGCCCGAGGTCTGGCAGGCCAGCGGCCACCTGACGCAGTTCGTTGACCCGCTCACCGAGTGCCAGTCCTGCCATTACCGGTTCCGCGCTGACCACCTGATCGAGGCATACGAGGAGAAGCACGGGCATGCCCCCGAAGGCGGCCTGGCCGATCTGTCCTGCCCGCACTGCGGGACGAAGGGTGCGTTCACCGAGCCGCGGATGTTCAACGGGCTGTTGCGCACCTTCCTGGGCCCAACCGAGGACGAGTCCGGCCTGGCCTACCTGCGGCCCGAGACCGCTCAGGGCATCTTCATCAACTACAAGAACGTGCTGCAGACCGCACGGAAGAAGCTGCCCTTCGGCATCGGGCAGATCGGCAAGTCGTTCCGTAACGAGATCACGCCTGGCAACTTCATCTTCCGCACCCGCGAGTTCGAGCAGATGGAGATGGAGTTCTTTGTCAAGCCGGGCACCGACGAGGAATGGCATCAGTACTGGATCGACGCGCGCCAGGCCTGGTACCTCGATCTCGGCGTTAGCAGCGACAACCTGCGCCTGCACGAGCACCCACATCACAAGCTGTCGCACTACTCCAAGCGGACTGTCGACCTTGAGTACCGGTACGACTTCCCAGGTAGCGAATGGGGCGAGCTTGAAGGCATCGCCAACCGGACCGACTTCGACCTGACCACCCACGGCAAGGCTTCCGGCCAGGACATGTCCTACCTGGACGAGTCCGGCGAGCGCTACGTTCCGTACGTGATCGAGCCTGCGGCGGGCGTCGACCGGTCGATGCTCATGTTCCTGCTTGAGGCGTACACCGAAGACGAGGCACCGGATGCCAAGGGCAACATGGAGAAGCGCACCGTGCTGCGGCTCGACCACCGGCTCGCCCCGGTCAAGGTGGCCGTGCTGCCGCTTTCCCGTAACGCCGATCTCTCGCCTAAGGCCAGAGACGTCGCGGCAGCGTTGCGGCAGCACTGGAACTCCGACTTCGACGACGCGGGCGCGATCGGCCGCCGGTACCGCCGCCAGGACGAGATCGGCACGCCGTACTGCGTGACCGTCGACTTCGAGTCGCTGGATGACCAAGCCGTGACCGTGCGCGAGCGCGACTCGATGAAGCAGGAACGCATCAACATCGACGGCCTAGTCGGCTATCTGTCCGAGCGCCTCGCAGGCTGCTGATTCGGGGCTGCGGCAGCCAGGAACAGCCTGCCTCAGTCAGCAGCGGATCTCGCGCGCGGAACCTCCGCGACCCAGACCTTGATCAAGCCGGCTCCGCGAGGTTGCCACCTGTGAGCGCGGCAAGGACCGCGCGCGTTGTCTCTTCCCCGGGCACGGTATCCGGCAGCCGCGGGCAACGGCGGAAGATCTCAGCGGCGGCCTGATGGAATCCGTCCGGCAGGCCAGCCCCGGCCATGCACTGCGCGATCTCCTCCATTTCGGCTACCCAGCGCCAGCCCTTCGTCACCGCTGACCGGGCCGAGCGCTCCGACTGGCCAGCTAGCTGCGGCTGGGACAGCTCCCACTCCGAAAGCAGCGCGTCCTCAACGCCCTCGGCCCGGGCCAGCCCACGAGCGGCCAGCAGCAGCGCGGCAGTGCCCTTCGTCCAGGCCGCGTACGCCATCTTTACCGCGGACGCGGCCGTGATCGACCCGGACAGAATCAGGGGCTCAAGCGCCGTTCCCTCGAACAGATCACGGATGGCCGCGGCGTGCTCTCCCGATAGGTACAAGCGCGAAAGTCCTTTTTCCGGGAACGGGGGCGGCCCGATGATGCCGCCGTCCACATACGTGCCGCCGTTGGCGGTGATCAGCTGAGCCACCTCACGAGCGGTGCCGGGCGCGATCGCGTTGGCATCGAGGTAAATACCGGTGAAGCCATGCACAGCCCAGGCAACATCTAGCGCCGCATGCGGCGGGCACACCGAGATGATCACCTGTGCCTGCTCCGCGACCTGCCTCGCGGTGCCCGCTTCCGTCAGACCGGCCGCCATGGCTCGCGCCGCGGTCGCCGGGCTGCGGCCGTGAGCTGCCCACAGGACCGAATGGCCGCGATCGGTCAGGCATCGTCCAACGGCTGCGCCCATCTCGCCCGGATGCAGCAGCCCGATAACTTGGGCGCTTGGCTTGTCCATGGCTGAGTCTGACACGGCTGGACAAGAAGACGCGTGGCCGGTGATATCGGCATGCTGGTCGGTCTGGCGATGCGCCTGCGCGCTCGTGACGCAGATGACTGTGCTGAACTCTCGCGGCATCGTCAGGACCTTCGGCTCTGGCTACTGGTCGAACCAGATGCGCAGGCTAGGAACTGCGAGGCGCACGGTTGGCCATATGCCGCAGCTGCGTCCTAGCTGAGCGCCGTGCGAATCATGGCGTCAGCCTGGGAATAGGGAGACTTGAATGACTACGACCGAGCTTCGTTACGTTCGTTTTTTTGAGGAGTTTGGCATCGCGGATGTCCCGTTCGTAGGCGGTAAGAACGCCTCATTGGGCGAAATGTACCGTAATCTGTCTGCCCAGGGTGTGCGTGTCCCGCATGGCTTCGCCATTACGGCCGACGCCTACCGCTACATGCTCGACGAGGCGGACGCGTGGGGAGCGTTGCACGCGGCGCTGGATGACCTGGATCCGGCTGACATGGTCGGCCTGGCCCGGGCAGGCAAGCTCGCACGCGAGATCGTTTACGGTGCCGGGTTGCCCACGAGTCTGGTTAGCGAGATCCTGGTCGGCTACCGACAGCTGCAGGAAGAGTACGGCGAGGACGTGAGCGTTGCGGTGCGCAGCTCGGCCACTGCCGAAGACCTGCCTACAGCGAGCTTCGCTGGCCAGCAAGAAACGTTCCTTAACATCAGGGGCGAGGAGAGCCTGCTTGATGCCTGCCGCCGTTGCTTCGCCAGCCTGTTCACCGATCGTGGCATTCATTACCGCGTGGACCAGGGATTCGACCACTTCAAGGTGGCGTTGTCGATCGGCATCATGAAGATGGTCAGGTCCGACCTAGCTGCGTCGGGCGTGACGTTCACGCTGGACACCGAGTCCGGGTTCCGCGACGTTGTCTTCACTACCGCCTCATACGGGCTGGGCGAGAACATCGTGCAGGGTGCCGTCGAGCCGGACGAGTTCTACGTGCACAAGCCGACGTTCGCGGACGGCCACCGTGCGGTGCTCCGCCGCCTGCTGGGCGACAAGGCGGTGAAGATGGTGTTCGTCGAGGGCGGGACCAGGCACACCACGCGCAACGTGCCCACACCGAAGGCGGACAGGGAGCGTTACTGCATCAGTGACGCAGATGTCTTGGAGCTGGCCGACTATGCGCTGAAGATCGAACGCCATTACGACCGGCCGATGGACATCGAATGGGCCAAGGACGGGATAGACGGCAAGATCTACCTGGTACAGGCGCGTCCCGAGACGGTCGCGTCCCAGCGCAAGGCGACAGTTCTCGAGGGCTATGTGCTGGATGGTCATGGTGAGGTGATCGTCGAGGGCCGGTCGGTGGGCGAGAAGATCGCTTCCGGCACGGTGTACGTAATCGACAACCTGACCCAGCTCGGCAGCTTCAAGGCTGGCGAGGTGCTGGTGGCCGATACCACGACTCCGGACTGGGAGCCGGTCATGAAGACCGCGGCGGCCATCGTGACCAATCGGGGCGGGCGTACCTGCCATGCCGCGATCATCGCCCGTGAGCTAGGGATCCCGGCGGTCGTCGGGGCGGGCAACGCTACAACCCAGCTACGTACTGGCGAGCCGGTCACGGCCTCCTGCGCGGAGGGCGACACCGGCCTGATCTACCGCGGCGAGGTCGCCTTCCATGTCGAGCGCACAGAAGTGAGCTCGCTGGCACGGCCAAGGACCGAGATCATGATCAACCTTGGCAATCCGGATCTTGCCTTCAAGACCTCGTTCCTGCCCAACGACGGCGTAGGCCTGGCGCGGATGGAGTTCATCATCAGCGAATCCATCAAGGCCCACCCGCTAGCCCTGCTCCATCCCGAGCGCGTGACCGACCCGGCCGACCAGCAGACTCTGGACCACCTGGTCCGCGGATACCCCGACGGAGCAAGCTTCTTCGTGCAGCGTCTGGCCGAGGGCATTGGTACCATCGCGGCGGCCTTCTGGCCGAAGCCCGTCGTCGTTCGAATGTCGGACTTCAAGACCAACGAGTACGCGAGCCTTGTTGGCGGTGCCCCGTTCGAGCCCGCCGAGGACAACCCGATGCTCGGGTTCCGCGGCGCGTCCCGGTACGCGCATCCCGCTTACGCCGAGGGTTTCGCCCTTGAATGCCAGGCGATGCGGCGGGTGCGCGAAGAGATGGGGCTGACGAACGTAATCATCATGCTGCCGTTCGTTCGCCGGGTGGCAGAGGCGGAGCAGGTCCTTGCCAGGATGGCTGAGCTAGGACTCAAGCGCGGTGAAAACGGGCTGAAGGTTTACGCGATGTGCGAGATCCCGAACAACGTCATTCTCATTGACGCCTTCGCCAGGCATTTCGATGGGTTTTCCATCGGTTCCAATGACCTGACCCAGCTGACGCTGGGTGTGGATCGCGACAGCGCGATCGTGGCCTTCGACTACGACGAGCGCGATGCGGGAGTCAAGGAGATGATCCGGCTCTCCGTCGAAGGCTGTCGGCGCAACGGCATCCACTCCGGGCTCTGCGGTCAGGCGCCGTCCGATTATCCGGATATGGCCGAATACCTGGTCGAGCTGGGCATCGACTCGATGAGCCTCAATCCCGACACGGTGCTGAAGACTACGCAGCTAGTCCTCGACGTGGAGGCCAAGCTCGGGACCGGCCGGGCATAAGGCACCAGCCGCTAGCACCGGGTCGGCTCCCGGTAGAGTTCAAGCAGAGAGCGGCGGGCTGTAAGCCCTTGGCCGCTCACGACGTCTGGCTGCCGATGACCGGCCACGGCCCAAGGAGAGCATGCAGTGGCGAAGCTCGTCTACGACTTCACCGAGGGTAACAGGGACCTGAAGGACCTACTCGGCGGCAAGGGCGCCAACCTGGCCGAGATGACCAACCTTGGCCTGCCGGTGCCGCCGGGCTTCACTATCACTACCGAGGCCTGTCGCCACTACCTGCAGCACGGCGACATTCCCGAGGGCCTCTCGGATCAAATCGAGCAGCACCTTACGCGGCTTGAAGAGGCCAGGGACAAGGGACTCGGCGACGCCATCGACCCGCTGCTGGTCAGCGTCAGGTCCGGGGCCAAGTTCTCGATGCCGGGCATGATGGACACGGTGCTGAACATCGGCCTGTCCGATGAGTCTGTGCACGGGCTAGCTAAGCAGGCAGGCAACGAGCGGTTCGCCTGGGACTCCTACCGGCGGCTCATCCAGATGTTCGGCAAGACGGTGCTCGGCATCGATGGCGAGGCCTTCGAACGCGCACTGGACACGGCGAAGCGGGTCAAGGGTGCCACCAGTGATCTGGACCTGGACGCCAGCGACCTGCGCACGCTTACGGAGAGCTTCAAGGAAATAGTCCTAGAACGGACCGGCAGGCATTTCCCGCAGGACCCGCGGGAGCAGATGGACCTGGCGATCCGGGCGGTGTTCGAGTCGTGGAACGCTGACCGGGCCATCCTGTACCGACGGCAGGAGCGCATCCCTGCCGACCTCGGCACCGCGGTCAACGTGGTGGCCATGGTTTTTGGCAACCTCGGCCTTGACTCAGGCACCGGCGTGGCATTCACCCGCGACCCCGGCAGCGGCCAGCAAGGGATTTACGGGGACTACCTACAGAACGCGCAGGGCGAGGACGTGGTGGCCGGCATCCGCAACACCATGCCGCTGCAGGAACTCGAGCGGATCGACGCCAAGTCCTACGCCGAGCTGCTCGGCATCATGTCCACCCTGGAGACTCACTACCGCGACTTGTGTGACATCGAGTTTACGATCGAGCGCGGCAAGCTGTGGATGCTGCAGACGAGAGTCGGCAAGCGCACGGCCGGGGCCGCGTTCCGGATCGCCACGCAGCTCGTCGACCAGGGACTCATCGACATGGACGAGGCGCTCTGCCGGGTCACTGGCAGTCAACTCGCGCAGCTGATGTTCCCTCGCTTTGATGTCGGCCACGGCGCAACCAAGATCACTACCGGAGTCAGCGCCTCGCCGGGCGCCGCGGTCGGTGCCGCAGTGTTCGACTCGGCCCGGGCAGTCGAGCGCGCTGCGGTTGGCGAGCAGGTGATCCTCATCAGGCGCGAGA
>Ga0187819_10002050_pt1 | contig 10565 bp, 8 predicted proteins | sample NC_wetland_sal_i_15_FD_132411 | JGI IMG/M metagenome (GOLD analysis project Ga0187819, IMG submission 132411) | Wetland sediment microbial communities from Neuse River Estuary, North Carolina, USA - SO4_4 | ecosystem: Environmental > Aquatic > Freshwater > Wetlands > Sediment | place: USA: North...
AACAACAACCGTTCCGGCGTCAATTTGTAGTACAGCGGCTTGATGCCCAAACGGTCGCGCGCGATAAAGAGCGTTCTCGTGTTGCGATTCCAGATGGCAAAGGCGAACATGCCGCGCAGATGGTGAACGCAGTCCGCTCCATACTCTTCGTAGAGGTGGATGACGGTTTCAGTATCACTGTGGGTGCTGTAGTGGTGGCCGCGCGAGATGAGTTGCTCGCGCAGAGCGAGATGGTTGTAGATCTCGCCATTGAACACGATCCAGAGCGTGCCATCTTCGTTCGAAATCGGCTGATGTCCGCCGGCAACGTCAACAATGCTGAGTCGGCGCATGCCGATGCCCAGAGGGCCGTCGGTATAAAAGCCTTCGTCGTCCGGCCCGCGATGGGTGATGACACGGCACATTTCGCGTAGAGATGCGGCGTTCGCGCGTGCGTCTTGTCCGAATTCAAGAATCCCAGCGATGCCGCACATTTAATGTTTCCCCGCGTAGGTGGACGCGCCGCCCGTCAGCTCTTCGAACAATCTCGTAACCGCGCACTCGCTGGGTGGTGTGCTGATCGCGCCATCTCGCCCGCACCACTCGAAAAAAGCCGATGGCCTCTCCGTTTTCAGCAGAGGCTGTCCCTGCCACGCGACCTGCGTTCCGCCGATCACGACCAGATGTGCGAGTTTGTCTTTTTCGATCCGGCAGTACAGGACGCGTGCGTTCGAAGACCAGGGACAGAAATTCCACTCCTGCTCCCCGAGCGAAAAAAAGAATGCGTGGCTTTCGTTATTTTGATGATAGTCGAGTTCGTAGACCTGCACCGCCGTCTGCGCCTTGCTGACCAGGCGTGGTTCGATCAGGTGTTCATCCTCGAGCCGGATCGCCCCAGTGCGCGGCACCAGTGCGGTCGCCGTCTCCGCCGGCAGCAACACCCTTGCGTGGGATCGCACCAGCTGCGCGGGCTCGAACGCACCATAGGCGGGCGAGAGCAGAGTTCTGCCAACTTCCGTCCCCCTCTGCCAAACCGTTTCTTCCGGCACGGTCAGGCTCAATCCCGATTCACCGGACGCGGCTCCGGCTCTCGATATTTCCACGCGGCCCGACCTGACGGTTCGAACTTCGAGATCGGGGGCAAAGTGCCATCGGATTTCCAGTTCATGTTCCGCTTCACCGACCGCAACATCACGTACCAGCCAAACACCGCCCGCGATCTTGAGCACGTGTCGCCGATGCAAAACTGGTTGCGCCAGCCGCGCATATCCATTATTACTACCTACAAAGTACGTGAAACTTTTACCCACGACCCAGCTCTCCCCTTGCGGAGTCGGAATGTGAGTCCACGAGAAAGGTTCAGCTGCAACCGCCTGGTCGACTCCATCCACCCGCATCGTGTTGTGGGCACCGGTTCCGCGAAACGTGTTTCGATCCGCTGGATCCTTTGAAATATAGACGCCGCTCCCCGCGTCCACCAGCCAGCGACGACCATCCATGGTGAGCCGGAGGCTGAGTGCGTCCGCATGTCCGTGCCCGGAGCGGCCCACACCTTGCGGGCCGGCATCGACGACCATGGCCTGAGCATAGGGCTGCGAATCCGCCAGCACGTAGAGACCGCCATCGGGAAAGGCGACCGAATGCACCTTCGGGCGTGTGTGTGCTCGCGAGAGTTTCTCCACCGCCTGCTTTCCAAACAACCAGATCGCTTCCTCCGTCAGTTGTGCCGCAGAACTCACCCTGGGGTACATCGATGCTCCTAGAGCCAGGGGGTCCGTCATGTGCTCCGTCCGGTTGCGTCGCGGATTCCACAGCCGGCCGCCATCATCGTCGCCGAAGCCTTCCGCCGGCCCTGCCTGCGCGAGCGCTTCCACCACATCCAGCATTCGTCCGAGTACTGCGTCATACGCGGGTGGGATTTCCAGCCGATTCCGCGCTGCGAGCAACCGCGCATATAAGAAGAAATCGAGCGCGTAAACGTGGTAGTGCAGCGACTGCTCGAAGTACACCCCATCCGGACGCACCTGCCGCTCTGCCTCGTGCCGCACAATTTGCCACCCGGATTCCTTCCAGTGCGCAGCTCCCGGCATTTGCGGGTACAGAGTGCCGAGAAAGAACAACGCAACCGCTTCCCCCAGCAGGTGCGTGTTCGGGGAGAAATAAGTAGATAAAAAACGCTCGATATAACGTCCGTGAAACGCGAGAACGGGCGCAATTTCCGCGCGGAACTCCGCACATTCGGCGTTCTCGGCCAGCAACTGGTCCACCCAGATCCACGACAAACTGCGGAAGGCAACCTCCAACGTACTTCCCCAGTTGATCCCGAGCGGATATGGATTTGCCTTAACCCAACTGCGCCACTGCGCCATCAGTTCGCGCCCGTACTTATCGTCCCCGCTCAGCAACTGGGCCTTGGCCAGCGTTACCAGGTGCTGATGGCGGTTTAATTCCCAAGTGATCTTGTGGTCGCCAACCGCCGCGAAATCGAGAAATGGAATCTTGAACCAGGGATGGAGCGGTGCGCGCTTGCGGTGCACAGGATCGAGATGCCAGTCGATCTCGTTGCCATTCTTAAGATTAAAGCAAAGATTTTCGTAGCCCAGCAGGCGAAATCGATGGCCGCAGATTGCATCGGCCTCGCGCAGAATTCCAGTCGCTTCGCCGGGTAGATGTTGGCGCAACAAGTCCGCGCGCTCTGAAATGTCGGTCCCAGAAAAGAAGAATTGACCCGGCTGGGCCGCCGAATTTGCAGTCAGACGAATCGAGCTTGGTCGCACGCCCATCCAGTGCAGGAGGAGGTCACACTGCTTGTGCAACTCCTGTCCCGCGCGCACGCGCACCTCTTCCCAGCCCATCCGGGATACGCGTACCAGCTTGTTTTGCCATCCAGAGGCCATCGGGTTCCCTTATCTTACATGGTGAAAAGATGCTCTCGACCTACCTGTTACCGTTGTTATACCCGGATGCTCTCAATCTCTGATCGAGAGTCTGTTCCCACAAGGTGCGCTTAAGGTTTTGGGGCTATATTGTCCCAGCAAAGTTCCACCAGGTGGAAATGGTTGTCCACTTTTTGCCTTGTCGTGGGAGTCAATACTCGGGACAATCTTAAGGATATTGCGTAACATATTGAAAATAAGCCAATTATGTCCTGCGCCTGAGATCGCCTTACACTCGGTTGGAGAGTCGTTTGCTACCGCTTACATAGGGGTTGGTATAGTTCATAGTGCCATCGGGTAATCCCCAGAAACTCGATTGCCAGGAGAATGTGCTTGGGCTTGTCGGTTAGCATTTTTGGGTTGGGATATGTCGGCTCCGTCTCGGCCACCTGTTTCGCCTCCATGGGCCACAAAGTCATTGGGGTTGACGTGAGCCCCGCCAAAGTTGAGATGATGGACTCCGGTCGCACCCCGATCATCGAGGCTCGAATGAGCGAAATGGTCGCCGAAGCGCACCGTTCCGGTCTCCTGCATGCGACCACCGATGCCACCGCGGCTGTGCTGAATTCTGAAGTCTCATTCGTCTGCGTTGGAACGCCCAGCCTGAAAAATGGCAAGCTCGACCTCAGCCACATCGAGCACGTGGCCCACGAAATCGGCGCGGTCATTCGCCAGAAAAAATCGCCCCATGTTTTTGTTCTGCGTAGCACGGTACTGGCCGGAACTACCGAAACCGTCGTGCTTCCTATCTTGGAAAAAGAGAGCGGGAAGAAGTGCGGACAGGATTTTACCGTTTGCTATAACCCGGAGTTCATGCGCGAAGGCAGCGCAGTCGCCGACTTCCTGAATCCGCCCTACACCATTCTCGGAGCGAAGGACACCAACCACCTCGCCCCGCTGCGCGAACTTTACAAGGACACTCCGGGCACTCTTTACGAGACGACCATTCCCGTCGCCGAGATGGTGAAGTATTTTTCCAACTGCTATCACGCGGTGAAAGTCAGCTTCGCCAACGAAATGGGTACCATGTGCAAGCATCTCGGTGTAGACGCCCAGGCGGTCACCAAGATTTTCAGCTCTGACACCAAGCTGAATATTTCTCCCGCCTATCTTTCCCCGGGCTTCGCCTTCGGCGGTTCCTGCCTTCCGAAAGATCTGCGGGCCATCACCTACAAAGCCAAAGAACTTGACCTGAAATTGCCGTTGCTTGAATCCCTCATGCCGAGCAACGCCGAGCACGTTGATCGCGCCGTGGAAATGGTGATGAGCACGGGAAAAAAGAAAATTGCGCAGCTTGGCCTGAGCTTCAAGGCCGGCACCGACGATCTGCGCGAAAGCCCGCAGGTACAACTGATCAAGCGCCTCATGGGCGAAGGCCTGGAAGTCAAAGTCTGGGATGAGGATGTTTCTCTCGGTCGCCTCGCCGGTTCCAATCGACAATACATCGAAGAAGTCATACCCCACATCGGATCGGTCCTCTCGGCGGACCTCGAAGGCGTGCTGCGCACGGCTGAAGTTGTGATCCTAGGCAACAAATCGGCGAACAAGGATCAGCTGGCAAAATATCTGAGACCCGAACAGATCGTGATTGACCTCATACATCTTGATAAGACGCGCCGTCCGGAAGGCGCACGGACCTATGAAGGAATTTGCTGGTAGGAATTTGCTTAAAGACTGACTGAATCGGACAAAGTATGAAGCTTCATCGCATCGACATCAGCTCCGCCGACTGGAAGCGCCTCGACCGTTTTGCCGACCGCACCGTCTTCCAGACGCGGGAGTGGCTGCAATTTGTCGCCGAGTCGCAGAACGCGCAGCCGGTGCTGGCCGAAGTGCGAGAATCGAACGACGTCCTCGGATACTTCACCGGCCTCACCTTTTCAAAGTTCGGCATGAAAGTTCTGGGCAGTTCCTTTCCCGGCTGGACGACTCCTTATATCGGCTTCAATCTCAATCCCGGGGTCTCGCGTGGAGTTGCGCTCGAAGCGCTGGAGAAGTTTGCATGGGACGATCTCAAGTGCCTGCATTTGGAAGTCTCCGATCCGAACTTTACCTTCGAAGACGGCGAGACCGCCGGATTCAATCCGGAATATTACGGTTCCTATCGCACCGATCTGACCCGCTCGGAAGAAGAGTTGTTCAACGGCATGGAAAGCGCCTGCCGCCGCTGCATTCGCAAGGCGGACAAGAGTGGTCTCAAGATTGAAGAAGCCCACGACCTCGCTTTCGCCGACGATTACTACGAGCAACTTAACGACGTCTTTGCCAAACAGTCCCTGGTTCCCACCTATCCCGTGGAGCGTGTCCGCGCCTTGGTTCGCAATCTTGAACCGAGTGGAAACATCCTGTTGCTTCGAGCCCGTAATCCGGAGGGAAAGTGCATCGCCACCGGAATCTATCCCGGCTTCAACCAGATCGCGGAGTTCTGGGGTAACGCTAGTTTCCGCGCCCATCAGAACCTGCGCCCCAACGAAGCCTGCCACTGGTACGCCATGCGCTACTGGAAAAAGCGGGGCGTCAGCATCTTCGATTGGGGCGGTGAAGGCACGTACAAGGAAAAGTACGGATGCACACCGCATCGCGTGCCCTGGTTCACGAAGTCGCGTTATCAGATCGTGGGCAAGTTGCGCAACGAAGCGCGCAACATGTTTGCGCGCAAGCAGAAGTTTCTCGGATGGCTGCAGGGCAACCGTTCCGCTGCCGAACGCAGCCCGGCCGAGGAGTAAAGACACCCGAGGGGAGCAGCAAAATGCCGTTCCTGGTTCGCAGAGCATTCCGGCATCTATCGCGAGTTCACGACGTGCTGTTTCGCCGCACGCTGCTCGAGCGCGAAATCACCATTTTCGACGACGACGTTTTTCTGACGTCCTACCCGCGCTCCGGCAACACCTGGACCCGTTTCCTGGTCGGCAATTTCGTGAATCCCAACGAGCCGGTCACGTTCCTCAATGTCGAGCGCCTGGTTCCAGACATGTACAAGACGGCCGACTGGGTGTTGCGCCGCCTCCCGCGCCCGCGCGTGCTCAAGAGCCACTAGTGCTTCGATGCGCGTTACCGGTGCGTCATCTACATTGTGCGTGCCCGGCGCGACGCCGACATCTCCACCTATCACGGGGAGATGAAACTACGCTCGATCCCCGAAGGCTGTCCGATGGAGGAATTCGTTCCGCGTTGGATGGACGGCAACTTCTGGCGCCGCATCGGTTCGTGGGCCGATCATGTCAACAGTTGGCTTGCGACGCGCCAGGGACATGCGAGCTTCCTCTTGATGCGCTATGAGGACTTGCAGGCCAATCAACAGCGCGAACTCGCCCGCGTGGCTCAGTTCATGGGTCTCAATCCCGACCCAGAGCGTATCCAGCAAGCCATCGAACGAAGTTCGGCCCCCAACATGCGCAAAATGGAAGAGACCCAAGGCAAGAAGTGGGTAGCGACGTTTCACACCCGCTCGGATAAGCCTTTCGTTCGCAAGGCGTCCACCGGCGGATGGCGAGCCGTCCTCCCCGAAAAGACCGTGACCTACATGGAAGCCCACTGGGGTTCGCTTATGAAACAGCTAGGGTATAAGCTCTCCACCGAAGCAGAAAAAGAGCCCTCAGAAGTTACCCACGCGTAGGGACGACCTCCTCGGCTGTCCTGACTAGAAATTCCCCGGCAGCCCATCTCCATCCGCGCGTGTCAGATGCATTCGTGGACGCACTTCTTCAAACGGAGTGAGCAGTTCCGTCAGCTTCCTGGAGGCAGCGAAAAGAAAGTTCGACGGTCCCCGCAGATAGCCCGCGGCCTTGAATGCCTCGCCCCATTCCAGGTGACTCTGATTGCTGAGGATGAGGTCGAAGCCTTGCCGCTCCAGTGTCTGCGTGGCGCCTCGCACCACCGAAAGCAATTCTCCCGGAAGCGCGAAGCAGTCGATGACCGAGCCGACGCGCAGGTTGCCATACTTCGCGTCCTTTCGACGTTCGCCCACGACCGCCCAGCCAATCGCGGCGCCGTTGCGTTTTACGACCAAGCGCGTGAGATGCGTTTGCGCCGGAGGATACAAAGTCCGCAAAGCTTCCACATCCCGCACTGCCGTGAACGAGCAGGTCTGACGGGCTTGTTTCCAAAGAGACTGCAAGCCCTCCGCGTCCGCTTCGAAACTCACGACTTCGGAACACTCTGATGGCGCCGATCGGGGCGCAAGGAGAGCGCGATAGCCCTGGAACAGCTTCGAACACGCCCATCCAGTGCCACTGTAGGCCGCGATGTCCATAAGAAACCTTCGCGGTTGCGACGAACGCAGCGTCTGCATGTTTCTGAAAAAGCGTGAGGGATTCACTATGCGAAAGAAGAACGGGACCAGAGCATGCGCCCATCCCAGGCGAACCAACATCCTCGGCAACGGACGGTCGTATCCGCCCATGCCGAGACAATAGAGAAGCGGCGCGCGCAGCATGGCGTCGCGCAGCAGAAGTGTGCCCACGATGGCATGGGCCTTGTTGACGATACCCTCAGACAGCGGATGGTGATAGTAGGCGATGGAGCGCGTCTGTCCATCGGGGAAGAAAAAATCCTGGGTTTTGAGAGCGTATCCGCCGCGCGCAATTCCGTTATCGACAGCGACGAAAAATTCATTGTAGATGCGGGGCTCCGCCCTTCGCGCCAGCCAGCGCGGTTCGGCCCAACGGTAGAACACCATGTTATCGTCCTCGCCCGCTTGCCGCAGGCGCTGATTGAACTCCGCGACCGCGGGCTCGTGCTCAGGACGGTAGGGCTGGATGACGATGGCCATGAATGGGAGGCGCGAACTTTTGCTGGCATTAACAATTCAAGCTTACTAATGCGCGGCCGACTGGAGCTTCTCGACCAGCGCCGCGACTGCGCCGATGCTGTTCATCTGCTCGATATCCTCGGGTTCGAGTTGCACTCCGAACTTCTCTTCGAGGGCGAGAACCAGATTCAGATGTTGCATGGAATCCCAAGTTTCGATAGTCTCCGGCGAAGACTCCGTTGTGATCTTGTCAGGTGAAATTCCGAAAATATCACTAGCGATGCTCCTCACCTGTTCAAACGTTCTGGCTGTCAATTCTTCCCTCCGACTTTAGTCTCGGTCGCTACCTTCAGCTTGATCCAATCCGGGCTTCGCAGCGTGGAACTCTTCAGATCGAGCGTCCACAGCGACCCCGCGCCATTGGTTTCCTGTCGCTCGAAGCCGTGTTGCTGGTAGAAATCGCGCGCCGGAGCGTTTTTCTTTGTCGGCAGGAACCAGCCTACCAGCCGGTTGCGGCCACGCTGACGTGCGCTTTCAGCGAGATGGGCGAGCAGCGCGGTCTCGACCGTTCTTCCGATGACGCGACAGCTCAACAGGAAGGTATCGACTTCGCACTGTTCGCCTGCGTCGTGGGTGATCGCGACCCCGACCAGGCCGTGATCGCCGAAACGGTCGTGCACCTTGATCGAAAATATGTGCCAATCCGGCTGCTTCACCATCTCCGCAATCTGCGTCTCGGTGTAGCGCCGTGTGGTCAGGTTGAACTGGTTGGTTTTCTGCGTCAGCTGTGCCACCCGCGGCAGCGTCAGGTCCGAAACGGGTTCGAGTTCGGCCTCCTGCTCAAGGAAGCGAAAAAAATCTTCCTTCGATTGGAAGGTTTGCTCGGCGCCGGCGCGCTGTTTCTGTGCGGCATACATCTCGGTGCGTTGCTGGTCTTCGGCGGAAAGTGTGAGCCGCTCGAAAGCTGCACACTTCCTCAGGGCAGAGGCATACTCCAGCGGATTCTTCGGCAAATCAATTACGGTAACTTCCGGAAGCGCGGCGCGAACCTGTTCGCGCTCAAACCGATTGTCGTCGAGGAAGGCGAGCGAATCGATGCCCACGTTCAGTTCCTCAGCGATCTCACGCAGATTCTGCGCTTTGTCGGTCCAGTTGATACGCATTGCCGAGAAGTGTTTCGCGCGCACCAGCATGCCGGGATGCTTCTCCAGCGCTTCCATGGCGTCGTCGAGATTGTTCTTGCTGCACACCGCCAGCAAAATTCCTTTGCGCGACAAATCGAGCAGGGCGCGGTGTAAGGCTTGATAGGCCGCGCCCGGATATTCGGGGCCAACCTTAACTCCGGCCATTCCGTCTTCGCCAATGACGCCGCCCCACAGTGTGTTGTCAAGATCGACGACCAGAACTTTGACAGTGCGGCCGCTGAGCGGCACGATGAAACGCATCCATTCGCGCGCCATCTGAAGAAGATAACCTGCGGCGATGGGAAGCCGCGCCGTCAGCCACTTGCGCTCGTCATGCCAATGCTCGCTACCATGGCGCGCCACCAGCGCGTCGTAGTCGAGGCTGTAGACGCCATGGAATCCTTCCGCGATGCGCCGCACTTCACGATTGATCTGCCGGATGAGTCCGGACTGTCCCGTCTCAGATTGGCTGTCGAGAACGCCCATGCTCGGAGTGGAGGGGCGTTCGAGGGAATGAATGATCAGCGCCGCTTGGCTGTGTTTTCGGAACGCGCCGATCCACCGTTCATAACCCCGGACCGTGCGCTCAGCGGCTTGTTGCGCCGCTTCTGGCGCCAGATCAGCGAAGTCACGCCAGAGCTCGGGCGCGGCCACATCGGTGCGCACCGCCAGCACGACGGCATTCGGAGCGAAGCGATAGAGCGAACTCTGGTCGTCGAGCACGTCCTGCATGTAAGTGTTGAAGTCGCCGACGTGGACTTCGAGATCGATACCATATGCAAACGCTTCCGCTCGCAGCAGCGGCACGATCGGTTCGACCGTGAACGAGCGCAGAATCGCCACCTTGAATTTTGTCAGCGCGAGCTTATCGCGCAACTCTTGCAGTCGCGACGTTACGAAGCTCGCAGCGGCCGGCGCAGGATCGCGCCGCCAAAGTTCCATCAGCAGCCGCGAGGCCCGGTCGAAAGTGCCATCCGCGATCAGCCTTTCGACTTCGGCACGCAAGTTCGCCGGATGGTGCTCACCAAGCATCGGATTGGAGATCGACTCGGACATCTAGTTAGAAATCAAATTACCGCTCCAGATACTCGATCAGCAGACGGTTTCGGGTGTAGATCCATGCAATGCGTCGTCCGCCGAAGGCGACTGCCGGCATAGGTTGCCGAGTGACGATCGCTCGCAGCGCCCGCGCGTGGGCGAGTGCCTGCTCCAGATTATCGACGACATAGCAGACATGGTGCAGGCCGCCTCCCTTAGCGGCAAACGAGTGCACGGGCGATTGTTCGTCGGCCGGTTCCACCAGTTCCCAGAGCGGATCGCCCGCGCGCGGGCTCTTCAGAAACGTGACGCACACGCCCTGATTGGGATCATGAAAAACCTGCTCGTCCCAATCCGCCTGCAACACGCTGGCGAAATCCTGCGCGGAATTCGGAATCGAAGCCACGACAAAACCCAGGTGGTGAAGCGCGCCCTCGGGCTGCCAGGTTAGGGAAATTGCATTCATCGCCAGCGTTCGTTCCGATGGGGGACGCAACTCTAATTCGCCTCGGACTCAGCCTTGGTCTCGGCTATGCCCAAGCGCCCCTTGTTGGCGATCCGAGCCAGCGGAGTATCCGATTTCAGCCAGAGCTTGAGGTCGAAATACCATGGGTACAGGAAAGTCATGAAACGCACGGCCCGCGAGGGACATAAGTCCGCAGCCGGAGTTTCCAGCGG
>Ga0187819_10002051_pt1 | contig 10563 bp, 12 predicted proteins | sample NC_wetland_sal_i_15_FD_132411 | JGI IMG/M metagenome (GOLD analysis project Ga0187819, IMG submission 132411) | Wetland sediment microbial communities from Neuse River Estuary, North Carolina, USA - SO4_4 | ecosystem: Environmental > Aquatic > Freshwater > Wetlands > Sediment | place: USA...
AAGTAGCGCCGCTCGCCGCTGCTATGCTCCAAGTCTTCGGCAATTACGCGGTGCGGATCGAGGAAGGTTGTCTGCGCTAATCCGAACGAGACGCCATGCTTTACGCGATTAGCACGGCCCTTAAGGTCATCCCATTCGAAGCTCGGCTCGCGCGCCATTCATATGTATAATATGCCATACTAATGTATGGTGCAATCCCAGCAAAAACAGAATTTTGTTCCCTCGCGCGAGATTCGAAATCATATGTAACGTAATCCGTGACGTGGATCAAGAGCACGTCATTATTACAGAGACGTGATTGTTTCCCGGGCGCAGCGCAGCACGAAGTGGTGCGCTGCAGACCCGGGGTCGTCACAAGCTCAGCGCCTCTCGGGGGAGATCGCGAAGGTCCCGGATCAGCTGTGCACCGTTTCACGCTGCACCGCGTCCGGGAAATGCAGCGCTAATGGCGCTTGAAATATTGCACGGCCCGCTCGTGCTTCTGCGCGGCGGTGCGGCTCGCAAAGGTGCCGAGATTGCGCCGCCGGCCGGTCTTCGGATCCTTTTTGGGCGAATAGAGCCGATACTTGCCGGACGCGAGCTTACGAATCATGGGGTGCCGCCGCATTCACGAGGCAAAGATGCAGCCAGCGTTTCCTTCGCTGCGAGCTATTCCGCCGCGTGGACCGTCCTTGTGTCCAGCGCAACGAGCGCCACCAAATGATCGCGCAGATCGGATACGACACCCGGATCAGACCTCAATGCCGAAATCGTGCGCGGCTTTGGCAAAGAGCGACCCTCTCGCGCCTCGGCCTCGGCATAAAGCGCCAGCGCTTCTTGGGCATTGCGCAATGCGTCGTCAATGTCGTCACCAGCTGAGAAACAGCCGGGAAGATCGGGAAACCAGACACCGATAGCTTTTTCCGCCCCGGCATCTTCAACAATGGCGACGTAATGGGTCATGTTGTCAGCGAGCCATGGCATCATTAATCGGGCTGCCACCCAGCCTGCTTATAGATATTACGAACAAGGCCGCGACCCAAGTCTTTCTTGGGATGGGGCAAGACCACAGTGGCTCTTGTCCGCGGGTGCTTGAACACGTGATGCGAACCGGCGACGCGTTCCAGAATCCATCCGTCGCGCTCAAGCCGACGCTTGATATCAAGGCTATTGGTGAGCATTGGCCCCGAACCATAACTGGCCGGGCCTCATAACACTGCCCGCTTGGTGTCTCAAATCAGAGGCACGGGGCGCTCGTGCTTCTGCGCCGCCGCGCGGCTGGCGAACGTGCCGAGATTGCGCCGCCGGCCGCTCTTCGGATTTACTTTCCGCGAATAGAGCCGGTACTTGCCGGACGCGAGCTTGCGAATCATGATGGCCTTTCCCGGATCGGATGGTCGCTTTGTGCCTTTCCTCAAAACGCCCCGTTGCGATTGGTTCCGCGCGCCTTCATCCGCGATACTTCGCCGCCGAAACTCGAAAGGCGACCATATGAGGGAACAAACGGAGTGAACGTATTCCGTTCAAGCGAGGAGTTTTTTACGGCTCTTCGCACGTTGATCGATCGATTGTGCGACGAACGCCGCCTCAAGCCGCTCGCGAGGATTCTTCCCGGCTATCTCGCTTTCAATGGTCTGACCGATGGATGGCATGAGCTGATCAACGCGCTCAAAGGCGCCCGCGGGCTGGGACCAGATGAATTCAATCCCGCCGATTGGGGTACTTTAAACGACTTGATCCACGCCGCCGAATTGGCCGTTTCTTCCCGGAATTAGCTGAAGCGCTGTCCGGCCGCTCCCTAGAGGCACTGCCCGCGCGCATTGCAGAACGGAAAACCGGGGGCAGAGCCAAAATAAATATCCTGCGCTACAAGAATCAGGACGAGCACGAGAACGGCGAGCACGATTTTGCGTGTCGTCGTCATGGCTCCGCGCAAAATTGGTCAGCGCGTGTAAAGCTGACTCTAGACATCGCAACGGTTGTGGATTCGCGTTGGCTGCGCGGCCGCAGGTCGGCGATTATTCGCTCAGAGCTGCGAATATCTGCAATGCAATTTCCTCAATGTGATCTGCGCACAGCGTCATCAGGTCGAAGGCTGTTCGCGGAGCGTGCAATGCATTGGGAGGAAACGGAATTTTTGTGGGTTTTTGGTGTGAGCGCACTTCGTGGCAACACAAATGGAATCGTCGGCCGCAAAATATTCCCTTTTAAGACGGGTAATTTGATTGAAAAAAATGTGATAGAAAGATGAGAAATTCTCATTGATCAGCGCGAAATCTTGAGTAGGTAACGGGTCCCCGGAGTTGAACCCCGGTGGATGGAGAAACGAAATGAACTTGCTCAATATGAAAGTAGCGTTGTCTGCTCTTGGCATCGTGGCGATGCTCGCCAGCCCTGCGTTTGCGCAGAAGCGGCAGGACGTCACTCACCCTAATCGAACCGACGTTTCCAAAGCGATCCCCGGCTACGACAAGAACGGCGCCACTGTAGCTATTCCGGGTCCGGATTCCCGCTGATCGCGTCCAAGCTCCAGTAAACGACATCTGCAAAAAAATAAGGCCGTCCGGCCGGCGACCTTATTCGCCGTCGCCTTTTCAGACGGGAGGACGTCATGGCTGACACCAATCAACCCAAAACCGCGGAAAGCCAATTCGAGCGCAATATGCGGCGCGAAATGGAAATCGAAGACGCTTTGAAGCAAGAGCAGGCGCGCCACGAGGCAGCCGTGAAGAACATGCACCGCTTAAAGGCATTGCGGTTGGCGCGCGATGCAGAGTTGAGGACTTGTACCGAGCAGCCAACGAACGCCTGATTTGGCGGACGTCAGTTACTGCAGATGCCAGCAGATCCGAGAGGGGCGATATGATGAAATTCACACGTTGGCAAATACTCAAAGCATCGACGGCTCTTGCCGTCGTCGGCATTGCTTCGCTCGCCTTGATTTATTTTATTCCTGCGCCGCCCGCGAAGGTCGTCATGGCGACGGCTTTTAAAGGTGCTTCCTTTGAATATTACGGCCGTCAATATCGAGAAATATTTGCGCGTTCTCACGTCGAACTGGAACTGCGCGAAACCGCCGGCGCAGTCGAAAACCTCAAGCTGCTGCAGGATCCCAATGCCGACGTGCAGATTGCTTTTGTTACCGGAGGCCTTTCCGACTCAAAGCATACGCCCGGCGTGCTCTCGTTAGGAACCGTTTACGATCAACCGTTCTGGATCTTCTATCCCGCGAACGGGCAACTCGATCAGCTGCCACAACTCAAAGGCAAACGCATCGCCGTTGGGCCGGAAGGAAGCGCCACGCGACACATGGCGGAGCAAGTGCTTGGCAAGGCCGGCGTAAATTCCGAAACGGCCACTTTGTTGCCTTTTGCCGGAGACGCTGCAGACAAGGCGCTGAAAGACGCTAAAGTCGACGCCGTGTGGATCATCGGTGTGCCGGAAGCGACCGCTGTTCAGTCGTTCCTGCGTAATCCCAACGTGCGGCCAATGAGTTTTCCAATGTCAGAGGCGTTTACCCGCATTTTCCCCGATCTTACCCGGATGACATTGCCTCAGGGCACGATCGATATTGAGCGTGTTATCCCGTCCAACGATGTGCAGCTTATTGGCACCAAATCCAAGGTTTTGATCCGTAGCGATCTTCACCCGGAAATTGTCCAGCTCCTGTTGCAAACTATGAAAGAGGTGCACAGTGGAGCAGACCTTTTTCATCGCAGTGGCGAATACCCGAATGGCTCCGATTCGGAATACACGGTTGCCCCTACTGCAATCGATTTTTACAAGAACGGTCCATCGTTCATGCAAAGGCATTTGCCGTTGTGGATATCGATCCATGTGCAAAGAGCGATCGCGGTACTGGTGACGGGCATCGCGATTGGCTTACCGTTGCTGCATTTTTTGCCTCAGAGTTATAATTGGATGATACGCCGGCGTCTGTTCCATTGGTACGCCGAACTAAGGACGCTGGAGGCCTCGTTCGAATCAATCACAAGCCACAAACAGTTGATCGACAAACAGGCTGAGATTGAGCGCATCGAGGACGATCTCAGCAAAATTCATTTTCCGCTTACTTTCTCGGACCAGGTGTATAACTTGCGCCATCACATCGACTTGGTCCGGCGAAAGATTACAGCTCGCCTTCGCTCCTCGGGACGGTTGGCCGCCTGAACAAATAATAATGCCTGCTTTTCGTCCGGACGTAACGGATACAGCCAAATGAAAAAGGGACATGTAATGCATATGACTTATCAATCTATGATGTCATTTGCCGAATCCTGGATCGCTGCTTGGAATCGCCGCGACGTCGAAGCTGTGCTCGCGCATTACTCCGCTCAGTTTGTCAGCCCCGTGGCCCGGAATTTGGTCGGTCGTCCAATACTTCGAAACAAGAAAGAGCTTGAGGACTACTGGCGCACCGCTCTCGCGCGTATCTCGACGCTAGAGTTCAAGCTCGATCACGCGGCATGGGATGAAAAGCGGCGCGAATTGAATGTCGTTTACGAAGCCAACCTGAATGGTGAGCGCAAACGCGCCTGCGAAATCATGCAGTTTGATGCCGCGGGATTACAAGTCCGAGGTGAAGCCCTGTACGGCGCGATCATCTAAAAAAAGCGGGTTAATCGTCAAGACAATCGCTTTGGCTACTCTAAGGCTGACAGCCAGCTTGCTGGGCAGTGGTGACTGGCTACGGCAAGGACTCATGCACCGCAGCAAACATCAGGCAGGGCCTTTCCCGCGGTCGGTTTCGTGTACTTCTCGGTCGAGTGTCCTTCTCACAAATTCCACGGAATCAATTGCCGCCCCGAGTCGGGTGCGAAACTGCTTGATCGCTTCTTTCATCGACGGTGGCAGGTCTCCCCACCAGTCAATAACCTGACTCATCGCTTCTTCGACGGTTTCCAGCATTTCCTCTATTGCAACTTCACGATAGGTTCTGGCCATAGCGCTGTCGCCTCTTCTTCCAGCAGATAAAGCTGCAGCAAAACAGCAGTTCCAGGCAGGACGTTAGCAACCCCACCCACGACGATCTGTTTCCACAAGATCGGCATAGCGCGGGCGCGTTCACACTATGGCTGGTTGATCTAAATCAATGCCCTACAATCAAACATTGCAATTATGATTGCGGACGGGGAGCCTCGGAACGGGAGGCTCCAATGGTTTGGTTTTTTGACAATCCGCTCGCAACGCCCGTGCGGCCCGTGTGCTCCAAATGTGGCGCACCAATGTGGCTCATTCAGATCGAACCGAAGAAGCCCGATCGCGCTCAACGCACTTTTGAGTGCCCGCGATGCCGAAATCAAATGACTGAGATAATCGATTTAGAAAAAGCCGCGTAGGACGAGCTGTCACGCCCTTTCGACAAAACTATCCACCACGCGTTTCTCGCCGGCGCGGTCGAACTGAATCGTCAGCTTGTTGCCGTCGATCGCGGTGATGTTGCCGTTGCCGAATTTCTGGTGAAAGACGCGGTCGCCGAGTGAAAAGGCGGAGACGGTGCCGGTCGATTTGGCGACCAGCTCGCCCTCGATGGTGAGCGGCACGCGGCGGGGTGTTTCCTTCGCACGTTGCGCCCCCTCACCCGGCCGCGCGTCACGCGGCCGCCCTCCCCCCGCTGGGGAGAGGGAAGATAAATCCTCATCGTCGTCGCGAGCGGCGCGACCTCTCCCCAACGGGGAGAGGTGATGTAAGGTTTCGTCGTCGTCCATGTCGTAGCGCGAACCGTCTTCGGCGAAGCCGCCGGCGCCGCGTTTCGCTTCTTTCGTCGCCTGCGCGCGCTGCCAGCCGGGCGTGCCGTAATTGGAGCCGAACGAGGTCGCGGCGTCGAAGCGCGAGGCGCCGTAGCCGCCATAGCCGGCGAAACCGCCGAAGCCCCCTTGCGGCTCGGTGACCTCGACACTCGGCTCCGGCAATTCGTCGAGGAAGCGCGACGGAATATTGGTCTGCCACAGCCCGTGCATGCGGCGGTTGGTGGCGAAATAGATTTTTGCCCTCCGGCGCGCACGCGTCAGGCCGACATGCGCGAGCCGGCGCTCCTCTTCGAGCCCGGCGCGGCCCTGATCGTCGAGCGTGCGCTGGTGCGGGAACAGCCCCTCCTCCCAGCCCGGCAGAAACACGGTGTCGAATTCGAGCCCTTTGGCCGAATGCAGCGTCATGATGTTGACGGCGTCGGCCTCGGCGGCCTTCTCGTTGTCCATCACCAGCGAGATGTGCTCGAGAAAGCCCTGCAGGTTCTCGAACTCCTCCATCGAGCGAATGAGCTCTTTCAGATTCTCCAGCCGCCCGGCGGCGTCGGCGGAGCGGTCCTTCTGCCACATCTCGGTGTAGCCGGATTCATCCAGAACGATTTCCGCCAATTCGGTGTGCGGCCGGCTCTCGCGCTGTGCGCGCCAGCGGTCGAGCGCTTCGATCAGGCCGCGCAGCGCGCCGCGCGGCTTCGGCTTGAGCGCGTCACTTGCGACCATCGCGCGCGCGGCTTCGAGCATCGGCACCCGGCGTTTGCGGGCGTGATCGTGGAGGAGCTGCACCGTTGCATCCCCCAGCCCGCGCTTGGGCACATTGACGATGCGCTCGAAGGCGAGATCGTCGGCCGGCGAATTGATCAGGCGCAGGTAAGCGAGCGCATCGCGGATTTCGGCGCGCTCGTAAAACCGCGGGCCGCCGATGACGCGATACGGCAGGCCGAGCGTGACGAAGCGGTCTTCGAATTCGCGCATCTGGAACGAGGCGCGCACCAGAATGGCGATCTCGTTGAGCGGGTGTGGGCTCGATCGGCCTTGGTTTGGTTCAGCTTGGCGCTGCAGCTGCTCGATCTCCTCGCCGATGGCGCGGGCTTCCTCCTCGGAATCCCAGGCGCCGGTGACCGAGACTTTTTCGCCGAGCGCGTCCTCCGTGCGCAGCGTCTTGCCGAGCCGGCCTTCGTTGTGCGCGATCAGATGCGAGGCGGCGGCAAGGATGTGGCCGGTGGAGCGGTAATTGCGCTCGAGCCGGATCACCTTGGCGCCGGGGAAGTCGTGCTCGAAGCGCAGGATGTTGTCGACCTCGGCGCCGCGCCAGCCGTAGATCGATTGGTCGTCGTCGCCGACGCAGCAGATGTTTTTGGGCCGCGCCTCCACCGCGTCATTCCGGGGCGCGCCATTTGGCGCGAGCCCGGAATCCATAGCCCCGGCGGCAGTGGTTATGGATTCCGGACTCGCCACTTCGCGGCGATCCGGAATGACGGGCGCCGCCCGCTGCGCCAACAGGCGCAGCCACAGATACTGCGCCACGTTGGTGTCCTGATATTCGTCGACCAGAATGTATTTGAAGCGCACCTGATATTGGCGCAGCACTTCCGGCTGCTCGCGGAACAGCCGGATGTTTTCCAGAAGCAGATCACCAAAATCGGCGGCGTTGAGGATTTTCAGCCGCTCCTGATAGGCCTTGTAGAGCTTGAGCCCCTTGCCGTTGGCGAACACCGCGGCTTCGCCGCCCGGCACCTGCTCCGGCGTGAGCCCGCGATTCTTCCAGCCGTCGATCAGCATCGCGAGCACGCGCGCCGGCCAGCGCTTCTCGTCGATGTTCTCGGCTTCAAGAAGCTGCTTCATCAGCCGAATCTGATCGTCGACGTCGAGAATCGTGAAGTCGCTCTTCAGCCCGACCAGTTCGGCATGGCGGCGCAAGATTTTCACGCCGATGGAATGAAAGGTGCCGAGCCACGGCATGCCTTCGACCACGCCACCGACGATCTCCTCGACGCGCTGTTTCATTTCCCGCGCCGCCTTGTTGGTGAAAGTGACGGCGAGGATTTCGCCCGGCCGGGCGCGGCCGGTCGCGAGGATGTGCGCGATGCGCACGGTGAGCACGCGGGTCTTGCCGGTTCCGGCGCCGGCCAGCACCAGCACCGGACCGTCCAGCGTCTCGACCGCGAGCCGCTGCTCCGGATTGAGCCCGGCGAGATAAGGCGTGGGCGCGGCGGCGGCCATGGCGCGCGCGGCAATGCCGCCGGCAATCGGCGCCGGGTTGGGGCCCGCCGGCGCGGCCGGTTCGACGTTGCGTTTGAACGGTTCAGCCAAGATTTGATCGATCGCTGGTGATTCTCACAGCGTGAAGATGGCACCTAGAGAGGGCTTTTACGAGGCTTTGTGCACTGTCATTCCGGACTCGCCGCTGTGCGGCGATCCCGAATGACGGCGCGCGATCATTTCCCCGGCATCGCAATCCGCCGGCCGGCGGCCTCGGGCACCGGCAGGGCCGCATGCGCGGCCTTCATTTTGGCAAGGCGCGTGGCGATGTTGTCCGGGAACGGCACGGTCTTGCGCGCCGCCATGTCGACATGCAGCGCCATGTTCTCCGAGGTCGCCGACAGCCAGCCTTCCTCGGCGTGGTGCAGCTCCTCGAAATAGTGCAGGCGCTTTACGTCGAAATCGAGCAGCTGGAAGCTGACGCGGACCAGATCGCCGGCGTTGAGTTCGCGCAAATAGCGCACATGCACTTCGGCGGTGAAACAGGAGTGCTGGGTCTCCTTCAGATAGGCGAGGCCACAGCCAAGGAGTTCGTAGACTTCGTCGACCGCGCGGTCGAACAGTACATTGTAATAGGCCATGTTGAGATGGCCATTATAGTCGATCCAGCCCGGTTCAACCCGCATCGGCGCGGAGACGAAGGGCGCGAAAAAGGCGGGTTCGGGATCGCGGCGCTCGAGCATCGGCCGAATGTGGCGGATTTCGTGCAGCGGAGGCAAGACCGCGGCCGGCCGCTTGACCAAGCCGGTTGCCGCCGCCACGTTTGCCAACGCATGATCCCGAAAAGTGGGAACCGGTTTTCGGATAAGATCATGCGCAAGCAATAGTGAACAATAATGGCTCTGGTCGAGGCCCCGGAACGCAGCAAAGAAGAGCACAAGGCCGCCGCCGCGGTGATCGCGGCGCTTGCGGCGCGCTACGGCAACCGCCTCGCCACCTCGCAAGCGCTGCGCGAGCAGCACGGCCACACCACCACCTGGATCGAGAACCAGCCGCCCGACGCGGTGGTGTTTCCGCAAAGCGCCGAAGAGGTGCAGGAGATCGTGCGGCTATGCGCGGCGCTTCGCGTGCCGGTGATCGGCTTCGGCCAGGGCACGTCGCTCGAAGGCCAGGTCAACGCGCCGCGCGGCGGCATCTGCCTCGACTTCCGCGACATGAACCGCGTGCTCGCCGTGCATGCCGAGGATCTCGATTGCGTCATCGAGCCCGGCATCACCCGCAAGCAGCTCAACGAATATTTGCGCGACACCGGCGTGTTCTTTCCGATCGATCCCGGCGCCGACGCCTCGCTCGGCGGCATGGCGGCGACGCGCGCCTCCGGCACCAACGCGGTGCGCTACGGCACCATGAAAGACAATGTGCTGGCGCTCAAAGCCGTGCTCGCCAATGGCGAGATGATTTCGACCGGCCACCGCGCCAAGAAATCCTCGGCCGGCTACGATCTCACCCGCCTGATCGTGGGATCGGAGGGCACGCTCGGCATCATCACCGAACTGACGCTGCGGCTGTCCGGCCTTCCCGAAGCGATCTCGTCCGGCACCTGTCCGTTCCCGAGCGTCGAAGCGGCGTGCAACGCGACCATACTGGCGATCCAGTCCGGCATTCCGGTGGCGCGCATCGAGCTCCTCGACGAAATGCAGGTGAAGGCCTGCAACGCCTATTCCAAGCTGACGCTGCCGGAAACGCCGATGCTGTTTCTCGAGTTTCACGGCACCGATGCCAGCGTCGCCGAGCAGTCGCAGCGCTTCGGCGAGATTGCCGCCGAGCTCGGCGGCGGGCCATTCGATTGGGCGACCAAAGCCGAAGATCGCAGCCGGCTGTGGCAGGCGCGGCATGATGCCTATTGGGCGGTCATGAGCATGCGGCCGGGGATCCGCGCGCTCTCGACCGACGTGTGCGTGCCGATCTCGCGGCTGGCCGAATGCGTGACGCAATCGCAGCGCGACTTGAAAGAGAGCCGCCTGGTGGCGCCGATCGTCGGCCATGTCGGCGACGGCAATTTCCATATGCTGCTCTTGATCGACCACAACGATGCCGACGAGATCGATCGCGCCAAGGCTTTTCTGGAGCGCCTGGTCGACCGCGCGCTGGCGATGGACGGCACCTGCACCGGCGAGCACGGCATCGGCCAGGGCAAGATGAAATATATGCCGGCCGAACACGGCGAACCGGCGCTCGATGTCATGCGCGCGATCAAGCGCGCGCTCGATCCGCTGGATATTTTGAATCCGGGCAAGATTTTCGGGTTGTGAACTTGGGACCCCACACTTCGTCACCACCGGGCTTGACCCGGTGGTCCATGCTGAGCTGCAGCAACCGAAACGGCGAGATCAATGAACCGATCGGCCGCATGGATTGCCGGGTCAAGCCCGGCAATGACGATGAGTCAGCGTTCAGCGCCCGCGATAATAATCCAGCACGAAGACGCGAATCGCCGACGAAAGATTCCCGCCGCGCCGCGCGCCGTCGATGCCGCCGATCAATTCGGCCAGGCTTTGCCGCCGCACTAGCGCGATCTCTTTCAGCGCGGTCCAGAACGCATCTTCGATGCTGACGCTGGTTTTGTGGCCCGCGATCATGA
>Ga0187819_10002052_pt1 | contig 10562 bp, 8 predicted proteins | sample NC_wetland_sal_i_15_FD_132411 | JGI IMG/M metagenome (GOLD analysis project Ga0187819, IMG submission 132411) | Wetland sediment microbial communities from Neuse River Estuary, North Carolina, USA - SO4_4 | ecosystem: Environmental > Aquatic > Freshwater > Wetlands > Sediment | place: USA: North...
GCAGCGCGGGGCGCGGCAACCCTCGCGGGGGCGACGCGGCCGGCCCGGCGCGATTTTGTTTCCACCTGTTTCGCCTGGGCCGGTGTGGGCACCTCCTGGCGTTCGGCATAGTGCAGCACGATCTCTTTGCCGAGCAGCGAGTCGAGCTGCGCGTCAGTGACTTCCGGGGCACTGCCGGTGCGCGGCCCGACGGGCAGCGCGAAGGAATCGCCGGAAGCGTTCGCCGGGGCCAGCAGGTCGCGCGCAAAATCCACGTGCAGGATGGCTTCCTCGGCTACCGGCGAAGAGAAAAACCTCCCGTGCATTTTCTCGAACGCTTCGTTCTGCTTCGCGGAGGGCGAGAGCCCGGAGACGCTGGTGAACAGCGTGCGCCCTTGGAAGGTCACGTCGGTGAGCAGGCGCACCTCGGGGTACACCTCGATCACGTCCGGCAGCGCGCCGATTTCCTTGCGGGCGGCGGAGTCGAGAGGGCGCGCATCGGCCTGCAGGACGCCCGTGCGCCGCTCGTTGCGCTCCATGCCGCGCATGTCGCGCGCGGTGAACACCCCGATGGTGTTGAACAGGCCGGAGCGTGCGAAGCGGGCGCTCACCAACTCCTGCAATCCCGCGCCGAGCGAAAGCATGGCCACGAGCGAGGCCACCCCCACGGCCACGCCCAGTGTGGTGAGCGAGTTGCGGAAGCCCGATTCGCGCAGATTCCGGCCGGCCAACTCCAGCAGATCGTTCGCCTTCATCGCGGCGCCTCGGCGGCCGGGTCGCCGGCGCGGCTCTCGGATGCCAGCCGGCCATCGGCCAGCACCAGCATGCGCTCGGCAAAGCCGGCTGCCAGCTTCTGCTCGTGGGTCACGAGCACCACCGTCATGCCCAGCGATGCGTTCAGCTCACCGACCAGCCGCATGATTTCGGCGCCGTTGCGGCTGTCCAGGTTTCCCGTCGGTTCGTCTGCCAGCAGGATCGAGGGACGGTTGACCAGCGCCCGCGCGATCGCAGCGCGCTGCTGCTCCCCTCCGGAGAGCTCTCCGGGACGATGGCTGGCGCGCGCGGCCAGCCCGACGCGGTCGAGCGCTTCGCGCACCCGCGCGGGACGCGCGTCGCGCGGCACTTCCGCCAGCCGCAGGGGCAATTCCACGTTTTCTTCCAAGGTCATGCGCGGCAGCAGGTGAAAGGCCTGAAAAATCATCCCCACCGTCTTGCGGCGGTGCGCAGCGAGCTCCTCGGACGACATGTCGGCCAGATTGCGCCCCTGCGTTTCCATCGTGCCGCTGGTCGGACGGTCCAGGCCGGCCATCAGGTGGAGCAGCGTGGATTTCCCCGAGCCGGAGGCCCCCAGCAGCGCCACCCTTTCTCCGGTGCGCACTTCCAGCGAGACGCCATCGAGCGCTTTCACCACCGATTCGCCCATCACGTAGTGCCGGCACAGATTTTCCGCTCGAATCGCGCCGGACGCAGATGGATCGCTGGGCATGAATGTCATCAGTTCTCCTCTTTCTATGATACGTGCAAAGCGCCGCGAAGTTGCAACGCAGGGCTAACGGCGGAATCGGCGCTGGCGCCGGCCGGCGCCGTTGCGGCGCCCCAGCGAGTCTGATAGCCTCCTATGCAATTGGGGGATCCGATGCCGCGCGCCCGGCGGAGGAAGCGGAGGAGCCGCGCATGCCGTCTGGTTCACCGGATTGGGGGGAGCGCATCGCTCCCTGGCTGCTGGCCATCACACTGGCCCTGGCGCTGTTCCAGGCCTATCGCATGAATCCCATCGAGGAGCTGCACATCGGTGCGGAGCATCGCGACGCGATTCCGCCCTGCCGGACGAACCCGATCCGGATTTACGAGGCGCCCACACCGGTGGTATCGCCGGATTTGTGCTGGGCGCATTCCGGCGACCGGGTGATTTGGACGTTTCCCAACAACCCCGACCGCGCTTTTCACGTGCACATGTCGCCCCACCCGTTCACCACCGGCGTAGGAGCGCCCTTCGAGGCGGATTCCACCAAGGGCGTAATCGTGTCCGACCCGGTGCGCGCGGTGGGTGATTACACCGTCTACAAGTACGTGCTGACCTACGACGGCGGCAAAAAGCGCATCGATCCCCACGTCATTATCATGAAGTAGAGGCGACTTTACGCCCCCATGTGGCGGGATAAGCCCGCCTCTACTTCTTCACAAACACCGATTTCGGGATCATGCAGTGGACGCCCTTGCGGATGTCCACGACCTCGGTCACGCGGCAATCGCCCACCAGCGAAGTGAGCGCGTAGGCTTCGTACCGGCTCATGGGCACCATCTGCTGCGCTGCAAGCCAATTGACCGCATTTTCCACGGCGATCCGGGTGGCGGCGTTCAGGTCCTCATCGAAGCCGGTGAAGATCCAGTACGTTTTTGTTTCCGCCCAGGGCCACTCCGTCTTCATGCCCTTGTGCACGATGGGCTGGATCTCGATCTCCTTGAAGGCGCATTCCAGCGCCTCGAGGTTCACCTCGCCGTTGCCCTGGCGGCAATGGGCATCGCCGGTCCAGATGAGCGCGCCCTTGACGAACACCGGGAGGTAGAGCGTGGATCCGGCCTGCAGCTCGTTCAAGTCCATATTCGAGCCGTTTTTCCAGGGCCGCAGCGAGCTGGTACGCCCCTGCGCGTCCTTGATGGGCGGCCCGGCCCTCTCCTTCGGCTCGTTGGGATCGGGCGCCACCGCAATGACGCCCGGGAAGGGCTTCAGATCGATCATGATGCCGGGCTTGAATTCCGTCTCCATTTTCTTCAGGTCCAGCTTGTAGTACCGCACAAACCCCTCGGGAAATTCCGAAGCCAGGATGCCCACGGTGGGGAAATCCTTGCCCGGCAGGTTGAAGTTCTGGCCGTACTCCTTGGGCACGATCTTCAGAAAGCGAATTTCCAGTGTGTCGCCCGGCTCCGCACCGTTCACGTAAATCGGCCCGGTAAGGGAATGGGGCCCTCCGCCGTCGTTGGCCTTGCGCAGCGCGACGATACGCTCCATGGGCAGATCCGGCTTGATCTGATCGAGCGCGTGGTACCAGGTCTCGACGGAAACTGTGTCGCCGGAGTCAATCGTGAGCTTGGGCTTTTCGTTGGGGTCGAGCCAGCCCCATTGCACGGTATCCGCGGTGGCGGCGAGCGAATGATGTCCGCTCGCGCTCTTCTTCACCTCCGCTTTTTTCTCGTTCTGCGCCGGGGCGGGAGAGGAAACCGCGCAAACGAGCGCGCCCACCGCCGCCAGCATGAACAGATTTTTCATGGATCACCTCCTCAGGTTTGCCTGAGCGGGCCAGTCCTAACTTCGATCGGCCGTAAAATCCATCGGTCCAGGTGCCGGGACAGCGAGCCCGTTTGGCTTTGGCTCGCTATGGCAGGGCGCGCGCCTCGTCCGTGCGCTGCCTCCAAGCCGGATTGATCGTCGCTTGCTTCTTGTGCGAAAATTGCAGCATAGTGAGCAAGTAGGAGCCGAACAACGTGAAGGGGAAGCCCTTGGAGGAGATGGCCGAATCTGCTCACGGCCACCGGACCGCAAATTCTATTCTGCTGATTGTACTTTTTCTGGCTGTCGCAGCGGCTCCCGGCGCGCGGGCGGGGACCACAACCCCGAAGTCCATCGATCTGCCCTCCAGAGTGATTGCGCATCTCCCGCTGGCTACGCCCGCGGGGAACCAGATGGTGCTGCAGAAGCAGGGCGATAAGCGCTACCTATACATCCAGCAGGCTTCGAAGCAGGGTTACATCATCGTCGAGGTCACCCAGCCGGAGTTCGCCAGCTTCGTGAATCGCCAGGCACCGTCCGATGCCCACGACTCGACCGCGGGCAAGGTGGAAACTGTGGGCCAAGACGTGGCTGAGGTTCCCGACCCGACCTCGAAGACCTCCATCCGGAGCATTCCGGGCGCCCCCGAGACAGTGAATGTGATGGACGTGAGCGACCCTGAGAAACCCACGACCCTGCAATCCATCAAAAACGTGACCAGCTTCCTGCCCGACGGCAGCCGCGGCGTTTTTTACGTGACCAACGACGAGGGTCTCTGGGTGCTGAAGCACAACCGCGAGCAAATCAAGGAAGTCAAAAAGAAGCCGCCGTGCGACATGAAGCCGGGCGCCCCTGTCATTCAGGATTGTCAGTAGTCCTCTAGCACCCCTGGCGCTTCCCTGTGGGCCAAGTGGAGTTTGCTGGCCCCGGCGCGGCGGCCAATCCCCGCGACGCTCCGAGCGCCCATCGCCACTGAATCGTCCCGGTGAGGGCATCCTGAGACTTCCCGACTCCTGGGCCATCCAAAAAAAATCCACAGGCAAATCAGAAAAACCCATGAATCCTCTTGACACGCACGTCCCGGGTGAAGAGGATACCGTCACGTTTCGTGGTCAGACCATCGGACCACGAGGTCGAGGGGGGGTTGGGGACCTCCGCAAAAGCCGGGTGTGGCATTGCGTGGGCGCTCTCAGGAATCCGTCCGAGCGCGCTGCCGGCCTATATTTTCCCTCTGCACTTACCCAAAATGATCCGCTTCGCTTCAAGACCGAGGCCGTTCCCACAAATGTTTTTCTTAGGGGGATATCATGCGCATCGCTAGAACCTTCACGCTCCTGCTGGCCACGGCCTGCATCGCGTTGGGTGCCCGCGCCCAGAATTCGGGCAAGAACTCCCCTGACGAGCCCGCCAAGCCGGGCCCCGCAAGCACCGCGGCGGATGCCGCGAAGCCGGCAGATGCGGCGCCTGCCAAGGCTGCTGCGCCTGTTGCTGCCACCCGGGAAGAGGTCGAACAGTTGCGGATGGAAGTGGCGGAGTTGAAAGCCGAACTCCACCGGCTGCTGGAAGCCAAGACGCAGCCCGCGCCTGCGGCTGCTCCCGCCTCCGCGAAGGCAGACACCTCTGCCCCGGGCGGCCCAGCCACCGCCGTGTTGGCCCAGCCTTCGGCGCAGCCGGGAAGCCCTTCCGAAACTGCCGAGGCCGAGCCTGCCGGTTTTGTGGAGCCTGGTCAGTCGGCAGCCCAAAAGGGCGGCCTTCCCATCAGCGCGGGCTGGAACGGCGAGCATTTCTTCATCCAGAGCCCGGACGGCCAATTCAAAATCCAGCCTTACGGTTACGTGCAAACGGATTACCGCTCCTATGACGGCGACGGCGCCCCGGCCAACACCTTTACCGTGCGGCGCGCGCGCTTCGGTTTCCAAGGCAATTACGGCAACCACTGGCAGTACGGCATCTTGACCGACGTCGCTTCCGCCAGCGGCGCCACCGTCCGCGACGTCTACTTGAACTTCAAATACAACAATGAATTTCAGGTCCAGGGCGGGCAGTTCAAGGAGCCCTTTGCCCAGGAAATCATCACCGGCGTCACCAACATTGATTTCGTCGAGCGCGGCTTGCAATCCTTGCTCTATCCCTCGGCCGCCTCTGCCTTCCGCAGCCCCGGTCTCGTGATTCACGGCGACTTGGACGGCGGCGTGATGCAGTACTGGGGTGGCATATTCGATGGAAAGGGTTTCACCGGGGTCAATAACACTACGAGCGTGCCGGAATCCGTGGGACGCGTCCGCTTCTACCCCTTCCGCAAGCACAAGGGCAGCCTCTTCGAGGCCTTTGCCTTTGGCGGATCCATCGCGTACAGCAATTCGCGCGGCCTCTCCAATGAACTCACGCCGCGCATGACCCTGCCCGATGGCTCCTACACTTTCTTCCCGCAGTTCCCGATCAACGGCAATGTGTGGCGCTACGAGGGTGAGTTCACTTACCTGCACGGCCCCTGGGGCTTCCGCGACGAATACGTCCAGGCCATGTTCGACAGGACCGGCGTGGGGACCCTGCAATTTGGCGGACTTGGATTCCAGAATCTTCCCACTGTCCGGTTCCGGGGTTGGAACTCCTCCGCCACCTACCTGCTCACTGGAGAGCGACGGCCGGAAAACGGCACGCCTCGCGTGAAGCATCCCGTGTTCGGCCCCGAAACTCCGGGCAGTTCCGGAAAAGGCTGGGGAGCCTGGGAGCTTGGCTTCCGCTATTCCGGGCTGGAGGGTAAAGAGCCGGGGATTTTCTTTGACAATGTCTATACGCCGGAGAATGTGCCCGGCTTCAACCAGAAGACCGATCAGTTCAGCGCGGGTCTGAACTGGTATCTGAACTACTGGGTGCGCTATCAGACCACCGTCGATGTGGACCGGCTGAGGGACCCCAGCACCATCGGCGCCGTCCCGCAGACTTACCTGGTCTTCGAGCAGCGGATTCAGTTCCGCTTCTAGTGAGAGTGAGGGAGGCGGACATGGTGCGGAAGGAAACAGATGTGCGTGGCCAGGAGGGCGTCATGCGTCAGGAAGAGCGTCAGCATCCGCAGCCGGAAAACCGCGCTGCCGGCAGGAACTTAATTTCGGGCGGAGGTCATTCCATGATATCCAGACAGGGAAAGATTCTTGGGATATTCCTGATCCTGGCGCTGGTGTTGGTCTGGAACAGTTGCGGGACCCAGCCCGGCTGTCCCACTTGCGGGACCACGGTGCAAGGCGCCTATGGCGTCATCGACATCGTCCCGGTGCCGGAGCATAACCCCACCGGCGAGCCCGGCGGGCCCTTCAATTCCTTCGACATCAGTTGGGTCGATCCGATCAATCACCTGCTCTACACTTCGGACCGCATCGGCCTGGACGTGGTGGTGACGAATACCATACTGGATGAAGCTGTGGGTACCATCGGCGGGCAGAACGAAGTGGCCGAGGCGGGGAATAATAACAGCGTGTGCCTCCCGAACATTCCCTCGATTGTCACGGGAATGGGCGCAGTCCGCCTTGCCAATGCTGGGGTCACCTCGCCACAACCAGCTGGTTACCCTGCCGGCAACGAGCTCACTCGTTTTGGCTGCCGAAATGGCAGCGGGAATCCCCCTACATCTCCGGCCCCGGCTCCGTTTTTCGATTCGTTCAGTACATTTTTCCCCGGCTTTGGCCCCCACGGCGGTTTCGGAGGGTTTCCGGGCGCACAATGCTGCGCCTCGCGCGCCAATGGCGTGAATCCCATCTCTGGCCCTGATGGTTTGCTGGTAACGCCGGATGGCAAGACGCTGTTCGTGGGTAGCGGCAGCTCGTCCGTGGTGGCCTTCGATCTCAACACCAGCCCCCCCACCGTGCTCGCCGCCTTCCCCACTGGCTCCTCGCCCGATTTTGACGGCCCCGTCGGCGTCGGCCCCTGCATCGCTAGCTGGAACGGCGGAGCAGGCTCCGACCCCACTTGTGGCGACGACCGCGCCGACGAGATGTCCTATGGGACCGTGAACGGGGTCGACATCCTCGGCGTCTCGAATGGCGACCCTGGGCTTCCAATTTTCACGCTGATTGATGTGACGGCCATCGTTTCGCGGGCCACTCCGGGGAACACGACCGGGTACTGCCTCCCAGCGAAGCCTGCCCTGAATTACAATCCGGGTGTATACGCCATCAGCGCAGCAGGGGTGTACTCGGTCACCGGCCAGAATTACCCCACCTGCATTCTCGGCCAGATCTACTACGACGGATCGGGGGCGGAGAGTTCCAGTGTGGCCGTGGACAATGGCGTTACTGCTCCCGGCCTCGGTGTTTCCAGCCCCTGTCCGGATCCTTCCGAGAATGTGGCCTCGGGTGTGTCGGGCACGGGCGTCGGGGCGGCTGCCGCGGATGTACCGTGCCATCACGCTCCGATCGTTGACCTGAACACGGGAACCTTCATCACCAATAACGGGACGGCCACATCGACCCAACTCGGAGAAATAGCCGTGGCGGGCATGGGCGCGACCGCCTTCAACCCCTTCCACGGCACTTTCTACGAGGAAAATCTGAATTGCACCGTTTCCGGCACCACCGTTCCGCCTCAGTCCAGCGTGGCCGTGGGATGCATTGATGAAATCGATCCCTTCTTTAAGAATGCGGCAGGAACCGTTGTCGGGCCAGTGGTGATCGCAGTTATTCCCGTGCTGAACTGTATGCCCGCCGGCCTCGTGCAGGGCCCCCCGGCCAGCCACGATTTTCTGATCGGGTGTGGGGGCCATGATGGCACCCAATTCCCGCCGGAACTGATCATCTTTGACGGCATGACGAACAAAATTGTGGCCACCACTGACCAGACCGGAGGCACCGACGAAGTCTGGTATAACCCCGGCGATAATCGCTACTACACTGCGGGCCGCGACATGCCCAACGGGCCCGTGATGGGCGTGGTTGACGCCGCAACCCGCCAGTGGTTGGTGAATGTGCCCACCGGCTCGAACTCACACAGCATTGCGGTGGATCCGTTCAACAATCACGTCTTTGTGCCCTTGCAAGCGGGCCCCCGCTGCCTCACGCAGAGCAGCAACGGCTGCATCGGCGTCTACGCCCAGCAGTAGTTGCCCTCCTCCGCCGGCTGCCCCCGGCGGGAGGCGCCTATGGCTTGCACGGACCTCCCCAGGTGCCGGAGGCGCCGTGCCGGCGTGGTTGATGTGGGTTCTTCCCGGCCCCCAGACCGGCACAGCTTGCGGGTGTATACTCTTGCAGGTGGAGCGGCCAGCGCTCACGGCGCCTAGGTCAAATTCGTGGCGCTGAGGGCGGCCCGGAGTTGGACAACAGTTTCGGACATCCGCTGCCGGCAAGCCGGCAATACTCGAAGGAGCAAGTCATGAATAAGATTGGCGCAGCAATCACAGGATCCAAAGCGTGCATTCTGCTCGCCTCCCTCTCGGCTCTCGCCGTCTTGGCTCTCTCGCCCGGCATGCGCGCGAATACCAAGCCGAAGCCCACCGAGGTGCCCGCCCAGGTGATTGCGCATCTGGCTTTGACCACGCCGCCGGGCAACGAAATGATTCTCCAGAAAAACAATAATAGGCAGTACCTGTACATCCAGGCGGCTTCCAAGGAGTCCTATACGATTGTCGAGGTGACGAAACCGGAGTTTCCCAGCTTCGTAAAGCCTTCGGCGCCCTCCAAGGACGAGCCGGCGGGCAAACTCGATATTGTCGGGCAAGATCTCGGCATTGCGGAAGTTCCCACTGCCGACGCCAGGGCCATCCGGAGCAGTACGAATCACACCGAGACGGTGAAAATCCTCGACCTGAGCGATCCCGAGCACCCGAAAGTGCTGCAAACCTTCACCGGCGTCACCAGCATTCTCCCCGACGGCGCCCGCGGCATCATCTACCTGACCAACAACGATGGGCTCTGGATCCTGAAGCACTACCGGCAGCCCATCGCCGTCGCCAAGAAGAAGCAGCCTTGCGGCTCGGAGGACTCCATCGCCGCGATGCCGCCGGATTGTCAATAAGCCGCTCGGCGGCCTGCTCGCGCAGCCTGCCTGCTGGACCAAGAGGAACTCGAATGGACGGATCCGTGTGCCCGCGCCCGCAAGCCGTAAGGTTGCAGGGGCCAGCCGCTCCCGCTGAGACAAGCGCCCCTGCCCCGAGATGCGCGGCCCTTCGAGTGGTTATTTGACGCGCGTTTCCTGGTAGCGCCACGACTTCCACTCGCCGTTCCGCCGCACCCAGATTTCGCCGATCATCACTTTTTCGAACCGCACGGCTGATTTGGGGGGGAACTTGAAGAAGGCCTCGTAGCGCACGAAGGCGGCGTCGGGGCCGAGCTGCGTGACCTGGAAAAAGGACAGCGCGTAGTCCGTGATCATGCTGTGTTCCACTTCGCGGAGCATGTGCCACTTGTTCTGCTCCCCTTCGTTGTTGGCTTCCAGGGCATGGTAATCGTCGGTCAGGAACTCGCCATAAGCTTTCGGATCCTTTTTCTTGAAGGCCTCCCAGGAAGCACGGATCTTCGATTCAAGGAGGGCATCCAGGCCCTTTTCGGGCGCTGCCACGCCGGCCACAGGCTTTTTCTCCGCTGGCTTGCCCGGCGTTCCCGCCTGGTGTGCCAGGGCTGTCCCCGCAAACAAAAGCACCATGCAGGCCCACGTTGAGAAGACTCGCATTCCTTTCCTCCTCCGTTGAAGTGCGCAAATCTTACAGAACTTCTCCAAAGCCTCCAAGCGAGTCCCGCAGGGCTTCTCACGCCGCGATGCGGGACCGCCGGCAATCGGGAGCGGGCAGAGGCCGGCCGGGCAGCGCGTCGCCTCCCCAGCCGCCCCGACCACGCATTCGAATGGAGCGGCTACGCCGGCTGCGCTCCAAAGAAAAAGGCTCCGGACGAGGTGTCCGGAGCCTTTTCCGTCCGTCTGATTTGTTGCCCGTGGCGAACTAGGCCGCTCCGTGCGCCGCGATGGGCCGCGCTTGAACTGCCGTGGCGCTTTCGGGCAGGGCCGGCACCTTCATCTTCCTCAGAACGAAGAAGGCCAAAGTGGCGGCAATCATGTCGAACGCGATGGCCACGGCAAAGACGCCGAACCATCCGACCTTGGGAAGCGTGACTTTGGCGCCAAAAGGAGTCCATACGCCGGGGATGACCGTGAGCACAATCCCGTAGATTACTAGAATGCCGGCCAGAGCGAGAATCCCCTTCTTCGCTCCTCCACCCAAGTCCATCTGAAAGACCGTGGGAGCCAGGAACAGGGCAAAGATCACCAGCAGGCCTCCCAGCAGCAGCAGGATGTCCGCGCGGAAGTCAAAGGCCTTTCCGGCGGCCAGCGCGGA
>Ga0187819_10002053_pt1 | contig 10561 bp, 9 predicted proteins | sample NC_wetland_sal_i_15_FD_132411 | JGI IMG/M metagenome (GOLD analysis project Ga0187819, IMG submission 132411) | Wetland sediment microbial communities from Neuse River Estuary, North Carolina, USA - SO4_4 | ecosystem: Environmental > Aquatic > Freshwater > Wetlands > Sediment | place: USA: North...
CCTACGTCTCTGATCATCTCGTCCCCCTTCCACTTTCCTTCGAACCGCCCATGGCCCACGAGCCTAGTAGCAACATTGCTTCGACTAGAAATCTTCGCAACTTGCTCAAAAGACGGCACATCACTTTTTTCTACCAGCAACAAAAACGGCCTTTCCGGAAATCGCTTATCGCCTGCACCTCTCCCGCCTCGGGCTTCCTGCACCTTGCCCGTGTCTCCCGAAACTCTTCCGTATATAATTCCCGCCCGAGGGCTCCCCATGGACAATAAAGAAGTCTCGAAAATACTCCGCGAGACGGCTCAGCTTCTAGAGATTGACGGCGCCATCATCGGCCGCTACCGGAGTTACGAAAAAGTGGCCGAGCTCCTCGATAGCTTGCCCGAACGCATCGAAGTGCTGGCCCAGGACGACGCAAAATTGAAAGCCCTGCCGGGGGTCGGCGAAGGCATGGCCGAACATATCCGCGAAATTCTGAAAACCGGCGATTACAGCCTGCGCCAAAAACTCCTGAAAAAATATCCGCCGACCATCCTCCACCTGCTCGAATTGCAATCGCTCGGCCCCAAAAAAGTCGCCCTGCTCTGGAAAAAATTCAAAGTGGCCACCGTCGAAGGCGTCGAAAAACTGGCGCGCGAAGGAAAGCTCCGCGAGCTCGAAGGCTTCGGTGAAAAAAGTGAGCAGAATATTTTGAAGGCTGCGGATTTATTCAAGCGCTCCTCGGGACGGTTCCTCATCAACGCCGCCGATGAAGAAGCACAAAAATTCTCCGCCTACATCACCACGGCGGGAAAAGCGGTCGAATCGGTGACGCCCGCGGGCTCGCTCCGCCGCGGAAAAGAAACCGTCGGCGACCTGGACCTGCTCGTGACCATGCGGCCCGGCCTCGACAAGCAGAAAGACGTGGACACCGTCGCCGCGCACATCCTGAGGTATCCCGGAATCCAGCAGACTCTGGCCCACGGCGAAAACAAGGTCAGCATGCTCCTCGAAAGCGGCATGCAAGTGGACGTTCGCCTCCTCGAAAAAGATAGCTTTGGCGCCGCCCTGCTCTACTTCACCGGATCCAAGGAACACAATGTCGCTCTCCGCGGACGCGCGAACGAGATGGGCTGGAGCCTGAATGAATACGCGCTCACCACCCTGAAGGGCGGCAAAGTGGTCGCGCGAAAAACCGAAGAGGAAATCTACTCGAAGCTGAAACTCGAATACATCGAGCCTGAACTGCGCGAGATGACCGGCGAAATGGAAGCGGCCGAAAAAGGCAAGCTGCCCAAGCTCGTGAAACTCGAAGATATTCGGGGCGATTTGCAGATGCACACCACCGCGTCCGACGGCAGGAACACCATCGAAGAAATGGGCGCGGCGGCCAAAAAACTCGGATACGAATACATCGCGCTCACCGACCACTCGCAGGCCGTCACCGTGGCTAACGGGATGGATGAAAAGCGCACCATCGAACAAATCAGGAAAATTCGCGCCGCACAGGAACGAGTGCCGGGCATCCGCCTATTCGCAGGAATCGAAGTGGACATTTTAAAGGACGGCTCACTCGACCTCGACGACGACGTACTCGCACAGCTCGACGTGGTCGTTGCTTCCGTGCACTCATACATGAATCTCGAGAGCGCCGAAATGACCGATCGGCTCCTTGCGGCCATCGAGAATCCCTACACGCAAATCATCGCCCATCCCACGGGAAGACTTGTTCTGCGGCGCGACCCGTTTCATTACGACATGGAGAAAATCCTGGAAGCCGCGAAAAAGCATGATGTCGCGATGGAGTGCAACGCCTACCCCGACCGCCTGGACCTAAAAGATGTCCATCTGCGCATGGCAAAGGAGCGCGGCGTCAAGATCGTGATTTCCACGGATTCCCACACGACAACCAATCTGAAATACATGAAGTATGGCGTCGAGACCGCGCGGCGCGGCTGGATCGAGAAAAAAGAAGTCATCAACACCTTGCCGCTCGATCATTTCCTCGCCGCGCTCAGGCCCAAGCCACATGGCGTGAAAACGAAAGCGGCGAAACGAAAATCGGCCTAGGAGGGGAAGCGGAGGGCGCCGAATTCAAGAACTCGCGCCGGCGCCAGGGAACTTGCTGGAGCAATTGTGCGTATCCTAATTTGAAGACCGGGGCGGCATCTCAGGCGCGAGGCAAGGATCCCAGGAAATTGCCCTCAACCGCAATCGGCCTTGGCAGACGGAGCAAGAAAAAATGAAACGACCAATCGTGCTGGGCGTTCTAATGGCGGGCGCCATGTTTGCAGGCGTGTTCACGGCGACGCCGGCGCGCGCGGATGAATGGACAAAAACGTACACGATCAACGGACGCGCCGACTTGCACGTCGAAACCGATGATGGCGACGTCAGCATCGTCTCGGCCGATCAAAAGCAGATTGATACGCGGGTTGTGGCCGATGGCTACAAAATTGGGCAAAGTGATGTGCGCATCGAGGAGAGCCAAAGCGGCGACCACGTCGTGCTGAAGGTGAGACTGCCTCATTTCAATTTTCAGTGGTGGGGCGGGCGACGCAAGTCGGTCCGTATCGAGCTGCGCGTCCCGCGCGAACTCGACCTCGACGTTCATACCGGCGACGGAAATGTTTCGGCGCAGCCCGTTGCCGGCCGGATTCGCATCGATACGGGCGATGGAAACGTCACCGCCAACGGGTTGAAGGGTGATATGAGCATGCGCTCGGGCGACGGACATATTGATGCGTCCGGCCTGGACGGAACCCTCGAAGTGGGTACGGGCGACGGAAATATCTCCGTAGACGGACGCTTCGAAGTATTGAATTTGAAGACCGGCGACGGAAATATTGAAGCGCGCGTGAAAAGTGGCTCCAAGGTCGCAAGCAGTTGGAGGCTGCATTCAGGCGACGGCCACATCAACCTCTGGCTCCCGGGAGATTTCAGCGCCGACGTGGATGCTCACACCGGCGACGGGCACATCACCATGGACGTCCCGGTCATGGTGTCGGGTTCACTGAGCCGCCAATCCATCCACGGAAAATTGAATGGCGGCGGTGGCACGGTCGCGATCAGCTCCGGCGACGGGTCCATTCACGTACAAAGGATGTGAGCCATGCAGCTCCGTGGCAAGTGGCTGCTGGGACTAGAGATAGACGCTGAAGGACGCAAGCCGTGATTCTCTAGCCTGGCAAACGGGGCAGCGCGTCTGCAAGGAATTTCCTTCGATGTGTAGCTGGTGGGCACCACTGTGTCCACATGCTGACGAAGAACCGCCTCATGCGATTATCTAACCCCTGTTGAATGAATCTATTAGGAACATTCGTCAATTGGCACTACCCGTGCTTTTGAACCCTTGGCGGCGGGAATTGCGAGGCTGGCGATGGTTGCATTTGTGATGCTCGGAGTTGTCGCAGTATTGGCGTTCCTGTGCATTTCGGGAGCAGTCGTGACTGCGACCCGGCGTGCACAAGGAGAATCCAGGAAGTAAGCCCTTCGAACTAGTGGAACAGACCGAGTGGATCTAGGTGCAGTCCCCTTCCCAAATTCAGCAGCGCAATCTTCCTCTTGCAGGTCAATTTGGTTCGCAAATCCCGCGATTCGGTGTAATGAGTCTCCGCCGTTCGACATAACCGCGCAACTTTCTTTGTCTGCGTGTCGCTCCGCGCTGCAGCAATGATTTGCAAAACGCGGCACAATGCCGCATGATTGTTTTTTTGCAATCCAACCGGTACGCGGCTCGGGGCATGCTCGCGGCCATTTCTTCGACAAATTTCAGGGGGGAAATAGAATGCGCAGGCCTGTGAATATTGCTCCGCCAAAAGGAAAGCTGGGAGTACTGACGCCTGGAATGGGTGCGGTCAGCACGACCTTCATGGCGGGCGTGGAATTGGTCCGGCGGGGCGAGGCGGTTCCAGTGGGGTCGCTGACGCAGATGGGGACCATCCGACTCGGCAAGCGGACGGAAAACCGGGTGCCCACACTCAAGGAGTTTGTGCCGCTTGCCCGGCTTGACGACGTCGTTTTTGGCGGCTGGGACGTCTTCCCAGATGACGCCTATGTGGCTGCTTCGAAAGCCGGCGTGCTGGACACGAAGGATCTCTCCAAGGCCGAAAAATTCCTGAAGACCATCAAGCCAATGAAGGCGGCGTTTGATCAGAGTTATGTGAAAAACCTCCAGGGAACGCATGTGAAGAAGGGCAAGACAAAGCTCGATCTTGCCGAGCAGATTCGCGAAGACATCCGCGAATTCAAGAAGAAAAGCAAGGCGGACCGCCTGGTCATGGTCTGGTGCGGATCGACCGAGGTGTTTCTGAAGCCCGAGGAAGTGCACAAAGACCTGCCCACATTCGAAAAGGGTATGAAGACCAACCATCCCTCCATCGCGCCTTCGATGCTCTACGCTTATGCGGCCATCAGCGAAGGCGTTCCCTTTGCCAATGGCGCGCCAAACCTTACCGTTGACATTCCCGCGCTCGAGGAGTACGCCAAGGCCAAGCAAGTGCCCATCGGAGGAAAGGATTTCAAGACCGGCCAAACGCTGATGAAGACTGTCCTCGCGCCGGGCTTCAAAGCGCGCATGCTGGGGATGAACGGCTGGTTCTCGACCAACATTTTGGGAAACCGCGACGGCGAAGTGCTAGATGACCCTGCTTCTTTCAAGACCAAGGAGGAATCGAAACTCGGCGTACTCGAATACATTTTGCAACCCAAGTTGTATCCGGCACTTTATGGGAAGATTCACCACAAAGTGCGCATCAACTACTATCCGCCCCGAGGAGATAACAAAGAAGGGTGGGACAACATCGATATCTTCGGCTGGCTTGGATACCCCATGCAGATCAAAGTGGATTTCCTGTGCCGCGATTCGATTCTGGCTGCACCCATCGTCCTGGACCTCGCGCTCTTCTTCGATCTGGCCAAGCGCGCTGGCATGCGCGGGATTCAGGAATGGCTGAGCTTCTACTTCAAGTCTCCCATGTGCGCGAAAGAGCTTTATCCGGAGCACGACTTGTTCATCCAGTTGATGAAACTGAAGAACACCTTGCGATGGATGATGGGCGAAGAATTGATCACCCACCTGGGCGCCGAATATTACGACTAACTATTCGCCGGGCGGGGAAACCGGGGGCCTTTCTTCGAGCGAACCCTTTCCGGTCATGGCGGCGGCAATCTGCCGTCCGTGGAAGCGGCCGTTCTCGATGAATATTTCGCCCGTTTCTTTTCCGCCTACGATCACACCCGCAAGATAAATCCCCGGCACATTGCTTTCGAGCGATTCGGCATTGACCATCGGCTTGCGCGACTTCGGATCAAGTTGGATTCCCTGTTTCTCGAGGAACTCGAAATCCGGATGGTAGCCGGTCATGGCGAAGACCTGCGTGGCTGGCAGTGGCTGCTCGTCTGCCCCGTCCTTCACCCACACTTCATGCGGCTCGATGCGCGTCACGTGCGTTCGTAGCAGCCCGCGAATTTCACCGGCACGAATGCGGTTTTCAATGTCAGGGCGCACCCAATACTTGAGGTTCCGGCCCAGTTCTGCGTCGCGATGGACGAGCGTAACGTGGGCGCCGGCCCGAAACAAATCGAGCGCCGCCTCCGCGGCTGAATTTTTTCCGCCGATCACGACCACGTCCCGATTCCAGTATGGGTGTGCCTCAGTGAAATAGTGCGACACGTGCGGGAGATTCTCGCCGGGGATGTCCAGACGATTCGGGAGATCGTAGTATCCCGTCGCGAGGATGATTTTCTTCGCGCGATATTCCTTGATCGTGTCAGTATCGTCGCGTGTCTGGACGACGAAGGCGCCGTCGTGTCCATACACAGAATCCACCTTTTCGTATTGGCGCACATCGATTTCATAGTGCTCGACAGCCCGGCGATAGTATTTCAAAGCTTCGGCGCGCGTGGGATTTCTTCCGGAGACGGTCATCGGAAGGTCGCCGATTTCCATGCGCTCGGGGGTCGTGAAGAAAACCATGTTGATGGGATAGTGGAAAAGCGAATTGCACAGGCAACCCTTGTCGATCACCAGCGGGCGCATTCCTTCCCGCTTCACTTCGATCGCGCAAGCCAGGCCCGTGGGCCCCGCGCCGATGCAGATGACATCGTAGGAATCGAACATGGTGAATAGTGTGCGCTGAGCGGCGAGGGAAATTCAACTCCGCCTGCTCTCCTCCACCGGTGGAATTAGATGCAGCACGAGGCGCTAAAGAGTCGGGAGCAGCGCCTCGGATAGTTCGACGCTGAATGCGTCCAACTCCTCGAGGCGCGCGGGAGTGGCTTCCAGTCTCTCTTTCTTCCACACTAGCCATTCGCGGCCGTCGCCGGCCACTCGAACGCTGAAATTCCCATCGATTAGGTAGGAAGCGGCGCCGAAGAGAACGAACCCGCCGGAAGCGACGGGCGACAAAAGCACGGCGCAATTCCCTTTCCGGACGCCGACATGACTTGCATACATCGGGAAGGCGACGATTTTGAAACCACGCGCTTGCAGCCGCTCAAGAATTGCTATCTGCTGAGGCGTGAGTTCCATCGGGAATGAACGGCAGCAGAGCCGCTCGCGAAAATTCAAAAAACGGCAGGCCGATAAGGAAAAGGCATCGCGCCGGCGGCCGTCACGCAGCCGAAGAAGAGAAGGAGCCAGCTCCGGCGGCATTCGTGGCGGAGCTGGACTCGATCTGGCGCAGGACCGCGCGCAAAACCGCCGCGAGCTCCTCCTGGCTGACATGGCTCTTGCGGAATTCAAGGCGCAGCCGGAAGGCGCTGTCGTCGGCCTGATAATTGAACACAAACGGTTGCGGCCGGGGCGCGGACTCGGTTTCGTCCTTGCGGGCGCGCCGGGCTTCATCGCGTGTCAGGCCGCCCTGGGAGATGCGCTGTGTCATCTCGCGCATCTTTTTTTCATTGGGCTGTCGCGCGACTTGCAAGAGAAGAGATTTCGAGAGGATGCCCTTCTCCAGACACGCCTTGCGAATTGAATCGGGGATCAGGCGCAAGGAAAGCGTTTCCGTCACCGAGGAGCGCGCGCGCCCGATTTTCTTGGCGATATCGTCGTGTGTGTAATCGAAATGTTCGGCCAGGCGCTGGAGGCCATCGGCCTCTTCGAAAGGAGTCAGGTCCTTGCGCTGAAGATTTTCGATCAGAGCGAGTTCGAGGGTCTCGGCGTCGTCGGCAATCTTCTCGATACAGGGGAGCTCATGCAGGCCCGCGGCTTTGGAGGCGTGGTAGCGGCGTTCGCCCGAAATAATGTAATAGGAATCCTCGCGGGGAATGTAGCGGACCAGCAGCGGCTCGAGCACGCCCTTCTCTCGGATGGAATCGGTCAATTCACGGATGTCGCCGATATTTTTCCGGGGCTGGTCCGGATTCGGGCGAATTTTATCTGTGGGGATCATGCGGCCGATGGACGCGCCGCTGAAGCTGGTCAGCGTCTCGACGTAATGCGCGTCATGCCGCATCTTGAGAGTGACGGGTAACCCGATCCTCTTGGACACGTTGCAATACCTCCTGAGCGAGTTTCTTGTATTCCTCGGCGCCAGAAGATTTCGGCGCATAAGTGAATACGGTTTCCTTGTAGGCAGGGCTTTCTTCGAGGCGCACATTCTTGCTGATGCGCGTCTTGAAAAGCGCGTTGCCGAAAACGGCGCGAATCTGTTCGTGCGTGTCGCGCGAAATATTGGTGCGTTTGTCGAAAAGCGTGATGACCACGCCGAGGACCTTCAAATCGGGATTAGGACGCGCGCGGATTCGCGCGTAGGTCTCGAGCAAATCGTCCGTGCCCTCGATGGCGAAATAGGCGGCCTGGATCGGCACGAGCAGGTGGGTGGAAGCGACGAGCGCGTTGACGGTGAGGATGCCGAGCGCCGGGGGTGTATCCATGACGATGAAGTCGTAATCCTTCAGGATGGGCGCGAGGGCGTCCTTGAGCTTGAAGGGTGCATCGAACTGGCCGGCCATCTGCTGCTCGAGGCGAGCAAGGTGGAGGCGGGAGGGGGCCACGAAGAGGTTCGGGTCCTTGGTGGGGCGAATGATCTTGGCCATCTCGGCGGGATGCTCGGCGAAGATGTCGTACATGGTGGCCTGGATTTCCTTCTGCTCATAGAAGGCGATGGTGGCATTCGATTGCGGATCGAGGTCGATGAGGAGCGTCTTCTTGTGCTTGATGGCGAGCGCGGCAGCGAGGTTGATGGAAGTGGTAGTTTTCCCGACGCCGCCTTTTTGGTTGGCCACCGCTAGAACGCAGGTCAAGCTGTGTCCTCGCTCCCCTACGGCAACCGTAGGCCCATATATGGAAGCCTCCGGGCCCAATCACACAACAAGTAGGCCCACTTTACCGATTCTGGGGCCGTTTCCGCAAGCGAAAAATGAGCGATTGGCTGCAACGCGCTGGTCAGGGTGGAAGGCATGCCTCGGAAGGCCCGCCCTTTGCGGATGGTCACATCTTGTAGCGGCCGAGGTCCTCGTCGTTGAGGTTTTCGAGCCACTTACGGAGCTCTTCGTTGGAGCTCTTTTCGGAGATGGCGCTGGCCATGCGGGAAGTTTTGAGGACTTCGTCCTCGACGAAGATGGGGCAATCGAGGCGCAGGGCCAATGCGAGCGCGTCGCTCGGGCGGGAATCGATGGACATCATCTCGCCGTCGCGCTCCATCCAGATGAGGGCGTAGAAGGTATCGTCCTTGAGGTCGGAGACGACGACTTTTTGAACGTGGACGTTGAGGCCGGTGAGGACGTTCTTCAGGAGATCGTGGGTCATGGGGCGCGGGGTCTGCACTTTTTCGATTTCGAGGGCGATGGCGTTGGCTTCGTAGACGCCCACCCAGATGGGCAGGACACCGCTGCCGGTGGTTTCCTTGAGGACCACCACAGGCATGTTGGTGACGGGGTCCATCATCAATCCTCGAATCTTGACCTCGAGTTCCATGATGGCCTCCCGGTCCCTTAAACCAAGTGCTCGCCGACCAAGCAATTCGGGCCGGCGCGCGCGATCCGCACCTGAACATATTCTCCCAGAAGATTCACACGCGGCGAAGTGAAATTTACGACCCGGTTGCTGGTAGTGCGCCCGGCCCACTGATCGCGCCCGGCGTGGCGGGCGTCCACGAGGACTTCAAATTGCGAGCCGACGAGCAAATCATTGCGCGCAATCTGAATGAGGCGCTGATGCTCCTGCAAAATCGCGAGGCGCCTCGACTTTTCTTCCTCGGGGATGGCGTCGGGCATGTCGCGCGCGGGAGTATTTGGGCGCGGGGAGTATTTGAAGGAGAAAACGCCGTCGCACTGGAGGGCGTCGAGGAGCGAGAGCGAACCGGCGAAGTCGATTTCGGTCTCGCCGGGAAAGCCGATGATGATGTCGGTGGTCAAACTGATGGGGCGGCGGGCGGCGCGGATCCAGGCGATTTTTTCGAGATATTCCTCGCGCGTGTAGGTGCGGCGCATGGCGCGCAGGATGGGCGTGGAACCGGATTGGACGGGGAGATGGATGTGATCGCAGAGCGCGGGGGTCGAGTCGATGGCCTGGACAATCTCGCGGGTAAAATCATTGGGGTGCGACGTGGTGAAGCGGACGCGGCGAATGCCTGGGACAGCGGCGACAGCGTAGAGCAAATCGACGAAATTCAATTTGGGCGCGGAGGGGTCGCGGTAGGAATTGACGGTCTGGCCGAGCAATTGGATCTCTGTGTAGCCAGCGGCGGCGAGGCGGCGGACCTCGGAGAGGATCGAGCCGCTCGGGCGGCTGCGCTCGGGGCCGCGGGTGAGCGGGACGACGCAATAGGCGCAGGAGTAATCGCAGCCTTCAATGATGGTGAGGTAGGCGCGGAAGGGATTATCGCGGCGCGTGATTTCGGTTTCGAAGGTTTCCTCGGTGTCGAGGTCGAGGCCGGTGACGCGGCGGCCGCCGGATTCGAGTTCGGCGACGAGGTCGGGCAGGCGACGGTAGCTGGCCGAGCCGCACACGAGGCTGACCCAGGGGGCACGCTCGAAAATTTCCTCGCCCTCCTGCTGCGCGACGCAGCCGAGCACGCCGATGATTTTGTTTTGCGAGGTGGTCTTCCAATCGCCGAGGCGGGCGAAAACTTTTTGGGCGGCTTTTTCGCGGATGCTGCACGTGTTGTAGAGGACGAGGTCGGCCTCCGCGGGGGATTCGACGGCGCGGTAGCCGCGGCCGAGAAGAACGCCTGAGACTTTCTCGGAATCGTGAACGTTCATTTGGCAGCCGAAGGTTTCGAGGTAGAAGGATTTGCCGGGTGCGGCGTTGGGGTGGCGGGGGTGGGGGCTAGCGGCCGGAGAAGAGGTGGAGGTGGATGGGGCGGGAGCAGTGGCTCCTGGCGAGGCCAGCGATTCGATGGCGATGTCGAACGCTTTATTCATGGAAGAAGCCTCATTTTAGCACAAGCGTCGAGAGGGGCTTGGGGGCGAAGGGCATGGGAGGATAGGTACATGGGGCGCCTATAGACGGTCGATTCCAATCTTGCACTCGGTTGATTGTGAAAGGGTTAGAGTGCATTGCAGATGGTTTTGAGAGTCGATCAGAAATTCAAGTAGAGCTTGAAGAATTGGGAGATTATTTGGGCGATTGGGAGGCAGA
>Ga0187819_10002055_pt1 | contig 10555 bp, 6 predicted proteins | sample NC_wetland_sal_i_15_FD_132411 | JGI IMG/M metagenome (GOLD analysis project Ga0187819, IMG submission 132411) | Wetland sediment microbial communities from Neuse River Estuary, North Carolina, USA - SO4_4 | ecosystem: Environmental > Aquatic > Freshwater > Wetlands > Sediment | place: USA: North...
ATCAGGTCAAGGTTTCCATCGTTGTCGTAGTCGAGGAATTTCACGCCCCAGCCGCTCATCAGCCGGGTGGCGTTCGCGATTCCGGAAGGCGCTGCGATATCGTCAAACGTTTCGTCGTGCCGGTTCAGATAGAGGCCGTCGAGCTCGTGGTTCAGGTTAGTGACAAACAGATCCATCCACCCATCCTGGTTGAGATCGGCGGAATCGACGCCCATCCCCGAGCGCGCTCTTCCCCCTTCCCCGAAAGCCGTTCCCGACGTAAAACCGACCTCCTCAAAGCGCCGCCCGTCGCGGTTGATGAACAGGAAGTTGGCGTCGGTGTCGTTAGACACAAACAGGTCCATCCATCCGTCATTATTGACGTCGGTTGCCACGACACCCCAAGACTTGCCGGGATTGTCCGCAATTCCCATTTTCTGGCTTACATCCGTGAATGTGCCATCCCCATTGTTGTGGAATAGCCAGCTCGCCATCGGCGAGTAGATCCTCGGATAGCAATACTCATTCAGCCCCTTGATCGCGGGGATGTTGGGCGCGCCGCAATTGTGATGCTTGGACTTGTCAAAGTCCACAAAGTGGCAGACAAAAAGATCCAGCCGTCCATCGTTGTCGTAGTCGAGAAGGCCGGTATCGGAGGCTTCATAAGCGAGGCGCCTGACGGCGGCCAATCGCACATTGATCGTGGAGGGCGCGAGGTTCTTCTGTTCGAGAAAGAACCGGTACCGGAGGACGACCGTCCTGTTAAATGCCAGACGTGGTTCGGAACAGTACCACCCGATAAATTCATCGATGGCGTGACCGTATGATTCTTGCGAACTGGCCGCGCCGAGCGAGTGAAGAACCGCATTCTTCGACTGCTCCAAATCGGCTAGGCGAAGCATACTTCTTGTCTTGGAGCATTTCGATGTCTTCTGATGCGCCATACTGGCGGCCCCCTAGCCGCGCGCTCAGTATGGTCTTTCAGTAGGATGATGGTCTCGAAGCCCGTTTATCGGGACCAATCCAGAGGCATCACTTTCCGGATAGCCCGTCACACATCTGCCTGGGGGTTGAACTACTGGACGGAGTTTTACCCCGGTTTATAATCGTGGCCACGTATGCTCGCTGCAGGCACAAGAATTGGCCCTTACGAGGTTGTGTCCGCCATTGGCGCGGGTGGCATGGGCGAGGTTTATCGCGCCCGTGACCCGCGGCTCAACCTGGACGTGGCCATCAAAGTCCTGCCGCCGTCGTTCTCCTCCGACCCGCAACGCCCGCAGCGCTTCGAGCAAGAGGCTCGTGCCACCGCCGCTCTGAATCATCCGAACATCCTTGCAGTGCATGATACCGGCCAGCAGGACGGCTCCGCGTTCTTTGCGGCCTCGCCTAGCGTGCCCCCACGTGCATTGCCTTGTGCGTCGCGCGCGAGCTTCTTGAGTTTGTCGCTTCGGTCGAGCAGCGCGATGATCCGCAACTGCGCGGGAAGCCCGTGATCGTCGCTTGGAAAGCGTAAAACGCATCCATGTCCACGTGGATGATTTTGCGGATGCCCATTTGGCAACCATACTATTCCGGGGCCCATAAGCCTGTGAACGTGTCGTCGTATAAGACCGATCGCAAATGGCCGGTGCGGTAAATTCTAGGAATGCATGCAACTTCGAGTCTCTATTCTGCACTATTCTGCACTCGCGACTTTCGTCCTCTTCCTGCATGCGCTGTTCATTTTGTGGGTAGTGTTCGGTGCCTTGTTGACCCGTTCTCGCCCGGTTCTCCGCTGGCTGCATATCGCTTCACTTGTGTGGGGAATTCTGACGGAACTGCTTCCCTGGCCGTGTCCCCTGACCCTGCTGGAGAACTGGTTCGAAATCAAAGCTGGAGTGGAGCCGTACCAGGGTGGTTTCCTGCTCCGTTACCTGGACAAGCTGGTCTATCCGGATATTTCTGCAACCTTGTTAACAGTTGCTGGGGTGATCATCTGCGCTCTGAACCTAGCGCTCTATGGACGGCTGATGTGGATCGCCCGGCGCCCCTGATTCCGCACGCCTCACCGCTCTTCTCCTACCCGGCGAAACGAGACCAAATCCCACGTGCCATCCGGCGTCGATGTTTGCTGTCGAAGGATGTGGAGGTTGCCGGATGAGGAGCCGAGCCTGTCCCCCGGGCGGCACCGGACGCTGCAGATATACCTTGATGTACGGCCGGAGTTCGAGGAAATTGTCCGCAAGATCGGAATCGTCTGCTGTCGACTTGCCAGCTCGTCACAAGGATCTGTTCTTCGTGTCACTGACTCCACCTCGCCCGGCGAGTACCATTTAGGTGATCCGGGCCTGCAATCAGGTGCCCCGCGCAAGGAGACCTTATGCTGGAGGCCAAATTGAGCGTGGCTTTCTACGGCCACACGCGCCAGTACCACAACATAAAGGTGGATATCGATGCCAACATCCAGCAAGTGCTGGAAAGCGGCCAGTACGTGATGGGCCCGATGTTGAAGCGGTTCGAGGAGGAGTTGGCAGATTACCACGGAACGAAATATGCCATCGGCGTGGGCAACGGGACGGATGCACTGTGGCTCACTTTCAAGGCGCTCGGCATTGGCCGCGGCGACGAATGCATCACCACTACCAACACGTTCTTCGCAACTGCGGAAGCCATCTGGATCGCAGGAGCCGCGGTCGTGTTTGTTGACAGCGATGCGAAGACGAACTGTATCGACCCCGACAAGATCAAGGCGGCGATCACGCCCCGCACAAAGGCCCTGGTACCGGTCCACCTGTATGGCCAGTGCGCGGATATGAAAGCCATCCGCAAGATTGCCGACAGGCACAACCTGTTGGTGATTGAGGACAATGCGCAAGCCATCGGCGCGAGCGGCGACGGCTTCAGGATCGCTGAGTTGAGCGACGCCGCCACCATCAGCTTCATCATTCAGAAGAATCTTGGAACATTTGGCGACGGTGGCGCAGTGGTGACCAATAGCACGCAGGTCGACGCCATCGTCCGCCGCTTGCGTAATCACGGTTCGACCCAGCGCTCTTGCCACAGCCCGGGATACAACAGCCGGCTCGATGACCTGCACGCTGGCGTGCTCAGTGCGAAATTGAAGCACATCGACGAATGGAATGACCTCCGCAGGAAGTGGGCGGCGCGTTACAGTGCGGGCTTGGCTGGCGCGCGGAACATCACGCTACCCTACGAGACTCCCCGGTACCGTCACGTCTACCACCTCTACGTCATCGAGACCAAGTGGCCTGAACAACGAGATGCGCTCCTCCAGTTCTTGAGCGTTGAAGGCATTGACGCAAAGTGCCATTATCCGATTGCGATTCATCAACAGGCGGGATATCCCTGGGGTCATGAAGCTCGCATTGTTGGACCGATCCCGAACTCGGAACGCAATGCGGCCTGCTGCGTTTCGCTGCCGATGTTTCCCGAACTGACCGCAGAGGAGGTGGACTACACGATTGGCAAAGTCCTGGAATGGGACGGGAGGGCGCGGTGACTGCGAAATATCGAGTCGTAGTGGTGGGCATGGGCAAGCGGGGGATGCACCATGCCCAGGCCTTTCATGCCAATGGCCGCTTCGAAGTGTTGGGCGTCTGCGATATCGACCTGGTTCGCCTGGACGCGGCAGCAGCCAAGTTCGGTGCCGCCAAGGGTATTGACGCGCTGCAACTCGCTTTGGCGGTAAAGCCCGATGTCTTCTGTTTTTGTACTCTCCCCAGGCTTCGCAGTGAGATGATACGCGCCGCCATCAAGAGTGGAGCCCGCCTGGTCGCGTTCGAGAAGCCGATCGCGCTCAACAGCCGCGAGGGCATGGAAATCAGAAAACTGCTGACGGAAAGTGGCGTCAAAGCCGTCGTCAGCCACCAACATCGATACGGCGAACACTACGGGAAGGTAAAGGAGATCATCGCCAGCGGTGCGCTCGGGCGTGTCCACACCGTCTACGGTACGGCGTCGGGCTGGATGATGCACATGATGTCGCATCTCATCGACTACATTCGCTGGTACAACGGCGAAGCAGCGGCGCAGTGGGTAATGGCTCAGGCCGCCGGGCGCGGCAAGTTGTCGGATCTGCACCCGTCGCCGGACTACATCGCAGGCTTTATTCAGTTTGCCAACGGCGTGCGCGGCATTGTGGAGTGCGGGGCAGGCGCTCCGGATGTTCCAGAAGTCGATTACTGGTGGCGGAAATGTCGGATCGGTGCGCAGGGCACGGACGGCTTCGCCGAAGTTCTCACCGGGGGTGGCTGGCGGGCGGTCACAAAGACGGGTGCGTCCGCGGGCGGCGGTTGCATGAACTACGATCTCGACATGCCCCCGTACGTGCAGGAAATCGCGGACTGGCTGGATGACGACCGCAAGGTGCATTCCTGCAATTTCGAGAGCGCCTATGCAGGTTTTGAGATCATGATGGCGCTCTGCCGCTCGGCCGCAACCGGCGGGCAGGTGGCCCTGCCGCTCACCGGCGCGGTAGATGAGGTGGAGCTGCTAAGAGTTCATCTGGCTGAGCGCCGAGTCTTGCTCTCGACACCAGTCAATGCGAAGGAATACGAAGCAGGGAGCGAGGAGCCAAAGCTGTTGGTCGCGAGGTAGCCGCCTCTCAGTCAGCGGTCCGGGCCTCAGTCGGCGTGGGATCAATTCGTGGTCACTCTTCTCCTTGTCCTTCTTGCCGCATTTTCCACTTGACAGGCGCAAAAGTCGAGCATTTATTGTGTATTAATACGTTTTAATAAACGTTAATAGGGAAGGAGAGATCATATGAACACACGGCAGATCAGGAACGGGCACCCGTGGGGCACCGTCGTTCTCTCACCAACGCAGATAGAGACAAGCCGTCGTGCCGAGTGTGCAATCGGCGGCAGAAAACATCTTCCATCCAACCGATGCCGGAGCATGATGCCGTTGGTGCTGGCGCTGTTCGCAACTCTGCTTATATTCGGCGCAAGCGCTCTGGGTTCGGTGACCGCGAGCATTTCTGGCACTGTGACGGATCCAAGCGGCGCCGCGCTGGTGGGTGCAACGGTCACTGCCACCAATGTCGAAACCGGAATCGTCCAAACCCTCCACACGAACCAGCAAGGTTATTTCACCTTTCCCTCACTAGCGCTGGGCCATTATGACGTCGAAGTGCAGCAATCGGGATTCAGGCCCTTTCGCGAGACCGGCCTTCTGCTCGACGTCAACTCCGCTCTAACCGTGGATGTCGTTATGAAGGTGGGTGACGTCAAGGAGGCGGTGACGGTATCGAGCACCGCGGTGCACGTGGAAACTTCCACCACCCAGTTGGGCGAGGTGATCAGCTCACGAGAGATGACGGACGTACCGCTGGTATCGCGAAGCTACACCGACCTGCTGTCGTTGCAACCGGGCGTAAGTTCGGCTTCCTCGGGAATTGGCGGAGGCGGAGGCGGGGTTGCCTCAGGATCGAACTTCGTCGCTGCGGGATTCTCCGTGACCCCCGTGTCCGGTTCGCTGAACGCCGGAAATCTTTCCGTCAACGGCATGAGGGAGGCAAACAACGGCTTTCTGCTCAATGGAGCGGTCGTGCAGGAAGCTGGTTTCGGGGGCACTGCGGTCATTCCGAACCTGGACTCGATCGCGGAGTTCCGCATCATCACCAACAACTTCGACGCGGAGTACGGCAACTACAGCGGCGGCCAGATCAACGTCATCACGAAATCGGGAACCAACGGATTTCACGGCGATTTGTTTGAGTTTCTCCGCAATACCAACCTGGATGCGCGCGGCTACCTTGACCCGGCACGCGCCGCCTACCATCAGAACCAATTCGGCGGCACCATCGGCGGCCCCATTAAACGCGATAAGCTGTTTTTCTTCGCCGACTATCAGGGAAACCGTGTCGTACAGGGGGTCAGCACCGGCAACATTCCTGTCCCCACGACCGCGGAAGCTGGCGGCGACTTTTCCATACTGGCTGCCAATGACGCCTTTGCAACGCTTCAAACGCTGCCCGGTGTAAACAACAGCAAGCCGGTCCCCGTGCCAAAGCTGGTGAACGGGTCTTACTGGGCAAGCGTGCTAGCGACGCAGTTGCACTCGGGCGTTACGGCAGGCGAGCCCTACTATTATCAGGCCACGGACTACAATCCCCTAACCAAAGTCCCATACGGGGTTAATTGCACGTCTTCGGCTGCGGTGCAGTGCGTTTTCCCGGGCGCGCAGATTCCAGTCAGTGGCACGGACAGTGTTCTCTCATCAATCTCCGCCAACCTGCTGAAGTACATTCCAATCACGGACAGCGGGGTCTTCAGCACTTCAGCAAATTCTCAACGGATACGCGACGATAAGACCAGCGGCCGCGTGGACGCCAACTCACACTTCGGCATGATCTCCGGCTACTATTTCTTTGATCAATACAGGTTGAGCAACCCCTATACGCCGGCTTCCTCGGTGCCCGGCTTTGGTTCGCTCGGCACCGGCAGGGCGCAAGTCGTCAACTTGGGCGATACCAAGGCCTTCGGCAACTCGTCGGTCAACGAGTTCCGCGTCCAGTTTGTTCGCACCCGGAATGTGACCAACCCCTCGGGAGGTGTCGGGGTCACCACCCTAAGCCAGCTCGGTATCACCGGCGTTACTCCGCTCTATCCGGCGGTGCAAGGTGTTCCTGAGATCGACCTCAATAGCTTCCAATTCGGCACCCTGAGCCGCATCTTTGGGCTGACGGAGAATACTTACCAGGTTCTTGATAACTATCGCAAATTAGCTGGCAAGCATACGCTGTCGTTTGGGGGTTCCTATCATTACACGCAACTGCAGGAAAAGCTCCGCAACATAGAGAACGGCAATTACCAATTCTTCGGGAGCGAAACGGGAGTCGACTTCGCAGATTTCCTGCTGGGAGCGCCAACCAGTTTCCTGCAGGGACAAACCCCGGCATCCAACGGCCGCAGCAAGTACCTGGGTCTCTACGGACAGGACAGCTGGCGCACCACCTCGAACTTGACCCTCAACTACGGATTGCGCTGGGAAATTGCCACTCCCTGGTACGAGCAGCACAACGAACTGGAAACCATTGTTCCCGGTCTGCAGTCCACGGTATTTCCGAATTCACCCGCTGGTTGGGTGTTTCCTGGCGATCCTGGGATACCTCGTACTTTGGCGCCCACGCGTTATAACAATTTTGCCCCGCGGCTCGGTCTCGCATACTCGCCCAACGGCGGCAATGGATGGCTCGGTAAGCTTTTCGGGGCCGGACAAACCAGCATCCGCGCCGGTTACGGATTGTTTTACACTTCTTTTGAAGGTGCAACCGACTTCAACGAGATCGGCGACGCACCCTACGGGGACTTCTACGGAACCCCCTTCCCCCCGACCTTCGCAAATCCATACCTGAGTCGGGTGGACGGTGTCACCACCCACACCTCCCCGTTCCCGATCCAGCTTCCGGTTCCGAAAAACTTCGATTTCGCCGGCCTGGGATACCTTCCGATCGGGAGTTCGCCCGGGTTCTGGTACAAGAACCGGCTACCCTACGCTGAACAGTACGAGCTTTCCATTCAGCGTCAATTCTCTTCCTCCACGCTCTTGACTCTAAGTTACGTGGGAACCCAAGCGCACCGTCTGCTTTCGACTCAGGAAGCCAATCCCGGGAATCCGCAGCTCTGTCTGGACTTGGCTGCGGCAGGGGCGACTCAAGTTGGAACTCCCCCAACACCAACCTGCGGCGCTGGCGGCGAGAACGCTACCTACCTAATGCCACCTGGGATAGCGCCGCCAGCGGAAGCCGTGGCCGCAGGTCTCGTCCCTAACCCTTCCACGTGTTCACTCAATTCCGGCCAATGCCAAGTTGTCGGTACCCGTGGTACCTTCCCATTCACTAAATCTACGGGCTTGGCCCCGAATCTCACCACCGGTTCGGTGAACTTCACCAGCGACGGCTACTTCATCACCAACGGAACCTCCGCCTACAATTCGCTGCAAATCAACCTGCGGCACACCGCGAAGGCACTCACCTTTTTGGCGGGTTACACGTTCAGCAAGTCGCTGGATGACTCCTCCGCCTACGGCGAGCAGGTCAACCCGTTCAACCCCAAGTTGAGCCGGGGGCTCTCCGCCTTCGATCAAACCCACAACTTCGTTTTCAGCTACTCCTACAACTTGCCGTTTGACAAACTGGGCGGCCCGAAGCGGCTGACCAACGGCTGGCAACTGTCCGGCATTACCCGATTTGCCACGGGCGTTCCGGTCATCATGTATGAGACGGACGACAATTCTCTGCTGGGTACCGCGTTTGCCGGCCCCTTGCCGATCGGTATGGATGTCCCCATCTTCACGGGCACGTCGATTCATCGCCTGGATCCGCGCGCCACGGGGAACTACTTTGACAGCTCGCAGTTTACTGCCGAACCCGCAGGCACGCTGGGAAGACAGCGGCGCTTCTTCCACGGGCCCGGCCAAAACGACTGGGATATGACTCTGCTGAAAAATACCCGGCTGACGGAGACCATGAAGCTCGAGATCCGAGCGGACTTCTATAATCTCTTCAACCATACCCAGTTCAATGCTGTAAATGGGAACTTCAGCAGTGCCAGTTTTGGCAGCGTGCTCTCAGTTCAGCCGTCGCGCATCGGACAGATTTCTCTGAAGCTTCTGTTCTAGCGCGCGCATTGAAAGGTCAGCTCCAGAACTATTCAGGAGGCTCTTCGGAGCCTCCTGCTTGTCTGCAAGGACACAGAGATAGAGATATATTGAAAATCTCAGCGCGAGATAACACAGTCGAACGAGCCTTGCCATGCCGAACGATTTCCCACGATTTGACCTGACCGGCGATGTCGCCTTAGTAACCGGCGCCGCTCGCGGCTTGGGCCGTGCGATTTCGTTGGCCCTCGCCCACGCTGGCGCCGATGTAGCGCTCGGCTTGCGTGATGTGACCACCGGAGGCGACCTGGCGAAAGAAATTGAGGCCACCGGCCGCCGCTCTTTGCCTTTGCAGATGGATATGACGCGGCTTGTTGAGGTTTCCCGGGCAGTCGATCAAACCGTGGCCCACTTCGGCCGCCTCGACATCCTCGTCAACAACGCCGGTCTGGGTCCGGAAAACGCTGCGGAAAATGTGCGGGTGGAAGATTTTGACTTGACTCTCGCCGTGAATCTGAAGGGGACATTCTTTGCCAGCCAGGCCGCCGGACGCGTGATGATTCGGCAGCAGCGTGGGTGCATCGTTAACATGAGTTCCCAAGCCGGCTTTGTTGCGCTCCCGACCGAATCGGTCTATTGCATAACCAAGGCCGCTATTGCGCACTTGACCAAATGTCTTGCCCTCGAGTGGGGTAAGTACAACATTAGAGTGAATGCCGTTGCCCCCACATTCATCCGCACGGCCGGTACCGAACCCGCCCTAGCGGACCCAGCCTTCCGGGCCGACGTGATCGAGCGCATCGCAGCGTTACACCGAATCGGCGAGCCGATGGACGTTGCGGGCGCTGTACTCTTTCTTGCCTCGCCGGCCGCGTCGCTGATTACCGGTCACACGATCCTCATCGACGGCGGCTGGACCGCCAGATAATCCGCCTAGGAGTCGGTGGCATCTGGAATCTGGAGATTCGCCCTCACTGGAGGGTAAAACCTTCCAAGCAAGGCAGACACGAATATGCGACCAGATGAGCCAGCATCGAGTTTCCTATTCCGCGCACCCAGATTCCACGCCGGGCGCAACCTGGGCGGATTGTCGCTAGCCTTGATCGGAAACGCCTCGGGCAAACTGTTGGGGTGGAGTAGGGGATCTAGATCCGAGGCGGGAGACTCGGTTCTCACAATCGTTCTAACCTAGCCGTGGTTCCGGCCAGCCCACCGGCGCTATTGCTGTCTTTCGACTGGCAGGTATTGCGCGGAAGGCGACGCTTCCCCTATTCGCTGATTTCCCGTAGTCCGTTTATGGTCAGTCTCCGGATGGCCGACGATCTAGGCACAACTTGCTTGTCGCTTAAGGGTCGAATAGGCGGCCCTTTGAGGATATTCTGTTCGTAAAAGGATCAAGCAATCCACATAAGCTTGCCCATTGGTGATTCAGAGGAACCATGTCAATCAAGCCGGTTCTCAAGCTCATGATGAGTAATCAGCTCCTGGCGTTGACAGGCAGCAATGCCTTGCTTAAACCCTTCTATCAACTCAATTACCTGGTCGCAGCCAAAGAGTGCGGTCTTTTCGAGCTGTTACTAGACGCGCCAAAAGGCTTTGAACAGCTTGCTGAAGTCTATTGCACAGATGACAAGGCTCGGGAAGCTCTGGAGGCTTGGCTGGGTCTGGGTGTTCAGCTTGGTTATCTGGGATTGGATACCAGGGGCTACGCACTCAAGGGGCTGGCCAAAAAACTGGCGTTGCCCCAGAACGATGCGGCGCTGGCCTTGCTTCAGGAAGCGGCGGGACTCCATTCCAACTTGATCTCACAGACCGTCAGGAAACTTCGCAACGGGGAACTTTGGAACCTCGAGGATCAGGATGGCGAGATCGTCGCAAGGTCATCGCGGATCATGGAAGCATTCCAAACGGAGGCCATTGATCGATTCTTCCCAGCCTCCGGAGTTGCCAGCCTGCTTGAGATCGGCTGTGGCTC
>Ga0187819_10002056_pt1 | contig 10555 bp, 11 predicted proteins | sample NC_wetland_sal_i_15_FD_132411 | JGI IMG/M metagenome (GOLD analysis project Ga0187819, IMG submission 132411) | Wetland sediment microbial communities from Neuse River Estuary, North Carolina, USA - SO4_4 | ecosystem: Environmental > Aquatic > Freshwater > Wetlands > Sediment | place: USA...
CCGGGTTTATGGGCAGTTCGGGATAAAGATTGCTGACCTTGGGGATCACTTCGTGAATGGAGACCAGACGATCGGGTTGGTGGTAAGCCAGCGGGCGCAGAATGACGCTGTTGACGATGGAGAAAATGGCGGTATTGGCGCCTATGCCGAGGGCCAGCGTCAGGAGGGCGACGATGGCGAAGCCGCGGTCGCGGGCCAAAGTGCGCAGGGAGTAGCGGAGGTCGTTCCAAAGTGATTCCACGTGTCACCTCTGACAGGTGTTACGAGAGTAGCCGCCCGCGAGTTCCGTGTTATCCCAGCAGGTCGAGGACGCCTTCCAGCTCGCTGCGGGTGTGTTCGTCGCCGATTTCGGTGCTGACCTGGATGCCGCGGCGGTAGAATTCGCGGGCTGCGTCGAGCTTGCCGAGCTTTTCGAACGCTTGGCCGCCGTGAAAGTAGGCGGCGACGTATTTGGGATTGACTTCGAGGAGCTTCTGAAAATGTTCCACGGCCTGCGTGTAATCGCCGGCGCCGGCGCAAGCCATAGCCAGGCCGTAGCGCGCGAAACTGTCGCCCGGATTCTGCGCCACCAGGTTCTTCAGCATTTCCAACCGGTTTTCTGGCATCCCTGTGCTACTATACCTCGGTGGCGTGCCCGCTTTTCGAGCCAGTCAAACATCGCGCAGATGGAGGAACCCTGCTGCCGTTGCGCGATTTCTGGTTTGGCGTCTGCCATGCGGAGGAAGCGGACTTCGAGCCGGATGAGCGTCTCTTGAGCGAGTGCTGCAATATGGGCTATGCGCGCGGGAAGTGCGCGCGGTTTCCGAAAGCGGCTGGTGCAGACGCCGTGCGCTTCGCCATCGCGCGCGATTCGGACCAGAAGATTCTCGTGAGCTTCGCGGTGGAACGAAACCACCATCCTCATGCCCAGGGTTCGCTCGAATTTTCGCGAGCGGCCGGCAAATTCGCGGCTTCGGAATCCGATCCGCTGCTTGAGAAGCAAGCCGGCGCGTACGTGGCGAGCTATCTGCGCCGCAGGCCCGTACCCGCTTGAGCACCAAACCGCACATGCAAGGCAAACCCGTCCGCGAATCGCAGTCCGAATACTCGGAACTTGCGCTGCCCAACGACGCCAACGTGCTGGGACACGTGCTGGGCGGCAAGGTGATGCACCTGGCGGATATGGCAGGCGCGCTGGCGGCCCTGCGGCACGCGCGGTGCCCGGTGGTGACGGCGTCGGTCGATCATATGAGCTTTCTGCACCCGGTGCACATCGGGCAGCTTATTCTCCTGCGGTCATCGGTGAACCGCGTCTTCCGCACGTCCATGGAAGTGGGCGTCAAGGTTTGGGTGGAGGATTTAAAAACAGGGGAGCGTCGCCACACCTCGTCGGCGTACCTGACGTTCGTCGCGATTGACGGCGATGGCAAGTGTATGGGCATCCCGCCTGTGATTCCAGAAACCCCGGAGGAAAAGAGACGCTACGACGAGGCGCTCCAGCGCAGGGAATACCGGCTGGAATTGCGGAAGAGATCGAAACCAAGGGCTTCGCCCTTGAAATCCCCCGCGACGGGGGATTTGGAGTGGGAGACACGGCGACAGGGAGACGCGGCGAAAAGCAACTGAAAAGACCGCCACCAGCCGGCGCAGCGTCAGGAAGAGAGTCCGGAATTGTTGAACTGATTCTGTTCAATAAGCGGGCGGTGAGAATCGAAAGCGTAGAACAGCGCCGTCACCCTCCGGCGGCGTGTGTGGGGTGAGCACCGGCCGGCTCACAGAAGACGTTGTCGATGAGGCGGGTTTTGCCGAGCCAGATGGCGCCCGCGACGCGTACCGGTCCGGTGACCTCGGCGACGGGCTGCATATCCTCGGCATCCACGATTTCCAGATATTCGACGCGAACCTCGGGACGCGTTTCGAGAATGCGGAGCGCTTCTTGCTTGATGGCGGCCGCAAGCGTTCCGCCGGCCGCGATCAACGCCGCAGCTTTCTTGAGCGCCTGGCTCAGCACGGGTGCGATCCGCCGTTCCTCGGCGCTCAGGTGCTGGTTGCGCGAGCTGATAGCCAGGCCGTCGGCCTCGCGCACGGTGGGCACTTCGACGATGGTTACCAGAAGGTTCAGATCGGCAACCATGCGGCGGATGACCGCAAGCTGCTGGGCGTCCTTCTCACCGAAATACGCACGATCGGGTTGAACGATATTCAAGAGCTTGAGAACCACGGTAGCCACTCCGCGAAAGTGGCCGGGGCGGAACTGCCCGCACAGGTGTTTACTGACCCCGCTGACCTCAACGAACGCAAGCGGCGTGGCGGGGTACATCTCCTGGGCGGGCGGCGCAAAGACGAAGTCGACGCCGCGCGCGGAGCAGAATTCCACGTCGCTCGAAAGCGGCCGCGGATACCGTTCATAATCATCGCTGCGATCGAATTGAATGGGATTGACGAAAATGCTCACCACCACGCAGCCGGTTTCGCGGCGGGCGGTTTCGATCAGGCGTCCATGACCGGCATGCAGAGCGCCCATCGTCGGCACCAATCCGATGGTCCGGCCGGCCGCTCTGATGGAGGCGAGTGCGCTACGAAGTTCCTGGATGGATGGAATGACCCGGGCCGTCACTTGTGCCGGTCGACAGCGGCCGAAACGGAGACGGTGCGTTTGAGCGCCGGGAACCGGCCTTCGCGCACATCCGCCGCGTATTCCTTGGCAGCCTCCACCATTCGCTCTCCCAGTTGCGCGTACTGCTTGACGAACGGCGGAAGCGATTCGTCATTGAGGCCGAAGACGTCATAGCTGACCAGGACCTGGCCGTCGCAATGCGGACCGGCGCCAATGCCGATGGTGGGAATGCCAAGTTCTGCGGTGACGCGCTCGGCGACATCGTCGGGGATGGATTCGAGCACGACCGCAAAAGCTCCCGCATGCTCGAGCATCCGCGCCTCCTCCAGCAGGCGGCTGGCATCGCGCTGATCCTTGGCCTGCATGCGAAAGCCGCTCAATTCGTGCACGTGCTGGGGCATTAGACCCAGGTGGCCCATGACTGGAATGCCGGCCTCGACCAGCCGCTCAACAACTTCGAGCACCGCCCGGCCGCCTTCCAGCTTGACGGCGGCCGCCCCGCCTTCCTGAATCAGGCGTCCGGCATTGTGGACGGCCTCCGACACACTGACCTGGTAGGTGAGAAAAGGCATATCCGCCACCACGAACGCCCGTTTGGTCCCGCGGGTTACGGCCTGTGTGTGATGGAGCACAGCATCGAGCGTTACGGGCAACGTGGTCGGATGCCCCTGGATGACCATGCCGAGCGAATCTCCCACCAGGAAGACATCGATGCCCGCACGATCCAGCAGGCGGGCCATGGTGGCGTCGTAGACCGTGAGCATGACAATGCGCTCGCCCCGCCGTTTCTTTTCCAGCAGATCGCGGACGCGGACTGGCCTGACCACCCCGTCTGACATCGCTTTTATGTTCTCAAATCGCGGAGGAAAACGCCTGCTTCGCTCTGCAGGCTAGGACTGCTCGTCCTTGTACATGTATTTGATATTCGGCTTGTAGAGGAGCAGGTTGGGTTCGCCATCCCGATTGACCTTGAGGCAGCACTTGTCGTACCACTCGATGACGCCGCGCAGGGTTTCGCCGTCGCGCAGCACAAAAACCATGGGAGTCTTGGCCTGCATCTGTTTGACGTAATAGAAGTTCTCGGCGTTGGTCTGGTCGGGAGGAACCGGCCGCTTCTGCGGCGCCCGGCGTGGAGAGCTCAATTGCTCCTTGATCTCGTTAAAGGACGGACGGATGAGTTTTCTATTTGCAGACTCCACAGCTTACCTTCCTTTGATTCAAGTGATATCAGGATCGTTGAACTCAATCCGAGAGCAGACCGTTCCGAGGATCGAGGTGTCCGACTTGACAATATTCATAGCACAACAAAAATGCAGCCGCAACGCCGTGGAATAACCGTAGTACTGGGCCGCACCGTGAGTTGTGAAGACGTTGACAGAGAGCGGCGGGTTACCGTTTGGTCCGGCCCGACCCGTGCCGGGCAAATCGCGATAGCCGCCATAGAAACTTTTGATTGGACCCTTTCCGGCCCCTCACACTACGCTCAAAATGGTGACATCGCTACTCGAGATCCTGCACCAGATCAGCAAGATTGTCAGTTCCGAGTTGAGTCTGGACGACATGTTGCGGGAACTGATCCGCCTGACTGTGGACGTCACAAGCTGCGATGCGTGCCTGATCTATCTGGCTGATCCGGGCGGCGAAGTGGTGCTGCGGGCCTCCCAACTCCCGCACACCGCCGAGATTGGGAATATCCGCATCAAGCCGGGCGAGGGCGTAACGGGATGGGTGGCGGAGCACCGTTCGGTGGCGGCGCTTGCGTCAAATGCCGCGGCAGACAAGCGGTTCAAAAACTTCCCTGCCCTAGTTGAGGACACGTACGAAGCGTTGCTTTCGGTGCCGCTGGTGAGCGGTGGTGATGTGATTGGCGTGATCAACGTGCATCACAAACAGGCACACCCCCACACACCCGACGAAGTGGGGCTGCTGACCTTTCTGGGCGAGCAGATGGGCGGCGCGATTGCCAAGTCGCGCTTGACCGAGGAGAACGCGCGGTTGCAGGAAGAAACGCAGGAGATGAAACGCCAGCTTGAGACGCGCAAGCTGGTGGAACGCGCTAAAGGAATTCTTCAATCCAAGTACAAGCTGTCGGAAGAATCGGCATACCTGCGGTTGCGCAACGAGAGCCGGCGGCTGCGGCGGCCCATGCGCGAACTGGCCGAAGCGATCATTCTAGCCGAGGATGTGGTTTCGAGCGCCGAGAGCAAGGCCGAGGAACGAGGGTGAGATTCACCGGCCGGCTAAACACGCGCGTGCTGCGCCGCGAATAAAGCGGATTTAATGAGCCAGGACATATGCTGACGCTCGAAGGGCGCGGCGCAGTAATCGGCGGCCCCGGCATCCAGTGCGTCTAGCCAAGCTGAGACTTCGGGAATGCGGCTCACCACAACCACCGGCAGGCGCAGTCCTCGCCGCCTCATTTCGCTGAGAAGGGCCTGGTACCGTCGAGGCTCCGAATTACAGAAGACGACGCCAACGTGCAGGCGTTCAGCCAGGGACAAGCACTCAGAAGTGGACTGAGCCGCGTGGAATGCGTGGCCCGGTTCAAAGGCCGCATGGCGAAGCTGCGCCGCCAGAGACTCTTCCAGCTCCTGCAAAATGACGTTCGTTGTGGGTATCGGCATCATTCCTCCTGAGATAAGACGCGTCTGAACAAACCTCTCGCCGGAGAGAATGGATGGGGCAGCAGGGGCCCGCTGAGCTAAAGGACTTGAACGACCTGTTACAACGGTAAGGCTAAAAGAGCAAGAAGTCCAATTCAAGTTGCTGATGCGCGTGATAGTGAGAACTAATGGAAACGCTTACGAAAACGGCCTTTGGCGTGAGTGCGCTTCCCGGGGAAACCCTTGTAAACAGTCCTGACACAGTGGTTGCTTCGAGACGGCTGAAGGGTATATGCGTATATGCTCTCCTCAAACATTCACTTTCTTGCGGGCAGCACAACTCGATTTACATCGTCAGCCAGAAAGTGCAAGAGTCACAGGGCGATGGCAATTTCTCCACGACCACGGTGATCCTTGGCAGGTGATGAGGAGCCCGAGCATGTTTGAACAGACCAAAATCGACAGCACAACGTATCTCTTGAGGGTTTTGTTTCTTGTCGCGGCACTCGCGCTATTCGCTGGCGCGAGCTTCGCCCAAATCGGAACGGGAAGCATAACCGGAATTGTATTCGACTCGACCGGAGCCGTCGTGCCGGATGCCGAAGTGACCGTTACAAATATCGAGCGCAACACGGCGCACGTGACGCGCACGACCGGCAGCGGCGATTACACGGTTTCCGCGCTCGAACCTGGCCATTACTCCGTGACCGTGAAGCACGCCAGTTTCCGGACGTCGACGGTTCCCGCTTTTGAACTCCAGGTGGACCAGAAGGCGCGTGTGGACGTGACCTTGGAAGTGGGTCAGGTCAGCGAGACGGTAACCACGACCGGCGAGGCGCCGCTCCTGGAGACCGCATCGAGCACCGTGGGACAGGTAATCGATAACAAGCACATCGTGGACCTGCCGCTGAACGGGCGTAGTTTTCTGGATCTGGCCACGCTGGGACCCGGTGTGACCTACACAAAGGACGGGAACACGGGCTTTCAGGACACGCGCAATATCGGCCGCCGTAATGACGATCAGTACTCGCTGGGCGGGGCGCGCGCGCAGGACACCAATTATCTTTTGGACGGCGCGGTCAACACCTCACCGGATTCGAATACCATCGCCGCGATTCCCTCCATCGACGAGATCCAGGAGTTCAAGGTCCAGACGAACTCGTATACCGCCGAGTACGGCCGCGGCGCGGCACAGATCAATGCCGTCACCAAGGGAGGCACCAATTCGTTTCACGGCACAGCGTACGACTTCTTGCGCAACGATGCTCTCGATGCCAAGGATTACTTCAATGATATCAACGCCGGCGGTCCGGCACCCAAGCCGCCGTTCAAGCGCAACCAGTTTGGCGGAACCGCCGGAGGAAAAATCAAAAAAGACAAGCTGTTTTACTTCGGTACTTATGAGGGCCTGCGCGACCGCACCAATAGCACTCAAATCACCACCGTGCCTGTGACTGGCGTAAAGAACGGCGATTTCTCCGCCTACGGAGTCCCCATCTACATGCCGCATATCGCCGATGCAAGCGGCAACTCGCTGTTCTTTCCCGGCAACACCTTGCCTGCGGGCTGCTACAACCCCAATCCCAGCACCAACGTTCCATGGCCCAACATGCAGATCCCGCAGCAGTGTTGGAATAATGCTGCATCCAAGTTCCTGCAGTCGCCGTATTCACCCGCCCCGAACATCCCCGGCCAATTGCGCGATAACTACACGGGCGTGGTCTCGAGCCCTACAAACTGGGACCAGACAGCAGGCCGCATTGACTATGTGATTAATCCCAACATGAATTTGTGGGGGCGCTATTCTTGGGCGCGGGAAGACGACGTGAACGGAGCGCTTTTGCCGGGGAGCACCGTAACGGATTCGGTCAAAACTCAGACGGTCACTCTGCACCATTCCTGGACGATCGGCGCGCAGATGGTAAACGAACTGAAAGCCAACTACGTTCGGGCGAATGCGAGTGCCATCGGCGTAACGGCGGGGACCACAAATATTGCCGGGAGCCTGTTTGGAATTCCCGGCGTTTCCAGTTACCCCCTCGATTTCGGGACTCCGTCAATCAGCGGGAGTGGCGACAATTTCCTCGCCCTGGGCGAAAATGCTTTCGGCAACCCGCTCCAAAAAATCCAGAACGTCTGGGGCTATGGCGATGACTGGTCCATGAACAGGGGTCGCCACACCATCAAGGCTGGGGTCGACTTTCGCCACGAGTATTTGAATCTGCTGAACCATAACCTGGCACGAGGAACCTTCCAGATCCCCTCCGCCGCCACCGCAGCACTGGACGGAAGTGGCGGGCTCACCTTAGCATCCTTCCTGCTGGGCATCAGCAACGACTCTGAGGTGGCCACCGGAGATGCTCACGACCACTTGTTCCGCTGGACGCAGGCCTATTACATTCAGGACGACTTCAAAGTCTCGCGGAATTTCACTTTGAATCTGGGCCTGCGCTACGAGATTTCGCCATACTGGTATGACAACCGGAATAACATCACGAACCTCGATATCATCAATGGCGTTCCGACCATCATCCGGCCTGGTAGCGGCGATCCCTATCAAGGGATGCCGCCGGCGCGCTTTATCTCTGACCCCAATTCGCCCGAGTATCTGCCGTTTATCCGCAGCAACGCCTTGGGGCGCAGTTTGGTATTTACCGACTTCTCCAACTGGTCACCCCGGCTCGGTTTCGCGTGGTCGCCGTCCTGGGGGCATAACAAGACGGTATTCCGCGGCGGCGCGGGGATCTTCTATTCCCCAATGAATGCCGATCCGTGGTTTGATTTCGCGCGCAGCGCTCCCATTTCCGTGAAATATATCCGCAAGGGGACGTATTCGGTGATGGACCAGATTTTCAACAACACGTCGCAAACCATCGGTCCGCCGTCTCAGTTCACCATCGATCCGCACCTGAGAACTCCGCGCATCCAGCAATGGAGTTTCGGGATTCAACAGGAGCTTGCGAAGGATCTCGTCCTGGAAGTGGGTTATGTGGGTTCGGCATCCACACACTTGCCGCATTTGACCGACCAGAATGACCCCCGGCCGGTACAATCGAGCCCCGGCCAGTTGGTGGAACCGGTGGTCCTTCTGCCTCCCCAGTATCCGTCGCTTTCGTCGTATTACAACCAGATTCAGAGCGTCACGTCAGCCAACTATAACTCCATGCAGTCGAAGATCGAGAAGCGTTACTCGCAAGGAGTGACTTTCTTGAGTTCGTTCACGTGGAGCAAATCCTTGGACACGGCATCGGCCACTCGTGACGGCGGCAACGGCCCGTCCACTCCGCACCAATGGAACTACAAGCTGGATTACGGCCCATCCGCCTTCGATGCGACTCTCAATTGGGTTACCAGCGCTCTCTATGAATTGCCGTTCGGAAAAGGCAAGGCGTGGGGCTCAAGCTGGTCGGGTCCGGTGGACAAGCTTTTCGGCGGCTGGCAGATCGGCGGGATCAGCGTGGTGCGCACTGGTTTCGCGCAGTCCTGCGACAACGGGAGCGATCCGGCTGTGGCGAACGGCAATTTCGAAGTAGACAACTGCGACATCATCGGCAACCCGAACACGGGACCAAAGAATATTTTGAATTTCTGGAACCTGGCGGCTTTCGCCACTCCCAATTCGTCGGAAGTGTACGGCGATGGCGGGCGGGGGATTCTCCGCGGACCTAAGTTCGTCAGCTTCGATTTTACGACGCAGAAGATGTTCACCATCACGGAAAAGCTGAAGGCGCAGTTCCGGTTCGAAGCCTTTAACTTACTCAATCACCCGATCTTCTCCATGCCGAATCCGTATGAGGATACGTACGTCAATTACGACGCCACGGGTCACCCAACCGGCCCGGTGTCCATCAGTCAGATCGGTGCGTTCAATACTATTTACAGCACCGCCGCTAACAACCGCCAGCTTCAGTTTGCGCTGAAGTTCATCTGGTAGTTTGCCTCACGGGGCCGCTAGCGCCAGCGGCCCCTGCGTTACCATAGCGGGTTGCGCGAACACCCCACATTCCGCGTCGGCCTCACACCCGACTTCTACACGGACGCCCAGGATTATTTCGAGGGTCCGGTCGAGGAAGCGTTCGGAGACGTGGCGTGGATCGACTGTTGTCCGATGCCTTCGCAGCCGGGCAATACGGCCACTCCGGAAGCGCTGAACGAATTCGACGCCATTCTGAACCTGGCATTGCGCATGCCGGCGGAGAGCCTGCGCGGCGTGGAGCGCCTCGCGATTGTGGCGCGGTGCGGCGTGGGCTACGACCGGATCGACGTGGCGGCGCTGACCGAAGCCGATGTGATGCTCACGATCACGCCCAAAGGCGTGCGCACGCCGGTTGCCGAAGCCATCCTGACGTTTGTTTTGGCGCTTGCCAAGAACCTGTTTCGCATGGATCGCATGACGCGCGCAGGCGAGTGGCGCGACCAGCTTGGAGAACTGAACGGCGATGTACGCGGGAGCGTGCTGGGCTCGGTGGGATGCGGGAACATCGCCCGCAAACTGTTCGAGCTTGCCCGGCCGCTCGGTTTCAGACGTCTGCTTGCGTGCGATCCGGTTGTCAAGCAAAGCGAAGTGGAGCCGCTCGGCGTCGAACTAGTGGACATGGATACGGTCTTCCGCGAGAGCGATTTCGTGGCCATCAACACCTTCCTGAGCGGCGCTACGCGCGGGCTTGTGGGCGAGCGCCAGTTCCGGTTGATGAAGCCCACGGCGTACTTCATCAACACCGCGCGAGGGCCAATCGTTCAACATGATGCGCTGGTCAAAGCGCTCAAGGGAAGATGGATTGCGGGCGCGGGCATCGATGTCTTTCCCACCGAGCCGCCACCCAAGGATGATCCGCTGTTCGCGCTGGACAACGTGATCCTGGCGCCGCATGCGCTTGCCTGGACGCGGAACCTCTGGCGAGACAACTGCCTCGAGGCCTGTGGGTATGTCGTCAAAATCGGACAGGGCGAAATCCCCGAGAGCGTGGTGAATCCCGAGGTGCTGAAACGGGCGGGTTTTCTCAAGAAACTGGAGCGGTATCGAAGAAACGCATGACGCAACCGCTCCCTTTGGTCGCGGCTCTGTTTATCCGATGGGCTTTACTGAGCCGCGCCCGGAGGAAGCGGTATTAACGTCTTGGTTGCGACCGGTTAGGCGGCCGGCTGGCCAGTTCGATGATGGAGCGCAAGGCGGCGGCATTCTGTTCCGGCGTGGGGATCAAATACCGGTGTTTGCCCTTCGCATCGGCCGTGAAGTGAGTTCGGCCCTGGTCATCTACGGTAATGATGCCCGGTGCTGACAGGGAAAATGAGTCGGGACGAACGGCGTAGAGGGTAGCCGTGGGGTCCCACATGGGGCGGTCATAGGGCATTTTCA
>Ga0187819_10002057_pt1 | contig 10550 bp, 10 predicted proteins | sample NC_wetland_sal_i_15_FD_132411 | JGI IMG/M metagenome (GOLD analysis project Ga0187819, IMG submission 132411) | Wetland sediment microbial communities from Neuse River Estuary, North Carolina, USA - SO4_4 | ecosystem: Environmental > Aquatic > Freshwater > Wetlands > Sediment | place: USA...
CCGGGAGCTGCCGCCGTAGCCGCCGCCACCGCCACCGGAGCCCCGGTCACGGAAGCCGCCGCCACCGCCATAGGACCGCCGCTCGGTCTCGAATTCCTGCTGGCTCATGTCCAGCTGGGAGTTGACCGATGCGATCTCTTCGTTGGACTTGGAGAGCGCTCCATACCGGCCCACGTTGAGGCGCATGTGGCCTCGGACCAGGGAGACGTACCCGTTGTCGATCAGGATGTTCTCATCCTTCGCAATCGAGCCGATCTGTTCGTTCCACAGGGAGAGCGTGATGACCGCCGTGTCATCGCCGATGACGGCTTCGGCCACCTTTCGGGGGTCGCCGTACTTTCCCATTACCTGCTTGGCTTCGCCGACGTTGACCACTTTCGCGTGGACGTTGACTTGCTTCGAGCTCGGTGTCAGGTCTCGCACTTTTGTCAGGGGTTTGTCTGCCATTTCTCTGTCGCCTTCTTTTCGCGTTTCGCGTTTTTCTTTGTCGTGAGGACCCCGATCCCCTGATCTCACTTGGCTGTCGGGCGTCAACATCCCACGAAAAGTAGGCAGTCTGACGGCGGCGGCTTGATGGGTAGGGTCTCGAGCTCTTCGGCTCGATGGACCCGACGCAGCTATTTAAAGAGCCCGGAGGCGCGAGAGGATGTCGCATGCCCCACGGCGTGGCAGGGTCCGGCGTCAATTCCTCTCGAACACTAGCTTTTTCCCCCCGCGGCCGCGAGAGATTATCGGAGGGATTCATGACGCGCGAATTCGACGTTGGGCTCGAGCTGTTCGCTCGAAAGGAATACGCCCGCGCCTCGAAGGCGTTCGAGGAGGTCCTCCTGGGCGACCCGCACCACGCCCGCGCTTGGTCCTACCTGGGGATCTCTCTGGCTCACATGGGCCGTGCGCCCGAGGCCGAGCAAGCGCTCCAGCGTGCCATCCAGATCGCCCCGACGAACGGCGAGTGCTGGTTCCATCTCGGCGTCGCCCAAGGCCTCGAGGCGGACTGGCCTCGGGCTGCGGAGACACTGCGACACGCGGCGGCGCTCATGCCCAGCGACATGGCGGCCTGGCACCGGCTCGGGGTCGCACTGGCCGAGTCCGGAGATACGGAGGGCAGTGCCGCAGCCTTCGAGCGAGCCCTCATTCTATCCAGAGAAACGGGTTCCCTAGAACGCGTGGTCCGTCGCCCTCATGGTTCCGGTGACGACCATCTCGCCGAACCGGGCGAGCGCGAAGGACCAAAGGAGGCCGAAAGCTGGCTCTCACTGGCCCTGTCGCTCCTGACCCTGGGAGACGTGGAAGAGGCTGTCGCCGCCTACGAGCGGGGCTACAGCGTGGACCCCGACCGGGCGCGCCACTCCATGTTCCGCCCCATGCTCAAACTGCTGTCCGCCACCTCCAGCGGACCCGGGGAGGACCTTCCCGGGGGCCGTTCCTTCGAGGACGCGCCCGCGTCGCCGATCCGACCCCCGCAACGACCCGCGCCGGCCGACCCGAGCGGTCCTCTCAGCGGCGTCGGGTGACCCGACTGCCTTCGCGGATTCCGGTCACGGCAGCGGCACTTCGCCGCGCACGACCGGCCCCGAGGCGTCAGAGCGTTCGCCCCCTTCGAGGATCAGCGACTCCGCGGTCCCACGGACCGCCTCCTTCCGCTTCGCGTGGTCCGCCAGGAACTCCTGGACCCGGACCACGAGGTGCGCCTTGCAGTCGCCGCAGAGCAAGGCCCCGGACCGGCAGTCGCGGGTGATCTGGTCGAACTCGAAATCGTCCTTCGCGAACTTCGAACGCCACTGCGCCCACACCGAGCATATCTCGGGGACCGCGCCGAGCCGCCGTTGTTCCTCGACGGTCGCCCGTCCGCCGGTGAGCGCGTTCTTGATCTTGCGTTCGACGTCCTTTGGTTTGTCGTCGAGGAAGATCGCGTTGTCCTTCGTGTCCCCCGTCGTGGACATGACCTTCTCGCCGAGCAGCCCGGGCAGCATGATCGAGTGGAGCAACGCGGGCTTCGGGTAGCCGAGGCTTTCCGCAAGGTCCCGCGTCACCCGGAAGTGGGGGTCCTGGTCGATGCCACAGGGGATCAAGCACGGGATCGAGCGGCCGGCATACCACGAGGGCCAGAAGCACGGTACGCTCTGGAGCGCGGTGTAGAAGATCGCCCCGATATTCTGGCTGGCGGAGAAGCCGAAGACGGCCTTCACGGTGGAGAAATTGACCTTCTTCGCCACCTCCACGGCGATCGGGTACATCGCGCCGATTGACCGGGTGTCGAAGAAGACCCGGGTCCGTTTCGGGTCGAATCCGAGCGCAAGGATGTCGGCGAGGTTGTCAAGTCCCCACCGGTAGGCCTCTTCCCGGGAGAGCCCGTTGCGGACCCAGAACTTCTCGTCGTCCGTGATCTGGATATACATCGGGGCGACGAATTTCTTTTGAAACCACCGGCAGAGCTCGAAGGGCATCAGGTGGGAGGTGTGAAGCGGCCCGGACGGTCCCCGTCCGGAGTAGAGGAAAAACCGCTGTCCCTGGGCGGCCTTCTGGAGCGTCTCCCCGAGGTCCCGGTGCGAGAAGTATATCCCGCGGGCCAGGAGCGGGTGCAGCTCTCCCCCGGCCCGGGCCCGGATCTGGTCGAGGAGATCGGGCGTGATGTCCTGGGTGCCGAACAGCTCCTTGAGACGCTGATAGTCGATCCGGCCCTTGACCTCGTACGGAGTGACGACGAATTCCTCCTTCGTCGGCACCGTACTGCCCTCTGTCCGGGTCTACCCTTCCGGGAACGAGATCTTGCCCAGAATGACTTCCCGCTCGTGCATCGGCACGCCCATCGACGCGAGGGCGGCGCCGACGCAGATTCGCTCGTGGGTGTGGTGGATCGTGTTGCCGCACGTGGGGCAGGTCGTAGACCCCTGGATCAAGCGACGAAGGCTTTCCCGGCCCTCGGAGGAGTCCCGCCGAGCGAACCGGTCGATCAACACCGAAGCGCCCGTCGAGGCCTCCAGTTCCGAGAGCGGGACCCGAACCGGGGTGTTACAGACCAAGCAGCGGGGCATCCGGCGGCAGGTGCATGTCATGCGACCCCGGAGCTAGGAACCCTCCGCCTTAACGCTTCCCGCGCCCGAGAGCGGTCTCGGGACGAGACTCGCAGGGAAACCGGGCGCCCGGCGGCGCGGTCGAAATGCCGACGGTTTCAAGTAGGGGAACTCGGAGTATTTTGAGACACGCAAGCGACGGACGGACGCCAAGACCCGATTCGGGCCACACTCCTCGCGGTCCTCCGGCAGCTCAACCAGTCCGAGGCGCATCACGAGGGGAATGAACAGGACCAGGCCCTGGAGCTCGCGGAACTCGAGCAGCGGCTCTCGGATTTCTGGGCCGTCAAGCAAGGCAAGATCAAGATCCCCCTCGCCGTCGGGCTCCTGCTCCGGAACAAGATGGTCGAGACCCGGGCGGACGCCAAGGAATCCTGGCAGCGTCAGCGCAGCGTCCAACAGCGGTACCAGATCACGGTCGAAGGGAAGCGATTCCTTACCGAAGCGCTGACCTCCGAGTCGCGCATCAAGTGACCCATCGGCTCTCTCGCCGAGAGCTGCGCTCGCCAAGCGTTTAATACGCATCCCTTTCTCGTTCGCGCGTGTCGCGAATCCACTCGGGCCGGAAGGGTCGTTCCGGCTCCGACCGGCCGTACCCGGCCCTTCCTCCCACTTGGCCGCTCCCCGAGCCATCGGAGATCACGGACCAGGCCGTTCAACTCGCCAAGGGGGGCCTCTCCGCCGCCCAGGTGGGGACCGTCCTGCGCGACACGTACGGGGTTCCTTCGGTCCGTATCGCCACGGGCGAGCGGCTCGTTCCGTTGCTGGCGAAGCGCGGCGTGACCCCCGAGCTGCCCGAAGACCTGGCCGCGTTGCTCCGCCGGGTCGTCACCCTCCAGCGTCATCTCAAAACGCATCCCAAGGACAACTCGAACCGCCGGGGCTTGGCGCTCATCGAGTCTCGCATCCGGCGTCTCGCCCGGTACTACCGGGACCGGAAGCTGCTGCCCGAGACCTGGCGGTACTCAGCCTCTGAGGCGGTCCTCCAGGTGGAGTGATGCCCTCGGGGCCCGAGAGCTTCGTAGCCCACCCGCAGTACCACCAGGAGTTCACCCGGGCGCGCGAGCTGTTGCTCGCCACTCCGGCGCGCTGGCGAGTGATCTACCACTACGACGGCGACGGCATCGGGGCGGCGTCGGCGCTTGTCCGGGCGCTCCGCCGGCTAGGGTACGGGTTTCAGACAACGGCGCTCAAGGGCGTGGGCCGCACCCGGATCGAGGAGTTGCTCCATGCCACCCCCGGCCCCGTCATCGTGACCGATACGGGGGCGAGCTGGCCGGAGTCGTACGCGGCCCACCGGTTCCCGGTGATCGTGCTCGACCACCACACCTACCCCGGTGACCCTATTCCTCCCACCTGCCCGGCCCACGTCGCGTTCGTCAACCCGCTCGATTGGGGCGTGGACGGTATGAACGAGATGTGCGCCTCGACCCTCTCGTGGCTCTTTACGATCTTTCTGGACCCCAAGAACTGGGACAACGTTCCCTGGGCGCTGTCGGGGGCGATCCACGACCGCCAACACGTGGGAGGTTTCCGCGGCCTCAACGAAACGCTCGTACGGGAAGCCATTCACCGCCAGCTGCTCACGGAGCGGAAGGAGCTCGTCCTGCGAGGGTCGACCGTCGCGGTTGGCCTCGCCGCGAGCATCGACCCATATTTCGTGGGTCTGTCCGGACGGTCCGAAGCCGCCAGCGAGTTCGTTCGGCGTCTGGGCATCTCGCCCGACCGAACGCTCGACGCACTGGAGACGACCGAGCGGGAGCGGCTCGCCGCGGCGCTCGCGGCCCGGCTGGCGCAGCAGGGCGCCCGACCGGAGTTCTGCGAGCGAGTCATGACCGAACGCTGGAGCTTTCCGGGAGAGACCGTCGACGCGGAGGAGCTCTCTCAGCTTCAGAACGCGGCCGGCCGGGCAGAGCAGCCGGGCGTCGGTGTCGAGCTCGCTTTCGGAGACCCGGAAGCGGGTCGCCGCTGCCGCGGTTTCTGGGAGACATGGCAGAGTGGTGTCCTGCGCGGGTTGCGCCGTCTGGAGGACGAAGGCCCCCACCAGCTCTCGGCGATCCAATGGTTCCAAAGTCCGGAATTAACCCTGGCCGGCACCCAGGCCGGGCTGGCGATCACGTACTTCCTGGACCCCTTCAAGCCCGTCTTCGTGCTGTCCCGGAGTGAGGGTTCTACGATGGTCTCGTCACGGGGCACGACCTGGTTGGTCGGGCGAGGGCTCGACCTCGCGAGCGCGTGCCGGGAGGCGGCGACCAAGGTCGGGGGCGAGGGCGGCGGGCATCGGGTCGCGAGCGGCGCAACGATCCCTGCGGATCGGGAGGAAGAGTTCCTTCAAGAGGCCGATCGAATCATCGTTAAACAGTTACCGGCCCCTCTGGAGAACACTCGATGAGCGCCCCGGCCAAGAAGCTCCCGCCGGTCGACACCACCGCCGTGGTCGACCACATCAAGGACCACTCGGTCGAGGCGGAGCTGCACAAGTCGTACCTCGACTACGCGATGAGCGTCATCGTGGGCCGGGCCCTCCCCGACGGACGCGACGGGCTCAAGCCGGTTCACCGGCGGATCCTCTGGTCGATGTGGGATGGCGGCGTCACCCACGAGAAGGCCTACCGGAAGTCCGCACGCATCGTGGGCGACGTGCTCGGCAAGTACCATCCCCACGGCGACATGGCCGTCTACGATGCGCTGGTGCGGATGGCCCAGCCCTTTTCGCTGCGATACCTCCTTATCGACGGGCAGGGGAACTTCGGCTCCGTCGACGGGGACATGCCCGCCGCGATGCGGTACACGGAGGTGCGACTCTCCGCTCTCGCGGGCGAGCTCCTCCTCGACATCGAAAAGGACACCGTCGAATGGGCGGACAATTTCGACGGCTCGCTCAAGGAGCCCTTGGTCCTCCCCTCGAAGGTCCCGAATCTCCTCGTCAACGGGTCGGCCGGGATCGCCGTGGGCATGGCGACCAACATGCCCCCGCACAACCTCGCGGAGATCGCCGACGCGTTGCTCGTGCTCCTCAGGAATCCCGAGGCCACCCTCGACGAGCTGATGCGCCACGTGCCCGGTCCGGACTTCCCGACCGGCGGCCTCCTCGCGGGCGACACCGGCATACGGGACGCCTACGAGACCGGCCGCGGGCTCCTCCGGCTCCGAGGCAAGGCCGAGGTCCGGGAGCGGGACGGCAAGGACGAGATCGTCATCACCGAGATCCCGTACGAGGTCAACAAGTCCCAGCTGCTCCAGTTGATGGCCGACCTGGTGCGCGACAAGCGCATCGACGGCGTCTCCGACCTCCGCGACGAGTCCGACCGGAACGGAATGTCGATCGTCGTGGAGCTCAAGCGCGACGTGCCGGCCGAGATCGTTCTCAACCGGATCTACGAGCACACGCCGCTGGAGACGACCTTCGGCGTGATCAATCTCTGCCTGGTCGGTGGCCGGCCGAAGGTCCTCGGACTCAAGCAGCTGCTGGAAATCCACCTCGAGCACCGGCGGAACATCCTCACTCGACGGACCACGTACGACCTGGCCCGGACCCTAGAGCGGCTCCACCTGCTCGAAGGATTCCTGATCGCCATCGACCACATCGACGAGGTGATCCGGATCATCCGACGGTCGAAGGACGTCGAGGCGGCCTCGACGTCGCTCATGGGCAAGTTCCTGCTCTCGGCGGAGCAGGCGAAGGCGATCCTCGACATGCGACTCGCCCGTCTGACCCAGCTCGAACGCGAGTCCGTCGAGAAAGAGACCAAAGAGAAGGAGGCACTCGTCACCCGCCTCAAGGCGATCCTCGCCTCGTCCCAGGAGCTCGATGGGCTCGTCGCCGACGAGCTGGCGGACCTCAAGCACCGGTTCGGCGACGCCCGGCGGACGACCATCGTGCCGGGGTTCACCGAGCGAACGCTCGAGGACCTGATCCCCGACACCGACGTCGTCGTGCTCGTCACCCATGACGGCTACATGAAGCGCCTACCGCTCGACAGCTACCGCCGCCAGCGCCGGGGCGGCAAGGGCCTCATCCAGATGGAGACGAAGGAGGAGGACTTCGTCACGCGCACCTTCGTCGGCCGCACCCACGATAATATCCTGTTCTTCACGACGCTCGGCCGCGTCTACCGGCTCAAGGCCTACGAGATCCCCGAGGGAGGCCGCCACTCGAAGGGGAAGGCGATCATCAACCTCCTCCCGAAGCTCAAGGACGGCGAGAAGATCCAGACGCTGCTCCTGGTCCGGGACCTCCAGCAGACCGGCGACCTCGTGTTCGCGACCCGAGCGGGACTCGTGAAACGGACGGGCCTGGACCAGTTCCAGAACATCCGGACCAACGGGATCCAGGCCATCCTCCTCGAGGACACGGACGCGCTCGTGGACGTCCAGCTGATCGCGGACGAGTCCGTGGAGATCCTGCTCGCCACCCGCGCCGGCCAGCTGGTCCGGTTTCCGTTGAGCGAGATGCGGCGGATGGGCCGGGCGACGTACGGTGTCATCGGTGCCCGACTCTCCGACGAGAAGGATGACCAGGTGGTCTCCATGACCGTCGCGAGCGCCGCCTTCCCGTTCCTTCTCTCTCTCACGTCGACCGGATTCGGAAAGCGGAGCGAAACCCAGGAGTATCGACGCACCCATCGGGGCGCGAAGGGCGTGATCACGATCCAGACCGGCGGCCGCAACGGGCATGTCGTCGCCGTCCTCCCGACCCGGGATGACCAGGAGCTCCTCGTCACGACCCAGCGCGGCGTGACGATCCGGGCGCCCGTCGAAGGGATTCGGACCCAGGGCCGGAACACCCTCGGCGTCCGCGTCATCCGGCTCGACGAGGGCGACATGGTCAAGGACGCGGTCGTGCTCGTCCCGCCCGGCGAGACGCCCGAAGTCGCGGAGCCGGGCGCATCCCCTCCGGACGCCGGACCCTCCGTGCCCGCCGTCGAGGAGGCGTCCCCGGAGGAGCCGGACGACGACGCGGAACCGGACGCCGAGTCGGAGGACGACGACGATGCGTCGCCGGAGTCGGGGTAAGATCGTCCGCCGCTGCCCCCATTGCCGGTCGACCCGGCTCGTGTTTGAGGGCGGCCTGATCCTAGGGCAGATATTCCATTGTCTCGATTGCGACTACGTGGGCCCCTTGGTCATCGAGGAGGAGGAACCGGTCGCGTCCCCTCCCCGGTCGCCGTGACGGTCGGCGAACCGACCGCTCCGCACCGCGTCGGCGACGGCGAGTGCCCGGACCGTGGGCAGCACATCGTGGGCTCGGACGAGCGCGGCCCCGCCGAGCGCGGCGATGACCGCGGCCGCGAGGCTCGCCTCGAGCCGGACCTCCGGCGGCACCCCGCCCAACGCACGGCCGAGGAACGATTTCCGCGAGGCCCCGATGACCACCGGGCAGCCCAAGCTCCGGAACTCCGATACGTGATGCAAAAGGTCGAGGTTCTGTTCGGTCGATTTGCCGAACCCGAGGCCGGGGTCGATCAGCAGTTGCTCCGCGGCAATCCCGTCCCCGACGGCGGTCGCTACGGCGTGGGCCAGCGCTCCGTACACCTCGGTCCGGAGGTCTGCGTACTCCAGGTTCTTCTGCATCGTTTCAGGGGTACCCCGCATGTGAACGATCACGGCCGGAGCGCCCGAGCGGGCGATGACCCGGCGCATTTCCGGGTCTCGGAGGCCCGTCACGTCGTTGACCAGGTCTGAGCCGAGGTCGAGGGCCACCCGGGCCACCTCCGGCTTCCGGGTGTCCACCGAGATGGGGATCTTCAACCGGTCGTGAAGGGCCGGGAGCACGCCCCGGAGGCGTTCGAGTTCCTGGTCCGCGGAGATCGGTGCCGCCCCGGGCCGGCTGGACTCGGCCCCTACGTCCAAGATCTGCGCTCCCTCGGCCTCGATCTCCAGCCCGCGGGCGATGGCGACCTCGGGCTGGTCGAACAGCCCTCCATCGCTGAACGAATCCGGGGTGATGTTCAGGATCCCCATCACGGCCGTAGAGTTCCCGAGCGTCAACGACCGATGGAGCCCCTCGAGCAGGCGCGGGGCCGTGTGGGCGTAATTCCCTAGGACTGCGTCCAGCGCCTCGGCGACGGCCTTGAGCTGGAACGGCTGCCGACGCAGCTTCGGGAGCAGGTGGGCGTACTGGGCCGGCGTCCCCAGCAGTACGACGGCGGTCTGCTCCACGGACAGGTCGGCCACGCCCTTCGCATGCGCTGAATCGGCCCCCAACGCCAGCATCTCCTGCTTGAGCAGGGGAGCGGCCTTGAGGGGGATTCCGTCGAGCCGGACCAGCAAGGTGCGACCCTTCCGGGTCATGATACCGACGCCTTCCGGGTCCGAGTTTGTCCGCTCGACCTCCCGGGCGATATCGGCCGGGGTAGTTGCGTCGAGGACCCGCACGCCGTATCGGGCGATCAGTTCGGCCACGGGGCGGGAAGGCGGACGCGGCACGAGCTCGGGGGACGCGGGCACCCCCCAAAAAGCTGGCCCCGGCGGGTGAGGGGGGTCCACAGTCCGAAACCGCCGGCCAACGTTAAGCCCGTGCGACGGTCCTCCGACCCTTCCCGATGAAGCCACTCGACCTCCTGCAGCAGAGCCTCCACAAGCCGGTGCTCGTCGAGCTCCGGGGAGGCCGTCGGATCCGGGGAACCTTGGAGTCGTTCGACCAGCATCTGAACCTCGTACTCTCGTCTGCCGAGGAACACGATGCGAAGGGGGAGAACCCGATCCCCCGTCCGGGGGTTACCCTTGTCCGGGGCGATAGCGTCATCTTCATCTCCCCGTAGGCTCCGCCCCACGACCCGGAGGGACCCATGAGTAAGGGAACACCGTCCAGTGCCGGCGGCAAGATCGTTCACTTCCGCTGCCGCCGATGCGGCCGCCATTCCTTCCATCGCCAGAAGCGGGTCTGCTCCTCCTGCGGCTTCGGCGACACCGCGCACCTCCGGCGCTACGCCTGGGCGAAGCGCCACTAGGCCGGGCGAGCCCGGCTTACCTCGACCCCTCGCGGGGACGGGGATAGGAGACCCAGCGATTCCCCTTCAGTGCGAACCGGAGTCGTCGGGTCCGGGCCAACCGGATCCCCACCCGGGGGCCGGATACGATGGCCTCGCGCACCGACGGCCCGGGCACCACTCGCAGGCGGGGGCCGTCGATGGCGCTGCTTCCGTCGTCCGCTCGCGTGAGACCGAACGCTCGGCACAGCCGACCCGGACCCCGCGGATCACCAAGATTCTCTGTCAACGGTTCGACGGCCCGCAGTAGGACAGCTTGGCCGGGTCGCGTCGTCAGATTCGCGCAGTGGACCTGATGGATCCGGTACACGTACCAGGCTCCCGGCATGGTGAACATCGAGCGATTGCGGGCGGTCGGGCCTCGGAACGCGTGGCTGGCGCGGTCGTTCGCGACGTAGGCCTCGGTCTCGACGATCCGACCCGCCCGCCACCCGTCCGGCGTCCGTCCGACCAGCCAGTCTCCGAGGAGCGCCCGGGCCACCAC
>Ga0187819_10002058_pt1 | contig 10550 bp, 8 predicted proteins | sample NC_wetland_sal_i_15_FD_132411 | JGI IMG/M metagenome (GOLD analysis project Ga0187819, IMG submission 132411) | Wetland sediment microbial communities from Neuse River Estuary, North Carolina, USA - SO4_4 | ecosystem: Environmental > Aquatic > Freshwater > Wetlands > Sediment | place: USA: North...
CGTGGACGCAATCGTCAACGCGGCCAACAGTTCACTGCTGGGCGGAGGTGGTGTGGATGGGGCGATCCATCGAGCGGCTGGGCCCGGGCTGTTGGCAGAATGCCGGTCACTCGGCGGTTGCAAGACTGGCAGTGCAAAAGCAACCAAGGGATACAATCTGCCGGCAAAATATGTGATCCACGCGGTTGGCCCGGTGTGGCAGGACGGGAACGCCGATGAAGATCGGTTACTGGCCTCCTGCTATCGTAAGTGCCTGGAGATCGCCGACCAGCTAAACGTCAAAAGCATCGCCTTCCCGGCAATCAGCACCGGCATCTACGGATTTCCTAAGCAGCGCGCCGCGAAAATCGCGGTGAACGAAGTGCGAAACTATGCGGGAGATATTGAAACGGTCCTGTTTGTTTGCTTTGACGCCGAGACTGCCGGTATCTATCGCGAACTGCTGATGCTTTAGCGTACTGAGTCAGAAATTGGGTTTCTCTGCGTCCTTTGCGAACCTTAACGTTCTTTGCGGTTAATGTGTTTTGTTACTTCCGGAAGCTCTTAACCGCAAAGGTCGCAAAGAAAATCCGCAAAGGTCGCGAAGGAATTTTTGCAGCAATCTCGAAAATCATGCTGAGAAGCCTCAAAAGATCATCCCTGAAGCTGCTGAAAGGCTGCGGCGTTCTTGCGTACGTCAAGAATAGCCGCTGGCGACAGAGTAGGCTGCTCATCCTGTGCTATCACGGCATCTCTCAGAAAGACGAGCACGAATGGCGGCCAAACCTCTATATGCCGGTGGCCCAACTAGCACAGCGTCTGCAAATGTTGAAAAGCAGCGGCTGCGCCATATTGCCGCTGGGTGAAGCCATCCGGCGCCTCTATGGCAACGATCTTCCTCCTCGCAGTGTGGTTCTCACGTTTGACGACGGTTGCTGTGATTTCTACCGCCAGGCTTATCCGCTGATCAAGAGTTACGGTTTCCCGGTGACGGTTTACCAGTCCACTTATTATGTCGACGACCAGAAGCCGGTATTCAATCTGATCTGTTCCTACATGCTCTGGAAGTGTCGTGGCAAAGTGCTGCAACCCGACAAAGAGCTAGGCATTACTCAGACTCAGGATCTGGCAGCCGAAGCGGGGCGGCGGAGCATAGTGAGGCAACTGATGTCCTCCAGTGCTGAGCGAAACCTCACAGGTACTGAAAAGAACGATCTCGCCGAAAGGCTGGCAGCTTTGTTGGGGATGGACTTCAGCGCTCTGGTCTCGAGCCGGTTACTGCAGTTGATGAACGCGTCTGAAATTGCCGAGCTGTCACAGGAGGGAGTGGACTTTCAACTGCACACCCATCGCCACCGTGTCCCGGACGATCAGGCGTCGTTTCAGAAAGAAATTCGCGACAACCGCAAGCGTCTGCTCGAAATTACCGGCCACTCCCCGGTTCACTTCTGCTATCCGCAGGGGCATTACAAACCGCAGTTTCTTCCCTGGTTGGCGGAAGAGGGCGTGATTTCAGCGACTACCTGTGATTCTGATTTAGCGTCCACGGAAAGCGACTCGTTGTTGCTTCCACGTTTTGTGGACACGACGTTCGCGACCTCCATTGAGTTCGATAGCTGGCTGAGCGGCATCGCTTCCGTGATGCCCAGACTGCCGCATTCCGGAGAGATCAGATAAATCCGGAGCATGTCGCGCACGGGTCTACGCTGCCCTAGCTCCATTCCACTGGCCGTCGGCCTCCGCCGGAAGACGCCTCACGCTTGCGGCGCAACATCACCTGATACAACCACACAAACCACGCGGCGCTGATCCAGCAGTAATAAAAAGGTAGTCGTAGCACTTTGGGCTTCAGGCCTCTGAACGCTCCGACAAGAGCCAAAGCATAAAACGCGATCTGCCCCCAGAGCATCCAGCGGTACAGAGGCAAACGCCAGAGAAGCGCGCTGCTCACCAGAAGAGCGATCAGGGCAGGCGGAACCAGCAACCGTCCGCCTTTGTGCGAAAGAAAGCAAAACAGAGCCAACGGCCGTGGCGGCCACAGCAGGGCCTTGGCTTCGCGCAACTGCTCGACGTTTCCCGCAGAGATGCGCACCCGCCTGCCAAAACCTTCCATCTCCTCTGCTTCCTCATAAGAAACCGCCTTGGTCTCGTATGCAATCCGAAAACCCTGCCGCAGGACACTGGTGGGGATCACAAAATCATCGTTGATAGTGCCGACGGCTGGAAATGGATAAAGCGTTTTGCGGATGGCATACAGCGAGCCATGGGCGCCCGTCAGGCCCCCGATCCTAGCCTCATGCATCTTCAAAAAGGTCTCGTACTTCCAGTAGAGATCTTCCTGCGCACCGAGATTGGCGCGCCCCTTGTTAACTACTCGGTAAACACCGCTGACCGCGCCCACTCGCGGGTCGGCGAAATTTGAGATCAAATGCTTAAGTGAGTCCTTTGCCAACATGCTGGTGGCATCGGAGAAGACCACAATGTCGCCGCCAAGCTGCGGCACTGAGTCGTTGAGAATCGCCAGCTTGCCCCGGTTTTCGGAAAACTCCAACAACCGAACCCGCCCCTGGCCTTCCTGTGGAATGAGCGAGCGAACAATTGAGACAGTCTTGTCCGTGGATCCATCGGACGCCACCACAATTTCCAGTTGCTCCGGCGGGTAATCGAGCGCGAAGGCATTGCGGATCTTGGCCTCGATTACATCGGCCTCATTGTAGGCTGCAACTAAAAGTGAAACCGATGGCGTAATCGGTTCCTTGCGCACGGGACGGCGGAACAAAAACTGCATGAGCCAGAGCACAAAAGGATAGCCGGCATAAACGTAGAAAATCACTCCGGCCGAAATCCAGAAAATGAGCTTGTCGATCATCGCCTAGGGAGGCAGCGTTTACAGACTAGCACCGCGGGCGCGCTTACTTCTCACGAGATCCTCTCATGAAATCGGAGCGTTCAAGATATTCCACCAGCAATTTCTCCCGGGTATAGACCCATGCGATGAGGCGTCCCCCAAAAGCCACGGCTGGGAGTGGAGGTTTGACCATGAGGCCGCCGGCCGACCGACTCATCTGCAGTTGCGCCTCCAGCGAGTCCACTTCATAACAGACATGATGCAGGCCGCCGCCTTTGCGGAGAAAGTTGTGCAGCGGGGAAGTCTCGCTGGCGGGTTCCACCAGCTCTAGCGCCGGACTCTCCGCTCCCGCGCATCGCAGAAATGTTACACGGGCTTCCTGCAGCGGGTCGTGGATGATTTCCCCGTTCCATCGCACGCCGAGCGAGTTCGCAAAGTGCGGCCCAACCTCCTTGATCGAAGCCACCGCAAAACCCACGTGATGGATAGTCGCTGGTTTCACCAACGAACTGTTCTGCTCCGCTCCAGCCTTGGGACTATCGTTAGTCATGGTGCCAGGGAATCGTCTGCCGATGAACAGAATGCGCGACCCACCGACTAATCATACGGTATGGACCATCCCTGCCAACGCACCGCGTGTCCCGACCATCATGCCAGATAAGGATTTCGCGGATCGCTGGCGAAGCAGGCATCGCCATCGAGCAGGCTTAGCTCCAGAGTGGCCGCCGAGCCAAGAAGCTTGCGCGGATCGTAGCAGTAAATGGGGTCCTCCTTCCGCAGATGAAAACCGGATTGGTCAAGTGCTTCCTGAACCCAGCGCGACGAAAACCCAGCAATAATTTCGCAAGTGTCTTGCAGTTCGGCCGCGGTTCTCGTGGCCAGCCTGCAAGCCTGCAGCCAGCAGCTCGGATCGTCGCTCGCAAGGCACAAATCGACGATTCGAGTCTGATTCGCCACCTGGCTGAGCAAGAAATAGCCACTAAGACGTTTTGACTGGAAGAGCAGAAATGCGGAGAATCTCGCAGCGGGACAGCTCAACAGGTGGTTCAATCCCGCGACTGTTCGCCAGGAAGAGATCGTGCTTGCCGGTCGTTTACTCACAATAGGTTCCGTGGATGAATCGAACAGGGGAATCCGGGCAACGTCCCAGCCCGTCGGCACCGGCGGCAAGCCGGACAAGCTCCAGGCGGTATTTCTGATTAATCGCAGGGGCGCTTTCCAGGTTCGGCCACGGCCAGTGCGAAACTGCATCCACGGCCGAACCACTCTGGCGTACATCTTGAGTTTGCCAGAACATTGGAAACCGATTCTGGGCAGGATCGCTTGGGTATCCGACGACCCTCCAACCGTTACTAGCAGATCGGCCTTCTCCACCATTTTCCGTAGAAGAAGAACGCCGGTCCCCGGCGCCGCAGGACTCGCTGCCCAGTCAATCAAATGGATTGCATTGAACTCAGCGGATGCGCTCGCAAGACGCAACGGCCACACCCCGCCATGGGCAACGATGCGGTCGGTCTCTCTTACAACATAGCTACGCGGACCGCTCCACTCGGGATGCGTCGAAAAATATTTCCAGTGCAGGACTTCGCGACGAAAAGAGTTTACCTCGGCCTCGGCGTGAAAAATTGCGCGCAAGAACTCGGCCAGCGCTGCCTGGTCGGTGGGTAGAGTTGCCGTAAATTGGGAACTCATAGGTTTCTGAAGCCGCCGCTCCCCGTGTGGCTTACTTCAATCACACCGCGCGCCCTAGGAATGTGCCGCTCAGGTTCCAACTCAGACCCTCCACCTCGGCCGTCGGGGGAACGCGATGCAGAGACAAGAGATTGTCACCCTCGCGAACGGGGCCCGAATCGCTCGTTACCGCCGTAGAGTACCCCAGGTTACGGCAAACCTCCACGGTGCGGGCTGTCCAATGCGGCTGCAGAGCGGGGCACGGATAGGAGAAGTGAACCACGGGACAACCCAGCTCCTGTTCCAATCGCTGTTTCGACTGCTCCAGCTCAAACCTCAAATCCTCGGCTTCCACGTGCGCCAGATTGGGATGCGTCATGGAATGCGAACCCACGGTATGCCCCTGTCGAACCAGCTGCCGCGTCTGATCCCAAGTCATCATGAGGTTTTCGTTCGACGACAGCGGTTCGACTTCGAGTGCGCGTTCAGTGGCATTCACCAACTGTTCCCGGGCATCGCCAGTAATCCGGGCACAGTGCTCCAAAGCAGTCTGGAAAGCGTGTTGGCGCTCTCTGGCGCTCCCCAGTGTCCACGTCTTGGCAGCGGAATCGACCCAAGCCGGTTTCCTGGTTCTGCAGAACGAATGTCGCAGACGGCTCACCCATGGTGCTGTGGCTGTGTCAATGCAGCCCACTGTCACATAAAACGTCGCTGGGATGCCGAGTCGGTTGAGTATGGGAGCAGCCACCTCGAAATTGTCGGCGTAGCCATCGTCAAAGGTCACGACTACGGGCCTACGCGGCAGCTTCATATTTCCTTGCACAAACCGAGCCGCGTCATCCAGGGAAACAGGATGGAAATCCCGAGCAATCAGTTCCATCTGGCTACAAAAAACTAATGTGGGATGGACGATATCGCCGAGGGTGTCCGCTTGTTTTTGGGGCTCGTCCATCACCGAGTGATACGAGAGAACGGCTACTCCCGGACTGGCAACGCGGCTGGCTAACTGAAGGATCCCACTGGCGGCCAAAGAGCGTTTCAGCCAGCTTTTTGCGGCGCTCATGATTTCATTGTCGCCCGCCGCGCTCAAAAGCAGAAGTGTCTATCGTGTGGCCGGGATCTGCAGCATGGCGGTGAGTTCTTCACGCAGCCCGGGTCCACAGGCGATCAGGCCTGAAAGCAGCGGATTCTGGTTATTGCAGCGCAAGGGCAAGTTGTCGAGGGTGCACACAAAACCTCCCCCGCTTTCCACAAGCGCAGCACCGGCGGCGACGTCCCACTCGTGTTTCGGCACCAGAGTAAACGTGATGTCCGCTAGTCCGGCGGAAACCAGCGCTAACTTGTAGGCTACCGAACCCATGGGACGAACCTTGAAGTTCGCGCTCTCAAACTGCTTCCACTCTCCGCGTTTTACTTCACTCCGGCTGGCCAGGACCAAGGCACCGTCGAGGCTGGTTCGCGAGCTGGGTTTCGCGGGCTTTCCGTTGCGGGTTACCCCCGATTCCAACGAACCCAGGAAGATTTCGTCGGTAACCGGATTGCAGATTCCTCCGGCAACGGCACGGCCATTTTCCACCATGGCTATGGAGACGCAAAACTCAGGAATCCCGGCGACGAACTCGCGCGTGCCATCCAGGGGATCCACCACCCAGACGCGGTTTTTCTCCAGGCGGGTGAAGTCATCCGCGCTTTCTTCGGAAAGCCACCCTTCGCCGTCGCGCAACAACTCCTTGCGCAGTACGGCATCGAGTTCTCGATCGGCTTCCGTGACCGGATCGTGTCCGATCTTGAATTCCGTCTCAATCGCCCCAGGCGTGAACCGCTTGAGAACAGTGCGGGCAGCGTTCAAAGCGGACTGGATGCGCTGTAGCGTTTCTGCGTTGGAGTCATTTGTCATGGATATCTCGGTGTTAGTTTGGCTAAGCCCAAAGCATCCGCGCACCTGTGGCCAACAGCACCGTACACAGGATTCGTCTCAACCAAGGCACCGGGACACGAGTGCTCAGATGAGAACCTAGAATGCCGCCCGGAATGGAACCGATCAACAGGGACCCCACTAGATAAGGGTCAATGTTGCCGAGGCGGAAATGCAGCAGGCTGGTTACGCCGGTCAACAACACCGCGTGGACAATGTCCGTGCCAACCATCATCTTGGGCTTGAACCTGTACAACAGGAGCAAGAGCATCATGATGATGCTGCCAGATCCGACCGAAGTCATCCCTACGAGGAAACCCGCCAGCAACCCGATCGCGGAAATGCCCGCGAAAGACCGCAGAGTGGGGGGGCGGTGGGTGACGTGATCCTCGATTCGGGTCTGGAACAGCAGCAGCGTGGGAACACAGATCAGAAGGATTCCGATGGCCGTCGTAATAAACGAGTTTACGCCCGTCCCGTAGACGCCGCGCAGATGGCCCAGGAGGCTAACCCCGAGAGTTGAACCGGGCACGCTGCCCACGGCCAGCGCCAACACGACTTTCTTGCGTACGGTTCCCTTGGTCAGATGTACCCAGCTCGAACCAATCTTGGTTACAAAGTTGAACAGTGCGTCGGATCCGACCGCCATGATCGCAGGCACTCTAAGCACAAAAATCAAAATAGGGAGCAGCAGAACACCGCCCCCGATGCCGGTCATCCCGATCATGGTGCCGACCACAAAACCGACCAAGATCTTCGCTGCGATTAGCATGCAAAAGTCCGTTGTAGCCTGTCGTGAGCCTGCGCTCCGCGATCAGGCGGATTGGCCGTTGACTCCAATGAAGCCTTCGCGCTCCAGATGCAAAATGATCTCTTGCGCGGCTTCCTCGGGGCTCAAGTCGGCGGTGTCGATCACAACTTCCGCATCCGTCGGTGCTTCGTAGGGATCCGAGATGCCGGTGAACTCCTTGATAATCCCCGCCCGCGCTTTGGCGTACAGTCCTTTGCGGTCCCGCTGTTCGCAGACCTCCACCGTGGTGGCGACGTGCACCAGGATGAAACCGCCGCCGGACTCGACCATGCTCCGCACGGCTTTGCGGGTCGCATCGTATGGCGCAATCGGGGCACAGATCGCGATGCCGCCGTTCTTGGTGATTTCCGAGGCTACGTAACCGATGCGCCGGATATTGATATCGCGATGCTCCTTGGAGAAGCCCAGTTCCGACGAGAGGTGTTTCCGCACCAGGTCGCCATCCAACAACGTGACTGGACGGCCACCGGTCTCCAGAAACTTGGTTACCAGGACATTGGCGATGGTGGATTTACCTGAGCCCGAAAGTCCGGTGAAAAAAATCGTGAGACCCTGCTTATGCCGCGGTGGATAACTGCGCCGCAGCTCCTGCACTACCTCGGGGTAGGTGAACCATCCGGGGATTTCGGCCCCGTCGTTGAGGCGCCGGCGCAGCTCAGTTCCGGAGATGTTCAGAACCCGTGATCCGTTTTGCACCTCGTTGTCGGGCACGTAACGGTCTTGATCCGCGAGGTACACCATCATGTTGAACGGCACCATGGTGACGCCGATATCGGCTTCGTGCTTCTTGAAAAGCTCCTGCGCCTCGTAAGGACCGTAGAACGGCTTTCCGTTCGCGTCGTTCCCGGGACCAGCGTGGTCACGGCCCACGATGAAATGAGTCACGCCGTGGTTCTTGCGGATCAACGCGTGCCAGATGGCCTCGCGCGGTCCGCCCATACGCATGGCCAGCGGCAGCATAGCGAGTTTCACGGTTCCCGGCGGGTACTTGGTAAGCAACAACTGGTAGCAGCGTACCCGGGTGAAGTAATCCACGTCGCCGGGTTTGGTCATGCCTACAGAAGGATGGATGAGCAGATTGGCTTCAACTGTCTTGGCCGCGCGGAACGTCAGTTCCTGGTGAGCGCGATGCATGGGATTGCGGGTTTGAAACGCTACCACGCGTCGCCAACCCAAACGGGCAAAATTTTCACGTAGTTCAGCGGGTGTCAGCCGCAGCGAGCGGAAGTCGTAATGCGAAGGCATCTGCAGGCCTTCCAGCCGTCCGCCCAGGTACCAAGGGTTCGATTTATTCAGAAGGTAATCGACACCCGGGTGCACCGTGCTGGTGGTCCCGAATACCGATTGCGCCTCAGCCGTGCGATCGGGCTGCCAAACTTCCTCCACATGCAGGACGGCCAGCATCACGCCTTCGGCGTCGCGCAGCGCGACCTTGCTGCTGCCCGGCTTCAGCGTCTTGGCGAAATCTTCCTTGACGTCGAGGGTGATCGGCATGGGCCAGACCACCCCGCTACTCAATCGCATGTTGTGGCAGACACCCTCATAGTCTGCCCGCGTCAGGAATCCGCGAAGGGGCGAGAAACCGCCACTAAGCAGCAGCTCAAGGTCGCAGACCTGACGCGGTGTGAGATCCCACGAGGGCCATTCGCGCGAATGCGCTTTCAGTTCACTAGTGCGTTCAGGTTTGGATATAAGGTTTACGAGTTCCCCGCCGTGCGGAGCAATGATGTGGCTTGTCGAAGCAGTCAAATCCCCCTGACCCCACTTTCTATTAATTTCTTTTTCGACTGTCCTCGCCTGGCTTGTTTCCCCGGCGAAGGATGGCGATGTTTGAGCCTTGCAGATTTCTGACGGGAAGGGAAACCCTCACACGTGTCCCTGCCAGATTACTACGTCAGCGCGTGCCACACAAAACTCAGCTGGTACAAGACGAGTCAAATCAGACACGCTGCAATTCAGTGACCTTCCCGGCCGGACCCAGGCATTGTTTCTAATTGAAACTAAATGGTTTACTGGTGCACGGCGGCCGGCGTTTCCAAACACGGAAACAATGTTGCAAATATTTGCCACAAAACTGTCCGCCCGCTTTCCAGTTTGTTTATCAATATGGTAGCCAATCGCAAGAGCGGATCGTCCCTTGATGCGTGCTGCCAGCCTGCTCTGCCTGGCGTCGCCCCTTACCACCCGATTTCTTCCTGGAAGTACTGGACCATTCTTCCCCGCAGCTCGATTCCCAGAGGTTCACGAGTTAAAAGGAACCAGAGCAGACCAACACTATACACGCTCAGGCCCACCAGCAAATTCAAGGCGAGTTGTCCGTAATGGTGCGCATAAGACAAATGTTGCATCAACATGAGAGCCGGCACCACGGGAAAGCACAAGATGACGGGGTACAAGAAGCTCTCGCGCAGAAAAGTCCGCAGGGATATGCCAAGCTGACGACATGTGTGGCGGGGCAGAAAAAAAACAGCGGTGCAGGTGAGGGGGATCGCTGTTCCCATGGCATCGCCCACAATGCCCAATGGCCGAATCAGCGCAATACTGAGGATCACGTTGGCGATGCCCTCCAGCAAGGCCACCAGTGCCAGTGGCCGATGCAGGCTCATGCCAAACAGAACTCGATTTGACGTGGCCTGCGCAAAGTAGAGAGTCGAGGGAATCAAAAGGATCAGCAAAATGATGTAGCTCGCCACGTAGCGCGGGCCAACCCAGGCTTCGATCACTGACTTGCCCATCACAACAAGGATGGTGCAGATGGGAAACATGGTGAGGGCGCAAGCTCGGTTTCCCGCCAGGAAAATCTTCCGCAGCCGCTCATGGTCGCCGGTAGCATGGAAATGACTGGACATCGGCGTAAAGATTTGCGCCAGGCTGGCGACGACTTCGGTTGCATAGTCGACCAGGCGGCCACCAATGGAGAAATAGGTAATCGCAGAGGCGGACAGAAAGCTGCCAATGATGACAGCATCGGTCTTGAAGCGCAGCCGTCCAGCCACAATGATAAGGAAGGTGACTGAGCCGTAATCGGCGACTCGCTTGAATGTCTTGCGATCCACGTAGCGCAATCCATACGGGATGTGTAGGAGGCGCTGCGCCACGACCAGACAAACCGCGGAACTGAAAAGCGGAAGCGCGACCGTAATCAAGGCTACGGTGAGCAGCCCCAAACCATGTCGAAGAGCCAGGACAATAAACAGCGCGCGCAGCAGGGTGGAGATGATGTTGGTCCAGTTCAGTACTTGAAAATTTTGCAGTCCTTCGAGTATGCCGCCGGACACGCCGAGTGGGAATCCCAGCGCCAGGGCCGTTCCCACCATGAAGAATAG
>Ga0187819_10002059_pt1 | contig 10550 bp, 9 predicted proteins | sample NC_wetland_sal_i_15_FD_132411 | JGI IMG/M metagenome (GOLD analysis project Ga0187819, IMG submission 132411) | Wetland sediment microbial communities from Neuse River Estuary, North Carolina, USA - SO4_4 | ecosystem: Environmental > Aquatic > Freshwater > Wetlands > Sediment | place: USA: North...
AAATTCGACGCAGAGATCGCGAATCAACTCGAGTTCACGCTGGGTAAATACCTTGCCCGTAGGGTTGTTGGGCGTATTGAGAATGATTGCCTTGGTCTGATGATGAAACGCCGCGCGCAACTCGCGCTCATCGAATGTCCATTCACCATCCGCCGTCGCAGGCGGACGCAGTTTCACGAACACCGGTTTCGCTCCGGACAGCACCGCGTCCGGCCCATAATTTTCGTAGAATGGCTCGAAGATCACGACTTCATCGCCCTTGTTGCACACCGCCAGCAGCGTCGAAATCATCGCTTCGGTCGAGCCGCAACACACCGTGATCTGCGTCTCCGGATCAACCGCGATCCCCTGCCATTCCTGCATCTGCCGCGCAATCGCATTGCGGAGATTCTTTGCGCCCCAGGTAATCGCATACTGATTCACCTCCGCGGCAATCGCCTCCTGAGCCGCGCGCTTAATCTCCGCCGGAGCGGGAAAATCCGGAAAGCCTTGCGCCAGGTTTACTGCCCCATGCAGCATTGCCTGCCGCGTCATCTCGCGAATGACGGACTCGGTAAAGTGCTCAACCTTGTCGCTCAGAAAGTGCTTGGGTTGGATGCCCAGGTCAGCCATAATCGGCTCAGACTAGCACAAGGAGGGACACCGATTCACCTGTTCAGCAAGAATCACGTATGGACGGGCGCCCTCGTCCATCCAGTGGGGGCAAAGCTCGGCGAGTCTTCGAGTGGAGCTATTCAGGATTGATTACGAGGCCCGCAGCGTCCCTCCCAAACGCTCGAGCGCCTTAACAATCTGACTCGACCACTGCCCCACTTCATCCTCGCGCAAAGTTCGCTCGCCAGATTGAAATGTAGCTCGAAGCAGTAAAGAATACTTGCCCGCCGGAATCGAACCTCCGCGGAAAATCTCGACCGGAACGAACCCACGCAGTTCACTCAAACCCAACCCTGCTACGGTTTTCGCAATCTTTGCGAACTCAACCGAATCGTCGAAGATAAAAGAAAAATCGCGCTCGACCGCAGGATAGCGCGGCAACGGCTCATATCGCACCGAACGCAGCCCGCGCTGGTACAGCCGATCCAAATACAACTCGGCAATAAAAATGTCCTGCTTGAGTTTGCGACCGGCCGCGATGTCCGGATGGATCTGCCCGAACTGAGCCACGACTTCGCCGTCCATCAGGGCGCGCGCCGAACGGCCTGGATGGTAATACTCGACGGCATCTGCCTGGTATTGGAGCGCGGCATGCTGGAAGGCAGCCAGCAAGGTTTCGACGTCGCCCTTGAGATCAAAGAACGAGGTCGGCCTGGCCGGATGATGCACGCTTCCCTGCACCGCGTTCCCGGTCGCGCCCATGCAGATGCGCTTGAACTCCGCAGTCTTGTCGCCGACCGCCTCGAACACATTCCCAGCCTCGAACAGGCGGGCATTGTTGCTGCCCCGGTTCAGGTTGTAAGCCAGCATGTTCAGCATGCCCGGCACCATCGAGGTGCGCATGACTGACGCTTCCTCGCTCAGCGGGTTCGCCAACTCAATCACGGGTACGGACGAAAACTGTTCCGCATCCTGATGTGAGATAAAGGTCAAAGAAATCGCCTCGTCGTAACCCAGCGCCAGTAGCGAAGTCCGTAGCTTTCTTTCCTTTTCCGCATCGGGTAGTTCGACGACGGACCCAACGTAGGCCGGCAGTGTGTTGGCAAACTTATCGTACCCATGCAGTCGCGCGATCTCTTCGATCACATCGATCTCGCGCTCCACGTCCAGCCGCCAGCTCGGAACCTGCACCGAGAACTCAAATTCTTCCCCAGGTTCCGGGATCAACTCGAAACCGAGCCGCCGCAGGATGCGTAGGATCTCCGCCGTCTCCAGTTTTTCGCCGAGAATGCGACGCACTTCGGAAAGATGTAACTCCACAGGAGCCTGATCCAGCCGCCGCGCGATCACATCAATCGGGCGGCCAACCAGTTCGCCGCCACCCGACCGCAAAATCAGTTCAGCCACGCGATTGCAGGAAAGAACCGTCGACTCATAATCCGCGCCGCGCTCGAAGCGATGCGATGCATCCGTATGCAACCCGTGCCGCCGCGACATTTTCCGAACCGTCACCGGATCCCACCACGCCGATTCAATCAGGATGTTGCGCGTCTTCTCCGTGATCATGGTGTCGAAGCCGCCCATCGTTCCCGCTAGTCCGACTGGCTTCTTGGCGTCGGCAACCACCAGGTCCTCGGGAGTCAGCTTGCGCTCGACTCCATCGAGCGTCTTGAGCACCTCGCCATCTCGCGCCCGCCGCACCACGATCTTTCCGCCTTCGAGCAAATCGAGATCGAACACGTGCGTCGGCTTCCCCATTTCCCAAAGCGTATAGTTGGTCGCGTCCACGGCATTGTTGATGGGCCGCTGATCGAGAAGCCCGAGCCGCCGCGTGATCTTTTCGGGTGACGGCTTGATGGTCACGTTGCGAATAATGCGTGCTGTGAACCGCGCGCAGCCTTGCTCGTCCTGAATCTCGATTGGGAAGGGCACGACTTCAGTCGTGCTGCTAAGGCCTGCAGAAGAACCGGCTTGAGCCGCTGCGGGCTCCGGCAATTGAGGATCAATCGTCTTCAACGGCAGGTCATAAATCGCCGAACACTCCCTGGCCACGCCGTAATGATTCATCGCGTCGGGGCGATTGGTAGTGATGTCCATCTCAAAGATCGTCCCATCGCCCTCGCCGCCAACCGACTCGACCGCGATCCCAGCCAGCGTCAGATCATCCGCAAGCTGATGGTAGTTGACATTGAGGTCAACGAAATCGCGCAGCCATTGAGGAGAAATCTTCATCAATCAGCTTCTAGCTCCTAGCTCCTGGCTTCTAGCTTCCAAAGCCGGTTTTGGCTAGAAGCTAGGAGCCAGCAGCTAGCAGCTCTCTTACGCAAACTGCTCCAAAAACCTCACATCGCCATTGAAAAACAACTGAATATCGTCCACGCCGTATTTCAGAATCGCAATTCGCTCAACCCCCATGCCGAAAGCGAATCCACTGACTTTCTTCGGGTCGTAATCCACAAAGCCATAAACATTCGGATCCACCATGCCGCAGCCCAACAACTCAATCCAGCCACTGGCCTTGCAGTTGCGGCAGGGACCGCCGTCACGATATCCCCGGCCTCCGCAGAAAATGCAGCTGATCTGCACATCCGCGCTGGGCTCAGTGAAAGGAAAAAAAGACGGATAAAACCGCGTCTTCACGCTCGACCCAAACAGAGCCTTCATGGCGTGATCGAGCGTCCCCTTCAAATCGCAAAATGTAATGTTGGTATCCACCGCCAGCCCCTCGACCTGATGAAAAATCGGAGAGTGCGTAGCGTCCGGCGCATCGTTGCGATGCACTTTCCCCGGACAAACCACGCGCACCGGCGGCTTCATCTTTTCCATCGTGCGGATCTGCACCGGCGAAGTGTGCGTGCGCAGCAGCAACCGATCCCGCAACGGCTTCGATTCCTGATTGGCGATAAACAGCGTGTCCTGCGTATCCCGCGCCGGATGATTGGGAGGAAAATTCAGCGCCTCGAAATTGTAATAATCGGTCTCAATCTCCGGGCCTTCCTCCACCGAATACCCGAGATCGCGAAACACCGCAACAATCTCGTTCATCGTCTTGATGACAGGATGCTCCGACCCCAACGGCCGTCGAATCCCAGGAAGGGTTACGTCGATGCGCTCGGCGTCCAGACGAGAGGCCGAAGCCGCGGTCTGCATGCGTTCCAGGGCTGCGGCAATGGTCTCGTCGACGCGCTTCTTCGCCTCGTTGACGCGCTGGCCGACGTCGCGTTTGGCGTCTTTTGGCGCAGCTTTCAGCCACAGAGTATTGACCTGAGTGAGAAAACCGTTCGCCCGCGCCATCCAGCGGTCGCGAAATATCTTCCAGTCCGATTCGCTAGTAACTTCCCGCGCTTCGCGAACCACAGCAGCCAGCAAGTCCTTAACAGCCTCGTCCAGAGCCGCCGTCGAGAAATCCTTCAGCTTGGGAACCGCGTACTCCGATTTTTTCTTCGGACTCATAGATCAAAGACTTCTTACCCTGCCAAGAACCACGTAGCCCGGGACACCTCGTCCGGGGAGCGAGCGAAAGTCGTCTAACGTGATCGCGGTTCTGCGGCGCTTCGCGCCGCTGGGCGGACGAGGCGTCCGCCCCTACGTCTTCACGCCGGGACTGAATTGGCTAAATGCTAAAAGCTAATTGCCAAAGGCTGGTTTTCTACGCTGCCCCGCCGAGAGCGCCCTTCGCCTGCTCGGCGAGGCTCTTAAAGGCCCCCGCGTCCTTCACCGCCAGGTCTGCAAGGATTTTCCGGTCCAGTTCCACGCCCGCCTTCTTCAGGCCGTGGATGAACTGGTTGTAGCTCATCCCATTCAGCTTGGCAGCGGCGCCGATGCGCACGATCCACAGCGAGCGGAATTGCCGCTTGCGCTGTTTGCGTCCTGAGTAAGCGAACTTCAGGCCGCGCTCGACGGCTTCTTTGGCCGACCGGTACAGTTTGGATTTTGTGAGGAAGTAACCGCTGGCGCGGTCCAGTATTTTTTTGCGCTTGGCGCGCCGTTTGGTACCACGTTTTACACGAGGCATTGATGTGCTCCTTTTGTATTTCGATTTACGGCGGCTGGAGGTAGGAGACTGAAGCAGTCTTTGTCACCTCTTCACACGCCGGGAGCCGCAGAATCGCTTCCATTCGCAGCCCGCAAAGCGGGCGATTCGCCCGCTGCCCCACCTACACAACTATTCTAGTACGGAATCATCCGCTTGATTTTGGGGGTGTCCGCGTCGCTGACCAACACTGGATGGCCCAGCTTCTTTTTGCGCTTGTGCGCTCTGGAGGTCAGCATGTGGCGTAAATGCGAATGCCCGCGCTTCACCTTCCCGGTAGCAGTCTTCTTGAAGCGCTTGGCCGCGCCTTTATGAGTTTTCAACTTTGGCATAAGTCCTCGAAAACCAGCAGTTAGCAATTAGCACTTGGCATTTAGCCCGCACAGGTTCTTGTTCGAACCAAAGACAACCTAATCGACTAAGTGCTAAGTGCCAAATGCTAAGTGCTTTGCAATTACGCTTTCGCTGCGCGATCCTGCGCTGGCGGCGCAGCGTGCGACTTTTGTCCCGTTTCTTTCTTCGGCGCCAGGATGGCGTGCAACGTATTTCCTTCCTGGCGGGGACGGAACTCCACGATACTCTTATCTTGAACGTCCTTAATCAGGCGCTCCAGAATCTGGCGTCCCAAGCTGGTGCGCGTCATCTCGCGTCCGCGAAAAAAAATCGTTGCCTTAACCTTGTCACCTTCATCCAAAAAGCGCAGCACGTGATTCTTCTTGGTCTCGTAGTCGTGGTCGTCCACATTGATGCGGAACTTGACTTCCTTGACCGTGATCGTCTTTTGATGCTTCTTGGCTTCGCGTTCCTTTTTCTCTTGTTGGTAGAGAAATTTCCCGTAATCCATGATGCGGCACACGGGGGGAACGGCGGTGGGCGAAATCTCAACCAGGTCCAGGTTCTTTTCGCGAGCCAACTTGAGCGCTTCGTAAGGCGGCATCACGCCGATCTGTTCACCTTCATCTCCAATCACCCGGATTTCACGCGCTCGAATACGTTCGTTCGTGCGGATAAAACGTTTATCGATACAATCCTCCGTCAGCTACAGCGCAACTGAGATCAAAAATTATACCATGCCGGATTGCGCTTTCGGCGCAGACCGAGTGGGACAGCGTTGCCCTCACAACGGAACCGACAACTATGAACCAGTAATTTACACGACTGCGAAACATGGTTTCCTTCGAGGAATACAGTTTCACCAGGGGTAAGTACGAATCGCTGGCAGAACTCCCGTGGCGGGATTTATGAAACCGCACTTTTTGGGAATCCCATCATCCCCATAAGTCGTTTAGCCGCGTCATCTTACCCGCACACCCGGCAATAATGCTTTTAGGGTCAATTAGTTGAGACCCAATTTGTACCCCACTTGTACATCGCCCTCCGTACTGTAGGAACTGCGCAACCCGAGGCGGAGAATAGCCTCACAGGTCTCGCCAGCTGGTCAAAAGTCTCCTCCATCCGCTGGTGGCAGCCTGCAACTTCTCATGGCCGAGAGCGATTCACAAATTCGCGAAGAGCCAGTCTGCACCATTTGGCAGCGGATGCTGGAAGGGCTGTTGGGAATGTGCCTGCTCGCGGGTTTGATTCTGATGGTTCGCTATTACCCCGCGGCGCAGCCGCCCGATCCGCTGAAAAGCGATCTGCAACGGCAAGTGCTGCAGCTCGGACACCAAGTGCAACAGCTCGAACAAGAGCAAGCCATGCCGGCGCTGGTCCTGCACCACTACCGCGATTCCATTTGCTACATCTTCGGCGTGTACCAGGTTGGATTCCGCGGCCACCAACCCGAACTCCGCGCGCGCATTTCCGGCACTGGCTTTGTTGTCTCCGACGGTTTGCTCGCCACCAATCGTCATGTCGCGGAGCCGTGGTACGAGGATCCCGAATCTGCCTTGTTGCTTCGCAGAGGCGCAGTACCGCGGCTGGAAAAGCTGTTGGCCTTCTTTCCCGGCCTGCCCACGCCCGTGAACATCACGCCAGCGGTAGTGTCAGCGCAGGGAGACTTGGCCGTGCTTCGCATAGAGGATATCGAGGCCGTGCACAAGCTTCGGCCGCTGCCCCTGGCCGCTGACAGTCCAACTCCTGGACAGTTGGTTGCGGTCGTTGGATATCCCATGGGCGTGCTCGGCATGGTGGCGAAATCGCCGCCCGCCGTTTATGACCGGCTGGCCTACCGGCACGATGATCAAAACGCGGCCAACGAACTGGCCGCGCTCTCGCTGATACGGCCATCCTCAACCTGTGGACATCTGGGAGATGTGGTCGGCGACAAACTAATTTATGACGCGCCCACCGCTCACGGCGGCAGCGGCGGCCCGGTGTTCAACTCGCAAGGCGAAGTAATCGGCGTCAACGCTGCCTATATCGATGGCTTCTCCGGCGGCACGCTCGGCGTTTCCGTGCGCGCACTGAAGCCTCTGATCACCGCGGCAAGCGATGCAGCCGCAAAGATCGCAGCAGAAAAGACGGCCGCGGTCCCCGAAGACGGTAAATCACACCTGAATAACACAGCCGTGTCCATCCATCACTGACAGGAACTCTTTCCAATCAATAAATTTGCTCTCACCCGAACGTCATCCTGAACCCGGCTTCAGCCGGTGAAGGATCTCGCGCGCACTGCTTAGACTCTATGCGCAAGCCGAAACACTTCTACGTCTACATAATGACGAACAACCAACGATCCCACGTGCTCTACACGGGAATCACGGGTGACCTGCCCCGTCGAGTATTCGAACACAAGAACAAACTGTCCGCCGGCTTCACAAGCCGCTACAACCTAACGCGCCTCGTCTACTGCGAAATGTTCAGTTACCCCGGCGACGCAATCCAACGCGAGAAGGAAATCAAGGGCTGGGTCCGCAGCAAAAAGATCAAGTTGATCGAAAGTACAAATCCCCACTGGCGCGACTTAGCGTCCGACTGGGAAAACCTATACAGGCCTGTCGACGCACTCCTGCCAATCGGCGCGAGATCCTTCGCGGCCTGACGGCCACTCAGGATGACGTCAAGTAACGAGAATATTTTGCTCCAGCCGAGATCCAAATCCCACTAACAATTCAGCTTTCCAAGAAAGACGTCATCTTGAACCCGGCTTCAGCCGGGTGAAGGATCTCGGACGCAGTGATCGAACTGTGTGGAGAAGACAAGGCACTGACAGCCGCTCAGGGTTAACTAGAACCGTTTGATCCAGCCTGGCTCCCTCACATGCTCTTCGTCCAAACGGCGCAACCGTGCCGCCATAATCCCGGGCCTGCCCAGGTACCCAACCACGCGTCGAGGATCCTTGCGATCGACCACCGGCAGGCGGCCGATGTTATTGCGCAGCATCTTCGTGGAAGCGTCATGCAACAGCTCATCCGGATAGGTAACGACAACGTCGCGAGCGCCGGCATCGAGCACGCTCACGGCCCCGCTCGGATCTGCGTCGAGAGCACGCATCACATCTCCACGTGTGATCACCCCGGCCAGTTTGCCCTCAGAATCGATGATCAGCATTCCCTGGTGCCGGCTAACCGAAGGATCGCGGCGCGCGATCATGTCCGACAACTCACTGACGGTCATAGTAGCGGGAAGCTTGGGCACGTCCTGATCCATGGTTTCAGAAACTCTGACCTGCTGCAGCACGTCGGCCTCGTAGTCCTGATGGATGTGCAGCCCGCGTCGCGCTAGCTTCTCGGTCATGATCGAAGCTCTCGGCATGAGCCACATGGCAATACCGTCCGCAATCACGCTGACCAGCATCAAGGGCAACACCGAGTTGTAGTCGCGGGTGATCTCAAAGGCAAAAATAATGAACGAAAACGTGGCCCGCGAAGCCGCGCCGAAAACCGCGCCCATGGCGACCAAGGCAAAAGCTCCCGCAGACAGATTCGCCGCGGGAAAAATTCGATCGACCCCCATGGCGAACACCCCACCCATGGCCGCGCTCGACATGAACATGGGGGCCAGCAGCCCGCCCGATGTTCCCGATCCCAGTGAGATGACCAGCGCCACCGCTTTGGCAACCATGACCACAAGTAAAAGCTTCCAGGCCAGATTCGCGTTCAGGATGTCACCGATGGTGTCATAACCCACGCCCAGAACCCGGGGGACGAAGTAGCCAATGATCCCCAAACCCAGAGCGCCAATCGCCGGCCACCAAAGTTCATCGACTGGCAGTTTTTCGAACTGATCTTCCGTCCAATAGAGCAACTTGCTGAACCCGACCGCAGCTAGTCCGCAGACCAACCCCAACAACAGATAGAACGGCAAGGCGTGGGGGATGCCGAAGTCCATGGCCGCGACCTTGAACATCGGACCTGCTCCCAGCAGCTGCATGTGTACCGCAGTCGCCAGCGTGCTCGCGATTACCAGAGGAATGAACGACCGTGCCTTGAATTCAAACAGGAGCAGTTCGATGGCCAGGATCACGCCCGCAATCGGAGTATTGAAAGTCGCCGACATGCCAGCCGCCGCGCCGCACGCCAGCAGCACTTTGCGTTCCGACGCGGTAGTATGAAACGCCTGCCCCACCAGCGAACCCACCGCGCCTCCGGTTTGAATAATCGGTCCTTCCGCACCGAAAGGGCCGCCCGTGCCAATCGCGATGGCTGCGGAAATTGGTTTCAAGATCGCCACTCGCGGCTCAATACGGCTGCGGTTCACCATCACCGCTTCCATTGCCTCGGGAATGCCGTGCCCTTTGATCTTCGAGGTCCCGTACTTCGCCATGAAGCCGACAATAATTCCGCCAATTACCGGTATCGGGATTACCCAAAGCCCAAGCTGGTTGTGCCGCGCGCTGAGGAACTCGGCCACGAAGCGGTGATAAAAGAAAATGTTAGTGAACAGACCAATCAACTTGTAGAGAGCAAAGGCGATCAGACCCGCGAGCAAACCAATCCCCGCCGCAAGAAATGACATCAGCACCATGCGGAATTGTGCCGGCTCGGCAATCCTTACGTCACCGACTTGTTCTCCGGTTGCCGCAATCGTGGCTGGAGGCGAATTTCCATTGCTGCTGCTTTCCGACATTTCTAGTTTCTTCTCCTGCTGCTTGACGAAGATCTGGCTGGCCCTCTGCCGCTTTGCATGGCGCGTTTGAGGGCGGCAACCAGCTCAGGGCCTTGCTTGCGCAGTTCGTCTCGATGATGCAGCGACAGCTCGCGCAATATCTTTTCGCCCTTGGGAGTCAGCGACAGCAGTACCTCGCGCCGGTCGTCGCCCCCGCGATGCCGCCGCACGTAGCCGCCCGCCGCCAGCCGGTTCACCAGTTCGACCGTGCTGTGATGCTGAATCTGCAACCGTTCCGCCAGTTCCGCGATCCTGGGCCGCGTCCCGGTTGGCAAACCCCGCAGGGTCAGCATCAACTGGTGCTGTCGGGGCTCCAGCCCGCCTTTGCGGGCAACCTGCTCACTGAAGTGAAGAAACCGGCGGATTTGATAGCGCAACTCCGCCAGCGATTGATAATCAGCCAACGTCAGCGACCTTTCCATGGGAGCGAATTATATCGTATCGAGACAAACTACTATACTATGTCGTACCACGATACATATATCTTTTTTTTTGGGGGATGCTCGAAACCTTCACTACGAATCTCTTCTTAGTTAGTGCAAGACTGGCCACCCGGGTTCCCCACCGTTTAGAATCCTTAGTCCTTCTATTGTGCTGACGAGGATGGGTGGCAAGCCCGTCCTCCATTGAAAGTGATGAGGTGACGCCCGTGATCCCACGCTATACCCGCCCCGAGATGGGCCGCATCTGGAGCGATGAAAACCGTTTTCGCACCTGGCTGACTGTGGAAGTTGCCGCCACCGAAACTCTCGCTGAGGCCGGGATGGTTCCGAAAGACGCCGCCAAGGCCATCCGCAAGCGTGCCGACTTCGACCTGCAGCGCATCCACGAAATCGAAGCCGAAGTGCGTCACGACGTGATCGCCTTCACTACC
>Ga0187819_10002060_pt1 | contig 10542 bp, 5 predicted proteins | sample NC_wetland_sal_i_15_FD_132411 | JGI IMG/M metagenome (GOLD analysis project Ga0187819, IMG submission 132411) | Wetland sediment microbial communities from Neuse River Estuary, North Carolina, USA - SO4_4 | ecosystem: Environmental > Aquatic > Freshwater > Wetlands > Sediment | place: USA: North...
ACAAATCGGCATCGGACGCCACGTGTTTCACGGCAACCTGCCTGTTTTCCGTGGCATAGCAAATGTCCTGAGCCGCCGGCCCCTTAATGTTCGGGAACCGCTTTCGCAACGCTGCGATCGTATCGCGCGTCTCATCCAGACTAAGCGTGGTCTGCGTCAAGTAGGCTACCCGGTTGGGGTCGGGCAAGGTTACCGCCGCGACTTCCGCAGGCGACCCGACTACCTGAGTCACCTTGGGCGCCTCGCCGAGCGTGCCAATCACTTCGTCATGATCGCGATGGCCGATCAGAATCAGCGAATAGCCTTCCTTGGCGAACTTCACCGCCTCCACGTGCACCTTGGTGACCAGCGGACACGTAGCATCGATCACGCGCAGCATTCGCCGTTTGCTACGCTCGCGCACTTCCGGAGAAACGCCGTGGGCGCTGTAGATGACGCGCTCTCCCTCGGGTACCTCATCCACGCCATCGACAAAAATTGCGCCCTTCTGCTGCAATTCTTCCACCACAAAGCGGTTGTGGACAATTTCCTTGCGCACATAAATTGGCGGCCCAAACGCCTCGAGCGCAATCCGGACGATGTCGATCGCCCGCACCACCCCGGCGCAGAATCCCCGCGGCTTCAGCAGCAATAAGGTTTTCGTGTGCGAATTCCCGTTCTCAGACAAGCTGCAACCCCCACCCACTTTAGGGTACACGTCTTCTTTGGAAAAGATGCTCTAAGGGTATCGAAAGATGCACCCCGAGGTCAACGTAAGCCTTTGAGAGTGTGGGGATTAGCAGCGGACGGGGAAATTCAGGCAGTCAACGGACCAGGCAGGAAATAAACCGGAGCGGATATGTCAGCTACACTCCGCCCCGGCGTAGGTCAATTGCCAGCAGGAACTAATTCGGCCGCGAGGTTCCGAGTCCGTGGATCCGGTACCGATTCGTCCCCCGCCACTGAAACGTACGCTGCGTTCGACTGGGGACATAGGCACGGGCTGCGCTTTGTGCCGCCGTAGTCGCCGCATCCACCAGGCTGTAGTCGCAGCCCTCGACGCTGGGATGATTCTCGTCGCACGGGATCAGCAGAAGGGCATGGCCGTTGCCACTCGCGTCCGCGCCCCAGACGGCGATCTCCCCACGATCGTTGATTTGATCCGCCTCAACGAGCTGAATGCTGGAGTTTGAAGGGACGAGAGTGTTCAAGTCCACCATGGGGCCGCCATCCTCCGAGAAGAACGCGAGCCCGGTGGGCCCGGCGCAACCGTCACTGCCCACCACCTGAACCGACGCGTTGACCGACGTGGCTGCAGCGCAACCAGCCAATGTCCCGAGGTCAGTCATTCGCCATTTTCCACCCTTCTTCCGCCAAAGGATCGCATCGAGTGGGCCGCCGTTGGCCTCCCCAAGACCGACAACATCTCCGTGTTCGTTGGTCGCCTGTGCGACTCCATAACCTCCGTCCGGCGTTCCCAAGTCGCTCATCCCGGTGGCGGCTTCCCAAACGAACGGATGCTGGAATTCTCCCGGCACGTCGGATCCGCCGACGACCTGGCCCCGGCTATTGAGATCGTAGGGGAGAGTGCAGGAAGTGCCTCCCAAGCCGCCGAGGTCTCTCATCCCATTCTTTGTGTCCCAAATGAAAGAGCCGGTGGTTAAGGCGAACCCGTAGCACAGGTTGTCAAGGTTCGGATTGGAGCTGTTGAAGGACCACCCGACGACCTGCCCGTGCTCGTTGATCAGGGCCGCTGCAGCGTCGGTGCCGGTGCCCAAAGTGCCCAAGTCCTGCATCACTCCGTCTTTCCAGTAGAACGCCCGCGTTTGCGTCCCGTCTCCTCCGAAGATCGGGGTGGGATCTGGGATTGTATTTTGCGCGTTTCCGACGACCTCGCCGCGATTGTTGACAGCGGTGGGAAAGGCGATGTATCCGCCTTCCGGCAAGGTTCCCATATCGGTCAGGCGTCCGTTCTTCCAAAAAAGTCCATGAAGCTGCGGCAGCGTCCCTCCCGACAAGGGATCGGGTTGGCCGTTGTCGCCAACTCCCGTCATCAGCCCGCTTGCACTGATCCAGTTGACTTGGCTGCTGATACCGCCAGGCAGCCGGCCGAGATCGGTTGTGACACCGTCCTGCAACTGGAACGCGTCACCGGCATAGCAAGCTGGAGGGAAGCCGCAGTATGGGTCCGCCGCGGGAGTATTCGCCCAGCCGACGAGTGTGCCGCGGTTGTTTAGGACTCCGGCCCGCGGTAGGCCTGGGGTTTGCAGTCCGGCCCACGGCCCGCCGAACGTGCCGGCGTCAACCAGTTGGTAGTGATGGTATTGATGCTGTGGTCGAGCCGGAGCCTGGGCGGCCAGTTGAAGGGGCAACGCCAGTGCGGCGAACAGAGTCATCGCGATGATGCGCGTCCATGTCTTGGAATTCATGTTCTTCTTCTTATTGGTTCCTGGCGTTGCCTCTTCTAACTATTTGCTCGTCGATTGCAGGCCTCGCATGTGGTACCGATTGCTCCACCGCGACCGTGACAGATCTTGCGTAGTGCTGGGAACGTAGCGAGGTGCCGCGCTTTTTGCCGCCGTGGCCGCATCCACCATGCTGTAGTCGCAACCCTCGACGCCGGGATGATTCTCGTCGCACGGAATCAAAAGAACGACGCGGGTGTCGCCGTTGGAAAGGACTCCCTGACCGGTAATCTCTCCGCGATCGTTGATGTTGTAGGCACCAGCATCGCAACCGCCGGCACAGGACACCGTGATGCCGGAACCCGGAAGAAGAAGCGTCTGCAAATCCACTATGGAGCCGTTCTCCCACAGAAAGGAGTCGTAGAAGGAGTCTTCGCACGAGTCGTCGGCATTGACCTTGGTGCATGACCCACTCTCACCGACGACCTGGTCGTGTGCGTTGACGCTGTAGGCGACCCCTGCTGTGTCAGCGTAGAGGAGCCCCAGGTCCGTCATGACGCCATCCCTCCAGAGAAACGGGTGGTGGAGTTGTTTCTGATTGCCGGGAGCGCAGGCGGTGCAAATCGCCGTTACGTCCGACTTCCCGACGACGTGGCCGGCGTTGTTGAGCCATTGCGCCGTGGTGTTCACGCCTCCCAGGGTGCCCAGGTCCGTGACGACGCCCTGGTCCCAGACAAAGGAATGCCAGCTGGTGTCGCCCGTCAGATTCATCGTGCCCAGCACCTGGCCACGCTCATTCAACCAAGCGGCGATGCCAAAGGTTCCCCCGAACGTGCCGGCAGGAGCATCCGCGATGAGGTCGTGCATGACGCCACGCCCCCAGAGAAACGGGTGCACGGTCGGGCCGCCGGTCACCGGGTTGACGTTGAAGTCCACGTCGCTGCTGCCGGCAATCTGCCCTTGGTCGTTTACGAAGAAGGCCGCGCTGTCGGGGCCCCCCAGGGTGCCGAGGTCTCGCATGGTTCCACCGCGCCACAGGAAGGCGCGAGATTCGGTTCCATTTCCAAAGTAGAAGAAGTCGTAATAAGGCGGCCTGGACGGAAATGGATCGGGAGTCGAGTTGAGGGCAGCCCCGACCACGTCGCCGGGCCGGTTGACTGCGCCAGCTGCGCTTTCGTACCCACCGAGCGTGCCCAGATTCACGATCTGGCCACTCTTCCACAAAACGGCCAGGCCCGCCGGCAAGCCGGTGAGCGGATCGAGTGCGTTATCAAGGGACTGTCCGGCGACGGATCCGTCCTCCGCAATCGAATAGGCGAATACCGACCAGGCACAGTCAAAGCACGGCGTCTGGGGTCCGAGCGCGGGGTTCTGGGGCAATACGCCGAGATTGGTCTGGACGCCTTCCGCTGTCAGAACGGCGGCATACTCCACCGTGCAGCTGTCGAAGCAGCTGGGATCGGGAAACAGAGTATCGCCGCTGCCCAAAACCGCACCTGAGCGGTTGATGATCTTGTTGAACGGGATGTATGGAGGAGTCCCCGGGCGGTCGATGCTGCTGGTCGGACCACCGAAGGTCCCCATCTGGACAACTTTGTAGTGGTGGTGCTTGTATTTGGGTGCATGGTGATTCTGCGCGGCGAGCTGAACCGGAATCGCCAGTGCGGCGAACAAAGCTAGAACAATGATGCGCGTCCCTGTTTTGGAATTCATGCTTTTCTCCTTGTAGTTTTCTGTTCGACCGCACCGGAACTTATCTGGTCGCCGATTGCAGGCCGGGCATCTAATGCCGACTGCTCCACCGCGGCTGCGGAGGACGTTGTGCTCCGCTGGGCACGTAGTGAGGCACGGAGCTTTGTGTCGCCGCGGCCCCGTCGTTTGCATTCTCATCGCCGTCCACCGGCACCAGCAGGACGGCATGCTGGTCGCCGCTGGGGAGCACTCCCGTGCAGACGATCTCTCCCCGATCGTTAATCAGTCTCGCGTCTTGCAGGTGAAGACCGGAGCCGGGCAGCGCCAGATCGTTCAAGTCCACCATGGGGCCACCGTTCTCCCACAGCCAGGCACGACCCCCGACGAAACAGATGCCCGCATCGCCCACGATCTGCCCACCGGAATTAATGGAGTACGCGGTGCTGCACGCATCACCACCGATGACACCAAGATCGGTCGTCGTCATCACGCCGTGTCTCGGAGTCCACAGAATGCCGTGGTGAGTTAGACTGCCGGGTACGTCGGCTCGGCCAACCACTACGCCAGAGTCGTTGATCGAATTCGCATCCGAGGAATCCCCTCCCAAGGCGCCCAGGTCGGTGAGCGTCCCCCGGTCCCAAAGAAATCCGTGATGAACTGCTTCTCCAGCCAGGGTAGAATTGCCGACGACCTGGCCTCGATTGTTCATCCAGTAGGGACCGCAGGACTGCTGCCCGCAGTTGCTGTTGGTTCCGCCGAGGCTCCCAATATCCGTCGCGGTGCCGTCCTCGTCCCAAAAGATTGAATCTATGGTCGTCGTGCCTTTCACGTAGAACTGCCCCATAATTTGCCCGCGCTCATTCATCAGGAACGCCACTCCGTCCGTGCCGCCTAGAGTGTCCAAGTCCCGCATAACACCGTGCTCCCACAAGAACGGACGGGTCTCGGTTGCGAAGCCAAACATGGAAACCGGATCGGGAACGGCGTTAGCCGAAAATCCGACAACTTGCCCACGATTGTTTGCGTCGAAGGCCAGACTCTCATTGCCGCCCAGGGTGCCTAAGTTCATGATCTGGCCGTTGCGCCAGAGAACAGCGTTAAACTCCGGTATTCCCAGGACGGGATCGGTGACGCCGTTTTCCGAAGCCCCGATCACCACTCCGTGGTTGTTGGCGCCTTGGGAAAAACTGTTGTAGCCACCAGGCAGTGCGCCCAAGTCGGTGAGGGTGCCATGCCGCCATTGGAACGCATGATTGACGTTACAGTCCGTTCCCCCCAGGACTGGGTTGTAGCACCCGGGATTCGGATTGGCATCGGGAGTGTCAGCGCCGCCCACGACGTCCCCACCAGCGGTAAGGGAGTGCGAGAAGCCCGTCACCGTGCTGAATGGACCACCGAATGTTCCCAAGTCCACCACCTTGTACCGGTGGTGCTTGGCGTTGTGTTCCTGCGCGGCCAACGAAACTGACATTGCCAAAGCCAACAACGTCGTTGCGATGATGCTGGTTAGTCTTCTGCTTTTCATGCGCACTTCTCCTTTTTGATTTTTTGAGTAGCGTCGGCTTCAGCGTGGTGACTGGCGGGAAGCGCCGAGTTCGCTTTGCGGCGAAACTATGGTTCGACTCGTTTGCGGCGTCAATAGCGGGCACGTGACTTGCACGTGACATTTTTGTTCCCCGCTGCAACTGGGCATTCCTCAATCACTTAGGCAGGAATTCTGACCCATCGCTTGGCGAATCCGTGCTACACTTCCGGCGCGTTTCCCCCTCCATCGCAGGGTCGCCGATGGCGAATTCAACCGAATCCAACCACATCGTCCGCTTTGGCGAGTTCGAACTCGACCTCCGCACCGGAGAACTTCGAAGCAATGGCCACCACATCCTTCTTCAGGAAAAGCCTTTCCAGATTTTGACGGCTTTGCTGGCGCGACCCGGCGAGATGGTCACGCGGGAAGAACTGATCAAGCGACTCTGGCCCGCCGGCACTTTCGTGGACTTCGATCTCAGCCTGAACAAAGCCGTGAACCGCCTTCGCGAGGCGTTGGAGGATTCCGCCGAGCAGCCGCGGTTCATCGAGACTTTGCCGAAACGCGGATACCGTTTTGTCGCCGAGGTCACTCGCAACGGCGCGGGACCGGCAGAGGTCTCACCGACTTCCCCGGCGCAACAGCGTAAAGACGCTGCCCTGGCTTCGGGCAGGATCCGATGGCGATCCGCTGCAGTTGCGGCTTTGCTCGTGATCATTGCGATGCTGAGTTATTTTGCCTGGCGCCGGCATTCCAGGGCACCCGCACCGGCCGGCCGGATCATGATGGCGGTGTTGCCATTCCAGAATCTCACCGGCGATCCGGAGCAGGAATACTTGACCGACGGCCTCACCGAGGAGACGATCGCCCGGCTGGGAGGGCTGCAACCCGAACGACTGGGCGTAATCGCTCGAACCTCGGTCATGGGTTACAAGCACGGCGACAAGCGACTGGACCAAATCGGCCGTGAACTCGACGTGCAATATGTTCTCGAGGGCAGCGTCCGCCGCGACCGCAACCGGTTGCGCATCACCGCGCAGCTCATTCAGGTGAAAGACCAGAGTCACCTTTGGGCGCAAGAATACGACCGCAGCTCGCAAGACATCATTGCTTTGCAGGACGATGTCGCCGCCGGAGTCACGCAAGAAATCCAGACGCGTTGGGCCATCGAAACACGCGGTCATCCGGTGCGTCAGCCGGCAAATGCGGAGGCTTACGATGCCTATCTTCGGGGCCGCTACAGCCTGAACCGGCGAACCGAACAGGGACTCCATAATGCGTTGGGTTATTTCCACGCAGCAACCGAGGCCGATCCTGGCTACGCGATGGCTTATGCAGGCTTGGCAGACTGCTATGTCTTGATGGTGAGTACCTACGACATTTCGCCGGAAGCCACCGTCGTTCAGGCCCGGGCGGCAGCCACCAAGGCACTGGCGTTCGATCCCGGGTTGGGAGAACCGCACGCTGTGCTGGCAGTGATTGCACAGAACCACGACTGGAACTGGGAGGAATCGGAACGGGAATTCAAGTTGGCCATGGCCGCGGACCCCGCGAACCCGACCTTGCATCATTGGTACTCGGCTGGCTTGGCGGCGAGGGGAAAATTCGAGGGGAGCGCTCGAGAAATCGCCATTGCCCGGCGGTTGGATCCCATGTCGCTGCCGATCCGGACTGCGGAAGGAGCGGAATCCTATATGGCAAGGCGGTACGATGACGCCCTGGGCGAGTTAAGTCGCATTGTGGAAATTGAGCCGAACTACGCTAACGCCTATCTTTATCGCGGTCTTGCGTACGAACAGAAAGGGAAGTGGAAAGAAGCTCTCGCCGACCTCGAAACTTCGAAACGGCTGGACGATAGTCTCCGCAGCGCCGCGATGCTAGGGGAAGCCTACGCACTCGCGGGAGACAAGACCCGCGCTCGACAAATCCTGAGTGAAATGCAAGTCCGCGCAAAACGCGAACATGTCAGCCCTCTGTACCCCGCGATCATTCACACCGGACTTGGAGACAAAGACTTGGCCTTCTCCGAGTTGGAGGGAGCAGTCGAAGAGCGTGCCACCGACCTCCTCGGAATAAAGGTCGTTGCCATTTATGACCCGTTGCGCTCGGATCCACGTTTCGCGGATCTCCTTCGCAGGGTCGGTCTCCCACCCAACTAAGCCGGGACTCGTAGCTTTTCGCATTTGTAAGCGATGTCAAGGGTGAGGTTTTTAGTTAGGCGCTCTATTCGAGCCCAACTAACGCGAAGGCGGAGTTGCTGGTCTTCCCCAAAGGCGCTCGCTGCCTCACCCATTCGCCTTAATCATCTGCTCGGCATGCTTCCGCGAAGTTTCGGTCAACTTGGCCCCCGACAGCATCCGAGCCACTTCCTCAGTCCGTTCTTCGCCGCGAATCTGGCGGACGTTGGCCTTGGCGCGGCCCGCAGCTTCGCGCTTCTCGATGAGGTAATGGTGATCGGCGAAGGTTGCGATCTGCGGCAGGTGGGTAACGCAGAGCACCTGATTGCCTTTGGCGAGGGCCTTCAATTTCTTTCCCACAGCCTCGGCGGCGCGCCCTCCGATGCCGGTATCAATTTCGTCGAAGACCAGCGTCCGCTGCGCTGCCTTGGACGCGGGCGAGGGCGCCCGCGCCACACTCTTCTTGCCCGCTTCGACGCACGCCTTCAACGCCAGCATGACGCGCGAAAGCTCGCCACCGGAGGCGATCTGCTCAAGCGGACGCATCGCCTCGCCGGTGTTGGTCGAGATGCGATAGACGACCTGGTTGATGCCCGAAGAAGCCCAATGCTCCTCGCCTTCGCTCTCTTCTACCGCGATGCGAAAACTGGCGCGCATGGCGAGGTCGTTGATCTCCGCCTCGACCAGTTTCTCCAATTTGCGTCCCGCCTCAACCCGCTTACGCGAGATGCCGCGGGCGGCTTTGCGATACTCGTCAGCCGCTACAGCCAGCATTGCACGGAGTTCAAGTAATACCTGATCTTTGTTCTCCATCTCGGAGAGCTTACGCCGGATATCTTCGCCGAACACGATGGTCTGCTCGAGTGTTGGCCCGTACTTGCGTTTCAGACGATCCAGCAGCGCCAGGCGCTCTTCGATTTCGGCGAGGCGCTCGGGCGAAGCCTGGATCCCTCCGGCATAATCGCGCAACGTCGCTCCCACATCTTCGACGCTGATGCGTGCTGAATCGAGCGCCGCGAGCGCTTCCTGAAATTTCGGCTCATAACGGACCAGTTCCTCTACGTGCTTTTGCGCCGCGCGCAGGCTCGATGAAGTGGAGGCGTTGCCCTCATACAGCAGGTCGAAGGCATTGATGGCCGCTCCGTAGATCTTCTCGGCGTTGGCTAAAACGCGCTTCTCGGCTTCCAGTTGCTCATCCTCGCCGGCCCGCAGCCGCGCTTCTTCGATTTCGCGGCATTGAAAGTTCCACAGGTCCAAAAGCCGCATGCGATCCTGCTCGTCCTGTTCGAGCTCCGCGATGCGCCCGCGAATCTGCTTCCAGTGCGCGAAAGCCGCGGATACGTCCTTTAACTCGACTCCGGCGTAAGCGTCGAGCAGGTCCTGCCGTGCCGCGCCGTCGAAGTTTACGATGGATTCGTTCTGCGCGTGAATCACCGCAAGATGCGGCGCAATCTGTTTGAGCACGGCCACGGTCGCCGGCTGGTTATTGACGAAGACCCGGCCCTTGCCGCCCGAAGCGATCTCGCGCCGCAAAATCAGCGAGTCGTCTTCCGCATCCAGGCCGTTGGTCTCGAGTATGTTTTCGATGGCCCGCGCCGCAGTTCCTTCGCTTTCAAACACGGCAGCGACCACGGCCCGTTCCGTACCCGTCCGGATCACATCCGATGACGCCTTGTCTCCCAGCAGCAATCCCAGCGCGTCGATAAGAATGGATTTCCCCGCCCCGGTTTCTCCGGTCAGCAGATTCAGGCCCGCCGCGAACTCAATCACGACATTGTCGATCACCGCGTAATTTTCGAGTCGAAGTTCGGCCAGCACAAGGGTCCTACGATCTTGAATGTGTGGCGCGGGCTCCCTCGCCCGCAGCCTTTGACCTCAAACAACGATCTGCAATTCACGCGCAGCATAGCACATACCGCTTCGCCGGTCGCTCAAGAGACCGCCGCAGAGAATGCAAAGCACGCGGCGAAAATATAAGAAAAATCTTCGTGGCCTCTGCGATCTCCGCGGTTAAACTTCAGGAATCGGCTGGCCGGCAATGTTAACCGATACGATACGCCGCCAATTCGCCTGCCGCCTTCGTCTATAATCTTAGGCAGGGTTCTTCCCAAAACCAATGCATTTTTCTTCCGTCCTCCTCTTTTTTGCCGGCGGCGAAATCGTCGATCTCGTCCTTCAGACCGGTCCGGTCGCCAAAACCGTGCTTCTTCTTCTGATCGCGTTCAGCGTGCTCTCCTGGGCCGTGATTCTTTCCAAGTGGCGGCTGCTCCGCCGCGCGCGCTGGCAGAATGGACGTTTCGTCCGCGCTTTCCGCAAGGCGCAGCGCATGCAGGACATCGCCTCGATCGCCGAACAGTTCCGTCCCAGCCCGCTGGTGGGAGTGTTTCAAGGTGCCGTCGAGGAGTTCCGGCGCCAGATGGGGATGACCGGAGCCGTCCACAATCTCGTCGCCATTCAGCGCGCCATGCAGATCGCATCTTCCGAGGAAATTACCCGCCTCGAGCGCAGCGTCCCGTGGCTGGCCATTACCGGCGCGGTGACGCCGTTTATCGGACTGTTCGGAACCGTCTGGGGAATCATCGACGCGTTCCACGGCCTGGGCACGGCCGGCGCGGCAACCTTGCGGGCGGTCGCTCCGGGAATTTCTGAAGCTCTGGTGACCACTGCCGCCGGACTGGCTGCGGCCATCCCTGCCGTAATTGCCTACAACCTCATCATTGGCTCAATTCGCGAAATGGCCGCGCGCAACGACGACTTCACGCTC
>Ga0187819_10002061_pt1 | contig 10541 bp, 7 predicted proteins | sample NC_wetland_sal_i_15_FD_132411 | JGI IMG/M metagenome (GOLD analysis project Ga0187819, IMG submission 132411) | Wetland sediment microbial communities from Neuse River Estuary, North Carolina, USA - SO4_4 | ecosystem: Environmental > Aquatic > Freshwater > Wetlands > Sediment | place: USA: North...
AACTTAGGGTTGTGGCCTACCACAGGAGAGATCATGAAGAAAACAGCAATGTTCGTAATGTTGGTGGCGATCGTCCTCGCAACGGCTTCTACAAGTTTTGCGGCAACATCCGTCGCCAGCCTGAAGGGCGTGTATAACTTCCAGTTAGGGGGCTTCGCCAACGAGAACGGATACTACTCAGGCAGCACTTGGGTCCAAGTCAACGGGGCCTGCCCGAAGGGCGAAAACTGCTTCGTTCAGGCGTTCCCTCGGCTCACATACGGCACTATCTCCTTTGATGGGGCGGGGCACGCGACGTTCACCTCTATCGCCTCGGTGAACGGGGGCAGCGGCGAGCCCACGAAGGGCACGGTTTGGGCTTACTCCGTCTCCGGCTTCAACGGGGCATTGGGCAGCGCGACCAACGGCGCCTATCTGACTCTAGGCAGCTTTAACGCGGCTGGCGTCGCGACGGTCGTGACGATCCGCACGGCGGACACCAACCCGGAAACAGGCGTGGCGACCCTCCAATAATGTTGTGACAGCAAAGGGCGGGGCTGCGGCCCCGCCTTTGCGTTTTGCCGGCGAACATCGGCGCAGCCGCTTTCTTGCTAAGCAATCTCTCTATGAATCGGGCGCCGGACGACCCGGCGCACAGAATTCAGGAAGGCGAGTGTGGCTCCTGAGTCTTCGTGTTTGCGCCATGCCATGTAGACCTCGATCTTGGCCTCGCTCTCATTCAGCCGCACCGAAGCCAATTCGATGCCGTCTACAGACCGAGTCACGATGGCGCCGGCGCCGATGAAAATCGCCTTGCCGGAGGCCACCATGATCGCACCCGCTTCTTCATGAGCCTCGACGTGGGTGACGGCAAAATGCGGGGTAAGACCTTGCCGGCTGTATAGGCCCAGAACCTTGTCGTAGAGGCCGCTGGAGAAGCTTCGATCAAAGATGATCAAAGGCTCATCCGAGACATCTTTTAGTCTTAGGAACTTCCGTTTCGCCAGGCGATGCGTCTTGGGAAGGATGACGACAAATTCCTCCTCAAACAGCAATTCGCAGTCGAGATTGACGTGATCAACGGGTGGACGCAGGAAGCCGACGTCAATCTCACCCTTGTGGAGAGCCTCATTTTGAACGGTGGAAAAAATATCCTTGCACTCGATATTCGTTGCAGGAAACTGCCTGCAATGTTCGGCGACTACCCTGCCCACAAGTCCCCCCAGCCCGGAGGCAATTCCGATGCGGACCACTCCGGACTCGCCTTTTTGCGCATGGCGGGCGGCTTCGGTCGCGTGTCCCGCCTGGACGACGAGCTTTCTTGCCTCGTCGAGAAAGACCTGGCCTGCCTTGGTCAACTCCACACGCCGCTTGTTGCGCACGAACAGAGCGACGCCCAGGTCTTCCTCCAACTGCTTGATCTGGCGGCTGAGCGGAGGCTGTGCGATGTGCAACTGGGCTGCAGCCTTGCTGAAATTGAGGTACTCTGCGACCGCAAGAAAATAGCGTACGTGTCGCAATTCCATGGCCGCGTATTCTATACCCGTCAAGTATCACTCTTAAACCTTTTTCATTTGAGGGGTTAAGAGTTTCCCGTGCAGGATTTCAGAGGAGATCCCTCCGGATGCATGCCCCAAGGCTTTCGGCCGGCCGAAGCCGCACCCTTTCAAAGCTTTCAAGAGACGCCGCTCTAGTTGTCAGTTTGTCGTCCCTGCAGTTCGCGCAGCTTGAAGCGCTGCAGTTTTCCCGTGGCAGTCTTGGGCAGTTCGGACAGGAACTCAATCCAGCGCGGGCGTTTATACCCGCCGATTCTCTTCGCCACCCACTCTTGGAGATCACGCGCCAATTGGTCGCTGGGGGAAAAATCAGGGTTGACCACCACGTAGGCGGCGGGCTTGGGAAGCTGGCTCTCATCGTCGCGAGCAATAACTGCAGCTTCCTGCACCGCGGGATGCGCGATCAACGCGCTTTCGACTTCCGCTGGACTCAGCCAGCGGCCGTTGACCTTAAACAGGTCATCGGCGCGTCCGGCATACCAGAAGTAGCCGTCCGCATCCTGGTAGTACTTGTCTCCAGTGCGGACCCAGCCATCGGCAAGCGTTTGTTTGGTCTTCTCCGGCTGGTTCCAGTAGCCGACAAAGGTAGATTCTCCCCGGACCAGAAGCGTGCCGATTTCCTGCGGAGTCACCGCCTGGCCGTTATCATCGACGATCTTGGCTTCGTACCCGGGAATAATCTTGCCGCTGGAACCGGGCCGGACTTCGCCGGGACGGTTGGAGATCACCATCTGAAGCATTTCAGTCGATCCCAGCGCGTCCAAAATTTCAACGCCAAAACGCTGTTTGAAGCGCTCAAAAAGTGGAGCTGGGAGAGGTTCGCCGGCTGATACGGCATGACGCACGCTGGAAAGATCAAAATCGGCTCCGTGCTCGCGCCGGTGGGCGAGCAAGGCTGCATAGTTGGTAGGCACGGAGAAGAGCAGGGTGGGCCGGTAACGTTCAATGTCCGCATAAATAGCATCTGGCGTTGGCCGGGCAGGAGAGAGAATCGTCGTCGCACCGCAGTGCAAGGGGAAGTAGCCGGCATTCCCCAAACCGTAGGCGAAAAACAGTTTGGCGACGCTGTAACAGCGGTCCTGTTCATTCATCCCTAGGATGCCTTTGGCATACAACTCCGAGCACACCACCATATCGCGGTGAAGGTGGATGCAACCTTTGGGCGAGCCCGTGCTTCCCGAAGAGTAGAGCCAGAAAGCAACATCGTCTTTGCCCGTCGGTTCCGCCTCGAGTTCTGGAGATGCCTCCTGCATCAAATCCTGCAGACAGGGAAGCTTACTGCTCGACTCCCCGACAACCACAAGCTGCGATAAATGCCTCAGCTTTTCCTTCGGAATCAGTTGCAATTGCGGCAACAGGGTTTCGTTCACCACCGCTACCCGGGCCCCGGTGTCATTGAGGAGGTATTCGTAGTCGGCCGGTTTCAAAAGCGGGTTGGCGGGGACGGGCACGGCACCGATTTTTATGGCGCCGAAGAAGCAGTACAAGAATTCGGGCGCGTCCAGCAGTAGAAGAAAAATCCGCTCTCCGGGACGCACGCCCAGCTGGCGGAGCCCATTGCCCGCGCGGTTAGTCCGCTCCAGTAACTGCTGGTAGCTGACCCGCTGGTCGCCACATTCAATCGCAGTCTTGCTGCCCCTTCCAAGGGAGACATTCCGATCCACGAAATGGGCGGCTACATTGAACGTTTGCGGCAGGGTGATCAAGCGCTTTGCGATCTCTCCGTTCCCGGCGCGAGATTTCAAGCACAGGTGCGCGTGTGACGGAGCGGGAGTATAGCATGGCAATTTTTCGTTACTTGGTGACTCATTTCCGCCAACGCACGCGGATTGCGCTGGCGGAGCCGACGCATACCGCCGTTACCACCATCCATTTTTTCCCTGAACCAGCCCTAGCCAGCAAACAGACATTACGGCTTCTTCCAGTTGCCGAGTACCGGGACTCATTCCACGGCACGCTGTGATTTTGCCGCCGATCTTTGGGGCAATACCTCTTCGGTATAACTATTGGACCAAACATGTATTGGACAGTTTTATAGTTTCAAACGATGCTCTCCGCAATTTGCACCGATGTGGGGAAGTGCCAGGGATAGTTCTGCTGCTGTACGAGACGTTTTGAACCGACGTTCAAACCGGAAGGGGAATAGCCATGAGACTGCGTTGCGCGCTGACTCTTTGTCTGACAGTGGTATTGGCTGTGTCTCTAGCCCCGCGAAGTTTTGCGCAGGCAACGGTGAGCTTCGCTCACCTTAACGGCACGGTGCAGGACACCAGCGCCAGGACCATTGCGGGTGCAGGCGTCAGTTTGCGCGACATGGCGACCAACCAAACTTACAACGCTACCTCGAATGGTTCGGGGTTTTATGTGTTGCCGAATCTGCCTCCCGGGCGCTATGAGCTGACGGTGCAGAATGCCGGCTTTGCCAAATATGTGCAGACCGGCATCTCGCTGACCGTCGGTCAGACGGCGACGATCGATGTAATGTTGAAAGTCGCGGCCACCGCGGAAACCATCACGGTTACCAGTGAGGCTCCCCCGGTTGAGCCCACCCGCACGGAAATCAGTCAGGTCATCGATACGGTTCAGATCCAGGAACTCCCCACCAACGGCCGCCAGTTTGTCGACTTTGCCTTGTTGACTCCGGGCGTCGCCACCGGACGAACCAGCCTGCAATCCACGTTCACAGAGCCGGATGTCACTCGCATTTCGTTTGGTGGCATGCGCGATCTGAGCAATGCCGTGACCGTCGATGGCGCGGATTACATCGATGAGGGAACCGGATCGCAGCGAGCAACTCCCTCTCAGGAAGCGGTGAGCGAGTTTCGCGTGGTCAACAACAGCTTCGGGTCAGAGTACGGCCGCGCGCTTGGTGGCATCGTCAACGTGGTCACCAAGTCGGGGACCAATGACATGCATGGTTCGGTGTACGGGTATCTGAACAATAAAGCCGCCGACTCCCGCTCACTCTTACAAACCTCCGCATTCGATCAGTATCGCCGCGGGCAATTCGGAGCCACTCTGGGCGGGCCCATTGTCAAAGACAGGACGTTCTTCTTCGCCAACTATGAGGGCCAGCGGCTCGGAGAGTCGCCCACGTATCCGGCTACGCTGCTGGGCAACCTCACCACCGTCGACGCCGCCAAAATCGCCCTCGGACTTCCTGCGGAGAACATCGGCACCCTGAAGACTCTCAACAACGACAAGGGTTTCCTGAGAGTCGACCACCAGTTTAACGACAACAACCGTCTCACTGTTCATTACGATATCACCGACACTCGCGACTTGAACGTGCTCGTGGGCGACACTCTGGACGGAGGTGGCATCGGAGCGCCGAGTGACGGGCACAATACCTTCCTGCGCGATCAGTCTCTGGTCGGCACATTGAACTCAACGCTGAAGACTGATCTGGTGAATACGTTCCTGATGCAGTATGCGCGGCGCACTTATAACTTTCCCGCCTCCACGGGTCAACCCAACCTGGACGTGCCCAACACGCTTTCCTTTGGGCATAATTTTGGGGCATTCGATGCGCTCAACGAGAGCCGCGTACAGGCTTCTGACAGCCTAGCGTGGGTCAAGGGAAACCACTACTGGCGGTTCGGAGCCGACACCAATTACATTCGAAATTTTGTGATCTGGCCCGGTTTTACGCCCATGCGCATTATTCTGCCGAACATTAACTGCATGGTGGATTTTGCCAACTTCGTGAACCCCACGGCTGGCGTAGCCTCGGTTCCGGCTGACGGACCATGCCCCACTGCAGAGATCACGCCGCAGACGAATTTCGGGTTCCCCACCAGCCCATTCGGTCCCAACCCGTTCGATCCCCTCAATGGGGTGCCGATTGTCTTCTGGGGCGCTCCCGTGGGATCGGGGGCCATCGCTCCCGGCAGCCTGCCGCCGGCGATCCCAACCACCTGGGCAAACGCTTATGTGGATCCCCAGGATTTCTATGTCAGACTGAACCACAGCTACTTTGGCTTTTTCGCGCAAGATCAGTGGCGGCTGACCCCCAAGCTGACCCTCAACTACGGATTGCGGTGGGACTTCGAAACCGGGTTGTCACAGATCATTAAGCCGGATTACCGTGGGTTTCAGCCTAGGATCGGGTTTGCCTACTCTCCGACCAAACACACCGTCATTCGCACCGGATTCGGGATCTTCGATGATCATTACAATATGACGTTTCTCTTTGTAACCGATCCGCAGCGGGAAGTCGTGATTCCTGGAGTCGCGCAGCCCTTCGTGCGCCAAGGGAACTCGACAGCCACGTGGGTCTTGAATCAGCTCAGCTTTGACGCTCCTAACCCCGGACACTTGGTCAACGGAGTGCCCACGCCGCTTCCCTACCCGGATGGCTCGACTGTACCAACGCCATCGCAGGCCGCGAAGACATTAGTCCTTACGGGTCAGACCCCGCCCAACTTCAATACCGGACCTGAGGGCACGTTTGTAACGAACAGCGGCGGAGGCATCGATCCAAACAGTCGCTATGCCTACTCCGAACAGGCCAGCCTGCAGGTTGACCAGGAGATTGGCAAAGGGCTGGTGGTCAGCGTCGGTTATCTTTTCCTGCGCGCGCGCAAGCAGTTTCGACCAGAAAACTTGAACATCTGCCCATCTGCCGGGCTCACCAACAGCGCCACCAGTTGCCCTCCCGCCTCGGCGATTCCTGGTCCGCCGATCACACCTACGGGGCCATTTCCGAACAACAAACTGCCGGATGGAAGAGATGCGTTCAGCGGAGTGCTTTACAACAATGCCGGCTTGATGTACTACGTGGACGCTACCGGCAATGCTGCTTATAACGGTGGCACGCTTTCGGTGTCCGACAAGCTTAATCAGTATTTTCGCTTCAACGTGAACTACACCCTGTCCCATGCCACCGATGATGGAACGTTCCTGACTTTCGTCAGCACTCCCGAGGACTTGTACGAGCGCAAGCTGGAGCGGGCGGATTCGGTGCAGGATGTCCGCCACCGTTTTGTCGGGAATTTCACCGCAGACACTCCGAATGAGGGCTGGTACCGGAACTTCGAGTTCAGCAGCATCTTTACGCTGCAATCTCCGCGCCCATTCACCATTTTTGTAGGCAATGATATCAACGGGGATACTAACCCGGTGACCGACAGGGTGGGATGGTCGCCGCGCAACTCCTACCGGGGCGATCATTTCTATGACGTTGATCTGCGCCTCTCGCGCTTCTTCAAGTTCGGCGAGGGCAAACAGCTGACTTTGGCCATGGATGCGTTCGATGTATTCAATCGGCAAAACATCAACGAAGTAACCTCGGTCTACGGGGGCGGCACTCCTGATTTTTGCGGAGCGGTGCCAACCCACTATAACGATGCCGCCTCCCTGGCCATCCAGCAGGGCAAGGTCGCATGTGGGCCCGATGGTGGACTCGCGGTCGCTCCGGCTCCGAATCCTTTATTCGGCACGCCGAGAACGATGTTTACTCCGCGGCAATTGCAGGCATCGGTGAAGTTCACATTCTAGTTGGGCAGTTCTTTGGGCAGGCACAGGAGGAAATCATGTCGGGTCGTCACCTACTCTGTTCGGCAGCAGTTCTGGCCGTCGCAATGTTGGCCCACGCGCAGGATCAACCGAAGGAGATTACGCACGGCCCCGCGGCCACAACCTCACCTGCTTCCGGCCGTGACATGTTTATGAGTTACTGCGCAACCTGCCATGGCAAAGACGCCAAGGGAGATGGCCCGGCTGCCGATGCCCTCAAGGTGGCGCCCGCCGACCTGACTCAGCTCACCAAGAAATACGGGAAGTACCCGTCCATGAAAGTTACTACGATTCTCAATGGCCAGGCCAATCTCGCCGCACATGGCAACAAGGAGATGCCGGTCTGGGGGCCAGTCTTCTTTCGCATGAGCCAGGGGCACGAAAGTGAAGTGGTGCAGCGCATTGCGAACCTCAATCATTACCTCGAGTCGCTGCAGGCCAAGTAAGAAGGCTCCCTGCGCCGTGGGCGGCTGGCTTCGCGCAACCAACGTTACCAGACGAAGGGGACGAGCCGAAAGCGGGTGCGGAGGCAGTATTCGGGATAGCCGGGCAGTTCCTGGCGAAGGACTTTTTCCTCGTTCAGCAGGCGGAAAACGTAAAAAGGGATGAGAAGGGCAAAGGCAGGCCATGCGAAGTACGAGCCCAGCGCAATGGGCGTGGCGAGACACATCACCAGGCTGCCCAAATACAGAGGGTGGCGAACCATGCGGTACGGACCGGTGGAAATAACTTTCTGGCCGGCCTCGACTTGAATGGTGCGCGAGGCGAAACTATTGGCCTTCATGACCCAAACCGCCGCCAGAAAACCACCGAGAACCAGGGCCTGAGCAAGCAGCGTGAGCCACAGTGGTACCGCCCCCAGGGAGGTGCGCGACCAGCCCAGGCGGTAATCCAGACCGGGAAGCAAGAAAGTAGCAAGGAATATCGGCTTGAACAATCTCAGCAGGAATTTCTGTTCGCTGATTTTCTCTTTGCTCTGCAGTCTGCGCTCGACCAATTGGGGATCATGTTTATAGAAGTAGAGAAAAGAAGAGATGGCTGGAATGAAAAGGAGGGCCATAAAAGTCCAGCCCTGCCAAAACTTCAACGAGCCTGCGGGAATAAACAACATCGCGGCGAAGAAGATCAGGCCAAGCGAAAGACGGAGGATCAATCTTGACCTGAGACTCATCTCAATTTGGCTTTAATGCTTGCCGGTATTTCCGGGCGAAACTGTCCGGCCATATTCGGAGGCTCGCGCTAGGCGATCGAACATGCGATAGGCCGCGCCGGAGATGGTGGCGATGGCGTCTTCGCCGGCGCGCTCGTTCGTCAAATACGTCGTCATCACACAGATCACATAGGGACGGTTGGGCACAAACACGATTCCCGAGTCGTTGCGCACGCCCTCCAGTTCGCCCGGTTTGTTGGCGATTCGCAGGTCCTCCGGCAAGTCGCGCGGAATGAAACTGCTCTTGTGTGTGCTCAAGACCTTGAAGAAATCTTCGGTCATGGCCTGGTTCAGCACCTTGCCCTGATAAAGGTTCTCGAGCAGCGTCATCATCTCGCGGGGAGTGGAAATGTTCTCCCGGCCTTCACTGGCTGCTTTCAGGTCCATCATCTTGCGCCGGAGGCGAGTGTGGGTGAGACCGAGGCTGTTCATCAAGGCATTTACATTGTCCATTCCGACGCGATCGATCAGCACATTGGTTGCGGCATTATCGCTGACCGCAACCATCATGGTCGCCAGATCGCGATTCGTGATGCGCGTGACGCCCGGCGTGAGCCCTTGCATAATATCGCTGTCCGGAACTAGATCGGACGCTTGTACCGTATAGGAATCTCCCAGAGCCGCTTCGCTACCTTGCGCCGACAATTGGGCCTTATGGTAGAGTTCCGCCAGCAGCGCAATCTTGATGGAGCTGGCCTGGGGAAAGACTTCGTTACCGTGCAGCATGAATTCCTGGCCGCTGCTCAGATCCTTGATCGCAACACCCAGCACGCCGTCGAGATTACGATCCACGTCCGCGATCGTAGCTTGCAGCTTTTGCCACAAGACCTGCGTCTTTTCCGTGGCCGGGGGTTGAGAAGTGGGCACAGTTTGGGCACTCGCGCTGGTCAGCAGCAGCGCAAGACAACTGAGTCGTTTCAGCATGACGATGTAGCCCAGCATGGTTTTCATTCAGGAACAGCGGTTCGAGTGACTCGACAGCCTTCCGGCTGCCTTCTGCATCCTCATTGTAACGGAGGATCGGAACGCGCCTGGGTTAGACTAAGAACTTACCTGCGCACAAACCCGTCAGATTACGCGAAGGAACTTATGAACGAAAACAAGATCATCGCCGCGCTGCTCACTTTAGCAGTCAATACGAAACGGGACCGAAGCACTTCAAGGCAAGCCGGCCGCGAGGACTGGAGATTGGTTCTGGATGACTACCGCACGTTTCTAACCGCTCTGAATGAACCCGCCGAACCAGTATCTCGCGCATAAAAGCGCGGAAGAAGCCGCCCTTGTTGTCATCGCGGCTCCAATGCCGCATCGATGTCGGCAAGCCGACGGCCTGTCGCAGTCGTCTCAGCCGACTGGTATAGCTAGTTTCTGTGTATGCAATGCGTATAGGTATAGAAACGCGAACGTGCTCGCAGTCTGACCGGGACCTGAGCGTCTTGTGGTTTTTCCGGCTATGTATCTTACAAAATTAAGTTTGTATGAATGCACGGGCCGGAACCGTGCGCGTCTCGGTGCACCTGCAAGATTTTTTCCTTGACACCCCTTCCGCATATGACGTTGTCTGCGCGGGAACAACACCGGGCGCATCCGCCCAGGTGGGACATTCGCAGCCTTGAGGTAAGCGACCGGGACCAGGAGACAAAGATGAAGCGAAGAGAAGCTTTCGCGACTTTGATGGTCTTGATTGTAACCAGCTGCCTGCACGTGGCGGCTCAGATCCCTGTCCCTGTCCACGGCGTCACGGTGGAAGACACCCACGACATTGCGACGCAATCCTTCCAGACAAAGGTCATCACCGCACTTAGCAATCTCTCCGTAAAAGCCACAACCAGACTCGTCTACACGCCGGGCAATGCCGCCAGCTACTATCAGGCGGCTACCAACAACATCCACGCCGTCAGCTACATCATGGGTCAACCGGTAGATTCCAGCGAAATGAAGTGCTTTACGCCTGCCCAGTACATGAGCCGTTTCCAGGATTACGTAACGACTCTTGGGAGTGTGGTGGATATGTGGGAAGTAGGAAATGAGATCAACGGAGACTGGCTATACGGCAGTACCAAGGGCTGCCAGCCCAAGGCAACCGTTGGTTCCACGTCCCAGGCAGACGTGATGACGAAAATGACGCAGGCGTACGAATACGTGAAGGCGCAGGGTGGCGTCACCGAACTGACGCTCTACGAATACCCCGATCTCAATTCGAATTGCGTCAGCAATGGATCCACTCATGACATGATCCCTTGGGTGCAGGCCAACGTACCCTCCGACATGAAGCAAGG
>Ga0187819_10002063_pt1 | contig 10537 bp, 10 predicted proteins | sample NC_wetland_sal_i_15_FD_132411 | JGI IMG/M metagenome (GOLD analysis project Ga0187819, IMG submission 132411) | Wetland sediment microbial communities from Neuse River Estuary, North Carolina, USA - SO4_4 | ecosystem: Environmental > Aquatic > Freshwater > Wetlands > Sediment | place: USA...
AAGGAGACGCTCCAACTGTGAAACCGCCAATTGGGAGGTCGCAGCGTTGGCCAATGTGACGGCCGCGGGAAGCGGTGATCTGTTCGGCTTCCCCGTCGAGCTCATGATCTTTGCGGCGGTCCTGTTGGGCGTGGCGTTGTTCCACCGGCATACGCTCACGGTCGCGCTGAGCGGTCTCGCCGCCATCACACTCTGCAAACTTGTTACGGGCTTTGCGCATGGGGCGGGTCTTGCCTGGCTTGCCGCGCATCTGGCGCATGAATGGGTCATTCTCGCCAATTTGTTCCTGCTGCTGACGGGCTTTGCGCTGCTTTCGCGTCATTTCGAGCTGAGCAAAATGCCGGAGGCAATGCCGGCGGTCCTGCCCGACGACTGGAAGGGCGGGTTGATGTTGCTCGTCATCATCTGCGCGCTCTCCGCCATCCTCGACAACATTGCCGCTGCTCTCATCGGGGGCACCGTAGCCAAGTACGTATTCAGTGGGAGGGTACACGCCAGCTACGTGGCGGCCATCGTGGCGGCGTCGAATGCCGGCGGCGCGGGCAGCGTGGTCGGCGATACGACAACCACCATGATGTGGATCGCGGGCGTGAGCCCGTTGTCGTTGGTCGAAGCCTACGTCGCGGTCGCTGTTGCGCTGCTCATCTTCGGCATTCCGGCAGCGCTGCAGCAACAGCGCTTCTCGCCCATCGCGCACGATGGCGCCGCCGGCACTCGGGTCGAATGGATCCGCGTAGCGATCGTGCTTCTCATTCTGGTCGCAGCCATCGCAGCCAATTTGGTCGCCAACGTCTGGTTTCCGTCAGCGCTGGAGCAGGCGCCCGTGATCGGTCTCGCGGTCTGGATTGCGATCCTTCTAACCGCGCCCGTGCGCAGACCTGACTGGACGGTTTTGCGGGGTGCTGCCCTGAGCGCCGTCTTCCTTCTGGCGCTGGTGGCGGCTGCCTCGATGATGCAAGTCGAGCGGCTGCCCGCAACGTCCTGGCACACAGCTTTGGGAATGGGTTTCATCTCGGCCGTCTTCAACAACATCCCGCTCACGGCTTTGGCCCTGAAGCAAGGCGGCTATGACTGGGGCTTCCTCGCCTTCGCCATCGGCTTTGGTGGCTCGATCATATGGTTCGGATCATCGGCTGGCGTGGCGATCGCCGACATGTTTCCCAATGCCAAATCGGCCGCTACTTGGCTGCGCCACGGTTGGTTCATCACCCCGGCCTACGTGGCCGGCTTTGTTGCCATGCTGATGATTCTGGGCTGGCACCCCGGCTGAAAACGCTTGTCACCGCATGTCCAATTCCAGCCACCAGTTGCCATCGATCCTGCGTTGAAGCAGGGCGTCTTTCACCTCCAGCGACGCGGCGGCCGCATCGAGGTCCCCTGCGACGATCGTCGCGTCGGGGTCCGGGCGCGGGGCATAGACGAACCCTTTGGCGCTGCCGCTGATCGAAAGGCCACGCGTATGCACGATGAACTCGATGGCCTCGCCATAGTGGCTGAAGCCGTGAGCGACATCCGCTTTGGCGCAAAGGCGCCTGTAGGCCGCCATGCGGTCGGCGGTGACGCCTGCGGAGATGGGGTCCTCGGGCCGCATGAAATCCGGGGCCAGACGCTGCAGCCCGGGGTCCTCCTCGATCATGCGCACCAGTTGCTCGAAGATTTCCCGCTTGTCTCTGAATTGGGTGAGCATCGCCTCGTCGGTCGGATGCGGTCTGCCGCCGAACGGATCGGCGATCACGAGCCAAGCGAACATGCAGCCGACATATAGCGCCGGTGCGGCGAGTACTGCGGCGCCGATTACGACGAGCCACATGAATGGCCTGCGAGGGGCCATGGACTTCCGATTTGCAGTTGCAGATTTTGCGAGCGCCGCGAACCCAGAGTCGAATCCCGCACCCTCGAAAGGCGCAAATGCGGCGCACGCGATCAACGCGGGAGTGTCGCTCGAGCCTCCCTTTTCGCCCTCCCCGCAGCAGCGCGGTTCGTGTAGTCTGCCGCCGACCTTTAGTGAAAGCTTCCATTTCGGCGGCCGCAGGAAAGCTTCCTTAAGAACTGCCGGCCGACCATCGTCAGCGTCGACAAGCGTTTCTGGCGCCACGAAATTTCGCGAAAAGGGGGGCTCGCATGCCTGCTTTACCGATCGGCGATTGCATCAAGTTCGGCTGGGAGACGTTCAAGAGGCGCCCGGGAATCCTTATCGGAGCCTTTGCCCTTGTCATCCTCATCTCTGCCATCCCCGGCATCCTGACGCCGCATCCCGAAGTCGTACAGGGTCAGCCACCGCCGCCGCCCTCGCCATTCGCAATCGTCATGGGCCTGATCAGCCTACTGGTCAATTTCCTCGTCGCACTAGGCTTCACGAACTTCTCGCTGCACGCGCATGATAATATTGAGACGGTGACGATCGGCGATTTGTGGAACCCGGCGCCCGTCTGGCGGTTCCTGGGCGCAGAACTTCTTATGGTGCTCGTCTTTTTCGTGGCGTCGCTGCTGCTCGCGATACCGGTTGCGGTCCTCTGGTTCATAAGTGCCAAGCTCGCTATATTCATCGGCGTACCATTGGTGTTGATACCGATCATCATTCTCGGTCTCGGGCTCACCTTCGCGCCCTATCTTATCGTCGACCGCGGAATGCAGCCGGTTGGGTCCTTAAAGGAGAGCTGGCGCATCACCGATGGCAACAAGTGGCGCATCTTCCTTCTCGGTCTGGCGCTGCTGGGCATCAACATCCTCGGCGTGCTGGCAATCGTCATCGGCGTGCTTGTCTCCGTTCCGATCACCTTGCTCGCGGTCGTGCACGCCTATCGCTTCCTGCAGGCGGCGGCGGGTCCCACGCCCGCATAAGGCCGATCCCCGCGCCTCGAGCGCGGGGCGCAACGCCAACGAAAAGTAGAAGCCCCGCCGGAGCGATCCGTGCGGGGCTTCTCGTTCGTACGGGCAGGCGCCGCGCGCTATTTCTTCTTGCGCGAGTCGAGGCACTTACCGCCTTTCAGATACTTGAACTCACCCTTGCAGAACTTGCCATGGTGGCCGTGATGATGATGGTGATGCTTGCCGCCTTTGTTGGCGCTGGCGACGGTGGCCGCGGCCAACGGCAGCGCCAAAGCGCAAATTCCGATTACGATCTTCGACGTCACGAGTGCCTCCCCTACCGATTACACGACCTACCAAGACGCGCGCAGCGGCGAGGCTTGCCCGCCGCCCCGCGCTAAAACTTACTTCTTCACAGTGCACTTGCTCGTCTTGTCGTCCCACTTGCCCTTGGCCTTGTCGCAATCGGCCTTGGTCTTGGGCTCATCGGCGGCAAACGCGGGAGCCGCGGTGGCGAGCAAGAGACCGGAGATGATCGCGATGTTCAGAAACCGGGTCGACATGATGAGTTACCTCCCTTGATTTTGGGCTTTGAAACTGCCCGAGCGGCGCGGAAGGTGAGGGGCCTCTTTTTCACCGATGTGTCGAGCGCCATACAATTTCATAAGCGGGTGTATTTGCGCTCGGGGGTGAGGCAAAGCCGCACCAGAATCGCTAGACGTCACCGCTGCCGGGAACTTTTCAGCGCAGGGAGGCCCTTTAGCGCACCCCTGTGTGCGCGAGCGGTCACACCGTTGCGGGAAAGGCTGATCGCCAACGTTGCCGCGGCATCCGCGAATATGGTATCCGGCAAAAATCCGATCTTCGTCCGGGAGATGGCATGCGCCGCGGGACCGTATTGTTCGCCCTGCTGTTGGTCGCTACGTTCACCTCCCGCGCGATCGCGGCCGGCCCATCCCTCCTGTTTGACGTCTCGAGCGGCAAGGTGCTCTATGCGGAGGACCAGGATAACCAGTGGCATCCGGCCTCCCTTGCCAAGCTGATGACGGCTTACCTCGCCTTCGAGGCCGTCAAGAGCGGCAAGCTCACGCTCAACCAGAAGATTGCATGCTCCGTCGCGGCCCATAGCGAGCCGCCGAGCAAGGTCGGCTTGCCCATCGGCGGCGAGCTCACCGTCGATAAGGCGCTGCAGGCGCTCATCATCAAATCCGCCAACGATGTCGCCGTCATGCTGGCCGAGGCCATCGGCGGCAGCGAGGCCGACTTCGTCGCCAAGATGAACACCACCGCGCAGCGGCTCGGCATGTCACGCACGAAGTTCGTCAACCCCAACGGCCTGCCGGCCGACGACCAGGTGACGACGGCGCGCGACCTCGCCAAACTGTCGCGCGCGATCGTCACTGAGTTTCCCGAGTTCGCCCACTACTGGTCGATGCCGCAGATGCGGCTCGGCAAGAACCGCGTGCGCTCTCACAACGGGCTGCTCGACACGGTCGAAGGCGCGGACGGCCTCAAGACGGGCTTCACCTGTGACTCCGGCTTCAACATTGTGGCCAGCGCCACACGCGATGGGCGCCGCCTAGTGGCGGTTGTGCTTGGGGATTCGAGCGCCGCGGAGCGCAATACGCGGGCGTCAAGCTTGCTGGAGTACGGCTTCCAGCAGACCGGGCTGACGCAGATTTTCCATGCGCAGACCGTCGACAACATGCCGCTCAACCCCACCACCGAGGGCGTCAAGAGCGTGCGCACGAGCGTGGAATCTTGGGCGTGCAATCCCAAGCCGCACATCATCAACGCGCAGAAGGGCCGCAAGCGGACGGCAAAGAAGACGGGCAAGAAGGACAAGGATGCGGTCAAGGCGGAGGCGAGCGCCGAGGCGGGCGCAGAGGCCGATGTAACGACCGGCGCGCTCAAGACCGAGGTCAAGCCCATCCTGCGCGCGCAGGAGGAGTAGGCGCCGAGCCGCACGGATCGGCCAGCGCAGCGCGATCTTCAGGCTATCAGCTCGAGCTTGCCGCCGCGGTAGGGGCAGGCGCCGGTCGCGGGCGGCGGTGTCTGCTGCTCGGCCGGTGCCGGCACCGCCGCACCCGGCCGCTCATCCGCCCGTGCTCCTGAGCTTGCCGGCAGCGCCAGTACGAACGCTGCCGCAATCGTTAATTTCGGGCTTGTGCGCATCGCACCTCTCCGGATTGGATCGGGTTGACCCAGCTTAGCACGACCAGTTTCGGCGAAATCCTCCCAATCGCTTCCCGCGGTCTCGTTTTGAGGCAAATGCCCTGGCGCGTTTTTTGCTCCCTTGAACGCACAGGATCGAAGGCAGCATGCACGGAAAACGAGGCTCCGACGCAGCCGGCAACGGGACTACGCAACCATGGAAAAGATCTGGCAACCAAATCAGCCCATGAACGAGCGTGAGTGCGAGGCGATGGCGGCCATTCTCGAGGCGAAACATGGACTTCATGCGGCCCAGGTGGCCGATTTCTTCGCTACCATGCACACCGGCTACGGCGATGAACGCCGCTCGACAGCTTGGGCCGATGTCGCCGAGCGCGTACGCACGCGCGAGCGCGACCGGCTGCAGCAGGACTAGTTTCGCCGGAACTGCGCGCCGGACATCGCGCGGCCAAACACGCCTGCACCGCGCCAACCGCCGATGACGCACGACAGCTCCGTCGCTCCGACCACGAGCACGATAGCCTGGCCGAGCGTCGGCAGCGTCGTCGCGCAAGCGCTCGCCATCATCAAGGGTGACGGCGATACGGCACGCACCCAGCGCGATGCCGTGACCGCCTTTGGCGTACGCTGCGGCAGCGCGGCTTTGCTCTACCTTTCGCAGATCGTGCTCGCCCGCTGGATGGGGTCGAACCAGTATGGCATCTACGTCTTTGTGTGGACCTGCGTGCTCTGGCTCGGCGGACTCGCCGACCTCGGCCTCAGCATCACCTCCATTCGGCTGATCCCGCACTATCGCGAGACGGGGGACTTCGCGCACATGCGCGGATTGATCCGTGGCTCGCGTTTGGCGGCGATGGCCGTCGGCACCGTGATCGCCGCGGTGTGCATCACCGTGCTGTGGCTCTTCAAGCCGCTCGAGGACCATTACGCACTGCCGGCCTATATCGCGCTCTTCTGCCTCCCGCTCTACGCGCTAACGCAGGTGCAGGACGGGCTCGGCAAGGGCTTCGCGTGGATGGGGGTATCACTCGTTCCGCCCTACATCCTGCGGCCGATGCTGCTGCTGCTCGGCATGGTCGCGGCGCACCTAGCTGGCCTGCCGATGGAGGCAACGACGGCAGCCGGCGCGGCGATCGTCGCCACGTGGGGCGCAGGCCTCATCCAGACGCTGATCATCAATGGCCGCCTTCCCGACGTAGTGCCGCGCGGCGAGCGACGCTACGCCTTCAAGGCGTGGATCCTCGCTGCCCTGCCGCTGCTCGTGATGACTGGAAGCGACCTCACCTTGCAGAGCACGGACGTGCTCATCGTGTCGCGCTACATGACGCCCACCGACGTCGCCATCTACTTTGCCGCCGCCAAGACCATGGCGCTCATCATGTTCGTGCACTACGCCGTCGGCAGTGCAGCCGCCAACCGCTACGCGGCGCTGCATGCGCGCGGCGACAAAGAAGCCTTGCGGGCGTTCGCGCGCGATGCCGTGCACTGGACCTTCTGGCCCTCGCTTGCGGCCGCCATCCTGCTGCTGGCGCTCGGCCTGCCGCTTCTGTGGCTGTTCGGGCCGCAGTTCGTCGAGGGCTATCCCGTCATGCTGATTCTGGTGGTGGGCTTCCTGTTCCGCTCCTCCATGGGACCGGCAGAGTTCCTCTTGAACATGCTGGGGGAGCACAAGATCTGCGCCGTGGTGCTGCTGGCGACCGCCCTGCTCAACATCGCGCTCAACCTGGTGCTGGTGCCGGCCTTCGGACTCCTGGGCGCGGCAACGGCGACGTCGGCCTCGCTCGTGGCCGCCGCGATGATGCACTACGTGGTGGTGGGGCGCCGCCTCAAGCTCGATATCGCGGTCTGGCGCAACCTCGGCAAGCGCTAGGCGCCTACATCGACGAGCCGATTACGAGCGTCCAAAACGATTTGAACTCGGTCTTCGGGTCCTGCACCAGCGCGATGCCCATGTGCGTCGCGTCGGGCAGCAACAGATTCTTGTTGTGCCCCGGGCTCTCTTTCCAGCCGCGCAGCACTTCCTGGAAATCCACCTGACCCGTGCCGACGTTCTCGGCCGCCAGCCGCGCGTGATACCCGGTGCGCTTGACGCGATCCCACGGATTGGAGCCGTCGGACCCGTAGTGGGAGATGCGGTCCCACTGCGCGAGGTCGCGCGAATGCGCCTTTGCGGCCTCAGTAAGCTGCGCGTTGAGCTGCAGGGGCTTCAGGCCCTTGTCATGGCGATATTGGTTGATGAGGTCGCGCGCCCTTTCGGGGTCGAGCGCGGTCTTGGAGTAGTCGCGATCGGCGAGCGCTCCCGCGGGTGCGCGCTCGAAGGAACCCATCGGCGCCTTGTCGTCGAGCTTGGCGACGCGCGTCGGGGCGACGGCTTCGGTGGTATCGGCGCGCCGCGTCGAGGGCTCGCCCCCGAGCGCAACGCTCTCGACAGCCGGCGAGGACCGCACCGAGGCGGTGGTGTCGCTCGAATCCGCGAAGCCAGAGCTGATAGACGTGGAGCCGAGACTGCAGGCGCCCAACAATACGGCCAGGCCAGCAGAGATCGCGACGCGGTACATACGAGCTACTCCGGCTTGCAAAAGCGCGGTACACCGATTGATCATCGCGTAGACCTGTTAACTCGCCGTTAATGCTAAGGAGCTGCAACAACTCGTCCGAAAGCGGGAAGGCGACTCCCGCAAACCCCATTCGCCGATATCCCTCCAACATGGTGTCGCCATTTTGACGCGCCTGCGGCGAAAGCCGGGCGCAGTGCCGATTTGGCTTAGCGCAGCCGCGAGTTAAGTGGCTCAAACTTGACCGCCACTTGGAAGTCACCGCCAACTCACCCACACTTCACTCAAAGCGGCTGGTGATTCGCGCGTCCGGCTCGCTCGTCCTGAGCTTGAGGAGACGCGTTGCATGTCGCTCTTTCGCCGGCAGGCCCGCGCGCAGCCGCACGCGGACCGCGACGTCCTCGATGACCTTCTGCTCGCCCGCATCGCCTGCGCGGGCGGAGCGACGCGGCCGCAGCTCGTGCGCGACCTCGGGCCGTTGTTTGCAAACAAGCTTTCGCCCGCCGAGTGGCGCGGTCGCACCGACGCCGCCCTCATCCGACTTGCTGATGAAAGTCAGGTGCGGGAGAACCGCGGCCGCTATCGCGCTAGCGAGGACGGCGCCATGGCGGTTGCCCGCTTCCTTGGAGAGAAGGAGGCGCACGCACGCGCTTGGAGCGAGCAGCGCGACCTCTGGCTCGTCGCCAAGGCGCTCGGTGCAGATGCCGCAAAGCCCAACGTGCGCAAGGCTTTGGCGCGGCCGGAAGGCTTGAGCGCGCTCATCGTGCAGAAGGCATTCGGACTTGCTCTGCGCGAGGCGCTGTCGCCCTCAAAGCTGCGCACCGCCCTCGCGCTTGTCGCGCTCGAACGGGCCTCAGAAACCGGCAAGGCAGCTAAACCAGGGACGCTCTCGGCCGACGACAGCCGCAAGCTCGCCGCGCAATTGTTGCAGAGCCCGCGCGATGTCTCCACCGACGCCCGCCTGATCGCCGCGCTGAGCGCCGAGCAGGTGGGCGCCGCGCGCGCCGAGATCGAGATGCTGCGGCTCGGACTGCTGCGCCGCCTGGCCGCCGGTGCCGAGGAGAAGCACCGAGAGATTCCGGCACCGAAGCGCTCCGCGCCCATCTCCGCAAAAGCATCCCAGCGCCCTGGTCTGGCGCAATTTTCCGCCGGTGTGCTCAACGCGGCACGTTTCCATGCCGAGGGCTGGCCAGGCAACCGCAAGGCGTTTATCTCTCAGGTCTGGGAAGCGATTCGCACGTCGCACCCTGAGTGGGGTCTCTCCGAGATCGAGTTCAAGGACATGCTGGCCGGCGCCCATCGGGCGGGTCAGCTCGTGCTGGCCAGCGCCGACCTCAAGAACAAACGCGACATCAAGGAGTTCGAGGACTCGGCGATTCTCTACAAGAACACGGTCTGGCATTTCGTGCGGGTCGAGGATTAGAGGTCGAGGGCCGTCGATTGATGCAGCAAGAAGCTCCCGCCCAGATCGGCCGCGCTGAGCCCGCCTCCGACAGGCTGGTCGCGGCTTTCGAGCATTCCATCACGTGGGAGGACGACATCTGGCGCGCCGATCCCGTCGACGTGGCGGAGGTGCATGCCAAGGCGCGGCGCAAATTCACCGACCTCCTGGCGAACATCACCGCGGGCCGGGGCGCCGGCACGCAGGACCGCATCCTGCTGTTCCACGGCCAGTCGGGTGCCGGCAAGACGCACTTGCTGCGCGCGCTGAGGACGACCGCGCATCGCGGCGGCACGGCCTATTTCGGCTACGCGCAGATGACGCCCGACGTCGCCAACTACGCCGACTACTATTTGCGCCGCCTCGTGCATTCGCTCGAGAAGCCGTACGACCCCGACCGGTCCGGCGAGAGCGCGCTTTCCCGCCTGACCACGCGGCTCGTGAATGACGCGGCCGTCGTCGCAGAGAAGGATCTCGAGGCGTTGCGCGAGGCGAGCCTCGATGACGCCAAGCTCGCGGCTCTGATCCTGAAGCTCGCCGATCAGATCGTCTCGAGCCCGAAGTACGTCGCGCAAAGCCTCGACATCAACGTCGTGCGCGCGCTGCTCTATCTGGAGCGCCGCGACCCGCGTATCGACCAGCGCGTGCGCCAGTATCTCTACGGGCGCCCGCTCACCGAGCTTGCGCATCAGGCCGTCGCCGCACTCGACCCGAACACGGGCGAGGACCGCGCCTTTGAGATCATTGCCGCCCTCGGCGCGCTGATGTGGACGGTGGATCACGCCGCGCTCGTCTTTTGCGTCGACCAGGTGGAGGATCTGCGCTTCTTCAACGACGCCGAGGAGCGCTTCCAGCGCGCCGTGCGCGACTTGATCCAGGTCGCCAACCGGCTGACCAACGCCATCCTCATCATCTCATGCCTGGAAGACTTCTACGGCCAAGTGCGCGGTGTCCTCGCCCAGTCCTACATCGACCGCATCGAGAAGGCGGGGCCCGTCGCGCTGCTCGAGAGCCGCACGCCGGAGGAAGCGCGGCTCATCATCGCCAAGCGGCTGCAGCACATGGCCGCGTCCGGCGACGGACCCGGGTATTCCGATCCCGCAGCCTATTTCGGACCGCAGTTCTACGAGGAGTTCGCCGGGCTCTCGACGCGTCGCTTGCTCGAGCACGCCTATACGCGCCTGCGCTCCAAGACTGGGGTCGCAACGCAGGAGCCCGAGCACGCCGAGGAGGAGCGCGGCAGCTTCATCTCGCGGCTTGCCGCCGCCCTGGGGCTCGGCGTCCCCGGCGACGAGCCCGCAGCGCCCGCCGGCGTTGACTACCGCGACATGTGGGAGCGGTTCCAGAACGCTTCCGAAGCCGAGATCCCATCGGATGAACGCGAGCTGCTCGACATCCTGTCGGGTGCGCTCCTCGTCGCGCGCGAGGAGTGGCCCGGCGCAATCGAGCTCAACGCGCAGCGCCGCGAACTCAACGAGGAGACCCCCGTCCTCGACCTGCGCCTGAAGCACAAGAACGGGCTCGCGACCGACGCACGCGTCTTCCTGTGCAATCGGCC
>Ga0187819_10002064_pt1 | contig 10536 bp, 10 predicted proteins | sample NC_wetland_sal_i_15_FD_132411 | JGI IMG/M metagenome (GOLD analysis project Ga0187819, IMG submission 132411) | Wetland sediment microbial communities from Neuse River Estuary, North Carolina, USA - SO4_4 | ecosystem: Environmental > Aquatic > Freshwater > Wetlands > Sediment | place: USA...
ACTTGGCATAGCAACTTGTGTGGTGACGCTGCTCCTCGTACTCTTGCCCTTCCTGGGTTCGTATCAGAGTGTGCTGCAAGAAGTGGTTGGTTATCATGTCCAATCTGCGTATGTCTTCAGCCGGGTCGAGAATAGCAGTATGATCAAGAGTGTATTGGTCTCAGTATTGGGTGCCACAGCATTCTATGGGACGTTAGCCGCCCTCCTGAGGCGCGATTGGCGCGTCCTTCCCTTACTAGCCTGGTTACTTGCGACGACCATTTTTCTCTGGCGTCTGGCACCTCTGCTCCCTCATCACCTGGTCGCACTGACAACTCCGCTGATAGCGTTAGCGGTGATCGGTGTGAGCGATAGACCTTTGATTATGGGGGATTTTCCCGCCAGGTTCGCAAAATGGGCAACCCCGCTTGCCATTCTGCTCATACTTTTCACAACAACCTTTAACATTCTGCAAGATGCCTCGTACTACAACACGATGAGCATGAATAGTGCGAATGCATCGAACCAACTACAGAGGCGCATCGCTGCTGACCTGCGGCAAGCTATTGCACCGGACCAGTTGGTGGTGACCGATGCGCAATTTATAGCTGGGTTGGCAGATCGTAGTACCCCACCAGCACTGGTAGATACATCGACAGTGCGTATTAACGATGGTTCTTTAACGCTTCAGCAACTCATCGATGAGGCCTCGCAGCCGCGGGTGCATGCCGTGCTTTTTTTCACTTCGCGCTTCTACCTGCCCAATGTAGCCGGGTTTCATGCGTGGGTTGCTCAACACTTTCACCTCCTCCATAGCTATGGACCTGGAGAGGAGTTGTGGGTGAGATAACATGGAGAACGACAAAAGATCGGAGGTAACGACATGCAGAAAAAGAAAACCTTCAGCACGATGGAGATCGTGCTACTAGCAGTGTTGATCGGCTCGCTGATCCTTTCATTCTTACAAGCACGCCATGAGGAAGCCGAAAAGGATAAATAGCACTGGTAGCGCGCTGAAAGTCCTATCAGGGGTACTTTGGGAGGCAAGAACGTGAAGTTTTACTCCCTGATTCGTTATATCGGATGAAACGAACTATATCTCTTTCCCGTTCTTTCGTCTAGAGGTAGGTAATTATTTTGAATCAACGCAAATTTATGCAGACGAACCCTTTGAGGGGCAATGGCTTTCGCCTAGAGCCAGTCCCACCATCTGCCGAGCAGCCCTCAGCAGATGCTCAGCGAGGAGTTCCACCTGCACAGCCTCAAAATACATTCCCTTCACCGATGCCAGCTTCACGTCCCCCTGGCACCGGTCTACTCTCAAATTGGAAAGCAAATGCAGCGCGCTCTGCTGCTCTTACGGCGAACGCAGAGCTGAAATCTTTGACAGAACAAGAAACATTGGAGCATGAAGTAGTCGGTATGCCGGTAACAGGTCCTGCGCACTATCCTGGTAATACGACGAATGGTTACCATGGGCGGGCACCTCAATCTGGTACTACTCCGCCGTCTACAATGTTCGCACCACTACCCACTCAAGGCATGCAACCGCAGCAAGCTGCTCCAGTCGGACCGTATCCACAACTCCAGCCGCTCGTGCCCATGCCGGGTACAAGACCGGTCCCTGCACAACCAGAGTGGTATCAGTACGGCCCGCGCCCGGCGATGCCCGCACCGATGTTCACGGCACAAGGCTTCCGACCCGCGGTCCGACCCGGAGCAGTCCCACGCAAAAAGAAGAAGCGTGCGTCTATGGGGATACGTATCGTCCTGGGGGTAGTGGTTCTGCTCCTGCTTGCCGGCGGCAGCGTAGGAGGCTACTATTACTATACGTTGTCCACTCCGATCAATACTATTCTGAACCAGCAGGTGCAACGCCTACCTGGCGACGAGGATCCCAACCAACTGCGTGGCAGTGGTGGTAGCGTCTTGACCGGCGGCCGTATCAATATTCTCCTGCTAGGCAGTGATACCGATGAGAAGTTCAAGCTCATCAATGCCGAAGGTACAGATACCTATCTGGCCCAAACCGATATAGTCGTCAGCGTTGATCCCGCGACTAATGACGTAACCATGTTCTCAATCCCGCGCGACTTCTGGGTCAACGTTCCTGGTTTTGGCATGCATAAGCTGGATGAAGCCTATGCACTGGGTGGCGTCGCCCTCAGTCGTCTCACAATTTTCCAGGATTTTGGTATTCGCATTAACTACTATGCCTGGGTTGGACTGGATGGATTTATCAAAGTCATCGATACGGTGGGTGGTGTTGATATAGATGTCATTCATCCTATCACCGATGATCAATATCCTGATGATGTGGGCAACAATACCCAGGATATTTATAGATACAAGCGGCTGTACCTGGCGCCTGGGCCACAACACCTGGGTGGCATAGAAGCTCTTGAGTATGTGCGCTCACGCCATGCCGACCTGGTGGGTGATTTTGGCCGTTCGGCCCGTCAGCAGCAGGTACTGAAGCAACTGAAAAATAAACTGAACAGCCCGGGTGTCGTTGAGAAGTTCCAGGAGTTGGCTAATGACCTGGCCGGTTACGTCAAAACGGATATGCAGTTGACCGATATCTTTAGCCTGTTGCGTTATGCTCGCGGCATTGATACGAGCAAGATAAACCAGATCACTCTGGGTCCACCGTACTCGAGTTCAGGTGCGACATCCAAAGGGGAATCGGTTGTCTTTCCGCACTGCGACCTGATCGTGCCGGAAATTGCGAAAGTATTCGCTTCGACTGCTGACGCGAGGTGTAACATTACCGCTGCTACTGGTAACACTGCCTCCCCGGTGCTTGCATCTCAGACGTCACCTGTGTCACAGACGGCCGACAGCAGCGTTTTGCAAACGGCGAACCAGATGGTCAACGTCAGCGCAATGAGTCTGAACGGGGGCAGTAGCTCCCCGATTTATCCTGGGAGCGACCTGTTGGGTATACACAGCCTCCTCGATCTACTGTTTCTGATTGTGTTTGAGTCACCTGCAGCTTTGCAAGTATAAATGTATGTTTAGGGAAGAATGATGAAGACGCTTTTGAACTGGCGCTGGCGCTCATGCTTGCTGCTGCTGCTGGCGTTGAGTTTGCAGGGGTGCCTGGGTTTTGGCGGTAACAGCAATGGAGACTTTAACCGTACCAGCACTGGTGGTGGTCAACAGTTAGGCATCAACAACCAGGCTGTTTTCCAGGGGAAGCTCTACTTTACTATCAACCGCACTCTGTGGGTACTGGATGGCACACGCACGCCGCATCAGTTGACTCGCAGTGGGATGGCCGTGCGAGACCCCGCTGTTTCGCCCAACCGCCAGTGGATCGCATTTGTCGTGCGTTACACGAACTATGCTGACCTGGCCTACATGCCGATTACCGGCGGTAAAATACGTATATTGCGTTCCGGTCAGGGAAAGTACTACTATTCCGGGACGTTTATCCACTCCTCGTATACCTGGCAATCGCAGCCGGCATGGTCGCAAGATAGTACGCATTTGCTCTTTCTGAGTGACTTTGAAAAAGAGGATTGGTACGCCTACACCCCTAACGCTCCTCTACTCGATCTACAAGTGTTTTCAATTCCACTCAACGACCCCACGCAAGTGCAGGACGTTGCCTATGCCTACTTCGGTGATGGCGGTGATAGAGACCCGAGCTACCGCCCTGGACATCCCGATCAAATTGTCTACACCCATTATGCGTATGATGATGCCACCCATACACAGCAAGTCATCCAGATATTTTTAGAGGATGCCAACGCGATATCCAGGTATCCCAGAGGGCATTACCATCCAGGAGAACCAGGTTTTGACCCAGGGGTGGCCATCACCCCTCCTCAAGATCAGAACATACAACCTGCTTTTTCACCCGACGGGAACTGGATTGCCTATGTGCGACGTCAGGGCTCTGATCAAATGGGGCTGTATGTGATGCCTGTGCCGGAGGGGGTCACCAGTGACCCGAACAACCCTGCTGTTGCCCAGAAAGCTCTGGAGCCCTACAAACAATCCTCACTGATCTTAACAGGGGAATTTATAAGCCAACCGGTATGGTCGCCTAGCGGGAAGCAGATCGCCTATCTGTCCTATAACAACCAAACATTCGATATCTGGCTGGTGAATGTGAGTCTGGATACAAAAACAGGCGTATATCATATGACAGGAAGTCCGGTGCAACTCACTGACGGTGGAGTTGACGCGGACTCACGTCCTTGCTGGACGACGTAGCCTGATAGATGATATACTAGCCCTCGACGATGTTTGTCATGGTAATCTGTTTCCCTGTGCTACTTGAGGTAAACCTTGAACCAGTTTGAAGGTACACTAATTGCTGGACGCTATGAGATTCTCGAGCATATCGCCACCGGTGGTATGGCCAGCGTCTTCAAAACCTGGGATCATCGTGTGGAGCGGATGGTGGCGATGAAGGTTTTGCGGTCACTGGACAAGAATGATCTGCGGGCTGTCGAGCGATTCCGGCGCGAGGCTCGTGCTGCTGCTGCACTTACCCATCCCAACGCCGTCACCATCTACGATTTTGTCGAGGAGATGGGACAGTATTTCCTCGTCATGGAGTATATTCATGGTCCCACCTTGAAGCAACTTATCGCACAGCGTCGCCAGTTGCAGCCGCGTGAGGTGTTGGAGATTGCTGCACAAGTCTGCGCTGTCCTGCAAGTAGCTCACGCACAGGGCTTTATTCATCGTGATATAAAACCACAGAATATCATGTTAGCGCGTACTACGGCAGCCGTAGGCACTGGAATTGGGGGTGGGAGTGTGCTAGTGAAACTCACCGATTTTGGCATTGTACGCGTGGTTGAGGATCAAGGGCTGACCAACAGCGGTATTGTCCTTGGCACTGCTGATTATCTCTCTCCTGAGCAGGCACGGGGCGAGAAACTAACGGCTTCATCTGATCTCTATTCCCTTGGTGTTGTCATGTTTGAAATGTTGGCAGGTCGTCCGCCTTTTATTGGTCCTACGGCAGTCTCTATCGCCATGCAGCATGCCTCGGTGGTCCCACCACCTTTGCGCCAGTTTAACGTAACAGTGCCACCAGCCGTTGAGCAGATTGTGCAACGAGCGTTGGAGAAAGAACCTGAGAATCGCTACGGCTCGGCAGCCGAAATGCAACAGGCGTTACGCAACTGCGCCAGGGAGCTATCCCTGGCCGCACGCCAGACACCTGTTCCAGTGCCTCCTCAGAATGCCCCGCCTGGTACACCTGAGCCGGGCCAGCCGCCCCCACTCGAACGCATCCCGTAGGGGGCTGTCAGCGGAGCTTGCGGAGCAGGGATGCGGTCTGGGGCACACCCACACTGTCCCCCAGACAGCGTCCTTCAGGATGGCGTCTGTGTATCAGTAACTCGTGCGACGCGGTGGTGGAGCAACACCAACGGATGTGACAGTAATAGCTCAGCAGAAAGTTATTAGGAATTATATCTATGCAACATTCACAAATCAGTACACCTCATGCTCCTGCGGCCATTGGCCCATATAGTCAAGCTATTCGCTGCGGCCAGTTCGTCTATACCTCCGGCCAGATTGCGCTTGATCCAAGCAGCGGAGAACTGGTTGGAGCAGATGTCCAGGCACAGACACATCGCGTCTTGCAAAATCTACAGGCTGTGCTTACCAGTGCAGGCTCCTCACTCGCAAGTGTCGTGAAAACGACAGTTTTCCTGGCGCATATGAGTGATTTTCAGGGCATGAATGCTATCTATGCCAGCTATTTCACAGGCGTGGCCCCGGCTCGTTCGACGGTAGCTGTGGCAGAATTGCCGCGCAAAGCTCTCGTCGAGATTGAGTGTGTTGCCCTCATTGAAAACGGGTAAATGGAGGAGCGTTCACCGTGATCTTCGACTCATCAGATGAATGGGATAATGAGCAGCGAGCCAACATTCTGATGCAGAATCGCCTCAACTCCCGCTATACCTTCGATGCGTTTATTGTCGGCAATAGTAATCGCCTGGCTCATGCTGCTTCTCTGGCTGTAGCAGAGGCTCCCGGTGAATCGTACAACCCTCTTTTTCTCTATGGCGGTGTGGGATTGGGCAAAACGCATCTGCTGCACGCTATTGGGCATCAAGGCGTGCAGACGGGGTTGGCGGTGCTTTACGTCTCGTCTGAGCAATTCACCAATGAAATTGTCAATGCTATTCGTTACCGCACAACCGAGGAGTTTCGCGCTAAGTATCGCTCTGTTGATATCCTGTTAGTGGACGACATTCAGTTCATCGCCGGCAAAGAATCGACCGAGGAAGAGTTTTTTCACACCTTCAACAGCCTGCACGAGATGAGCAAACAGATCGTGATCTGTAGTGACCGACCGCCCAAGGCTATTGTGAGCCTGGAAGAACGACTGCGTTCGCGTTTTGAATGGGGATTGATCGCTGATATCCAGCCACCCGACCTGGAGACACGCATGGCTATTCTGCGAGTCAAAGCTGATTTGCTGCGTTACCGAGTCCCCTATGACGTCATCACCTACATTGCCGGCCGGGTGCAGACCAATATCCGTGAGTTAGAGGGGTGCCTGAATCGACTGATGGCCTATCAGCAGTTGCACCGAGCCGATCTGACTATAGACGTAGCGCGTGCTGCCATGTCATCACTCGGGAACGATAGCAGAGAGTCAAACCTCAACATCCGGCAGATTGCCCAGGCGGTGGCAGAGTACTACCACATCCCGTTGGAGGACATGTGCGGCAAGCAACGTGACAAACACATCGTTATGCCACGCCAGGTTGCCATGTATCTGATGCGCCAGGAGACGCAAGCCTCCCTCTTTGAAATTGGCCAACTCTTTGGTGGGCGTGACCACAGCACCGTTATGCACGCATGTGAAAAGATCGACCAGGCTGTGAACATCAACCCGACATTGCGTCGCGAAATCATCGCTATTCGCGAACAGTTACTGCGAGAATAATCCAGATGCGTACGGGCACGTGCTCGATAAATCGGATTGCTGATGTGCCCCAGGCACACGCGAAGCGTCTACTAAATCGGCACTGCACATGGAGCGCTCCCACGAAGGATTGAAACGCGCTCCGCAAGCTTCGCTGAGGGGGAGCTACCGCAGCGCATTTCAATCATCGCCCTGGGTGGGGAGACACCATGCTACCATACACAACCTACCTGATCGATTTAGACGGCGTCATCTACCGCGGGAATGAGCTGGTACCAGGCGCAAAAGAGTTCCTGGCCTGGCTTGAGGCTCACAACAAGAAGTACCTCTTCCTGACCAACAACTCCTTCGCCACAGAAGCGCAGATTCTGGCAAAACTTGCGCACCTTGGCATAGCTGCTGACGCTACCCACCTGCTGAGTGCCGGCCAGGCAGCGGCGCAGTATATCGCCCGGCGCTTCCCTGCTGGCGTTGTCTATGTCGTTGGTGAGCAGCCCTTAATCGATCTAGTAAGGTCGCAACAGTTGACGGTGGCCAGCGTCGATGCGGAAAAGGCCGACGCGGTCCTGGTAGGCCTCGACCGCAGTTTCGATTACGCCAAGCTGAACTGTGCCATTCGTGCCGTACGCTCAGGCGCTTTCTTTATCACGATCAACCGCGACGCGCTGCTGCCTGTTGAAGGTGGCTTTTTGCCCGGTTGTGGCACGCTGGCGGCGGCCATTGAGGCTGGCAGCGGCATCACACCGCTGGTGGTTGGTAAACCGGAACCAATGCTATTGCTGGAGGCAATGCGCATGCTGAATAGCCAACCAGATGAGACCGTGATGGTAGGCGATGGCCTGGACGTGGATATCCAGGGGGGCAAGGCCGCTGGTACGCATACACTCCTGGTGCTGACCGGCCGTAGCACGCGCGCGGACATTGAGAAATTGCATATCCAGCCCGATCATGTGTACCAGGATTTGGCAGAGGTGATAGAGGCTGAAGCATAGCAGTTTTGTGAACCATGTGTTATGCTCTATCTAAAGAAGTGAAAAGATGACAACATATCCGCGATGTCAGACCCTTAAGGAGGACGACGCTAGCCAAGGAGTACCTACCATGTCTATTAGCTGGCACGAAGTCGAAAAACTGCAGGCTCTCTACCCCGACTACCAGATCGAATTGAGAGAAGGAAAAATTATTATTATGAGTCCATCAGACAGCGTGTCCGGCGAAATTGCAAGCCGCTTCATTACGCTATTAAGCACCTGGGTGTATAACCATAACTTAGGGCGAATACTGGATTCGAGTACTGGTTTCCGCATGCCCAATGGCGATCTGCTCTCTCCAGATGTCTCGTTTGTTTCACGAGAGCAGCTCAAGCAAAATCTCCGCACCTATCTCCCTGTGGTTCCTCAATTAATAGTCGAGATTAAATCTAGCCGGGACCGTATTCGTGAGCTTGAAGAGAAAATAGTCCTATTTTTAAGTCAAGGTGTACAGGTGGGCATTCTCATTGATCCTGATACGCGTACCGTCCGCACCTACCGCTCCGGTGGGCTGAGTAAAAATGCCGACACCGGAGAGTCTATTCCCCAGGGAACAACTCTACGAGATGGAGATACCCTTACCATTCCAGACCTCTTTCCCGGCTGGGAAATTCCGATTGCCAGTCTCTGGCCGGTCGTGTACGAGTAGCCCATCGACGAATGAAGAAGGAGTTGCTTAACCATCCTGGTTTCTTCGCTCTAATAGGATGTCGTTCGTCGCCTTCCTCAGTCGCCTATTCGCATCCTCCAACTCGAGAACAGTTTGGACGAAGTGGTCATATTCTTGTCTAAACAGCAAAAACATAATCACAAGGGTTGCAATCCACCAAATCGTTTCGATCACCATCGTGAGTGCAAATGGGATTGCGCGGCCAAGGGGAGAAAGAGAGAAGGACGATTGTACAATGATCCAGCCAACCAGGGCGATAAGTTGAACTGTCACAAAGCGCGTAATTCTTTGTGAGTGTTCGCGCATGCTATGCAGTTGCATTGATGGATACCTTCCTTTTCGAAACTAAATACCTCTTTTTACACGTTCACTGAAGTTGTGCGTATATATCGCCCAAAAACGATAGGCGACATGCTTTTGATTAGGAAAGAGCCTTCCTAGTGCAAAATCAAGAGACCTCTTTGGGAAAGGGGTGCAGGGGAATCCCTTGCCGGAGCGCGAGGTGTCCTCGTATCTTCTTCTCTTTCCCAAAAAGCTTTGGTGAGAATGCACTAGGGTATCACATTTTTGGATCAGCGAACCTATAGTAGGACTAAAGTATCAGGAACTGGTGCGGCGAACAATACAGGCTACTCCCACTCGCCGATTTTCACGTATCCCTTGAGCAGATCGCGGGCGATGATGAAGTGCTGGATCTCGTCGGTACCCTCGTAAATGCGTGTCACGCGCAAGTCGCGATACCAGCGTTCGATAGGCAACTCACGGGTGTAGCCCATGCCGCCGTGAATCTGCATTACACGATCAACGACGCGGTTGGCCATGCCTGAGCCGTATAACTTGGCAATGCTTGCCTCGTGATGGTTATCTATCTTCTGATCAGCTTTCCAGGCGGCATGGAGTGCTAGCCACTTTGTCGCCTCTATCTCCACTTTGGAGTCGGCAAGCATCCACTGGATGGCCTGGCGATCGGCGATCGGTTGACCGAAGGTCACACGCTGCTTGGCATAGTCTAGCGCCATCTGCAGCAAGCGCTCTGCCGTACCGACGCAGCGGGCAGCAATGAGCCAGCGTCCCTGGCCAATCCACTGCATACCGAGCGAGAATCCCTTTCCTACCTCGCCCAGGATGTGATCTTCCGGCACGCATACGTTCTCGAAAAACAGTTCGGCGGGCGACCATCCACCCATTGTAGGTACAGGCCGTGAGGTCCAACCCATTTCACGGTCCACCAGGAAGCAGGTCACGCCTCCGTTCTGAGGCGGCTTGTTGCGATCTGTAACGGCGAATACCATCGTGAAATCGGCTTCATTTCCTCCCGTGATAAAGACTTTCTGCCCGTTGATGACCCAGTGATTGCCATTTTTCACCGCGGTCGTACGAATGGCAGAAGGGTCAGAACCGGCACCCGGCTCGGTGAGTGCGAAACAGGACTGACGCGTCCCCTCTATAGTGGGAATGAGATACTCTTCCTTTTGCTGTTCGTTGCCAAGATAGAGGATGTTGTCTGCCCCACCGCCGAAACTAAAGGGGACCAGCGTTCGCCCCAACTCCATCGCGATGAGGGCGGTCATGACTGCTCCCAGGTTCGCACCACCGTACTCTTCTGGGGTGTTGATGCCCCAGAACCCCATTTCTTTGGCTTTCATGCGGAGGGAATGAAAGACTGTTGGTTCTATGCCTGTGGAGTATTTGCCTTCGCTTTGCAGCATCTCGTTTTCAAGTGGCATTAGTTCACGTTCAACAAAACGGCGTACAGTCTGCTGAATCATCTTTTGTTCGTCAGAGAGGGTGAAGTCCAAGCTGACCTCCTTTTGTCACCCTGAGCGCAGCGAAGGGTCTGCCTCGATAGGCAGAGAGATGCTTCGCTGCGCTCAGCATGACAGTTCCGTGTGGTTTAACAGGTGAGACGATCGATCATGCACATATTGTAGCATAAGTTTGAGTTTGAT
>Ga0187819_10002065_pt1 | contig 10535 bp, 10 predicted proteins | sample NC_wetland_sal_i_15_FD_132411 | JGI IMG/M metagenome (GOLD analysis project Ga0187819, IMG submission 132411) | Wetland sediment microbial communities from Neuse River Estuary, North Carolina, USA - SO4_4 | ecosystem: Environmental > Aquatic > Freshwater > Wetlands > Sediment | place: USA...
CCGGAAGGCTACGGCGAAATCATCGGCGGCGGCCAGCGCATCCACGACTTGGAGCTGCTGCTGAAACGCATCGAAGAGCATCATCTTCCCAAGGAAGCTTTCGATTGGTATATCGACCTGCGCAAATACGGCACCGTGCCGCACGGCGGCTTCGGCATGGGAATCGAGCGCTGCGTGGCGTGGATCTGCGGGTTGGAACATATCCGGGAAACGATCGCATTCCCGCGTATGCTGTACCGGCTGCGGCCGTAGCCCATGCCCCATTCGCACATTTCGATCATCGGCGCGCCGCTCGACCTGGGGCAGGACCGGCGCGGCGTGGATATGGGGCCGTCGGCCGTCCGCGTGGCCAATTTGAATGCGCGTATCCGATCGCTCGGCTATGAAGTGGAGGACCTGGGAAACATCGCGGTCGAACAGGCCGAGGCATGGCCGGCGGGCGATCCGCACGCCAAGTATCTGCCGCAGATCGCCGCGGCTTGCGGGTTGCTGGCAGGACAGGTGACGGATACGCTGGCGCGCGGCCGAATGCCTTTGGTGCTGGGCGGCGATCATTCGGTGGCGATTGGCAGCGTGGGCGGCGTGGCGCGGCATTTGCGCGAGCAGGGCCGGAACCTCGGCCTCATCTGGCTGGATGCTCACGCCGACATGAATACGCCGGAAACCAGCCCCAGCGGCAATGTTCACGGCATGCCGCTCGCCTGCATCGCCGGGATGGGGCCGGCTCTGCTTGCAGACCTGTTCGGATTTCGCCCCAAAACTCCGCCGCGCAATACCGTCATCGTCGGGCTGCGCGATGTCGATCAGCTCGAAAAACCGCACGTGCGCGAATCGGGAGTCCGCGCTTTCACCATGCGCGACATCGACGAGCGCGGGCTGCGCGCAGTGATGGAAGAAGCGATCGGCCTGGCTGCGGACGGCACCGCCGGTTTTCATCTTTCCCTGGACATGGATTTCGTCGATCCCCAGCACGCGCCCGGCGTGGGAACGCCCGTGCGCGGGGGCGCCACCTATCGCGAAGCGCATTTGGCAATGGAAATGATCTGCGATTCGGGACGGATGCTCTCCATGGAAGTGGTGGAGGTGAATCCGGTAATCGACGAATTCAACCGCACCGCCGACCTGGCGGTCGAGCTGGTGATGTCCGGGTTGGGAAAGCGCATTTTATGAAACTACGCGTAGCCGTCATTTATGGCGGCCGCAGCGGCGAGCATGAAATCTCGGTCCGCTCGGCCCGCGCCATTATGGACGCCATGGATCCCGCCAGGTACGAGCGGGTCGAATATTTTATCGACAAAGAGGGAAAATGGCTGCCCAAGCCGATTCTGCCGGAACCCGGCGCGCAGCCGGATATCGACGTGGCTTTTCCGGTGCTGCACGGCACGTTCGGCGAGGATGGAACGGTGCAGGGTTTGCTGGAACTGGCGGCGCTGCCCTACGTCGGAGCGGGAGTGCTGGCCTCTTCCGTTTCCATGGACAAAGACATGATGAAACGTGTCTGTAAGGAACGGATGTTGCCGGTGGTAGACTACGTGGCGCTGCCGCGCGAAGCTTCCAACGTGGTGGAAGCCTGCGCTACGTTGCCCTTTCCGCTGTTCGTCAAGCCCGCCAACCTGGGGTCGTCGGTGGGCATTTCCAAGGCGCAGAACGCGCGCGAGCTGGAGGCGGCTTTCGCTCTGGCCACGCAATACGATGCCAAAGTGATTGTGGAACGCGGCATTATCGGACGCGAGTTCGAGTGCGCCGTGCTGGGGAACCAGGCGCCGCTGGCTTCGCTGCCCTGCGAGATTCTTCCCTCACGCGATTTTTACGATTACGAGGACAAGTACCTGCTGGATAAGGCGGAGACGAAGCTGCCCGCGGATCTGCCCGAAGCCAAAACCGAAGAGCTGCGCCGCCTGGCCGTGGAATGCTATCGCGCGGTGGAATGCGAAGGCATGGGACGGGTGGATTTCCTGATGGAGAACGCCAGCGGCAAACTCTTCATTAACGAGATCAACACCATCCCCGGTTTCACTTCCATCAGCATGTATCCCAAGATGTGGGGGCAAAGCGGCGTCGGATTTCGGGCGCTGATCGATCGGCTGATCGAGCTGGCGCTGGAGCGGGATAAACGGCGGAAGGCAACAAGGTTCACGCGATAGAATAAAGGTACATATGGCCAGCCTGCCCAAATCCACACGGGTGACTTACGAGGAATGGCTTCGTACGCCGATAGTGGAAGATGCAATCGAGGAGGTAGTGAACGGCGAAATCAGAATCATGCCAGCGAACAAGTTGATCCACGCCCTGATCGTCCAGAAGCTGTTCAAGCCTTTTGCGGCCCAACTCGACGAGAGCAAGTATCTCGTACTGATCACGAGTTTTGGTCTCATTATCCGCGAATCGCCCTTCACGTGTCGCGTGCCGGACCTGGCGGTGTTCGAGCGCGGCACGATCGTAGAGGTGGATGGCTACATCCATTCCGCTCCTCAGCTTGCCGTCGAAGTCCTTTCGCCCGCCAAGACCCGCCGTGAACGCGAAGAAAAGCTAGACGACTATGCTGAAATCGGTGTTCCCGAAGTTTGGGTCTTCTCGCCTGAAGCCAGAAACGTTGAAATCCTCCTGCTTGAAAACGGCCGCCTCCGCCGCTCCGCCATCCTCGCCGAGGGCCTTCTGAAACCAGTCCGATTCCCCAACGTCCAAATCAATATCGCCGAAATCTGGCCCGATTAATGTTCCGTTTTGTACTCACGCTGGCGCTTTGCGCTACCGGCCTCGCCGCCGCCGACGATCTCGAATCGCAGATGAAGTCGATCATCGGCGCTTACGCCATCGCCGAGCAGAACGCGGCCGACCCGGTCTCCACGGATCAGGCGATCTATCAGGGCGCCATTCCCGGGCTGCTGCGCGTGCTCGATCCGCATTCGGTCTTCTTCGACCCCGGTCAATTCGAGCAGCTCCAGAAGATGCAGGAATCCACGCAGAAAGGTTTCGGCAGCGTGGTGTCGATTCTGCCGGGCCGCGTAATCGTGCTGCAAACGCTGCCCGGAACCCCTTCGGCCAAGGCGGGCCTGGGGCCCGGCGACGAAATCCTGGCGATCAACGGCTACATCATCGCGCGGCTCGATCTGGACCAACTCAGCGAATTGCTCACGGTATCGCGCCAGCGGCCGGCACAGCTCGATGTCCGCAAGCCGGGCTCGTCGCGGATCGTGTCCTATACGTTGACGCCGGCGGAGTTGCAGACGCCCAGCGTGGAACGGGCGTTCTTCCTGGGCGCGGGCATTGGGTACATCCGGGTCAGCAGCTTCGACGACAAGACCGGCCAGGATGTGAAGGATGCCGTCGAAAAGCTGGGCGGCGACCGCCTCGCGGGCCTGGTGCTCGACCTGCGCAATAATCCCGGCGGCGTAGTGACCTCGGCGTTGGAGACCGCCTCTCTGTTCCTTCAACCGGGACAGACCATCTTCACCGTGCGCGGCCGTCACGTGCCGGAGAAATCGGAAGCTGTGCCCGCTCTCGCCAAGCCGTATGGATTTAAGCTGGCGGTACTGATCAACGGCAAATCGGCGAGCGCTTCGGAGATCGTCACCGGAGCGTTGCAGGACCACGACCGCGCCACCGTCATCGGAGAGCCCAGTTACGGCAAGGGCCTGGTGCAATCCGTCTTTCCTTTGAGCGAGCACACCGGCCTGGCGCTGACCACCGCGCTCTATTACACGCCCAGCGGCCGATCGATTCAGAAACCGCTGGACACAGCGCGATTTGAGCTTGGGGCCACCACGGCCCATCCCAACCAGCGGACGGAATTCCACACCGATAAGGGCCGCGCCGTGACGGGTGGCGGCGGCATCCAGCCGGATATTGTGGTGCTTCCTCCGCCCATGGACCGGTTGCGGGCCGTGCTGGAGGCCAGCGCTTCGTTCACCACCTTCGCCACCGATTATTTGCAGAAGAACAAGATCACCACCGACTTCGAAGTCACACCCCAGCTTCTCGATGAATTCCACCTCTTCCTCACCGACCACAACATACAACCCGGCGTGGCCGAGTGGTCGCAGGCGCGGAATTTCATCACCAACCGTCTGAAAACCGAGTTCTTCAACCTGGCCTTTGGAGTGGAGAAAGGCGACGAGGTGGAGGCGCAACGCGACCCGGTCATTCAGAAGGCGCTGGAAGTGGTAGGTTCGTAACAGGGCTGTCCGATTTCGGACAAAAAACTCCCTAAAGCGCACAACCGGGCAGCCGCGGCGGCCATGAAATGAACGGGTTACGACTGCGCATCGAATTGCACCGTTGGATAGCGACGATGCGGACACTACTCGAAGATCTGCGATATTCCTGCCGGCTGCTTGCGGGAAGCCCCGGATTCACGCTGGTCGCGGCGCTGACGCTGGCTCTTGGCATTGCTTGTACGGCCACGGTATTCACGTGGATCGATTCGCTGCTGCTGCATCCTTTCCCGGGCGCGGCCCGCGGCAGCGAACTCGCCGTGGTCCAAATGCAGATCCCGACGGCGCCGAACGGCGGGACGTCGCTATCGTGGCTCGACTACACCGATTATCGCGATCACCTGAAATCGGTTTCCGGGCTGGCGTTGCAACGCTACGCCGCTTTCGCGTTGGGCGATGCCGTCGACGCGCGGCTGGCGTGGGGCGAACTGGTATCGGCCGGTTACTTCGAGACCCTGGGCGTGCGGCCGCTGCTGGGCCAGATGTTCGCCCGAACCTCGAATGCGGATGTTCCGGGAGCGTACCCGGTAGCCGTCATCAGCGAACGTCTGTGGCGCGGCTATTTCCGCGCGGATCGCCGCATTGTCGGCAAGACGATTCGTTTGAATCGCCGCCAGATGACGGTTGCGGGGGTCGCGCCTTCAGCGTTTCACGGTACGGCGCCCGCCCTGCTGATGGACATTTGGGTTCCGGCCTCGATGGGAGCAGAACTGGGACTGATGGACAAAGGTTCCTTCAGCGACCGCAGCGACCGCGATTTTGCCAGCATCGTGGCGCGCCTGAAGCCGGGCGTGACTGTCCCAGAAGCCCGGGCGGAGGTGAAGGCGCTGGCCGCTACCTTCGCCGGGACCTATCCTAAGACCAACAAAGGAGTCTCGGCCACCGTGGTGTCACCCTGGGAAGCGCAAAGTGGGATCGGCGAGCTTCTCCTGGCGCCTTTGAGAGACCTTATGGGTGTGGCCGTGCTGCTCCTGCTGGTGGTCTGCGCCAATGTCAGTAACCTGCTGCTGGCGCGCTCCGTCGCCCGGCACAGAGAGTTCGGTATCCGCATCGCCATGGGCGCATCGCGGTGGCGGGTCGCGAGGCAGTTAATGACGGAGACGCTGGTGCTCGGAGGAGCTGCCGCCGTTTTAGGCTTCGTGCTGCTTACCTGGATGCAAGGAACGCTGGTCTCGCTTGTGCCAAGCGTCGGTTTGCCGCTGGCAACCGATCTCCCGCTGAACTTCCGCATCCTGGGGTTTACCTTGCTGGTGTGCCTGGCCGCCGTGGCGATCTCCGGCATGGCACCGGCGCTGGTGTGCTTTAGTTCCGACGTGAATCAGGCCCTCAAGGAAGGAGGCCGCCGCTCCAGCCCCACGGTCGCGGCGCGCCGTATGCGCGGCTTCCTGGTGATTGCCGAGGTGGCTCTGGCCGTGGTGGCGCTCATCGGCGCGGGGTTATTCATGCGCAGCTTCAGAAATGCGCGGGCCATCTACCCCGGACTCGACACCAAGCATGTTCTGTTTGCCCGTTTCTTCATCGAGAGCACCGGGTATTCCGGAGCACAGACCGAGCAATTGATGCTCCGGCTGCGCCAGAACCTGGAAGGTCAGCCGGGCATCGAAGCCGTCAGCTACTCTGATTTCACGCCGCTCAGCACGACCGCCGGCCCATATGCCGATACTGTGAGAGTGGATGGATACGTGCCGGCGGTGGGCGAAAGCACGAGCGTAAACAACGCCATGGTTGCGCCCGGATATCTTGCGGCCTTACGAATTCCGCTGGTGGAAGGGCGCGACTTCACGGCGGCAGACGACCAACCCAAGCAGCCGGTGATGATCGTGAACCAGGCGTTCGCCAAGCGCTTTTTTCACGGGCAGAACCCGATCGGCGGAATAGTTCAGGCATTTGGCCGGCGCTTCATGGTGGTGGGTATGGCGCGGGACAGCAAGTATTTCAGCCCAGCCGAAGCGCCCCGGCCTTTTATGTATCTGGCATTCCGCCAATTCTACAGCGGCAGCCACGAAGTCTATCTGTTCCTGCGCACCACCGGCGATCCGGTGCGCGCCATTGCCACTCTGCGCCGCGTTGTCTCTCAAGTGGACCCGAATGCGTCAGCGTTCCACGCCGTGCCGCTGGCGGAATACACCCAGGTTGCATTGTTCGGGCAGAACGTCGCCGCCACCCTGATGAGCACGCTGGGGCTGATGTGCCTGCTGCTGGAGGCGCTCGGCATTTACAGTGTCATGTCATACACGGTGAGCCAGCGCACGCAGGAGATCGGCATCCGGCTCGCCATGGGAGCGTGCACGATCGACGTCGTCGGGATGGTGATGCGGCAGGGAATGGGCGTCGCGCTGGCGGGCCTGGCGATCGGCCTGGGAGCGGCTTTGGCGGCAACCCGCGCGATCGGGAGCGTGCTCATCCAGGTGAACCCGTCGGACCCGGCTACGTTTGCGGGAGCCGCATGCTTTCTGATGCTGGTTTCGCTCGCTGCGACATGGCTGCCGGCGCTGCGCGCCGCCCGCATCAACCCGGTGACGGCGCTGCGGCGGGAGTAGCGCGGCGGTTTAGAATAGAGGGCGAATGCCCCTTTCCGCTTCCGACCTTCAACTACTGGCGCAGTACGATACGCCCACAATTTCCAACGTCATCGAGTTGTACGAAATCCGCCCGCGCAGCGCGGGTTTCATGGACGGCCGCATCCGCGCCTGTTTTCCGGAGATGCCGCCCATCGTGGGCTACGCCTCCACCGCGACCATGCGAACCGCTTACGCGCGCGCCGAAGGAGCCGTTTACGGATCGCTGGACGAGCAGGTGGCGCGATTCGCGGAGCTTCCGGGCCCGGCGATCGTGGTTTTCCAGGACTTGGACGATCCGCCGGTGGGCGCCACTTTCGGCGAGGTGATGTGCGCCAGTTACCGTTGCTTCGGCGCGCTCGGCATTATTACCAGCGGCCCGGCGCGCGATCTGGACCAGGTGAGGAAGCTCGGATTCGCCGCCTTCAGCAATGGCGTGGTTTGTTCGCACAGCTACAGCCATATCACTTCGATTCACGAAACGGTACGGGTGGGCGGCATGGAAGTGCGTCCCGGCGACCTGCTGCATGCCGATGCCAATGGGGTTTGCTCCATACCGGCGTCGATTGCGGCCGAAGTGGCGCACGTGGCGGGGGAATTCGTGGCCTGCGAAGCCGTGTGCATCGACTGCGCCCGCGGCGGGCAGCGGGATGTGAAAGCCTATTCCCAGGCGCGCCAGGAAATGCTGCGACAGATCGCGGAGTTGGGAAAGAAGGTGCGTGCGCGCGGCGCGGCGGTGGCATAAAAGCAAAGTGCCACTGGCAGCCGAAGCCGCCAGCGGCACTGAGACTAACAACCAGGCAAGCGCTTCTACTTTTCGCTACCCTCTTCGGGCTCGTCGAGCCCCTGCTGGCGAGCCTTGAGACGCTCCTCGCGGCGCTTGGCGCGGTCCGCCGCACGCTTCACCAGCTCGGAACCGACCAGTTCGAGCATGGCTTGCTCGGCGCCATCCCCCTTGCGCGGGCCCAGGCGCGTAATGCGCGTGTAACCGCCGTTGCGTTGCCCGAAACGGGTTCCGAGCGTATCGAACAGCTTCTTCACCGACGCCGGCGTGCGCAGCACCGAGGCGGCCTGCCGCCGGGCGTGCAGCGTATCGGTTTTGGCCAGCGTAATCATCTTGTCTACCAGCGGCTTGACCGCCTTGGCCTTAGGAACCGTCGTGATCACGCGCTCGTGCTCGATGACGCTGGTGATCAGGTTGCGCAGCAGCGAATTGCGGCTATCCACCGGCCGCTTCAGTTTGTATCCGGCAACTCCGTGTCTCATGCGCTACTCTCCCATCAGCTCTTCATGGCCTTCGTCCTCCGGACCGTAATCCGCGGGAGTGATGCCGCCGGCCGACTGCGGGGGTGCTACCAGCCGGCCATGCGCATCGATGCGCATACCCAGCGAGAGGCCCATGTTGGCCAGGATTTCCTTGATTTCGTTGAGCGACTTGCGGCCGAAATTTTTGGTGCGCAGCATTTCGGCTTCGGTCTTCTGCACCAGCTCGCCGATGGTCTGAATGTTGGCGTTCTTCAGGCAGTTGTAGCTGCGGACGCTCAGCTCCAGCTCTTCCACCGAGCGGTTGAGCACTTCGTTCATCTTGTCGAGGCCGCGCTCGGAGACCTCTTCTGCCGCCTCCGCCACTTCCTCGAAGTTGATGAAGATGGTCATGTGGTCCTTGAGCAGTTTGGCGGCGTAGCCGATGGCATCCTGCGGGGAAACCGCGCCGTTGGTCCAGACTTCCAGCGTCAGCTTGTCGTAATCGGTCATCTGCCCAAGCCGGGCCGCCTCCACCGAAAAGTTGACTTTGCGCACGGGCGAGTGCACGGAATCGATGGGGATGTAGCCGAGGGCCAGGTCCTCGTCGAAGTTTTTGTCGGCGCTGACGTAGCCGCGGCCGCTCTTGAGCCGCATCTCGATATTCAGCTTGCCGCCTTCGCTTACGGTGGCGATATGCACGTCGCGGTCGAGCACTTCCACGTCGGCATCGGTTTCGATCTGGCCGCTGCGGACGTGGCCCGGCTGTTCCACGCTCAGGCGAACGGTCTTGATGCCTTCGCCCATGATCTTGAACGGGATCTGTTTCAGGTTGAGGATGATATCGGTGGCGTCTTCCACCACACCCGGAATGGGGCTGAATTCGTGCTCGACGCCCTCAATGCGGACGGCCGTGATGGCCGCGCCTTCGATCGAGCTCAGCAGCACGCGCCGCAGGCTGTTGCCGATGGTTGTGCCGAACCCGCGCTGGAACGGCTGCGCGGTAAACATGCCATACCGGTCCGTCAGGGTCTCGGTATTGGCGACCAGTCTTTTTGGTTTTTGGAAACCTTTAAACATAAAACCTCCTGGGAAGTTTAAGAGTTCAGGAGTTAGAATGCGCGACGTCGCGTGTGTCTTCTAACTTCTAACTCCCAACTCCTTTCTCCTTACTTCGAGTACAACTCCACAATGAGCTGCTCGTTCAACTGGATCTGCACCAGGTCGCTGCGTTGCGGCAGCGCGGTGATGCGACCCTTCAATCCTTCGCGGTCCACTTCGATCCAGTTCGGCGCCGGAGCGTGCGCGGTGGCATCGCGGGCGGCCAGAATGGTGGGGTTGTTGCGGCTGGATTCCCGCACCGAAACCACGTCGCCCAGCTTTACCTGCGCGGACGGAATGTTGCACTTGCGGCCATTAACCTCGATGTGGCCATGACGCACGACCTGCCGCGCCTGGGCACGGCTGGTGCCGAAGCCCATGCGGTAGATAGCGCTGTCGAGCCGGCGTTCCAGACCCGACATCAGGAGTTCGCCCGTGATGCCCTTGGTTCGGGCTGCCTTTTCGTACGCTCCGCGGAACTGCGCCTCCAGCACGCCGTAGATGCGGCGTACTTTCTGCTTCTCGCGAAGCTGGAGCCCGTAGCCCACAATCTTCGCTTTGCGATCCTTGCCATGCTGGCCCGGCACGAAGTTGCGCTTTTCGATGGCGCATTTCTCGCTGTGGCAGCGTTCGCCTTTGAGATAAAGTTTCATGCCCTCGCGCCGGCATTGCCGGCAAACCGGGCCGATGTATCTTGCCAAGTTCTTCTCCTAACCTTTCGTTTCAGGTGCGGTTTACAGCCCGGCCCAGAGGGTACCCCGGCCTTCGTCCCGCTTATACAGCTTCTTCTTACACTCTCCGCTTTTTCGGCGGGCGGCAGCCGTTATGTGGGATCGGCGTCACGTCACGTATGGAAGTGATAGCGAAACCAACGCTTTGCAAGGCCCGCAACGCTGACTCGCGCCCTGATCCTGGCCCCTTGACCTCGATGTCGAGGGTGCGCATGCCGTGTTCCATGGCCTTGCGGCCGGCATCCTCGGCGGCAATCTGCGCCGCGTAGGGCGTCGATTTGCGCGAGCCTTTGAAACCCTGGCTACCCGAGGATGACCAAGCGATCGCGTTGCCCTGCGCATCGGTGATCGTGATCATCGTGTTGTTGAACGTCGCGTTCACGTGGGCGGTTCCCGAAGTGATGTTCTTGCGTTCGCGACGCCGCAGCCGCGGCGCTGCTGCCGTGCCTCTTGCCATTCAGTCGTTCCGCCGTTTCGAGGGGCTAATTAAACCAAGCTATTTCTTCTTACCGGCGATCGGCCGGGCCGGGCCCTTGCGAGTGCGCGCATTCGTATGGGTACGCTGGCCGCGCACCGGGAGTCCCTTGCGGTGGCGCAGCCCGCGATAGCAGCCGAGGTCCATCAGCCGCTTGACGTTCATCGCCACGGTACGGCGGAGATCGCCTTCGACCGTGTATTCGCGGTCGATC
>Ga0187819_10002066_pt1 | contig 10533 bp, 9 predicted proteins | sample NC_wetland_sal_i_15_FD_132411 | JGI IMG/M metagenome (GOLD analysis project Ga0187819, IMG submission 132411) | Wetland sediment microbial communities from Neuse River Estuary, North Carolina, USA - SO4_4 | ecosystem: Environmental > Aquatic > Freshwater > Wetlands > Sediment | place: USA: North...
CCGGCCGCGGCGACGTCGACCAGGACCTCCCCCGGGCCCGGCTCCGGGGCCGGACGGTCCGTCACGCTCAGCACCTCAGGCCCGCCCAGACGCTCGGCCACCACCACGCGCATGCCCGCACCCTCCGTTCCGCCGCTACCAGCCTGACACAGGCCCGTACCGAGCCAAACCACGAGCACCGGATTTGAACGTGTTCAAGATTTCATGCTGCCTGCCTCGGGCGATGACCGTACAGTGTCCGGCATGGCCACCAGTACCAGAGGCGAGCAGACGCGGACCGCCATCGTCGAAGCCGCGCTGCGGCTGTTCGCCGAGAACGGCTACGAGGCGACCACGATGCGGGCCATTGCGAGGGAGGCCGGCGTCGCCACGGGAAACGCCTATTACTACTACGCGTCCAAGGAGGAGCTGATCCGGGAGTACTTCGCGCGGCACCAGGCCGAGCACGCGGCGGCGTGTCGTCAGGTCCTCGCGCAGGAAACCAGGCTCGGGCGCAGGATCGCCGGGGTGCTACGGGCGCTCGTCGACGTGCTCGCCCCGTGCCGCGGTTTCGCGGCCAAGCTGTACTGGCAGGCGGCCGGGCCCCCCGCGATCGGCCTTTACGCCGAGGTGATCGATGGTACGCGCGGCCGGATCCCGGCCAGCGTGCGCGGCAGGCTCCCCGAACTGCTGTGGCTGTACTCGATGGGGATCGTGCTGTTCTGGGCGCACGACAGCTCGCCCGGATGCGTGCGCACCTATCGCCTTATCGACTCGACAGCCCCGATCGCGGCGCGGCTGGTCCGCCTGGCCTGGCTGCCGGGGTTGCGGTCCGTGCCCCGGCAGCTGATGTCCGCCGTGGACGAGGTCAGGCGTCCGTGACGCACACGCGCGTCAGTTCGGCTTCGGCGCCGGGTTGTGTGGGTCGCCCGCCGGGTACTGCCGGGAGATCAGCTCGGACTCCACGGACTGCATATGCGAGACGGTGTTCGCGGACGGCCCCGGGCCTGACGCGACCGGGACGGTGACGACGTCGAGCACGTCATCGCTGCGCGGGGTGGTGAGCGTGAGCACGTCACCGAAGCCGGGCGCGGCCTTGTCGCGCGCGGTCAGCGCGGGCAGGTTCCAGCGCTGTTCTACCGTCTTCAGGATCGAGGTGTGGTCGAGAGGGGTCCCGCCGGCCGGCGCCCGGTACACCGTGCCCGGCGCGATCAGCGGTGACACGAGCACGGCGGGCACGCGGACCCCGAACCGGTCGAAGTTGAACCCGAATTCCCCGGTGTTGTTGTCGGGCGGCATTGCCCCCCAGGGCGGCGGCACGTGGTCGTAGCACCCGCCGTGCTCGTCGTAGGTGATCACCAGCAGCGTCCCCGGCCAGCCCGGTCCCGTCCGCAGCGTCTCGTACACGTCGTGGATCAGTTGCTCGCCGAGGGCCACGTCGTAGTTCGGGTGCTCGCTGTTACCCGATGACGACCAGCTCGGCTCGAGGAACACGAAGGCCGGCAGGGTCCCGGCCTTCGCCGCGGCCTGGAAATCGGTGAACTTCCCGAAGTGGCTGGCCGCCGCGCCGCTGATCTGCGTGAACGTCGACTTCGTGAGCGGCTCGGCGTCGTAGCCGTAGATCGCCCAGCCCAGGCCAGCCGCATCGAGCAACCCGAAGATGGTCGGCGAGCTGAACGTGTGCGTCTTGTCGTCCATGTGGCCCTGGCTGGTCGCCGCGCAGACGAACGCCCGGTTCGGCAGGGTCTCCGTCGGAACCGACGCGAACCACTGGTCGCAGACCGCGTACCCCTTCGCCAGCGCGGACAGCACAGGCAGGGCCTCGGGCGTGAAGCAGCCCATGATGTCACCTTCGATCGTGCCGGGCACGATCGGCCAGCTGGAGGGTTCCTTGGACTGCCAGCTCAGGGTGTAACCGAAGTTCGTGACGAAGCCCTGGCCTGGTGCCGCCAGGCCGGTCGACGCCGGACCGTTGTTGTTGCCGTAGAGCTGGTCGTTGGTGGCCATGTAGCCTTCGCCGGGGTCCGCGCCGGGCATGTAGTACGCGTTAGGCGTGGTCGGCTCGATCCGGAATACGGTGACCGGCTGGCCGTTCGTGCCGGGGTTCGACTCGGTTCCGGCCAGACCGTCGAACGGCTGGCCGGCGGTTGACACGTTGCCTGGATACAGGAACCCGAGCATGTGGTCGAAGGATCTGTTCTCCAGCATCAGGAGCACCACGCTGTTGACCGCAGCCAGGCCACTTCCGTTGGCCATCCCCTGCCCCCTCCGAGTCGCCAGGAATCCGACGAAACCTTACCGCGCGCATCCGGCCATATGCAGGGAATTGCCGCTCGACACCCGCCGGCACCTAGGCGCGGCCGCCGCAGCCGCGCTCGGCGGCCAGGCGCGCCATGGCCCTGGTCATCTGGACCGTCGTGGGCGGCTCCGGCAGCCCCGCCGACTCCTGGCCCCGGAAGGCATCCAGGGCCAGGGCGACGAAGCGCCGCCAGGCGTCAGGCGCATCGGCGCGGGTGACCTGCATGACCGCGGCCGTGGCGATCAGCAGGAGCAGGAGGTCCTCGCCGACGAAGTCGTCCCGCAGCGTGCCGCTGGCCTTGGCGCGATCGATGAGCGCGATGACGTTCTCGTTGGCCGTCCTGCGGAGCTGCTCGATCTGCTCACCGGCGGACAGCGTCATCGACAGCAGGTCGCCAAGACCGCGGTCGCAGGCCTGCAGTTCGCAAATCCGCTGCACGAACCACGCGAACCCGGCCCACGGATCCGGGACCTCCAGAGCCTGCTCGGCCGCCGCAGCGTACTGGGCGATCTTCTCCACGAGCGCTGCCGCGACGAGCTTCTCGCGGGTGGGGAACCGCCGGTACAGCGTGGCGATCCCGACGCCGGCCCGGGCGGCGATCACCTCAAGCGGCGCCTCGAGCCCCTGCTCGGCGAAGACGTCCCTGGCCACCGCCAGGATCGCGGCGCGGTTGCGGGCGGCATCGGCGCGCAGTCCGCGTGCGCCTGCAGGTCCCGGCGCTGTCATCCGCTCATGGTAGACGATCTGGAGGCGCCCCTCCGGAACCTGCTAGCATCTGGCGGGATCTGCCCGCACCGCGATCGGAGGAAGTCATGGAAACCAGCCCGGGGCCGTGGATCGGCGCCCTCAGGCACTCTCACGACCGGCTGGAAGCCATCGTGGAGCCCCTCGACCTCGGGCAGCTTGAGCAGCCGTCCTACGCGAGCAAGTGGTCGATCGCCCAGGTGCTCTCGCATCTCGGGTCCCAGGCCGAGATCTTCGGCCTGTGGCTGGACGCCAGCCTGAGCGGGAGCGAGCCGCCCAGCCAGGAGGCGTTCGGCCCCATCTGGGACTCCTGGAACGCCCGGAGCCCGCAGGCCCAGGCGGCGGACGCCCTGCACGCGGACCAGATCGCGCTCGAGCAGATGGAGTCCCTCGACGAGGACCAGCTGGCCGGGCTCCACCTGAACCTGTTCGGAATGGACCTGGACGCCGCCGGGCTGGCGCGGATCCGGGTCGGTGAGCACGCCGTGCACACCTGGGACGTCGCGGTCGCGCTCGACCCGGCGGCGACGATCGCGCCCGACGCCGTGGGGCTGCTCATCGACACGCTCGACCAGTTCATCGGCTGGGCGGCCAAGCCGGATGGGGTGCAGCGCCGCATTCTGGTGTCCACGACCGATCCGGAGCGGGACTTCATCCTCGCCACGGGTGAGTCCGTCACGCTCACGCCGGCCGACGGCGAAGCGGGCCTGCCCGAACTGCGCCTGCCCGAGTTGGGGCTGCCCGCCGAGGCGCTGATCCGCCTGGCCTACGGGCGCCTCGACCCGGCCCACACTCCGCCGGTCCACGCCTCGGACGTCGACCTCGACGAGCTACGGGCCATCTTCCCCGGGATCTAGGACTTCCTCGCTCGCTCAGGTGGTGCCGATGACGACCGTGGCGTTCAGGTCGGCGGAAGATTCCACCCGCGCCCGCAGTCCGCTGGCCGCGAAGGCCGATACGGCCGGCGGCGCCTGGACCTCGCTGGTCTCGATCAGCAGGTGGCCGCCGGGCCCGAGCCAGTCCCGCGCCCCGGCGGCCACCCGGCGCAACACGTCGAGGCCGTCCGGCCCGCCGTCGAGAGCGACGCGAGGCTCGTGCACGCGGGCCTCCGCCGGAAGCAGCCTTATCTCGTGGCTCGGTACGTAGGGGACGTTGGCCACGATGAGGGCGACCCGGCCGCGCAAACTCGGGGGGAGCGGATCGAACAGGTCACCCAGGTAAGCCAGGCCGCCGAAACCCTCGAGGTTCCGCCGCGCGCAATAGACGGCGGCGGGGTCGATATCGACGGCGTGCACCTCGAGCCCGCGCACGGAAGCCGCCAGGGCGGCGCCTATGGCGCCCGCACCGCAACACACGTCGACGATGATGTCCTGAGGCGAGGCGAGCGCGGCGGCCTGCTCGACGAGGAACTCCGTGCGGCGGCGCGGGACGAAGACGCCCGGGCCCACGGCGATCCGCAGGCCGCCGAACTCCGCCCAGCCGATGATCTGCTCGAGGGGCAGGCCGGCCACCCGCCGGTCCACCATAACCATGAGCTCCTCAGGAGTCCGTGCTGCGGCGATGAGCAAGCGGGCCTCATCCTCCGCGAAGACGCACCCGGCGGCCCGGAGCCTGGCTGCGATTGCGGCGTCAGCTGCGGTTATCGCCAGGTCCCCGGAGCAGTGAGCGCAGCACGTACTGCATGATGCCACCGTGCCGGTAGTAGTCCGCCTCACCCGGGGTATCGATCCGGACCACGGCGCGGAACTCCTTGCCGTCGGAGGAGATCACCACTTCGTTCGGGATAAGGCCTGAATTCATCTCCTCGATCCCCCGGACGTCGAAGGTCTCCTGCCCGGTCAGGCCGAGTGCGGCCGCCGACTCGCCCGGGCGGTACTGCAACGGCAGCACGCCCATGCCGATCAGGTTCGACCGGTGGATCCGCTCGAAGGACTCCGCGAGGACCGCGCGGACGCCGAGGAGCAGCGTGCCCTTGGCCGCCCAGTCGCGGGACGAGCCCGTGCCGTACTCCTTGCCCGCGAGCACCAGGAGCGGGGTGCCCTGGGCCTGGTAGCGACGGGAGGCCTCGTAGATGCTCAGCTGTTCGCCGTCCTTGACCGTGACGCCGCCCTCGGTGCCGGGGGCGAGCTGGTTCCGCAGCCGGATGTTGGCGAACGTGCCGCGGATCATCACCTCGTGGTTGCCGCGCCGCGATCCGTAGGAGTTGAAATCACGCCGCTCCACGCCGTGCGAGATCAGGTACTCCCCCGCCGGGCCTTCCGTCTTGATCGCGCCGGCCGGCGAGATGTGGTCGGTGGTCACCGAGTCGCCGAGCATGGCCAGGACCCGGGCGCCGTGGATGTCGGTGACGGGCTCGGGCTGGGCTGGCATTTCGTCGAAGTACGGCGGGCGGCGCACGTACGTCGACGCGTCATCCCAGGCGTAGGTGTCGCCCGCGGGGACGTCTAGCCCGCGCCAGTTGTCGTCGCCGTGGAACACATCGGCGTAGTCGCGGGTGAACATCTCCTGCGCCACCGCGTCCCTGACGACGGCGGCGACCTCCTCCGGCGACGGCCAGACGTCGGCCAGGAAGACCGGCCGACCCTCGGGATCGGAGCCGAGGGGCTCGCGGGCCAGGTCGATGTCCATGGTCCCGGCCAGCGCGTACGCGACCACCAGCGGCGGCGAGGCCAGATAGTTCAGCTTCACGTCCGGGTTGATCCGGCCCTCGAAGTTCCGGTTGCCCGACAGCACGGAAACCACGGCCAGGTCGTTGGCGTTGACCGCCTCGCTGATCGCGGGCGGCAGCGGCCCGGAGTTCCCGATGCAGGTGGTGCAGCCGTAGCCGACCAGGTTGAAGCCGAGCTTGTCCAGGTAGGGCAGCAACCCGGCGCGCTCGTAGTAGTCCATGACCACCTTGGACCCGGGGGCCAGCGAGGTCTTGACCCAGGGCTTGCGGTTCAGGCCCCGCTCGACCGCGTTCCTGGCCAGCAGGGCGGCGCCGATCATGACCGACGGGTTCGACGTGTTCGTGCAGGAGGTGATCGCGGCGATGACCACCGAGCCGTGGTCCACCGCGGTCGTCGTGCCGTCCTCGAGCGTGACGTGGATCGGGTTCGACGCCCGGGTGCCGTCGCCTGAGGCGACGGGATCGGACGCCGGGAAGGTACCGGCCAGGCCGTTGTCCAGGCTGGCCTCGTGCACATAGCCCGGCAGGGCGTCGCGGAACGCGGTCCTGGCGTCGGCCAGCGCGATCCGGTCCTGCGGGCGCCGCGGGCCGGCGATCGACGGGACCACGGCGGACAGGTCGAGGTCCAGTTCCTCTGAGTACCGCGCCTTTTTGTCCGGGTCGTGCCAGAGCCCCTGCTCCCTGGCGTACGCCTCGACCAGCTCGAGCTGCTCGCGCGGGCGGCCCGTGAGGGTCAGGTAGTCGAGGGTGTTCTGGTCGATCGGGAAGATCGCGCAGGTCGAGCCGAACTCCGGCGACATGTTCCCGATCGTGGCGCGGTTGGCGACCGGGACCGCGGCCACGCCCTCGCCGTGGAATTCGACGAACTTGCCGACCACGCCGTGCTTGCGCAGCAGTTCGGTGATGGTGAGCACGAGGTCGGTGGCGGTCGCGCCGCTGGGCAGCTCGCCGGAGAGCCGGAACCCGACCACCTTCGGGATCAGCATGGAGACGGGCTGGCCCAGCATGGCGGCCTCGGCCTCGATGCCGCCCACGCCCCAGCCCAGGACCCCGAGGCCGTTCTGCATGGTGGTGTGCGAGTCCGTCCCGAGGCAGGTATCCGGGTAGGCGGCGCCGTCGCGCGTCATCACGACCCTGGCTAGGTACTCGATGTTCACCTGGTGCACGATGCCGGTGCCCGGCGGGACCACCTTGAACTGGCTGAACGCCTGCTGGCCCCAGCGCAGGAAGGCGAACCGCTCCCGGTTACGGCCGAATTCGATCTCCACGTTCCGCGCGAACGCGTCGGGGCGGCCGAAGACGTCGGCCACCACGGAATGGTCGATGACCAGCTCGGCGGGGATGAGCGGGTTGATCTTCCCCGGATCGCCACCGAGGGCCTGCATGGCCTCGCGCATGGCGGCTAGGTCCACGACGGCGGGCACGCCGGTGAGATCCTGCAGGATGACCCGGGCCGGGATGAACTGGATCTCGGTGTCGGGCTCGGCGGCGGGGTCCCAGTCGGCGAGGGCGCGCACCTGGGCGGCGGTGATGTTGACGCCGTCTTCGTGGCGGAGCAGGTTCTCCAGCAGGATCTTCAGGCTGTACGGGAGGGTGTCCGAGCCGCTCACCGCGTCCAGCCGGTGGATCTCGTACTCGTGGCCGGCCACCTGGAGCATCGCCCGGCTGCCGAAGCTGTTCGCGGTCATCGTTGCTGCCTCCCGGTTCCCATGGTGCTCAACCTACAGTATCTCGATATCAAGGTACTTGGGAGGGGTGAGATCGGGACCCGGCTCGATCGTTAGGATGGCGCCGTAGCCGCCGGTATCCGGCCCGGAGAGGACGTCACGCGATGCGCTTCGCGATCAAGACACGGCCCGAGCATCAGACCTGGGAGGAGATCCGAGACGCGTGGATCGCGGCGGACGAGATCCCGCTGTTCGAGTCGGCGTGGAACTGGGATCACTTCTACCCGCTCACCGGCGACCTGACCGGGCCGAACCTCGAGGCGTGGACGATGCTGGGCGCGATGGCCCAGGCGACCAGGCGGATCCGGATCGGCTGCCAGGTCACCGGGATGATCTACCGGCATCCCGCCGTGCTGGCCAACATGGCGGCGACCGTCGACATCATCTCCGGCGGACGGCTGGAACTGGGCGTCGGCGCCGGGTGGAACCAGATGGAGTGCGACGCGTACGGCATCCCGCTGCCCCCGCTGCGAGAGCGCTTCGACAGGTTCGACGAAGGAGTCGAGGCCATCGTCGGCCTGCTGAGCCAGACCACCACCACGTTCGCGGGCCGCTACGTCCAGCTCACCGAGGCCAGATGCGAGCCCAAGCCGGTACAGCAGCCGCATCCGCCGATCACCATCGGCGGCCTCGGCCGGACGCGAACCCTGCGGACCGTGGCGCGCTGGGCCCAGCAATGGAACGCGATCGCCAGCAACCCGGAGCAGTGGGCCGAGCTGAAGGAGGTGCTCGCCGGGCACTGCGCCAGCATCGGGCGCGACCCGAACGAGATCACCTGCTCGGTCAACGTGCGCATCGACCCGGACCAGGGCCTGGGGCCCGTCGTGCAGCAGGCCGCAGCCTACCGGGACGCGGGAGCCGACCTGATCATCCTGGGTCTCCCGCTGCACGCCAAGCCCGATTCCCTCAAGCCCCTGGCCGAAGCGGTGGGCCCGCTGGCCTGAGCTCAGGGGTCGGCGGCTGCGGGGGATCGGTGGCTGCGGGGTGGGCCGCTGGGGGGTCGGCCGCTGGGGGGTCGGCCGCTGCCGCCAGGCGCTCATGAACCGCCGCGCTGGCGCTGGCCATCAGCGGGTTCACGCCCAGCTCGGTGAGCATGGCCGCGGCCGCCTCCATCTCGGCGGCCCGACGCCGCGCGTGCTTGACGGTGCCGCTCACGATCCGTTCCACGGTGGCCGGGTCGGCCGACGTCAGCTCGGCGGCGATGTGCTCCCGCATCCACGGTTCCACCCCGGCCGCCCTGGCGGCCTCAAGCGCCTCGACGATGGCCGCCGCCATGCCCTTGTAGAAGACGCTGCGCAGGAGCTTCTGGCGGGCGGCGAGCCCGGCCGGGCCGTCGAGGACCTCGATCCCGGCGCCCAAGGGTCGCAGCGTGCCCGCGAACCGCGCGGCTCCGTCCCCGCTCGCCAGCATGGGGACGCGCAGGCCGCGCCCGGGCACGGGCGCCATCATCGCGACGTCGGCGAACGGCACGCCTCGGGCCTCGGCGATCGCCGCCAGCCGCCGTTTGGTGCCCGGTGAGGCGGTGTTCAGGTCGGCCCACAAGGCGTCGTCGCGCAGGCCTGCCAGCCCGGCCCGGAAGGCGTCCACGGCGGCCTGCGCGCTGTTCACGCTCAGGACCAGATCGGCTCCCCGCGCCGCCTCGGCCTCGCTGCCGGTATCGGTAATCCCCTCCGCCGCGGCCACCGCCGGGTCATACCCGCGCACATCCACGTCAGCGGCCACCAGGTCGGCGGCGATGACCGAGCCCGCCTCACCGAGGCCGAGCACGGCGACGACCAGCTGGCTCACCAGGACCGGGGCGGTTCGGCGGCGACGCCCGCGCCCTCCGGGGCCCCGAACTGGCCGGCCTGGCCGCCGGGCTGGCGTGGCTCGATCGGACTCGCGGCGGCCTGGGTCGGCAGGCCATCAGAGTGCCTAGCCGCGGCGGACTGCCTGAAGTACTCGCTGATCAGCTCGCGCTGCTGGGCCAGGAGCTGGTCGAAGTGCTTGTCGACATTCTCCTCGCCGATCGCTTCGGCGGTCAGGTAGAGATCCTTGATCTGCTCAAGCTTGCGCGCCTGGGCGTACGCAGGCTCCTCCGGGGCTTCATCAACGGCCGGGCCCGGCTCCGGCTGCCGGGCGTGGTCAGCCAGTCCCGCCATCATCACATCCGGCGCTGATGGCTCCTGGCGGGCCTCTCGCGGCGGGGCGCCATTGGAGGGCGACAACGGCTCGAAGGGACCGCGGGCATCTTCCCGCTCGGTGTCGCCGGGATCTGCCAGCAGGTCGTACCAGTAGGCCGCCTCGCGCTCCTGGGCCCTCTGGTCAGCCAGGTAACCCGCCCGCGCGCTGGGGTCCCGGTACACGAACGTTTCGTTGTCCGGCGGCCCATCGGACCCTCCCGGCCGTGCCGTCTGGCCGGTCCGGCCTGCGCCGGCCGGCGGGGCCGGATGGTCTACGCGGATGACGGGTGCATAACCGCCCACGAAGGTTCCGGGGGCGTCCTGCGGTCCCGGAGGACTCGGCGGGCCAGGCCGGCGCCCGCCCGGCGCGGCGTAGCCGGGGTCGCCCGGCGGGGCATGGCCGGGGTCGCCCGGCGGGACGTGGCCGAAGCCGCGGGGCGGAGCGGAGCCCGGACCACCGGGCCTGTAGCCGGGACCGCCCGGCGGGACGGGACCCGGGCCGCCCGGAGCGTAGCCGGGGCCGCCCGGAGCGTAGCCAGGGCCGCCCGGAGCGTAGCCAGGGCCGCCGGGAACGTGGCTCGGGCCGCCCGGGGGGTCGTAACCAGCACCGCCGCGAGGGGCAGAGCCCGGGCCGCCTGGCGGCGCGTAGCCGGGGCCACCTGGCGGCGCGTAGCCAGGACCGCGGGGCGGCCATCCGCCGCTTCCTGGCCCCGGCGGCTGTCGTTCGTGCCCGTATCGAGGTCCCTGACCGGGCGGACCTGCCTGACCAGCCGGACCGGCGTCATGCGGGGGCTGGGGGCCGCCCGGCCACTGTGGTTCGCGCGGCGAAGCGGTTCCGCGGCCCGGGTCGGACGGGCGAGAAGGGTCGGGCTCGCGGGATCCGGAGACCGGGCCGGGTGGCGGGGTGGGCCAGCCGGGCGCTCCAGCGTGACCCGGAGCGGCGGCCGGGCCGGC
>Ga0187819_10002067_pt1 | contig 10531 bp, 9 predicted proteins | sample NC_wetland_sal_i_15_FD_132411 | JGI IMG/M metagenome (GOLD analysis project Ga0187819, IMG submission 132411) | Wetland sediment microbial communities from Neuse River Estuary, North Carolina, USA - SO4_4 | ecosystem: Environmental > Aquatic > Freshwater > Wetlands > Sediment | place: USA: North...
GCCGCGATACTCGCCTCGACACACTGGTGTTCGTCTTCACCACACCGTGGCTGCCCCCACTCATTTCACCATCGAAGCGCAGCGTAATTGCCACTAATGCGATCTGTTCGGCGTAGGTTGATGTAATCTCATCGGCTGCCGCTGTAATAGGATCAATTGCCTCTACTATTTCATACCCATTGCTCTGTTCCACTTGAGAACGATAATCAGAATCATTGTCCATCTACTGCTCCTTCTTATCATTTGTCTGCTGTATTATGAATTGTAAGCCAGACAAGTTAAGAAAAAGGCAGCAAAACGGTTGTATTTCTGTTAAGATTGAGCGATTCCGGTTAAGATCAGTTAAGGTGGATCGCTTCGATCACCGCAGCTCGCACCGTCTCCATCTTGACACCCATACTTAGTAGGACAGCCTCGGCAATACTCTCGTCGGAACGGACTAACCCCAACAGGACGTGCTCTGTGCCAACATAATCATGCTTGAGCCGGCGAGCTTCTAACGTCGCCTGTGCCATCACTTCCATAGCACGTCTGGTGAGCGCACGCTCGCCCGCTCCAGTATGTTCACCACGCTTGACAATGAATTCGACGGCGCTGCGAACCTTCTCTAGCTCAGCTCCGAGCTTACTCAGAACCTTTGCCGCAACCCCATCGCCTTCGCGCACAAGACCAAGCAGGAGATGTTCCGTACCGACGTAGTCGTGTTGGTAAAAGTGAGACTCCTCTTGAGCCAGGCTCAGGACCTTCTTGACCGCTTCTGTTTGACTCGGAGTAGATGTGGCTGCGGCCTCCATCGTCTGCGCAGCGCCGGATTGACTGAGCACCTGGATTGTTTGTGTGCGCACTTTCTCCAGATTGACGCCCAGGCTCTCCAGCACGCCTGCTGCGATGCCACTGCCTTCACGCACTAACCCCAACAGCAAGTGTTCTGTGCCGATATAGTGATGGTTGAGACGACGCGCTTCATCAACGGCCAGTTCGATCACCTTTTTAGCACGAGGGGTGAGACCAATCTCGCCGAGCACAATACGATCGCCGCGACCAATGATAAACTCAACGGCATTTCGAACTCGGTACAGTTCGATGCCCAAGTTGCTCAATACTTTTGCCGCAACCCCATCACCTTCGCGTACGAGACCCAGCAAGAGATGTTCTGTGCCAATGTAGTTGTGTTGGAAGCGCTGCGCCTCCTCCTGAGCCAGGCTCAGAACTCTTCTGGCTCGCTCTGTGAATTTATCAAATCTGTCTCGATCGCTCATCCGTTATCTGTCCTCCTTGTTCATAGCCAAAGGTGGATGCGAGCCACTCTGTCGCTGAAATACGTTCTCGACACTATGTACGTAAACTTCGGTTCAACGTTGCATCCTTGACAGTAAGGTCGACAAGTACGAAAATAGATGCATTGTATCAGAGAACGAACAATATCAGAAGATTAGCATGCAACAATATAACCCAAACAACTCTATACTAAGCATACCGCAAACATCCAACGGCACTGCAATGCAGGAAGACACCCGCACTGCCGAACGCGCTCGCCTGCGGCAAGGCATCATGCATGTACGAATTCGCCACTTCTACTGCACACTGGAGGAGATGTTCGACGCCTCTCTGCGCGGACAATCATTCGTGGTAGGCACAGGCACAGGTCGTCCTAATGAACCTGGGCGCGTGATCGACGCTTCGCCTGCTGCTATGCGCCTGGGCATCAGCCCTGGCATGCCATTGCGTCGCGCCCATCGTTTAGCTCCGCGTGCTCGCTTCCTACCAGCTTCCTATGATCGCTATCAACCGATCTTGCAACGTCTACGTGAGCGATACCGCGCCTATTCACGTATCATTGAGTCAATTCCCATCGCGGACGCCTTCATCGACCTGCGTGGCTGCGAACTCAGCTTCGACTCGCCAGTTTCCCTGGCTGAACGACTGTGCTCCGAGATTGCAGAAATTGGCCTGACTGCCCTCATCGGAATTGCTGACGGCAAGGCCATTGCGGAACTGGCGGCTCTGATGAGTCGCAAAGATGATCATCAGGGAGTCCTCTACGTCCCGCCGGGCTGCGAAGCTCCATTTGTACAGAAGCTTCCCTTGTCTCTGCTGCTCCAGTTACGCACAGCTGGCATGGGTACGCCTGGCAACACCTTTCCGGAACTGGGTGAACAGCAGAATGGCTACAACTCCCATTCACCGGAAGTAGAAGGCAAGAGCGAGCAGGTGGACTCGGTCGCCGTGGCCGAATTGGTAGCACATCTCAGAGATTTTGGCATTATCACTTTTGCACAGGTCGCGACTTTGACTGAAGAGGGCCTGACTCGTCGACTGGGGCGTCTAGGTGGTTGGCTTTATCAGGTGGCCTGTGGTCAAGATGTCAGCCTTGTCGTGCCCGACGCCCCGCCGTTGAGCCAGAATGCGCGTGTACGTTTTCATCACGCTGCCGATGCTGACGAAACCTGTGTAGCTATTCGCAGGCTTGCAAATTACCTTAGTGAGCGTCTCCGCGAGCAGCGGCTCAAAGGCAGAGTGATCGTCCTCATGCTGTGGCCCAGCCGCTCTGCGCGTCGCGAAACACGACAACTCGTCCTCGACGAACAGGGTGAAGAGGTGGCTGTAACCTCTGCTGAGGAGGCCATTAGCGGTCAGATGACGCTCGCTCGCCATATTGATGAAGCCGATGTCATCGCCCACCACAGCCTTATGCTCTTTGCTCAGCACCATCGTCCAGGCAATCGCTACTTGCAAGTGCAGGTGCGTATCGGCGACATCATCACTGTCACGCAGGTCTATTACCCGTCTCTTGCTCGCGCCCGTGTCAGTCGGCCAACGCGAAAATTGTAGCAGGCATTTTCATCGCATGGAATCGCAATGAAAGACGAATTATCCTACATCACACTATCTGATGAAGTGCAAACCGCATTACAAGAGCATCGGCCCGTCGTAGCACTCGAATCGACGGTCATTGCTCATGGTTTGCCGTATCCGGCCAACATCGAGGTAGCCCTTGCTATGGATGCGGCCATTCGTGCTGAAGGGGCAACCCCGGCCACCATAGGCATACACGATGGCAAGATTATTATTGGCCTCAGTACCAGAGAGATTGAACACCTGGCGACCAAGGAAGGCATAGTCAAGGTGAGCAGACGCGACCTGGCCGTGACATTGGCAACCGCCCGTTGGGGCGCAACAACGGTTGCAGGCACTATGCTCTGCGCCAGCATGGTCGGTCTGCGCTTCTTCGCAACCGGCGGCATCGGCGGCGTACACCGAGGCGCAGAAACCTCCATGGATATCTCCGCTGACCTGACAGAATTGAGCCGCACACCAGTACTTGTGGTCTGTGCGGGAGCAAAGTCCATCCTTGACCTGGATCTCACACTCGAATACCTGGAGACGCAAGGGGTACCCATCATTGGTTGGCAGACCGATGAATTTCCTGCCTTCTATGTGCGGCACAGCGGACGTCCACTCACCTATCGTGCCGATGACATCGCCACCGTTGCCGCCATCGCTCGAACCCAGTGGGAGTGTCAACTACACGGATTGGTTGTTGGCTGCCCCATACCTGAGCAATATGCGATGGCTCCTGCTTTATTAGAGGTTGCCACCCAGGAGGCCCTTGAACTGGCCAGGTCCAATGGCATACGTGGACCTGCCCTCACACCTTTTCTCCTCGCTCATGTAGCCAAAGCCACCGGCGGCGAGAGCATTGAGGCTAACAAAGCTCTGCTTATTAATAACGCTACGTGGGCAGCCCGCTTCGCACAGGCTTACACAGCCAGGCAGCGTTCTTGAGCACAAGCAGTTTCGTTTGCTGTGTTTTCCAATGAAATTTCAATTCAGGGATGCTATGCTCACTGATGCGTAATGGAAGGTGTAAGCTGTCTTGTCGTATGTTCTGGTGTACATTCGTCAGTAGGTTCAAGAAGATCAATTCCTGTTCACTAGAAAGTGAGAAAATCTTATGTGGCGATCTACTCCTCTTCGAGTAGGGCTTCTGGTCATCCTTTCTTGTTTGGTGATCATGTTCGGTATGCTCCTCTCTACAGGTACGGCATCTGCGCACACGACAGCAGCGCAGTCTTCTGCATCAGCAATGAATGCAAGTATGGGTTGTAGGAGTGGCAACTGTAGTGGCGACTTTGGATTTAGCCAGAGCTTCGGATTTAACCAGTGTGGTGGGTTTCCGTTTGACCAGTCTGGCTGCTTTGGTTTCAACAACGGCTGTCAGTTTAGCAACTGTGGTTTCGAGCGCAATAACTTTTGTGGAGACAGGTTCTTCCAATTCCAGAATTGCTTCGTCCACCATCGCCACCATCGCCACCATGGTGGCTAGATGAGGGGCTCGTCAGCGAAAACGTGTACCAGGTTATGAACAAGGGAGATGGCCATCGCACGCTGTCCTAACTACCTGGGTTTAAGACACGTATCTGCTGACGAGTCCTTACTTCTGGCTTGACTCAAATACCAGTGAAGGAACATCCTTCACTGGTATTTTTTCATGGGGAGCAATAGTGGCAAGGACCTCCTGCATTACCCCTGCATTTTTTACGAAATAACTATAATGTGGTAAACTATACGAAACGAAGAGCATAGAGTAGAATAGGCAAAAAAGACATTACACCTGACTAGCCTCATCTTTGTCACTGCAAGCCAGGGAGGAAGCACATGTCAAAAGATCGTCTGGAAAGAAAAACTTACCGCAAGAGTCCTGGGCGCCAATATGGCTATGAATATGACCCATTACATAGCCAGAGCCGCAACGCCCAGAGTCAAAGTGGACGATCGCGACCTTCCCCATCAAACCAGCAGAACGTACAGCTCGCACCGCGACCTGACCCGCGCCGCACGCGCCAGTTGCTCCGTCAAAACATACTCGCCAGCAAATCAAAAACTGCTCTCTCTGGAGAACTGGCCATTGAAGCGCAGGACCAGCAAGACGTCACCAATGAAGCCCAGAATGACTACGAAGAACTGGAAGATACCACACTCTACAGCAACCGCTATCCACGTGGCGCCTCCCCCCGTCGAACTCATCCACTCATGCAACATCGATCGATGAATCTGGATAGTGAGGCAGAGGAGGGAGAGTGGGAAGAGCTAGATTACCCGGACCCCAACACCGACGAAGACCCACTACAAAATCGACTGCGTCACCCGCAATCTCTTACACAACCGACCTATCGTCCTGCTGAACGCCGGAGTACCGTGCGCCGTTATGATCCGGTTGAGGATGACGACTCCGAGTACGCCGTTGAGCAAGAGCGACCTCGAGCACGGCACAGGGCAAAAAGAAAAAATGTCACACGCAGGCGTTTATTGCTCGGCCTCGGCACAGTTGTTGTAGGCGGGGCTGCTGCCACTGTAGCTGCCTATGAACTGCCCAAAGTGCCCCAGGCTTTCAACAACGTAGGAAAGGACATTGAGCAGCAGCTTCAAGACTCCTTCAATCAGGGCTTTAACGTGGGCGCAGATGCTGTGCGCAAAGAATTCATTACGGCCCTGGAAAACCTCGAAGGTATTTCACTAGATGCAGCAATGGCAGCAGCAAAACTGACGCGGGTTGCCTACGATGTCTTCGTCTCACCGCTCGTCAAGTTTCTTGCCAGCGTGGCAGACGATTTTCTCAGCGTCACACTTCGTGCACTGATCCAGGGGCGGCATTGGCTCAGTAACATCGGTCAGGACAATAGCACATTAGCCGGACTGCAAAACGTACTCGAAACCTGGGTGGCACAAGCACAACAGATGCCCAAGCAACTACAAGCTATCGCTGATGCCGATCTCGATGGTGCCCAGGCATACCTGCGTGCCCTACAACGCAAGATCGATGCAGAGCAAGCTAAACTCAATGCCCAGAATGCCACTCCAACAACCACACCAGCAGCTAAACAGAAGGCAACGCCAAAGCCCTGACGCAGCAGGGCATGTAATCTATCAAGATGAGACAAAGAACTGCTGAACTACAGGAGATGCAATCCTGCCCCGAGCAGCGCTGAAAGCACCACTACCACCCAGGGGGGCATTTTCCAGACCGCGAGTAGCCCAAAGGCAACGAGACCCAGGGCAAAATCCGCAGGAGTATGGATGGCACTTGTCCAGATCGGTTGATAGAGCGCCGCCAGCAGGATGCCAACCACGGCGGCATTGATCCCACGCAGAGCCGCCTGAAAGGGCTCAAATGCGCGCAGGTGATTCCAGAATGGCAGGATACCGATCAACAACAGAAACGAAGGAAGGTAAATCGCCAAGAGGGCGATCAGCGCTCCAAGCCACCCATTGGGAGCAGGTTTGCTTACAGCACCCAGGTATGCCGCGAAGGTGAACAACGGCCCCGGCACGGCCTGAGCCGCGGCGTACCCCGTGATGAACTGCTCGTTGGTTACCCAGCCGGCAGGAACGACCTCGCGTTGCAACAGCGGCAGAACCACGTGCCCACCACCAAACACCAGAGACCCCACGCGAAAGAATGTATCGAAGAGCGCTATCGGTTGATTCTGCGTCACCTGGCGCAGTATAGGAAGCCCAAGCAGCAGCACAAAGAAGAGCACCAGGCAGCCTATGGCCAGACGGCGGGGCAGTACAAGAGGCAGAGGCGAGGATTTTACGGTCTGAGCACTTCGCAAGAAAAGCCAGCCCAAAATCCCGGCCAGCGGGATGATCCCGATCTGTACAATCGCTATCGGCCAGAGCAGAATGACTATCGCAGCCACTATCGCCAACGTAGCCCGTTGCTTATCGGGACACTGTGTCTTTGCCATCCCCCAGACCGCTTGTGCAACCACCGCTACCGCGACGATCAGCAGGCCTTGCAGCCAACCTGACTGTACGATACCCTTGAAGGATGTGGTGGCGTAGGCGAAGGCGGTGAGCGCAATGGCTGACGGCAGCGTAAAGCCAAGCCAGGCTGCAAGTCCTCCCCACAGACCTGACCTGGTCATCCCCAGAGCGATGCCTACCTGGCTGCTGGCGGGACCGGGCAAAAACTGGCAGAGCCCGATGAGGTCGGTGTATGTCGTTTCATCCAGCCATTTGCGGCGCACGACGATCTCCTGGCGAAAGTATCCCAGGTGCGCAATAGGGCCACCAAATGAGGTGATGCCGAGTTTTGCAAACACACCCAGCACTTCCAGGAAGGAGCCTCGCTGATTTACTTGTGGCTCTTCTTGGCCCTGGTGAGCCTCTTGGGTATGCATATGTTCTCTCTACTTGAGCGGTGAGCCGGGGGTACTTGTTTCTATGAACTCTTGTATGTTCTCTCCAGAAACTGCTTCCATTCCTGCACGCTCCCAATATCTCCACTCCATACGCCACCCCTGAGTGTTCTCCCTTCAATCCAGCACACATACTCATCAGCCTCAGGTGCTACCAGGTTGTAGACCTCACCCAAACGGCCCAGGATGCCCCCGGCATTCATGCGGGGGAGGAATGGGCGTTCCTTGTGGGAGTGGGGTGGATGGGTCATGCCACACCTCCGATCTGATAACTATACCCATCCGAGCGGTGGACGGGCGTACAGTGACGATAACTGATGCCTTGCACGCGCCCGGATCGTGTCACAATATCAAATGAACCCGTCGCACGTATCAGGACGCGCCCGGTGTAGGTTCCGATTTTCTTGCCCTTGGTGACCACGGCTCGTACCATGTCCCCTGTTTTGAAACCGTAGATGCGTCCACCTTGCTTGGGTAGGCCTCGCGGAAAACCCCACTGATCCACCTTCCGCATCTGCCTACACCCATGCCCATTGGCAGTAATGAGTAATGGTTGCACCAAGTCGGCTTGAAGACGCTCAGGGGTACTTTTGCCTACACATGCAGCATCTAACCAATGCGTTTTAGGCAGTTCTCTCTTGCTCCGGTTGTACTTGGTGAGCCCTCCTGAACCACACTCAATAGGCAATCCTAGGCTCTGCAACCATCTGAAGAGTTCCCAACGTGTGGCATTGACAGCAGTAGCGTCTTTGAGTGGGGCTTTGGCCTGAGCTAGGATTTTTCTCAGCAGGTCTGGTTTCTTGGCTAGGAAGTCCTTGATGTCTTTCGTTCCCTTGGCTTTGTTGCACTGCTCGCATGCTAAGCACAAATTCGCGATCCGGTTCGATCCTCCGTTGGCTCGTGGATGGATATGCTCTATCTGCAATGGCATATCCGTCTTGCTGCAATAGCTGCAAGATCTCTCCCATTTCTGCAAAAGATACTCCCTCGCCTCATAACCTTGAAGCGTTCCCTGTTGATACTCCACACCGGATATTTCAGCATTCTCCATAGCTTGCAGATCAAACTTGACGAGTTCCATGCTCAGAGCCGTGATATGGCATACCCGCATGAGACGGCCGACCCATGTGGTGACATTGGCTATTCTGCTGATGCGCGATGGTGGGAGCCAGCGCTCTTTCTTGTTGCATCGATTGCTCCATCTCGCTTTGCGATAGCGCGTCTTACGGTTACGCCTGCTTCGACGGAGAGAGCGACGAGCGTCTAAGCTTGCCTTGATGGTTTGCCCGCGATGGGTCAGTTCCGCTGCAAACACTACCTCTCCGGTTGCATCGTTGACGACTGCGATGCCAGTGGTTTTGCTCCCAGGGTCAATCTTGACCCGTAGAGGCTCAATCGGTGCCTCTACAGCCACCTTGAGCACAATGGTAAAAGGATAGTGCCTGTAGACTGCTGCCCTTCCTGATGAGAGCAAGAGTCTTGCCGAACCTGGATGGATTGGATTCAGTTGTTTGAAATTGGTATCTACAACAAAAACGTTGCTCATGATGAGCCTCTCCTTTCGGAGGTAATGGGGGCCTCGACAAGGTTAGAGAGCGGTTTAGCGTAACAAGCACTTCCTTAACCACTTAGAGATGTTTAACCTGTTACCGTAGAGGTTGGGACTGGCCCACGCATCCCAACGTACCTATTTCGCTCCTAACGTAGCTAGTTGCCTAGCTGAGTCTGGTCATGTCGGGCTTGCAGCAACCCGAAAGGGGACCTGCAAGCCCCCGCTTTTAAGCGGGTGGTTCATGACTTGCATGCCTCACTGAGACATTCAACCAGTCTGCATCGTTGCGAATGATGTGCGCTAACCCTTGTGCCTGTGTTCGGTTCATTCTCGCCCTGTTACTGCATTTGCGTGTGCAGGAAAACCCTCGAACTCTGCCAGGCGGCGCGTCGTCTCGCTCAGAGAGGCATACCCCCCCGCTGTCAAATAAGCCAGCCCCGTGCGCTTCAGAAAATCATACACGGAAGTGCAGGAGTAGCTATGGGCAAAGCCGCCCGTGGGCAGAATTGCATTCGTTCCCAGACTGTAGTTCCCTATACAGTAGGGTGTGTGCGGTCCGATCAGTATCTCGCCGGCATTCTTCAGTTCGGGCAGCAGAGCGAATGGTTCGCGCACCTGCACCTCAAGATGTTCTGGGGCATACTCATTGACAAAATCGACCACCTCACGCATATTCGCCGCCAACACAATCCCGCCAGTTCCCGCCGCGGCCTCGAATACCGTGCGACAAAACGCCTGTCGCCACTCCGGTAGTGCAGCCATTTTAGCGGGTAGGAGAGCCATCACAGCCTCAGCCAGAGACCGGCTGTCCGTCACCAGCAGGCTGGAGGAATCGGGTCCATGCTCAGCCTCGATCAAGAGGTCACGCGCTACCAGTTCAGGGTTGGCGCTTGCGTCGGCCAGCAAGATTGCCTCACTGGGGCCTGCCGGCAGACCCACATCTACCGTCCCGTACAGCAAGCGTTTAGCGGCAGAGATATAGCCACTGCCCGGCCCGGTAATCTTGCGCACGCGAGCAATGCTGGCCGTGCCATAGGCCAACGCAGCAATTGCCTGCGCGCCGCCAACACGATATATCTCATGCACACCACACAGATCGGCAGCAACCAACGACGCTGGGTCCACCTCACCATCCGGCCCCGGCGGAGTGCAGACAACGATGCGCGGAACACCTGCAATCCTGGCTGGCGTAGCGAGCATATACATCACCGAAGGAAATGCGCCCTTGCCACGTGGCACATACAGCCCCACGCTGCTAATCGGCGTGATCTTCTCTCCCGCCATCACCCCTGGTGCCACCTGAGTGAACCACTGCTCGTGCGGCATCTGTCGCTCATGGAAAGTGCGCACATTGCGAATCGCGTGCTCGATTGCTTCACGCACTGCCGTGTCTAGCAACCGGTAAGCACGCTCAATCTCCTCACGGCCGACGCGCAGTCGATCCGCTGTTAGTTGCACGCGGTCAAAGCGTGCCGTAAATTCAATCAGAGCCTCATCGCCGCGCTCACGTACACCCTGCAGAATTGGCTGTACGTACTCGATCAGTTCGTCGATCTGGATCTCAGCACGACGCAATAAACGCACTCGCTGTGCAGGATCCATAGAAGATAATTCATAAAAGTGTATCATACAGCTATCCTCTCGCTAGTTTATCGGCGCGTTCTGCTGCCCCTATGTCATCCTTCATCCAGCGTGCCCCAAAGATGCCGACCAGGCCGGCAATGGCAAGTGTCGGCACACACGTCACCAAAAACGCTAAACTCAGGTCGTTCCC
>Ga0187819_10002068_pt1 | contig 10527 bp, 8 predicted proteins | sample NC_wetland_sal_i_15_FD_132411 | JGI IMG/M metagenome (GOLD analysis project Ga0187819, IMG submission 132411) | Wetland sediment microbial communities from Neuse River Estuary, North Carolina, USA - SO4_4 | ecosystem: Environmental > Aquatic > Freshwater > Wetlands > Sediment | place: USA: North...
CTGGTTAAGCGTTACCAATCGATACAAACTTCGGTGGTTCGAATGGAATCGGAGGCTCATGGACTCTTGTCCATGCCGGGGGTTGGCTTTTTTCGGCATGCTGATCATCGGCATCCTTGCCGGGTGCATCGCCGCCGGCTCCTTCGTTGGCGGCTTGCTGGCTTCACTCTTAGGCTTCCAGCACGACAGCTGGCTGCGGCAATCTCCTCGTTGCATCGGTCGGCGCCATTCTCCTGCTATGGGTGTGGCGGAGATTCAGGGAAACGGTCTAAGCAACCGCTTGTGGGGTCCGACGGCATGGTGACGGTGTTTGCCACTCAAGACGCAACGCGGCCGCGCCATCCGGAGAAGGCGCGGCTGCCCGACACACCCCTCCTGCCCAAGCCTAGTTGGATCCGCGTCAGAGCGCCTGGCGCGTACGCCTTTGACGAAACGCGAGCCACCTTGCGCAAGCATCGCCTCCACACCGTATGCGAGGAGGCGGCCTGTCCGAATATCGGCGAGTGCTGGGGCAAGCGGCATGCCACCGTCATGATCCTCGGCGATACCTGCACTAGGGCCTGCGCCTTCTGCAGTGTGCGCACCGGACGGCCCGGCGCCGTCGATCCGTCCGAACCTACGCGCGTCGCCGAGGCCATCGCCGAGCTTGCGCTCTCCCATGTGGTGGTGACGTCCGTCGATCGCGACGATCTCGCCGATGGAGGTGCCGCGCATTTTGCCGCCACCATCGAAAGCATCAGAGAACAGGCGCCGGCTACGACCGTCGAGGTGCTCACGCCCGACTTCTTGCGCAAAGAGCGGGCGCTCGAGATCGTGATGGCAGCGCGGCCGGACGTGTTCAACCACAATCTTGAGACCGTGCCGTCGCTATACCGGCAAATTCGCCCGGGCGCTCGCTACGAACACTCCTTGCACCTGTTGCAGCGCGCCAAGCAGCTGGACGGGAGCGTGTTCACCAAGTCCGGCATCATGGTTGGTCTCAGCGAAACTGCGGCGGACGTGTTGGACGTGATGGACGATTTGCGCGCGGCTCAAGTCGACTTCCTGACCATCGGCCAATATCTGCAGCCAACCCGCAAGCATGCCGCCATCGCCCGCTTCGTGCCGCCGGAGGAGTTCGATGGCTTACGCGAGGCGGGAGAGGCCAAGGGGTTCTTACTCGTGGCGGCAAGCCCCCTGACCCGCTCGTCCTACCATGCGGCCGAAGACTTTGCCCGCCTCAAAGCCGCCCGCCAAGCCGCACTTGGCCGCTAGGCGCGCGGGCCGATCAGACTTCCATGCACCTCTACGAGACCAAGCACGTGATCGCCCATACCGCGGACGACATGTTCGCGCTCGTTGCCGACGTGGAGCGCTATCCCAAATTCCTGCCGCTCTGCGAGAAGCTGAAGCTCGAGCGCCGCGAGCGCCGGAACGGCAAAGAGGTGCTCATCGCCACCATGGTGGTCGGCTACAAGCTTATCCGCGAGAGCTTCACCACCGAAGTCATTCTCGACGCGGACGCCCGCAGCATCCTTGTGCGCTATCTCGATGGGCCGTTCGCGTTTCTCGAGAACCGTTGGAGCTTTCGCCCCATCACGCCGGAAAGCTGTGAGATCGATTTCTACATCGCGTACAGCTTCCGCTCGCGCCTGCTGGAACGGCTGATGGGAGGTCTTTTCGCCAAGGCGGTGCGGCGCTACACCGCCGCCTTCGAGGAACGCGCCGACGCGATCTACGGCACAAGCGCGCCGTCACTGGCCTCACAGCAATGAGGCGAGCAGCGCAAGCGCGTGGCGGACACTTTCGTGTCTGATCTCGCCCCTGCCGATATTGCCAAGCAAAAGCCGCTCATGCTTGACCGGCGCATCGCGCTTCGCCGCAGCGAGATGCACGAGCCCCACCGGCTTCTCCGCGGTCCCACCCGCCGGCCCGGCAATGCCGGTGATGGCGACGGCGAGCGTCGCGCGGGAATGGGTGAGCGCGCCGCCGACCATGGCGCGGGCCACGTCCTCGCTCACCGAGCCATGGCGCTCGATGAGCCAGACTGGGACGCCCAGCATCTCGCTCTTCGCCGTATTCGAATAGGTGACGAAGCCGCGCTCAACCACGTCGGAGGCGCCGGGGATAGCGGTGAGAGTAGCGGCCAGCAGCCCGCCGGTGCAGGACTCGGCCGTGGCGAGCAACACCCCACGCTCGCGGCAGGCCTCCAATAGCGCCGCGGCTTGAGCGATGCCGCGCGAATCAATTCTGAGGGAGTCCATCATGAGAGATCCCTCATGGCAGGCGCACCGTGGCGGTGGCCATGGCCGCGATGCCTTCGCCACGCCCGATGAAGCCGAGCCCCTCATTGGTGGTAGCCTTGATGCTAACCTGCCCAACCTCGAGGCCGAGGCACTCGGCAAGCTTCGCGCGCATGGGGTCGCGATAAGGCCCGATGCGTGGTGCCTCGCAGATGAAGATCAGATCGACATGGACGATCTCGCCGCCGCGCGCTTTCAGCCTCGCCGCGGCGTCCTTGAGAAACAGCTCGGAGGGCGCGCCGCGCCAGCGCGCATCGGACGGCGGAAAGTGAACGCCGATATCGCCATCGGCGATGGTGCCGAGCAGCGCGTCGGTCAGCGCATGCATGCCGACATCGGCGTCGCTGTGGCCGATGAGTTTCTGCCGATGCGGAATGCATACGCCGCACAGGATGACCGCGTCGCCCGGCCCAAAGGCATGCACGTCGTAGCCCGAGCACACAATTTGCCTGCCGAGCGCGCGCTGGGCACGGAGCTGAAGCAGCTCGTCGGCGCTCGCAATGTCCGCGGCGGAAGTAAGCTTGCGATTAGCTTCCGAACCTTCGACGAGGACAACGTCGAGACCGAACCACTCGGCGATGCCGGCATCGTCGGTGAAACTGGTGCCTACCTCCTTCGCCGCGGCGCGATGTGCAGCGAGGATTGCATCGAAGCGGAATCCTTGCGGAGTCTGCGCGCCCCATAGCTCATCGCGGGGAAGCGTGCCGGTCGCGCGCCCGGCGCTTCCTCGCGTCAGGGTGTCAGTCACGGGGAGACAGGGCAGGGCGGCAGCATGGGCATCGAGGCTCCCAATCACACGACCAATGAGTTCGGCGTCGACAAAGGGCCGCGCTGCGTCATGGATCAGCACGCGGTCCGGCGGGCTCTCGGCCAATGCCTCGAGCCCGGCGCGGACGGAGTCCTGGCGGTGGGGACCGCCTGGCGCCGGCGGCCGCAAGCGTGCGGCAAAGTGCTCCGCGGTGGCTTCGTAAAGCCCAGTGTCATCCGGATGGATGACCACAATGACATCATCCACGCTGGGATGATCGGCAAAAGCACCGATCGTCCGGGTCAGCATGGGCACGCCGCCGATTGGCAAATACTGCTTGGGGATCATTGTCTTATGGCCAGCAGCTCGGACGCCGCGACCGGCCGCCACGATCAACGCCGTCACGCTCATGGTTCTGCGGCCCGATTAGCAAGAAAACAACCTTTTGTGCACTGCGGCAAAAGCGTTATTGCTCGCGCGTCAAATCCCCCATATTCTGCACAATAAAGGATCATGAGGCTGTGTTGCATATTATTTGGGCATACCCAAGTTTGTTGAGATCCAGAGGATACACCGCTTGAGCGCCTCCACCAAAAAGCCGGGCGCGCGGGGTCCTAGCCAACCTGCGTCGATCCCAGCAGAGGCGCTGCTGAGTGCGCTGCCCCATCCGCTGCTTCTGATCGGCGAGGGGCTTCGCATCGAAACCGTCAACACCGCCGCCGAAGACTTCTTCCAAATGAGCGCTGCCGTTCTCTGCCGGCGCAAGCTGACCGATGTCGTCGCCTTCGGCAGCCCGCTCATTGCGCTCGTCGAGCAAGTGCAGCGGAATGAAACACACGTCAATGAGTATGGCGTCGATCTCGGTTCCTTCCGCTTCGATGCGCCTAAGCTCGTCGATCTCTATGGCGGTCCGCTGCCAGAGGCACCGGGCCGCGTGCTCGTGATGCTGCAACAGCGCAGCATGGCACAGATGATCGAGCGTCAGCTCACCCATCGCGGCGCCGCGCGCTCCGTCTCGTCTCTCGCCGCGGTGCTCGCCCATGAAATCAAGAACCCGCTTTCCGGTATCAGAGGCGCGGCCCAGCTGATCGAAAGCGAGCGGCCAGAGCCCGACCGTACGCTCACGCAGCTGATCTGCGCCGAATCCGACCGTATCTGCAAGCTGGTGGATCGCATGGAGATCTTCGGTGACGAGCGGCCGTTGCAACGGGAGCCCGTCAACATCCACGACGTGCTTGACCATGTGAAACAGATCGCGGTCAGCGGCTTTGCGCGCCAGATCAAGATCGTCGAACACTACGATCCGTCACTGCCGCCGGTGCCAGGCAGCCGCGACAAGCTGATCCAAGTGTTCCTCAACCTCGTTAAGAACGCCGCCGAAGCCATCGGCGAGGAGCGCCCCGACGGGCGGATCATTCTCACCACCTCGTTCCGGCCCGGCGTGCGCCTCTCGGTTCCAGGCAGCCAGGCGCGCGTGAGCCTGCCGCTCGAGATCGCCGTGGAAGATAACGGCGCCGGCGTTCCGACCGACCTCATGCCGCATCTCTTCGATCCCTTCGTCACCACAAAGCCGTCAGGGACAGGGCTTGGGCTTGCGCTCGTGGCGAAGATCATTGGCGACCATGGCGGCATCATCGAATGCGACTCGCGCCCCCGGCAGACGGTGTTCCGTGCCCTGATGCCGATGGCCGACAGCGAAACAGCACATCCGGGACATGCTTAATAAAATGGCCAAAGGTAACATTCTTATCGCCGACGACGACGCCGCGATCCGCACGGTGTTGAACCAGGCCCTCGCGCGCGCGGGCTACGCGCCCCGGGCCACCGGCAACGCGGCAACGCTGTGGCGCTGGATCAGCCAGGGGGACGGAGACCTCGTCATCACCGACGTGCTGATGCCGGACGAGAGCGCCTTCGACCTCATCCCGCGCGTGAAGAAGCTTAGGCCCGATCTGCCTATCATCGTCATGAGCGCGCAGAACACGTTCATGACCGCGATCACCGCGGCCGAGCGTGGCGCCTACGAATATCTGCCGAAGCCTTTCGACTTGAACGAGCTGATTGCCGTGGTCGGGCGCGCGCTCGCCGAGCCGCTGCGGAAATCGCAGCGGCTGGCGGCCGAGCCGAGTGAAGGCCTGCCGCTGATCGGGCGCTGCCCGGCAATGCAGGAAATCTACCGCGTGCTCGCGAGGCTTACCCAGACGGACTTGACCGTGATGATCACGGGCGAGTCCGGAACCGGCAAGGAGCTCGTCGCTCGCGCACTGCATGAATATGGGAAGCGCCGCAACGGACCCTTCGTCGCCATCAACATGGCGGCGATCCCGCGGGAGTTGATCGAGTCGGAGCTGTTTGGCCATGAGAAGGGCGCCTTTACCGGCGCGCAGACCCGTCACGTCGGACGCTTCGAGCAGGCCGAGGGCGGCACGCTGTTTCTCGACGAGATCGGCGACATGCCGATGGAGGCGCAGACGCGTCTCCTCCGCGTCCTCCAGCAAGGCGAGTACACAACCGTTGGCGGGCGCACACCGATCCGGACCAATGTGCGGATCATCGCAGCCACCAATCGCGACCTGCAGCAGCAGATCGATCAGGGCCTGTTTCGCGAGGATTTGTTCTACCGTTTGAACGTCGTGCCGCTGCGCTTGCCGCCATTGCGCGAAAGGCTCGAGGACATTCCCGACCTCGTGCGCCACTTCCTCAGCATTGCCGAGCAGGAGGGGCTGCCCTCGAAGAGCTTCGAGCCCCCGGCCATCGAGCGGCTCAAGCGCTATCACTGGCCGGGAAATGTCCGCGAGCTCGAGAACCTCGTGCGCCGCCTCTCGGCGATCTACTCGCAAGACACCGTCACGGGCGAGATGGTGGAGAACGAGCTTGCGAGCGTCAGCCGCGCCCCTTTCAACGACACGACCGAGCGAACCGGCGACCTGTCCGAGGCGGTCGAGCGCTTCCTGTCGGAGTATTTCATGAGTTTCGGCCAGGAACTGCCGCCCTCCGGCCTCTACACCCGCGTCTTGCGCATGATCGAATTTCCCTTGATCACCGCGGCGCTCGCGGCAACCCGGGGCAATCAGATCCGGACCGCAGATCTGCTTGGGCTCAATCGCAACACTTTGCGCAAGAAAATTCGCGATCTCGGCATCAAGGTCATTCGCAGCCCGGGGCTTTAGCTCCGGAATTTCAGCGAAAATTGAGCATGTTGGCTCTGGCTGATGCCAAAAATTTGCTCATGTCGCCAAACCGCCACATTGTGATCTTATTGCATCAGCCTTGAGGCTGACATCCTCATGCGGCACAAGTGATCGGGGAGAGGGGTTGAGTAGCTTCCTGCAGTCGTTACAGAAAACTGCGGAAAGGCTGGGGCTTTGGCGTCCGCGCCAAGGCGAACTTTCTGCACACGCCGAAGAGGCCGAAACGAAGGCCGATCCTTCGCTCGTTGCCGGCTCCACGCGCGGACCCGCCCGGTCCGGGCGCAGGCTGCCATTCACCCTCGGCCTGATCACCATGATGCTGTCGCTCGGTTCCGGCCTTGCGACCTACGCCATCCTGACCGGCCTCACCCCCATCGTGCCGACCCACCTCGTCGTCGTCGGCATGCTGCTCATCAACCTCGTGCTTGTGCTCGCGATGGTGATGATCATCGCCTGGCAGGTGACAGGGCTTTGGCTTGCCCGCCGCCGTCAAGTTGCCGGCGCGCAACTGCATGTTCGCATCGTCAGCCTGTTCAGCGTTATCGCCGTAGTGCCGGCGATCTTGCTTGCGATCTTCGCCAGCGTTTCGCTCGACCGCGGTCTCGACCGCTGGTTCTCCACCCGGACCAAATCCATTATTCAGAACTCGGTTGACGTGGCCACCGCCTGTGTTCAGGAGCATGGCCAAGTCATCCGCGCCGACACGCTCGGCATGGCCAAGGATATCGACGAGGCCGTCAATCTCGTAAAGTCGCGTCCGCAGGCCTTCGGCAACTTCCTTGCCGCGCAAGCGTCGATCCGCGCGCTTCCCATCGCCTATCTGATCGACGGCCAAGGCAAGATCCTCGCGACCGCGGCAACACTGAAGGACGTTCCCTATCAGCCGCCACCCCAACGGGCCATGGACCTTGCCAAGAATGGACAGGCGATCGTCATCGCGCCGGGGAAGACGGCGCTCGTCGGCGCCATCAAGGCGCTCGAGAATTTCAACGATACCTACCTCTATGTGATCCGGCCGGTGAATGCCCAGGTGCTGCAGCAGCTGCGCGAGACCCGTGCCAATGTCGCCGAATATCAGCTGCTCGAGCAGCGCCGCGCCGGCGTTCAGGTCGCCTTCGCGCTCATGTATGTGGCCATGGCGCTGACGCTGTTGCTGTCCGCCATCTGGATCGGCATGTGGTTCGCCAACCGCCTCGTGGCGCCGATTCGCCAGCTGATGGGCGCGGCGCAGCAGATCTCGGAAGGCAATCTCGACGTCGCGGTCAATACGCGCCCTGCCGATGGCGACCTCGCGGTGCTCGGCTCCACTTTCAACACCATGACGTCTGAGCTCAAGAGCCAGCGGGACGCGCTGGTGGGCGCCAATATGACGCTCGACGAGCGCCGCCGGTTCATGGAGGCGGTGTTGTCGGGCGTGACCGCAGGCGTGGTCGGCCTCGATACCGACGGCACCATCACACTCGTCAACCGCTCCGCCGAAGATTTACTCGGGGCGAAGGAGAAGACTCTTACCGGCAAGCCGCTCGCCGACACCGTTCCCGAATTCGGCGTCCTCATCAAGCGCGCCAATAAGCAAGGAAAACGCCTGATGACCGACCAGATCTCACTCTTGCGCGGCGGGTCGGAACGCAATTTCGCCGTTCGCGTCACCACGGAAGGAACCACACAGCACGCGCAAGGCTATGTCGTCACCTTCGACGACATTACTGAGCTTGTCAGCGCCCAGCGCAGCACCGCTTGGGCTGACGTGGCACGACGCATCGCGCATGAGATCAAGAACCCGCTCACCCCGATCCAGCTTTCCGCCGAACGCATCCGCCGCAAATACGGCGACTCCATCACCAAGGATCGCGATGTTTTCGACCAGTGCACCGACACCATCATCCGCCAAGTGTCGGACATTGGCAGGATGGTCGACGAGTTCTCGGCGTTCGCGCGCATGCCGAAGCCGATGATGGAGCTGCACGACATCCGCGACATCGTGCGGGAGGCGGTCTTCCTGTTCCAGGTGAGCCGGCCGGAGATCAGCTTCGAGCTCGATCTGCCCGAGAAACCGGTGGTCATGCTGTCGGACCGGCGACTCTTGACCCAGGCCGTCACCAACCTCGTCAAGAATGCAAGCGAGGCCATCGACGCGCTCGAAGCCGAGCCGGGCCGTGCCGAAAAGGGTCAGGTCATCGCCAAGGTACGCAGCAAGGGCGATCGGCTGCAAATCACCGTCATCGACAATGGCTGTGGACTGCCGAAGGAGAACCGCCAGCGGCTGGTCGAGCCCTACATGACCACACGCGCCAAAGGCACGGGCCTCGGTCTTGCCATCGTGCAGCGGATCACCGAACAGCACGGCGGAACGTTGCAGCTTGCCGATGCGCCGAAGCGGAATGGCAAAGTTCAAGGAGCGTCGGTGCGCATGGACCTTCCGATCCGGGAGATGGATGAAATACACGCGGCCGAGACAAGCGCTGGGAACGGCGGCCAGCAACCGGCAAAAGCACCCGAGGCGGCCGGAGTAGAGGAGGGAGCAACCCATGGCGTCTGACATCCTCATCGTCGACGACGAGGCCGACATCAGAGAGCTCATATCAGGCATCCTTGAGGACGAAGGCCATGGCACGCGGCTTGCAAAGGACTCCGACGAGACGCTGGCCGCCATCGAGGAGCGGCGGCCTTCGCTGGTGATCCTCGATATTTGGCTGCAAGGGAGCAAGCTCGATGGGCTCGAACTGCTCGACCGCATCAAGCGGAGCCATCCCGACCTGCCGGTCGTGATCATCAGCGGCCATGGCAACATCGAGACCGCCGTTGCCGCCATCAAGCGCGGCGCCTACGACTATATCGAGAAGCCGTTCAAAGCCGACCGCCTGGTGCTGATCGTCGCGCGCGCGCTCGAAGCGTCGAAATTGAAACGCGAGAATCGCGAGCTCCGCGAGCGGAGCGCCTACAGCTTCGAGATGATCGGCCGCTCCACAGCCATCAATCAGCTCCGCCAGGCCATCGAGAAGGTGGCCCCGACCAACAGCCGAGTGCTCATCACCGGCCCGTCCGGTTGCGGCAAAGAGCTTGCTGCCCGCGTGATGCACATGAAGTCCGCCCGCGCCGACGGCCCCTTCGTGGTGCTCAACGCCGCGGCCATGGTGCCCGATCGCGTGGAGCTTGAGCTATTTGGCACCGAGGAGGGAGTCGGCTCAGGTCCGCGCAAGGTTGGCGCGCTGGAAGAAGCGCATATGGGCTCGCTCTATATCGACGAAGTGAGCGACATGCCGCTCGAGACGCAGGGCAAGATCCTGCGCGTGCTCGTGGAGCAGCGGTTCCAGCGGATCGGCGGCGGCCCCAAGGTGCATGTTGACGTACGCGTCATTTCCTCGACCAGCCGCGAGCTGCAGAAGGAGATGTCGTCTGGCCGCCTGCGCGAGGATCTCTTTCACCGCCTGAACGTGGTCCCAATCCGGGTGCCCGGCCTGTCCGAGCGCCGCGAGGACATTCCCGAGCTCGTCCGCTACTTCGTGCAGGCGATCTCGGTCGCCTCCGGCCTTCCGCCGCGCCGCATCGGCGAGGACGCCATGGCCGTGCTGCAATCCCACGACTGGCCGGGCAATGTGCGTCAGCTGCGCAACAACATCGAGCGGCTGATGATTCTCGTGGGCGGCGACGCCGACAGCATCATCACCGCCGACATGCTGCCCGAGGAGATCATCTCGCCCGTGCCGCTGTCGCCCAACGGGGCAGGGGGCGAACACTTGATGTCGCTGCCCTTGCGTGACGCGAGGGAGATTTTCGAGCGCGAATACCTCCTCGCCCAAGTCAATCGATTCGGGGGGAATATCTCGCGAACCGCCGAGTTCGTGGGCATGGAGCGGTCCGCGCTGCACCGCAAACTGCGCGCTCTTGGGGTCAATTCCACGGAGCGCGGAGCAGCGCTCCGCTAGCACACATTGAATTACTTGATGAAATTGCCATTTTCTCTGTCCTACCCATAACTATACTCATTCCGAGAGACAGAGAGTCCGGGTTCCGGTATAAATACGCACCGGCCGGGAGCCTCGAAATTCCCGGCCGGCACTTGCCAACGCAAACCCGTGGAGGCTTGCGATGACCAATTCCCGACATATCACTGAATCCGGCCATTGGGCACGCACGTCCGCTCTTGGCGGTCGCGGAGAACGCCTTCGCACTCGCCGACGCCGTGGCGAGCCGTGGTAAGTGCCTGCAAGGATTGGGGCCGTCAGCGGCAGCCCTTGAAAGGCTATTGCTGACAGGAGAACTCTCATCCTGACCCCTGGCCGCTTGCCGTTGGTAAAACCACTTC
>Ga0187819_10002069_pt1 | contig 10526 bp, 18 predicted proteins | sample NC_wetland_sal_i_15_FD_132411 | JGI IMG/M metagenome (GOLD analysis project Ga0187819, IMG submission 132411) | Wetland sediment microbial communities from Neuse River Estuary, North Carolina, USA - SO4_4 | ecosystem: Environmental > Aquatic > Freshwater > Wetlands > Sediment | place: USA...
CAGGCCGTGTTCCTGGACAAGCAGACAGTCAGCCAAATCGAAGCTGGCTTCGATGTTCCCTTCAATGTCGAAATCATCGTAAATGTAGGCTTCTCCCACTGAGAGTTCGCTGGGCGGAAGAAACATCGCACGCAGCGCTCCCGCGTGCTTAAGAACCAGCGTAAAGCGCGGCTGCCTCTGCGCTCCCCAGGTAGTGCCGTCCCACAATCGAACTTGGAAGTCACGTTTTGGGTAGTCCTTCAAGAGAGCGTCCAGAAACTCCACGCAGACTAAGGCAGGCAATTCCCCGAAGAGGGCCTTCGCCAATACTCCCATAACTAACTCCGTTGCGCAGGTGAGGTCTAGCTAGCTGAGCACCCACCGTTACTCGCGGAATGAACACTTACGGATAGGCGCTTCACATTCCGCTGCCACCGCACTAGAGGGGCGTGAACTTCGCGGCCTCATGCAGAGTGCATCGCGCTCCTTACATTAGGCTCTTCTTCTCCAACAAATTGCAATCACGTTGGCTCCGACCGCTCACAGGGGCAGCATGGAGCTTGTGTGGCCGGTTCACAAGAACTGGTGAGCACGTCGGCCTACGCCGGAGGCCTGCCTCAGACATGCCCGGCAACCTTGGTGATGTGCGAAAAGATGTCCACGGGCACCGGGAAAACCAAGGTAGTGTTCTTTTCCACTCCGATTTCAGTCAATGTCTGGAGATAGCGGAGCTGGATGCTAACCGGTTGCTCGGCCAGCAGGCGCGCTGCATCGACTAGTCGCTGTGCCGCTGAGAATTCGCCTTCAGCGTGGATGATCTTCGAGCGCTTCTCCCGCTCCGCTTCTGCTTGCTTGGCCATGGCGCGCAGCATGGACTCCGGCAAGTCCACCTGCTTTACCTCCACATTCACGACTTTCACACCCCAAGGGGCGGTATGCGCATCGAGTATGCTCTGCAGGCGCATATTGATCTTTTCCCGATGGGCTAGCAATTCATCCAGCTCCGCTTCACCGAGAACGGAGCGCAGGGTTGTCTGGGCAAATTGCGAAGTCTGGTTCAGGTAGTCGGACACCTCAACTACCGCCTTTCGCGGGTCTATTACGCGCAGGAAGATGACTGCGTTGACCTTCAATGTAACGTTGTCACGGGTGATGATGTCCTGCGGTTTTACCTCAAGCGCTTCGTGGCGCAGTGAAATCCGCACCATGCGATCGACCGGGCCGAACACCAGGATGATCCCTGGACCTTTGGCATAAGGTAGTAATCGGCCTAGGCGGAAAATCACGCCACGCTCGTACTCACGCAGGATCTTAATCGAGCTGAGAACGTACAAGACGACAATGATGGTAACAACAGCGGGAATGGGAATCATTGGCGACCTCCGACAAAGAGGAATTGAAGAGCGCTTCTGGCCCAGGCTGTACGGTGGAGATTACGGCACTCGCAACTGACCGCTACAGCAGGCACGCAAACAGAAGGCTCTCAAAGATCAAAGGTGCCACGCTCCGAGCAACTCCAGAGCGCTCTCCTCTATGTGTGGCGCTGCGAGCGCACTCCATCTCCTCACCGTTCGAGAGCGTCCGTTGCGAGATTCATCACTACAACGATCGAGTGAGACTACTCGAGTTGCTTACGCGCTCTGCTTCGCGGTGACGGGGTAGAACCATCTTTGCTCCACTTCCTCGCTGCCACAGCGCGGACAGACAACCTTGCCTTCCTTGTATTCAGTGAGAGTCAGCATCTTTGAGAAGGGTTTACTGCAAGTGTGGCAGAAGAACTCGTAGTGGGGCATGCATCTGGCCCTCCTGCACCACGAGCCAATTGTAGACCCCGCTTCAACGCCATTCAACGTCTGCAACCAGATGGCGAGAAACGCATCCGCACAGTTGAGACTGTGACCGAAGTCAACGAACGTATCGGCGGGCCGAAGCTCTCGATAGCGCGCACAAGACTTCAGCCTGTCTAGAGTTCAGCCTTAGTGCGATGAGGCGACCGGGGGCATGCCTCCCCTCCGACGCATGAGAAGGATCAAAGGAATGATCACCAAAAACAGGATACCCATGATGTGAAACACCTCCACATAACTCAATAAAGCGGCTTGCTGTTGAAGCATCCGGTACAGCAGCGCCTGGGCCGTGTGCCCAGCCGTTACCGAATCGAGCCCCTGATGTTGCATCATCTGGCTAATGTGCCCGAGCACCTGCCGGGTCGTGAGGCTGCCGGCACTTAGGTGCGATGAGAGAACGTTCTGATGAAACTGGGAGCGCCGCGCCACAGAAGTAGTTACGAAGGAAATTCCCATGCTGGATCCGATATTCCGCATAACACTGTAGAGGCTCGTGGCATAGCCAGTTTCCTCTTTGGGAATCGGGCTCATGGTCAGCGTGGTCAGGGGGACGAATAGGAAAGCCATAGCGAAGCCCTGATTGACCTGATACCAGAAAATATCCCAGGTGCCAGACTGCAAAGTCATATGGGAATAGCCGAAGAAGGCGAGGCCCGTGACCCCAAATCCGAAAGCCAACATCCAGCGTCCGTCCCAGCCTTTACCAAGCAGATATCCGACGAGCGGCATGCAGAGGGCGGTCGCAATGCCCCGGGGACTAGTCCACATTCCCGCCGTGGTGGCAGTCCAGCCCAGCAAGGTTTGCATGAATAACGGCAACAAGACCAGACTTCCATACAGCACGAACCCGAGTGTAACGACCAGACCGATGCCGGCCGCGAAAGTCCGGTAATGCAAGAGCCGGAAGTGCACGATCGGATCTTTGACGGTTAGCTCGCGAATTACGAAGGCTGCAAGAAACAGCAGTGCAGTCACAGCCAGCATTTTGATCAAATCGGAGCCAAACCAGTCATTTTCTTGTCCCTTGTCCAGCATGATCTGCAGGGCGCCCATTCCGACAGCGAGCATTCCCAATCCCCAGGCGTCAACGCGCAGCGCGCCGCGCCGGATATAGGGCGGATCGTAAACAAACCGATAAATCAAGCTCAGGCTGAGAATGCCCACCGGCACATTGATGTAGAAGACCCAGCGCCAGGAATACGTATCGGTAATCCAGCCGCCCAGCGTTGGGCCGAGAATCGGCGCGGCAATAATTCCTAATCCCCAGTATGCCATCGCTTTCCCGCGTTCCTGATCCGGGTACTCCTCCAGCAGAACAGCCTGCGAAAGCGGCTGGAGTCCTCCGCCGGTGGTGCCCTGCAGCACGCGAAAGAAAATCAGCGCGGGCAGATTAGGAGCAAGCCCACACAAAACACTGGACAGCGTGAATCCGGTCACTACCGTCATCAGCAGCCGCTTGCGCCCCAGATAGTTCGCGAGCCAGCCAGTGATCGGGAGAATGATGGCGTTAGCCACGATATAGGAGGTAAGCACCCAGGTTGCCTCGTCTACGGTTGAGGAAAGAGAGCCTGCAATGTGGGGCAGGCTGACATTTACCACCGAGGTGTCCAGCACCTCCATCACGGCGCTCGACATCACCGCGAGGGCGATGATCCCGCGACTTCGGGAATGAATCGACACGGTGGAGGAGGTAGGGGCAATTGAACTGCGCGGAGCGGGATGCGATGTTGGAATTGAACTCGCGGCTGTTGCGACACCTGCAACGGAACTTGGACCTGAGGCAACCATCTCTGGCCTCGTACAACACAATTCGCTGTTTTCAGGCCTTGCGGGTTAGGCTCTACATCATGGGCGCCGACGGTGGCTAGCCGACATTTCCAGTGCCCAGCGCGCGTCTTCCCGAACCTCTAGCGGGTGCTCGAAATCGAGGCTGCATGCTATCAGCACCGGCGTAGCTTCTGTCATCTACGCAACTCCCTCAACTCAAGAAACGCAGTGACTACGATCACAAGTCGCAGTGCCGTACAGCAACGGTTCAAACCGCACGCCGACCAGAAATCACATCCCTTGATTGCAGAGAAGAGGATAATAGGAGCGGGATTGGACGTTCTCCAAGAAAATCTCCCCCTTGAAGCCTAAAGGCCCTGCGCGGTTTGCGTCGTGGGAAGGAGGACACAATGCTCATTCGTAGTACCTTTCTACTCGTTGGATTCGTGCTCTCTTTGGCCATCCTTGGCGTGCCGCAGCAAAAGGAAATCAAGCATGTTCCGATCAAACCAATTTCGACCGCCTCTGGCCCAGAGATGTATAAGGCATATTGCGCTGTCTGTCACGGGATGGACGGCAAAGGTGGTGGCCCCGCCGCAGAAGCCCTGAAGGTCCCGCCGCCAAATCTGATCGCACTTGCCCACAAGAATGGCGGCAAATATCCATCCGACCACGTTACAAGCGCTATCCAGGGTGACCTGAACCTGCCGGCACATGGCTCCACAGAAATGCCGGTTTGGGGCAGCCTGTTCTGGGGCATGAGTCAAGGGCACAGCTCCGAAGTGCAGTTGCGGGTCGCTAACTTGAACAAGTACATCGAATCGCTGCAGGCGAAATGACCGCAGCCTGTTTCGCCTGCCCGTGATTCGGGGAGGCTTCCATGAAAGTCAGTGAGATCATGACCAAAAACCCCGTGTGTTGCTGGCGGTCCAGCTCGACCCTATCGGCGGCCCTGCTGATGCAGGAGACCGATACTGGAGTCGTGCCTGTCATCCAGGATCCTTTCACTCCCCTACTGGTAGGCGTGGTAACCGATCGCGACCTTTGCCTGCACGTGGTTGCTGCCGACAGGGATCCCTCATCCACCTGGATCGATGGATGTATGACACGCGACCCTGTTTGCTGCACCGAGCAGGATGACGATACCCTAGCTCTCGATCTAATGAAGACGCATCAGATCCGGCGTCTGCCCGTAGTGAATGAGAAACACGAGGTCGTGGGCATGTTGTCACTTGGCGATCTGGTACGCAAGGCGCGAATCGAAGCGAGCGTGATTGCGGCAACCTTGCAGAGCATCTGCGAGCCCGCCCACGCAACTAAGCAGCGGACTGAACCGATCATTACTGCCGCTTGATTATCGCTTCTTCGCGGAAGCCGACTGCGAGGCGTAGAGGAGTACTGCCCTTTTCTTTTGATGATCGAATCTGAGCCTGCCACAACAGCCAAGCTACCGGTTGACAACGGCAACCGGCTCGAGCCTGGCAATTTTCCGACCGATCCCACGCTTGTGGACCACTTCGACCACACGCGGCACGTCCTTGTAGGCCGCCGGAGCCTCTTCCGCGCGCCCGCTCATGGAACGCCCACGCGCTCAGGCGAGAGCCGACAAGACTGCGATCAGCCAGTCCTTTCCTACGCGGCCGCAAACCGTGAGGTATTTGCCATGATCCTCTAGGTACTGGCTTAACTGCGACCGCATACGTGTCTCTGGAAGGAGGATTGTGGGGTACGGCGAAATCCGATCAAATTCGAAGAGTCGAGTTCACTCTGGATTCCAAGGGCACGACCTACCCGGTGTCTTTCGGTGTGCGCCGCTGTGGAGATCTTGGCGTGAGCCGGACAAACGACTGAGCAGGGGTAAGCGCGTTTCCCAGATTCACAACTTTAAGTTTTGAGTGTCACAGTCGCCCGTGTTCGCGATCACGAGTTTGTGATCAGTATCATTGAAATTTTGGTGCGAAGAGAGTACAAGCGAATTAAAGCATTTTCCGAGAGCTGCTTCTCGCCAGCATCCCGCGGGGAATCATCGCAAACAGCTGCATACCCGTGACAGTTCACGGGCGCAACCTTCCACCTAATCAACCCAAAGTGCGGGGGCATCCCATGCTCGCTAAGTGCGCCAATCCAGCCTGTGCGGCTACGTTCCGTTATCTTCACGAAGGAAAGCTATTCGCGATCGAGTCGAGAGCTGACTCGCTACAGCGGGGCCCGCCAACTGATCCGGAATCCAGAGGCGAATCTCACAGTCCCCTATATTTCTGGTTGTGCTCTTCATGCTGTTGTGCCATGACAGTGCAATCCGATGGGGATCACGGAATCAGCGTGGTGCGTAAGCGAGGAATGCTGCCGACCATTTCCGTGATGGAGGATAGCACGCTGGTAGCGGCCTGAAGAACTCGATCCTTGGTTCAGGTCGGGCTGTTTTGGAGGTGTGCATGAAAGGGAGAACACACTCGATGTCCTAAAAAACGAGCTGCGGTTTGTGCAAAAGGGGGGCTACCGGACACCGCTTGCATGGAGGGCACCGCTGGTCTTCGAAGACTCCCCAACCTGCCCCAGAGAATCATGCGCTACTTGCCTGGAGACTGACTGCGTGTTGATGCGGTTTGTTCCGAAAGATTGCGGTTATGAGGCTGTCCCATGTCGTCACATTCCCCTGAACGAATTGGGAGAAACGGTAGACAGCCTCTACAGGACCGGAACAAACGAAGAGATTGAGCAGACACTTCAACGCTGGTTGCTGGAGACCATCGGGCAACTCGAAGAGACATTCGAACAACCGTGGCTCGACAAAGCAGCTTAAGAGTGTGCGACCGGACCACAAGAAATCTGGAACGTTGCGCAGTTGGTCCTGGGGGCTCGGTCTTTCGAGGCCCCACTGAATACTAGAACTCAGATCACTCAGGATTGCCCGAACTGGGCAAGACGAAGCAGTATCGACTCGCGACGCCGGCGGTCCGACGCTTTAAAAGACAATTGGAGGTGAGTCGTGAGCTGTGTCGAGGAGCAAACCCGCCTTTCGATCAAGAACATATTGCTCGCCACAGTTTTTTTCGAACCCTCGCCAGAGATCCTGTCCCACGCAGTCGGTCTTGCCCGTCGTTACGGCTCAACAATGTCTTTGACAGGCGCGGTCTCTCCCCGTGCGATTTGCGAGATCGTCAGGAATCGGCAAGTCGATCTGGTTGTAATCGGTGCGCATGCTCCAGAGTTGCGGAAGGCAGACCTGGACTCGGTGGCTGAGGAAATTCTCCGCACCGCGCCCTGTCCCGTGCTGATCATTGGCCCGAATGTCACTCAGATAGAACTGGCGAAGGGAAACCTTGAGCGAATCGTGTATGTGACTGACTACACGACGAGCTCTTTGGACGGCCTGCCCTACGCACTTGCATTGGCTCAGGACCATGACGCACAGGTCAAGTTCGTGCATGTCTCTGCGGAAACCACAATGCGCCCTTTCCATTTCGGAAACTCCAGGATTGTGGCTTTTCGCAAACGGCTCGAGAGCCTTGTTGCATCGGGAAAGGGTCTCCTGCAGGAATCGGAGTCTGTTGTGCAAGAGGGCGACCGGGCGGAAGGATTGGTCAGGATTGCGTGCAACCTACGTGCGAGCTTGATTGTAATGAGTGCACCAGGGAATCAAGCGCCACTGCTGTGGCCCATTGCTAGTCAAGTGGTCAACCGTGCGCACTGCCCAGTGCTCACAGTGCGGGGCTCTTCGCCCGAATATTTGCGAAGCGAAGTGCGGTGAGTGAAATCCCCCACTGGGTGCAGTGCGAGTGCGGGTTGGCGGTCAGGCGAGACCCGTTAACTGTGGAGGAACCACCGTGATAGACACAATCGTGCAACAAATCGTTGACGGGATACGCGCCGGAGTCAATTCCGAAAAGCAACCTGAGCGCACAAGTCAGCTTACCGATGTGCTCAGAAAGCTCGCGGACGACATGCGTCTCCTCCAGTACGACAAGAGCCCGAACAATAGGGAGTGGATGGGCATCGACTACTGGTGGTGGGCGAAAAAAGACGAACGAGGATGGCTGGCGGCAGAATCGCAATGGTGGATCAATGAAGCTGCCATCTTCGAAGACTTCGAGAAGCTACCGTCTCTCAAGTCCGATATCAAACTCATGGTGTTCGATGCGCCCAAACTCGAGGCGGAATCACTGATTAAGGAGTTTGAGAAATACTTGTCGGCTTTCTCCCAGCACATCCAGGGTGAACGCTATTTAGTGGCATGGCTTGATCGAGACGGCGGGGAGTGGTCGTTCTATGCGTTCAACGTACCCGACAGCGGAAAACTGCCCAGCGCAATCGTGCGGTTCGTCTCCAGGTGAGGCAAGATCCTGCACATGACGTGTTAGGGAGTTGGGATTTTCTGTCCTCTTTCGAGAAGAGATTAGAGGTCTGTGAACCGTGGCCTGAAGGGTCAGATGGGATTGGGTGACGCCGGTCCAACTGGAGGTGCCAATGGAACCCAAGCAACTGGAACTTGCGCTGTACGAGGAAGGTCTCGAAGAAGCGAAGGATCGTCTCATACGCTGGCAGTCATTGGGAAACCGTCTTCATCTAGCCCACACAGAGAGTTGGTCTAGAGTGAAAAGGCATCGAGAAGAGGAAGCAAAAATGTGGGAGCTGTTGACTGAACACCTCAGAAAAGTTACTTAAGAAGGCAACACTGGGCGGTGCATCACCGTAGATCTTGACTTCAATGCCGCCGCGTGACGCAACCACGCACAATCCGCGTCCCGCACCTCACGAAAACTCCAGCACCCGCCAGACGCAGAATTCCCGCAATAGGCTGTTGCATGAATCTCGATCAACATCGCCAGCCAGCCCATCTCAATCCCAGCTTCGGGGTGCCGCCTCCCGGACCCCGATCGAAACCACGCTTCGTAAAGTTATGCAAAGATTGTACGAATCCTGTTTTCTTGCGCAACTTTCGGCGCATAATCCCAACAGTCTACCGGGATGTACTGGAGCCGACCGTTGCCATCTCATGATTCGCCAGCAGACCTGGTAGGAAATCATAAGCTTCGGTGCGGAAGTATTGTTCACTGCGAGCCGAGGTGACCGATCAAAGTGTCAGCTTGCAAAGTGCCGATACGGGGAGGACAATTCTGGACGGAGGTAATCCCCCATGAGTCCCAAGACCGCTATCCCAATCAGAGCCAAACCACCCGATGACGAAGTCGAAGAACGAATCCGCCAACGTGCGTATCAGCTGTACGAAGAACGTGGCCGCCTGGATGGAAGCGCAATGGAAGACTGGCTGATCGCCGAAGAAGAAGTGTTGGGTTCCGGACAAGCCAAAGCAGCCACTGCATCGTCCTAGCCAGATTCTCGTGTTCTTCTCGCCGCCCGCCCAGCCCGGGCGTTTTCCTTTGCAGCTTGTCCGTGAAGCAAGAAAACGTTTTCGGCTCACTTCTTCGAGAAGCCGACTCACCTAGGACCTGCACCAACAAAGTTCTTCTCAGACCCCTTTTAGGCCCCGACCATGCGCCGGAACGTTGACTTGGCCAGACCTCGCCCACCAGCCGCGTCGGCATGGAAACGAAAAGCATGCCCTTCGGCAACATCGAAGCACCGGTGAATCCAATTTCGCGGGCTCTGGCCGCTGGAGCCACGTTCGTTGCCCGCGGGTTCAGCGCTGAACAGAAACATCTGACGGAACTGATCAAGCAGGCATCCGACACAAAGGGTCTCTCGTTCCTGGATGTCTTCAGCCTGTGTGACCTATAACCACGACAACACCTACCAATTGTTCCGCCCGCGCGTGAAAAAGCTCGAAGACGATCGAGCGTACGACTCAACGGACTGAATGGCCGCGATGGGAAAGCCTCTCCTTTGGGGTGAAGAGATTCCCATCGGGAAGTTCTTTGAACGCACCGACCTGCTAGCTCTGCACGAAGCAGCCAGTGCTCAACGCAGGCCCTCGCGCATGCCGACACGCGGATACCGTTGGAGACGAACCCGCGCTTTCATTGAGGAGTCGATGTAGAACACAGCAGCGCCGCTATGTGGCCTGTGAAAGCCGACACCACGACCCTGCAAGCGGGTGATTCAGGTCTGCAGGCGTTTGGATTCCTATGCAGCCTGCACCGCTCTTGCCTCTGCATCTACCGTGTAGACGACAACCGCCTTACGCCCGCCCTTCGAGGCTGTTGCATGAATCGAACTTAGGTTGACCCCTTTGGCTGCGAGTCTCTCCAAGTACTGCGCGAGCGCACCGGCCTTGTTTGGCAGTTCGTACTGCTCTGCCGCTGTTTCCTGAAACTGAATCTTGGCCTCATCCAGCGCCTTCTTTGCCCGCCTGGCATCCTCGGCGACGAGTTGAATCGTGCCGCTCGTTCCCTGAGCGGTTCCGAGCAGTGAGAGAACATTCACCTTCGCATTGCCAAGTGCTTTCGCGATTGCTGCGACAGCACCCGGTCGATTCTCGACAGTGATTGTGAACTGCTTGATCTTAGCCATATCGGCACCTCCCTACCGCTGTGGCGACAGATTATACGCCTTACCCCAGTTGGATTATCAGTTGGGAAGGGCGGCCGACCGACACCGCCCGCAAGTTAAAACGATTGTGAGAACCGTGCTTCCAGGAATTCGCCCAGCTTGGCTGTAGCTTTGAATTGTGGGATGGGATCCAGTTCCTTGAATGCCGACGTGAACGCATTCGACAGACTCCAGACAGTCCGCGGCCGGAATTCCTCGTACTTCGGCTCGAAGTAGGGATCATGTACGGTGCGAGCAAGATGTTTGGGAGCTTCCAGCTTGCCCTCCACGAAGGCCTCGTAGATCACAACTTTGGCGGTGCATCAGTGAGCTCGCTCCTCTGCCACGTCTCCACCTGCTTTCGCATCGGCTCAAAGTTCCGCTGCATGCGGTCGACACCAACCGAGATGCAGTCGATGAGAGAGAAGGACTTCGAGTGTTTCG
>Ga0187819_10002071_pt1 | contig 10518 bp, 7 predicted proteins | sample NC_wetland_sal_i_15_FD_132411 | JGI IMG/M metagenome (GOLD analysis project Ga0187819, IMG submission 132411) | Wetland sediment microbial communities from Neuse River Estuary, North Carolina, USA - SO4_4 | ecosystem: Environmental > Aquatic > Freshwater > Wetlands > Sediment | place: USA: North...
GGGCGCAGAGCGCGTGAAGCAGCGGTTCCGACCCTCGGTCGCGCCGATGCCGGCCGAACGGAATCCAAAACAACAAAGCGTGCGGCTCTTAGAATGATCCCACACGCCGCGCAAACGATATTTTCAATAAGCTTCTAGAAACTATACGCAAGGGACTGAACGACCGTTGGCGTGGTCCATCCCGCATTGAATACGTATATTGTGAAATCGACTCCCTTGTGAGAGAACCCGACCAGAATGCCGCGCTGAATGTCGAGGCCGGTGTGGTAAGCCTTAGTCTTCTGCGCGACAATACCAGCCCGCCACCACTGCAACGGTGAATAGCTTAGTTCCATCCAGCTGTAAAAAAAGCTGCCGGCGCTGTCCCGGGTATCGAATACAAATTCCCCCTCAGTGGAGAGCTCCACCTTCCTCCAGCTTAACGATGCCAAGTATCCTGGAGCGATCCCCGCCGTATGTCCAAAGACTCCGCCGAGCATCGGGGTTACGTGAAGCACCACCTTTTGTCCGATCTCGAAGTTATAACCAGCCCACAACGAACCGGTTTCCCTATCTTCATCGTTGTAGCGCGCGCCGAAGTGAAGACGTTGCTTGTCGGCGCTGAACGTCGGGGAAGCGTAGGACTGATCGCCTGGCACAATATATCCCGAGAGATTAAAAGAAAATGACCACGGTCCTGGAGTGGTGGCGTTCGATTCCGCCGGCGCCGTGCTCGGGCCTTGCGCCCATGATGAGCCGCCCAGGAGGACAGCCATAGCGATATTCGCTAGAAGGCGAATTGGGATCAGCCTCCGAGTGAAATTGTGATCGCAACCAACACACCGCCCAGAATCACCATAGAGAGTCCCATCCTCAACGGGCGATGCCCTGAGTGACGTCCGAATGCGTAACCGATCAGAAACAGCATCACGATAGCAATGCCGTTCGAGGTCCGAAGAGCGGGCTTGGCGCTGCGAATCAGGGCAAAAGGGACCAATACGGGCAAGGTAGTTAAGACAATAATCAGGAAAACAGCGGCCGCTCCGACCCAGTCATCTCTTCGCAAATGTGGACGAGCCGGAAGATCGCTCAGCCGATGTAGTTTTTCGCGCATTTGCTCCAGTTCTGTAGAGGACAAGACAGACGCGATCAGCGGAGGTAGTGAATCGGCAATGATTTGATGCGCGTCAGCCGGGTCGGCGGTCTGAGTTACTGCCCTTAGTTTGAGGATTCCCTGCCCCAGCATGCTGAATGAACCCAACAGATAAAAAGCGGCATCGATGACGCCCCAAGCTAGGTTGCAGCCCGCTGCGCCAATCACGAGTTCGCGAACTTCTTCTCGGCCGGCACCAGCTACGCTGAACGAGCAGGTGAAGGTAAGAACCATGATTAACGCAAACAGGACCTCCGAGATTCTGTCCATTGGGTCGAGTATGCGTCTGCGCCTGTTCGACAAGGACTCGCACATCGTGGGCCTACTACTGCTGCCACCCGCCTCCCAACGCGTTATAGAGTTGAACCAGTGCCAGGCGTTCATTGAGTTGAGACTGTGCCAGGCCGAGTTGGGCGTCGAAGTAACGTGTGTCGCTGTCAAGGACTTCCAGGTAACTCGTCACTCCGCCTTGGTACCGCATATTTGACAGCCGGGTAGCATCCTGCGCGGAATTGGTGAGTAGTTCCTGCTGCACCCGGAATTCCTGATTCTTGCGGTAAGCAATGAGGGAATCAGACACCTCGCGGAAAGCCTGTTGAATGGACTGCTGATAGACGAGGACGGCTTCCTGCTGTTGGGCTTCCGTCAGCCTGACATTCGATCGGATCTTCCCTGCCGTAAAAATCGGCTGAAGCAGTTGACCGCCAAAACTCCAGAAACCCGCCGGGTCGGTAAATAGATTCGTGAGAGCCGAACTCTCATAGCCGCCGGTGGCAGTCAGAGTAATTTGCGGGAAGTATGCGGCCTTCGCAACGCCGATTCGAGCGTTGGCAGCAATTAGCTGTTGTTCAAACGATTGAATGTCAGGACGCCTCTCCAGCAACGAAGAAGCTAGACCCGCTGGTACTACTGGAAGAAGCGGGTTCTCGATTAGTGGCTTCCCCCGGATGACAGGACCGGGGTTCTTGCCCAGAAGAATGCTGATCAGGTTCTCTTGCTGCTCGATCCGCCTCTCCAGATCAGGAATAGCTGCCGCCGCCGTGTACACCAACTGCTCAGACTGACGTACGTCGAGCAAGGATGTTGCGCCACCTTTCGCGCGAACTTCCACCAAACGCAACGACTCCTTGCGCGAGTCGAGCGTCCGGCGAGAGATGTTCATTTCCGAATCCAGTTCGAGCAACTGAAAATATGCGGAGGCTACATTGCTCAGGAGGCTGGACACAACCGCCTTCTGGCCCCACTCTGTAGCGAGAACAGTTGCCCGTGCCGCCTCGGTAGCGCGCCGGAACTTGCCCCAGAAATCCAGCTCCCAAAAGAGCGACAGATTAACCTGAAAAGGGCTGGTTTCGAAGGGCGCGGCGATACTCGTCGCCGGGGCGCGCTCGTTGCTGGTAGATGCACCGCCGGTGATGGTGGGGAATTGGTCGGCCCTCGTGATTCCAAGCACTGCTTGTGCCTGAAGCACGCGCGCTGCGGCGATACGTACATCATAGTTTTGAGCTAGTGCTTCCCGAATCAGCGCCTGCAGTTGTGGATCATGGTACACCGACCACCACTTTTCATCCCCGAGAGATGCAACAGTCTGCGGGCCGGCATCTGGCGCAAGTCCGCGGTAAGTATCCGGAACTGTAACTTGGGGGCGCTTGTACTTGGGACCTAAGGTGCATCCAGTCAACATCAGAAATGCTATTGCAATCGCGAAGCGTTTGCCGCACATGGCTAGTCGCCCTCCGACGGCAAAACAGTCGGCGCGGCCGGAAGATGCTTCTTCCCGCGGTGGGCCAATCGTTCGACAACGTCAAAGCTTACCGGTATGAGGAAGATAGCCAGCACGGAAGCTGCGAGCATTCCGCCAATCACCGCCGTGCCCAGCACGCGTCGCGAAATTGCTCCCGCACCAGACGCCCTCCAGAGCGGAACGCATCCCAGAATGAAGGCGAATGCCGTCATCAGAATTGGGCGCAAGCGCAGCTTTGCGGCAATCAATGCCGCTTCCTCCGGTGACTGGCCCTTGTCGAATTCCATTTTCGCAAATTCGACGATCAGAATGGCGTTCTTCGCCGCCAGTCCGATCAGCATCACAAGTCCGATCTGCGCGTAAACGTTATTGTCCAGGCCCCGCATCCACAAGAACCAAAACTCGCCGAACACTGCGATTGGCGTGCCCAGCAGTACGCTGAAGGGCAGAGACCAACTTTCGTACTGAGCGGCTAAAATAAGGAATACGAAGAGCAGGGACATGCTAAAGATCACCGCGGGCGATACTCCTTCCGCGGCCCTTTTCTCCTGGTACGACATACCCATGTAGTCGTAACCCATCTCTGCGGGCATCGTATTCGCGAAAGTTTCTTCTAAAGCCTTGAGGGCTTGACTCGAACTGTAACCTGGCGCGGCGCTTCCATTGACCTGTGCACACCGGTAGAGGTTGTAGCGCAGTGTGAATTCTGGGCCAGTACGGGCTTTGATCGAAGTCAGTGCGCCTAATGGCACGGGCTGCCCGCTGTCGTTTGTTACATAGAATTGACCTAAGTTCTCTGCCCGAGTTCGATAATCTCCCTCTGCTTGAACGTAGACCTGCCATTGCCGTCCAAAGCGATTAAAGTAGTTCACTAACAAGCCGCCCATAAACGTTTGTAAGGTCTTATAAACGTCCGCCAACTGGACGCCTTGCGCGATCACTCGTGGGCGATCCACATCAACGTACACTTGCGGTACAGTGGGCAGAGCCGTCGTGTAGACCGTTGCGAGTTCGGGCCGCTTGCGCGCTGCCGCGAGAAACTTCTCAAGATTCTGACTCAGGAACTGTGGATCCTTCCCCGCTCGATCCTCCAGCATGAAGGTGAAACCTCCTGAAGCTCCCACGCCCGGTATTGCCGGCGGAGGAAAGGAGAAGGCCACCCCTTCCGTGATCTTCGAAAGTTCCTGATTCAAGTGCTTTTTAATTGCTTCGTACTGTTCCTCCGGTGCCTTGCGCTCGCCCCACTCCTTGAGAGTGATCCAGTAAAAAGAGCTGTACGTATTCTGGGCGCCGCTCAACATGCTGAAACCGAGCACGGCTGTGACCGCGTGCACGCCCGGGGTTTTCATAATCATCTCTTCGATTTTCGTAGAGGCGTCATCATTACGCTGAAGTGAGGCAGCGTTTGGTAGCTGCAGGCCGGCAAATACATAGCCTTGGTCCTCGTCGGGAAGGAAGCCTTGAGGCAACCGCGAGCCGAACCATCCCGCCAACACCGCGACGCCGAGAAGGAGGAACATGCTCAGGCCAGCTTTGCGAATAAGACCTCCGCACATGCTGACGTAACCGTCTGTGGTGCGGCCGAATACGCGATTGAACCAGCGGAAGAACATTCCCAGAGGACCGCGGCTTTCCTTGCGAGGCCGCAACATAAGCGCCGAGAGAGCCGGACTCAGAGACAAGGCATTAAAAGCGGAAAAGATTACGGAGATGGCAATTGTGATCGCGAATTGCTGGTACAGGCGCCCAGTGATACCTGGGATAAAAGCCGTAGGCACAAACACTGCCGCGAGAATCAGCGCAATTGCGATCACCGGCCCTGAAACCTCTTCCATGGCCTTGAAAGCCGCATCCTTGGGAGTCATGCCGTGTTCAATATGGTGCTCCACAGCCTCAACAACGACGATGGCATCGTCGACCACGAGTCCAATTGCCAGTACTAGTCCAAAGAGCGAAAGAGTGTTTATAGAAAAGCCAAAAAAAGGAAATACCACAAACGTGCCAACCAATGAGACGGGGACTGCAAGCAGTGGAATCAACGTCGCCCGCCAACCTTGCAGGAAGATATAGACGACCAGAATGACCAGGAGGATAGCTTCAAACAGGGTATGCTTGATTTCGCTAAGGCCCTCGGTAACCGCTAAAGTTGTGTCCAACGCGATGTCGTACTCCAGGTCTTGAGGGAAACGCTGCTTGGCTTCCATCATCAGCTTACGAACGCCGGCCGCCGCCTGCACCGCATTCGACCCAGGCAACTGATATACAGCGATGACGGCAGCCGGTTTACCGCTATAGCGGCCGACCAGATTATAGGTTTGCGCGCCCAGATCTATGCGAGCCACATCCTTCAAATACAGAACGGAACCATCGGGGTTGGCTCGTATCACAATCTGCCCGAATTCCTCAGGCGATGGCAGACGACCTTGAGCTAAAACAGCATAGGTGAACTCCTGTCCTTTCGGAACTGGCTCACCACCAATTTGTCCGGCTGGGTTCACCGTGTTCTGAGCCTGGATTGCTTTCACGATCTCAGGAACTGTAACTCCCATTTTTGCCAGCTTGTCCGGGCGCACCCAGCAGCGCATGGCATATTGGCCTGCTCCGAAAACTGTGACGCTCGCGATACCGGGAACTCGTGTCAGCTGGTCATTGAGATTGATATAGGAATAGTTAGCTAGAAAAACGTTGTCGTAAGTTCCTTTTGGCGAGTACAGGTTGACCAGCATCAAGGGCGCAGTAGTCGATTTCTGAACCGTGACTCCGTAATTTACAACGTCAATCGGCAACTGTGAATTTGCCTGATTGGTACGCATCTGTGCCAGAATCTGATCGGTATTTGGATCTGTCTTGATATCGAAGTTGACGGTAAGGGTCATCTGCCCGTTATTAGCATTGTTGGAGTACATGTAGTTCATGTTGTCGACGCCGCTCATTTGCTGCTCGATCGGCGTGGCAACGGACTGCTCAACGGTTACCGCATCCGCCCCCGGATAGGTTGCTTTCACCTGAATCTCTGGAGGAGCGATGTTGGGGAATTGGGCGGTTGGTAGGCGTCGCATGGCAACGATGCCGATGAGCACCATAAGAATAGCGATCACCATGGCCACGATTGGACGCCTGATGAAGAAGCTAGCCATGGTTCACTCTCCCTGTCCCATGGAATTGAACTGCTTGGGACGAACCGTCACTCCTTCCCTGGCCTTCTGCACGCCTTCGGCAATCACTTGCTCGCCAGGCTTGACTCCCTCAGTAATCACCCACATCCGGCCCACTCGCTCTCCTGTCTTCACCGGGCGAATACTGGCCTTATTGTTTGAATCGACGACAACAACGCTGTAGCTACCCTGTGCCTCAACCACCGAGCGTTGCGGCACGAGCAGAGCAGCCTTATCCACTCCTGTAATCGCGCGCACCCGAGCGAACATTCCAGGGCGTAAGATTCCGCCCGGATTTTCAAAAGCTCCGGCCATGCGAATGGTTCCCGTCTTCACGTCAATTTGACGGTCGGCAAGGACAACGGATCCCCTTCGCGGATAGACGCTTCCATCCGAAAGGACGAGTTCGAGGATCTTTTGCTGTCCCGCTCGTCTTCTGCCTTCGGCAACGGCGCTGATTCTGTCGGCCAATTTGAGATATTGTTGTTCGCTGATGGCAAAGTAGGCCTTGATCGGCTCCACCTGCGACACCGTGGTGAGAATCGTCGTTGGGCCGACCAGATCTCCGATTTGCCCTTTTGCTAATCCTGCGACGCCACTGATTAGAGAGCGCACCTTGGTGAAGCCTAGATTCAGTTCCACTTGGTCCACCTGGGCTTTTGCGGCAGCGACCATCGCCTCAGCCGCCTCGTTGGCCTGAACGTCGTTATCCAGTTGAGCTTGTGGGATGGCACTGTCTCTGGCTAGGGGAACATCCCGGGCGACGTCGAGCTTCGTCTTGCCGAGTTGCGCCTCGGCTTGAGCCAACTGACCTTTAGACTGCTGCAGGGCGGCTTCGAACGGACGCGGATCGATCTCGAACAGGATGTCACCCTTATTGACCACCGTCCCTTCCGTGTAATTCTGCTTCATCAGGTAGCCGGTCACCTGCGGTTGGATCTGTGCGTTCACGTAACCGTCGAGAGTTGCTACGCACTCCGTGTAGAGAGGAACGTCCTGTTGTATAACCGGTGTAACCTCTACCTCTGGCGCTGCAGCTAAAGCAACCTCCTTCTTTGCGCACCCGGTCCAACAGATGGCTGCCAGGAAGATCAGAATCGCTCCACGTCCTCTCGTTCGCCAAACAGGCCCGAGCAGTCGATGGCACATCTTCGTGATACGGTGGCCGAGTCGAGGACAGCACAGCGCGCGTCTGATTCGCATGGGAAACTCCTCAGGACGAACCGCCAGACAATCAGAGCCTCATTTCGGAGCATCACTAGCAGCTGGAAGAGTTTGGTCGGTTAGTGGATTCGAGCGAGCACATTCTGCTCTGTCTTTCTTAGCCTTGGACCAGACGGTTCCGAAGTCCGATGACGGATCGACAGAAGAGTAGAAGGTGGATGTTGCAGGGCAAACTGGCAGAAATTACAGTCGGTTTCGTTGAGCGCCGCTAGATCTGGCATGGGGCGAACAGATTCGTTTTCGGAGGTCAAGGTCCAGCGGATTTGGCGTGCTCATGCCTTACCCCGGTGCGCCTGACCAATCTTCCAAAAATGGAACCAGAGTAGTCTGCCCTAACACTTGGGAATACGCTCTCTCGCCGCTCGTGGCGATGTGTTTTCCAAATCTCTGGCGGGATGTGGGCCCAATTCACTTGTTATTACAGTCCGAGACTGAGAATAAAACAATGAAGAGACTGTGCACCTTGCTGGCAGAAATCGGTTTCGCAACGTCGTACTATCGTCTGAGGTCGCCAACAGCTGCTCGCACGATTTCTCATCGAATCATGCCAGCGCATTGGAATGTTGTTCACGAAGGGAAACCGCGGCGATGACTCCTCGGGTCGTATTAGCAGACGATCAAAAAGAGATTCTGCAGTCTGTCGTACTCACACTCGGGCACGAGTTCAGCGTTGTTGGCACCGCGGAGAACGGCGCAGGTGCGGTTGAGCTTGCCAGGAGACTGTCCCCTGATGTTCTGGTGTTGGACATCTCCATGCCCGTGGAGAACGGGATCGAAGCTGCTTGCCACCTTAAGGAGCTCGATTCCACGGCGAGAGTGGTATTTCTGACCGTAAACACGGAACCGGAGTTTGTTGAAGCTGCGTTGTTCGCCGGCGCTTTCGGCTACGTTCTGAAGCAATCTCTGGCTTCAGACCTGGTCCCGGCAATTTGGGCGGCCGTCAACGGCGCAACCTTCATTTCCCCGTCCATGCACTTGCCCCAGGCTTACGTTGAGTCCCGGAGAGGAGTGAAATGCGACACTTCGAGCGGCCGTTCGTGAAACGGTGTTCGCTTGCGCGTCATTCTCCATGTTTGAAAGCGGCCGGTCACTGAACCGCCAGACATTCTGCAATTCCGAACGCGCGGCCGCCATGGGACGGCATTGCCCACCGGCAACTCCGACAACCCGCGGGAGTGACAGCAGCGAAGCCCCTCGCAAACCCAGCCGGCAGCTTCTTGACTCCCGTCGGTGGGACGCGACTCTGTCGCTTCTGCGAAAACATACAGTTCTGGAAGATCGCGCTAGCCCTTAGTATCATCCACAATAGCGCCCAGGCTGGCTGCTAGTGCCGCGCGAGCGCGAAGTTCTCATGTAGCGGAAACGTGTGATGGAACATCGCCCCAAAGCACGGTTGCTCATAGCCGACGATCACACGTTGCTAGCGGAAGCCTGCAAGAGCCTTCTCGAACCGGAGTTCGAAGTTGTCGGAATCGTGGATAACGGACGAGCCCTGCTTCGACTAGCGTCCGAACTAAGGCCCGAGGTGGTAATCCTCGATATCGGAATGCCACAACTGAATGGGCTTGATGCAGGTGATCAGATTAAGCAGCTCTTGCCCGCAACCAAATTAGTTTTCTTGACAATGAACCTCTCGCCCGAGGTCGCAGCTGAAGCCTTTCGACGAGGTGCTTCCGGCTATGTTGTGAAGAGTTCCGCGGCGGCAGAGTTAGTCAGGGCCATCCGACGTGCGTTGCGATCGGAATCGTACTTGTCTCCAGACATAACCAAAGAGACGGTAGACTTCCTACTCAGAAGCGGAACTTCCTACTCAGAAGAAAAGCGAATTACTCCTCGGCAGAGGGAAGTCCTGCAATTGCTTGCCGAAGGCATGTCTATGAAGGAAATCGCCAACACGCTGAACTTGAAACCGGGTACCGTGGCCTTCCACAAATACAAAATGATGGAGACGCTCGGGATTAAGTCCAATGCGGAATTGCTTCAGTATGCAATTAGGCATCATCTTGGAACAGAGGATCCTCGTTGATGGACTCAAGCCGTTGTCATCTCGTACATGGGTATATTCAACCATTTTTTGATTCTACCGTTTCGGTTTCCCATTCAGCATAGCTTGGTCTTGACCCGCCCCCTGCTTTCGTTCACGTAAGAATACGACAACTTTCTGCTGAACCGCTCCCATTCTCTGTCACAAGGGAAGCTAAAGGTTTGGGGCAGTGTAAGTCCTTTCTTCTGCTGTTGACGCGGGTTTCGCGCACTCCAGAGACTCAATCAAGAGACTCTGGAGTGCGCGCCCCATCAATGTACTAGCTTTTTCTCTGTGCAACGCCGCGAACGCTGCGGGCGTTCGGTCTGCCAGCGCGCTATGTGGTCGCTCGCGATTGTAATGCTCGCGGAACTTCGCCAGCTTCTGCCGGGCGTCGTCCAGCGACGTGAGCCATTCCACGTTCAAGCACTCGTCGCGCAGCCGGCCATTGAAGCTCTCGATGAATCCGTTCTCTACCGGGCGTCCCGGACGGATGAAACATAACTGTACCTTGTTCGTCATTGCCCAGGCTTCCAGCGCACGACTGCAGAATTCGCTGCCGTTGTCCACCGTGATGCTTTTCGGCAGGCTGCCTCGTTCCTGCCGGGCACGTTCCATCGCCTGTGCTACCTTCATCCCCGTCATCCCGCGATCGGCTTCCAACGGAACGCACTCCCGCGTGAACTGGTCCACCACAGTGAGAATGCGAAACGACCGCCCATCGGCTAACTTGTCGCTCACAAAATCCATGCTCCAGCACTGGTTCGGTCGCACGGCTACGCCAGTTGGGATCGGCCGTCGTCGCGCCATCTTCCGTCGCTGCTTCGTGCGCACAATCAACTCTTCCTCGCGATACAGCCGGTAGATACGCTTGGCATTCACATGCCAGCCCTCACGCCGCAACAACATCGTCAGACGGCGATAGCCGTAGCGTACGTGTGTTCCTGCCAGTTCTCGCAAACGATGCCGCAGCACTTCGTCGAACATCTTCCGGCTCTGATACCGCAGCGTCCCGATCGCCAGCTTCACCAGCCTCGCCGCGTGCCGCTCGCTGATTCGATAGGCCTCCTGCGCCCAGCGCGCCAACTTCCGACGCGCACGAGGCCTTACAGCTTTTTTGGAAACGATCTCCTGCAGCATCTGCCGATCCAGGCTCAGGTCCGCCACCAGCCGCTTCAGCCGCCCCACCTCTTCCCGCAACTGCCGCAACTCTCGCAACTCGCTCACTCCCACCCCGGTATAC
>Ga0187819_10002072_pt1 | contig 10517 bp, 11 predicted proteins | sample NC_wetland_sal_i_15_FD_132411 | JGI IMG/M metagenome (GOLD analysis project Ga0187819, IMG submission 132411) | Wetland sediment microbial communities from Neuse River Estuary, North Carolina, USA - SO4_4 | ecosystem: Environmental > Aquatic > Freshwater > Wetlands > Sediment | place: USA...
GAAATCCGCGCCACCTTGGCGGCAGCGCGGCAGTGCGGATTTCGCAAGATTCATGTGGTATTCCAACCGCATCGTTATACCCGTACGCAGTTGCTGATGGACGAGTTCGCTAGCGCGTTTCATGACGCCGAGACTCTGTTCATCCTCGACATCTATGCCGCTAGCGAAATGCCGATCGAGGGAATTACTGGAGAAGCCTTAGCCCGCCATATTCAAGATGCAGGGGAACAAGAAGCCCACTACGCTGCTTCGTTTGCCGAAGCCGCGGAAGCCGTGGTCGCCGGAGCGGACGAGGGAGACGTGATTCTCACCCTCGGCGCAGGTAGTGTCTCGCAGCTCGGCCCGATGATCATCGAAGATCTTGAGGCCAAGCAAGAGCGGATTGCCGGCACGCCAAAATCCCTGGCGACAACCTCCCCGGAATAAATATCGTTCCGAATTCCGAACAATCTAACGAAAGCTGACGGTTGGCAGTCGTGAAGTGTAAAAATAATCTTGACCTATGGAGCATGGCCATCCACCTCAACGCACGATTAACAGCCGCCGTTACCGAAGATATGAACTTGAAACTGAACTGCGAGCAGCCATGCTCGGAATGGAACACCGTGAGATGCGCGGGCGTTCTTTGAATATCAATGAGGGAGGAATCGCAGGTATCTTTGTTGCAGGGTGGGACGTCGGCACTTCTGTCCACCTACAATTTTCAGTCCCGACTGCCACCACTCCGGTTAAAGTGAAGGGCGTTGTCCGCAACTGCACCGGCTACCGTTACGGTTTTGAGTTCACGGAGTTGACAGCGGAAGAACGCGAAACCATCCATCGAGCCTGCCGAACCCTCGACCTGCTCCAATGATGTAAGAACCGGATGAGGCCCGAGCATTCCCGGGTTAAGCCTTGGGCATGCTCTTGAGCAAACAACTCCCCGGGAACGATAATACGGTTGATATCGAGATTTCGAGTTACTTCACAGCGTCGGCGGTTTTATCGGCGGCTTTCTTCGTGTCTTTCGCGGTGTCCTTGGCCGCTGTCTTGGTGGCATGTCCCGTCTTCTTGGCCACGGTCTTGGTCGCGTGCCCGGTCTTGTCGGCAGCTTTTTCCGTACCTTTCGCGGTGTCTTTGGCGGCGGTCTTGGTGGCGTGTCCTGTGTCCTTCGCCGCTTTATCGACGTCATGGGCAACGTCCTGAGAGAACGCGAACGGGGTTAAGCACAACAACGTAGTCGCAAAAATTGCCGTGAACTTGGTTCTCATATTGCCTCCGTTGGGTTTGATGGAAATGGTTTGCAAAGTATGGACCTTGGACAGGCAAAACGCAAGGGTTCGGGAGTGGGTCGCGACTGAACCATTATTCCAGTTCTCCTTCCAGCGCATTCAGCGTCTCGTCGTCGACATCCCACCTCTTGAGAATCGCGAAAATGGTCTTTGATGTGAATCCGGCGCGAATGAGCTGACGAAAAATTCGCGCCGCGCTCTTTTGATCCGCAGGTTTCGCCAGGCGCTTGCGCTTCAGATATGCCCGCGCCTGGGTCTCGTCGCTGACTTCGTCGTAGACCGCATCCACTGCCTTCTCGATCACGTCGCCGTGGACTCCCTTTGCTTTCAGATCCGTAATCACACGCCTGCGGCCCAATTTTTCGTTATCGCGGCGGAAGGAAGAATACGCGGCCGCGTATTGGGCATCGTTGAGGTAGCCGCGATCCTTTAGCCGCCGGATGACGAGTTCTACCAGCGTTTGTCCATACTCGGTTTCCGCTTCCACCCGGGGCCGCAACAGACGCTTCAGTTCCGCCACCGAACGAGCGCGGCGGGCCAGTGCTCCGACGGCATATTGGTAGAGTTCCTCTTCCGATTCGGTCTTCTTCGGGCGAGCAAAAGCCATGGCCAGTAACACGTTACCTCGCCTGCGCGGCGAGGAAGATTTGCCTGACACTACGTTACAACTTTTTACCTGGGTTGTGGTGACAACGGGAACTTTCTCGCGTCTATCTGCGTAAATACGAAAGAGTGAGGACGCAAGTCATGCTTACTATTGATGTGGAAAAAACGGGCGACGTAGCGGTGGTGCGGTGCGTGGGGCGGATCGTTCGCGGTGCGGAGGTGGGCACGCTGCGGAACGCGGTCTTCGCGGAAAATGACATTCGCATTGTGGTGATTGATTTATCGGACGTGGAAACGCTCGATGCCGGGGGATTGACTGCGCTTTTGTCTCTGCAGCAGTGGGCTCGGAACCGCAATGTGCAACTCAAACTGGTGAACCCGTCGCATTTCGTCAACGAGGTGCTGACGCGCACCGGGTTGAACCGCGTATTCGACATTTCGACATTCGAGCATGCGCTTTTCGTTCTCAGCGCTCCCGATTGTCGGCACTCGAGATATGCCGCTGTCTGGTAGCGACGATTGATCTTCACTGGGCCGGAACTTTGCGTTCGGTTTGATCACTGGTTTGATTGCCGAAGCGAGGTTCCGGCTCCCTCCCAAATGAAAAGGGCGCGCCCAAAGGCGCGCCTTTAGTCTTTCAGGAGGATAAATCAGCGGCCCCCGTAGCCTGTCTGCTGCATTGCATTCTTGGAGATGTCGCTGGTTGAAGAGATTCCCTGCATTCGCAGCTTGAAGTCATCTGCGTTGGAAGCGCTCTCCAAAGCGGTTTCGTAGTTAATCAGCCCCGCCTGGAACAAATCCCACAAAGACTGATCGAAGGTTTGCATACCGTACTGCGAAGTTCCTGCGGAGATGGCATCGCGAACCGCGCGGGTCTTTTCCGGGACCAGAATGCATTCCCGGATGTAAGCCGTATTGATCATTACTTCGACAGCGGGGACACGGCCGTCGCCATCGCACCGTCGAACCAGACGCTGGCTGATGACAGCTCGCAGCACGGCTGCAAGTTGCAGACGAATCTGCTTCTGCTCCGGCGGCGGGAACACAGCGATAATGCGGTTGATGGTTTCGACCGCGTCCAGTGTGTGCAAGGTGGAGAAAACCATGTGGCCGGTTTCGGCAGCATGTAGCGCAGTGCCGATAGTTTCAACGTCGCGCATTTCGCCGACCAGGATGACGTCGGGATCCTGACGCAGGGAGGCGCGCAGCGCTGCCGAGAACGATGGTGTATCCACCTCGATCTCGCGCTGATTAACATAGCCTTTCTTGTCGCGATGCAGGAATTCAATCGGGTCTTCGATGGTGATGATGTGCTCGGCGCGAGTGGAGTTGATGCGGTCCACCATGGCCGCGAGAGTCGTAGACTTACCGGAGCCCGTGACCCCTGTGACTAAGATCAGGCCGCGCGGCATGTCGCAAACCTGCTCAACGATCTTCGGCAGGTAAAGTTCATCGAGCGCCCGAATTTTGGTGGGAATCACGCGCAGCACCAGTCCAACGTTGCCCCGCTGCTGGAAAACGTTCACACGGAAACGGCCTAGTCCGGCCACGCCATAGGCCATGTCGATTTCCGTGCTCTCTTTGAATTTCTGTTTCTGCCTCGCCGACATCATGCTGAAGGCCATGGTCAGCATATCTTCCGCGCTGATGCGAGGCTGGTCGGTAAGCGGCGTAAGCTCGCCATCAATTCGCAGGTGAGGATAATTGCCGACCTTGAGATGCAAGTCGGAGGCGCGCCGCTCCATGGCAATGCGAAGTAGGTCATCAATGTTCATTCGATAAATTCCCCGGGATCAACCTGTATGATGAACCGAAAACTCCTCCAACCCAAGATGACCTAAGTAATGAAGAGTGTGCGTTAGGGCAGTGGCTGGATGCGCTTGTTGGGGGCAAACTATGCCGGCTTGGGTTTCAACAAAGCGCAAGCGACACGAAGTCTCCCAAAAAAGGTTGGTTGACTTAGTCCACAGACTTAGTCTATGTTTCAAAACACGATGGAAGTGAATATTCATGAGGCGAAGACCCACCTTTCGCGCCTTCTGCAAAGGGTAGCGGACGGTGAGGAGGTCACGATCGCGCGGGCGGGAGTCCCGGTGGCGCGGCTCGTGGCGGTAGAGAAAAAGAAGAATGTGCGACCGATGGGCTTCGCACGCGACGAAATCTGGATCGCCGATGATTTTGATGCTCCCCTGCCCGATGAATTGTTGGCGGCATTCTATGGCGAAGCGCCCGGCAAGACCGCGCGCCGCAAGCGTAAAAGAAAATGAAGTATCTGCTGGATACGGCCGTCTGGCTGTGGAGTCTGAGATCGCCAGAGCTCATTGGCGAGCAAGGCCGTGAGATATTGGCACATGGGCAGGAGGAGATCTTTCTGTCGGCCGTCACTTCGTGGGAAATCAGCATCAAGATACGCTTGGGGAAACTCGATTTCACCGGACCACCTGCACAACACATACCGCGATTCATGGCTACACAGAACCTTCGACCGCTCTCCATCACTCACAGCCACGCGGCCAAAGTCTATGATCTGCCTATCTACCACAGCGATCCTTTCGACCGAATGCTGGTTGCCCAAGCCCTGGTCGAGGACATGGTGATCCTTACATCCGATCGCTGGTTCAGGAAATATCCAGCCGAGTTGTTGTGGTGTGGAAAGTAGAACTCGGTAGATAACCGCAACACCGTGTCCGCTAAATAAAAAAGCCGCCCGGAAAGGCGGCTTCCGAATCGCTTCGAAAACGATCAGGCGGCCGTTTCCGTCTGACCTCCATGCCATGGTTCGTCGTAGCTGCCTCCGTATATAGATGGACACTTTGAACCCATGGGACGAAGATAAGTGGCAAGCTGCCCGCGATGGTGAATGCTGTGATTGTTGACGAAGGCGAGATAGAAGACGACAGGCATGTTGAAGACACCGTAGAAATCTACGGGCGTGAGCAACTCTTCCGCCGACATTGCGCGCACACGCTCAATCGCGCGGGAAAAGTTCTTCTCGTACCAGGAAGCCAGCTCCGCGGAAGTTTTGGGCTCGTCTTTGAAGCGAGGCTCCATGGCAAATTTGCGATCGGCCGTCTCGTCAAGCATCTGTACATCCGCGGACGCCAGATGCCAGGCAAGCTCCGCGGCGGTGCGTGCGTTGGGATCGGGCTTGTAATCACTTTTGGCGTCAGGAATTGCGGCCAGGACTCTCTTCGTGGCTTTCATCTCGTTGCCCAGGCCCATGAGCATTATGTCGCGGTAGGCCAGAGCGAATTCGGGAGTGGGACCTTGCTGTGCGGTTGCCATGCGTTCTCCTTTTGCTTTTGCTGCAAAGTTGCTATGGGTGTGACGACGAGAGGGGCGCTCGGGTAGCGCCCCATAGTGAAAATTGAATTCTGCTACACACTGACCGGCTGCTTGCTGCCCACCGAAACCGGCGTTAACCAGCCAAAGCGGTCGGCCTTTTCGCCATGCACGATGCCATAAAACTCTTTTTGAATGGCTTTGGTCACCGTTCCGATCACACCTTTGCCTACACTGATCTTGTCGACCGAGCGAATGGGCGTAATCTCAGCCGCGGTCCCGGTCAAGAAGGCTTCCTCCGCAATATACAGCAGTTCGCGCGGAATTCCCTGCTCGACCACTGGAATCCCCAATCCCCGAGCAATCTGTAGGACCGAGTCACGCGTGATCCCGGGCAGCACCGAATTGCCCAGCGGGGCCGTCTGCAGCGTGCCATGGCGCACGATGAAAACATTCTCGCCCGAGCCTTCGCTGACGTATCCGTTCGCGTCCAGTGCGATGCCTTCCACGTAGCCGTTGATGATGGCTTCCATCTTGATCAGCTGCGAGTTCATGTAGTTCGCGCCCGACTTAGCCATGGCGGGAAGCGTATTGGGCGCAATGCGCGTCCATGACGAAACGCAGACGTCCACGCCTTGCTCAGCGTCACTGCCCAGATATTTTCCCCACGGATAATTACAGATGTAAACTTCGGTCGGCGAATTGAAGGGGTTGACCCCGGCTTCGCCATAACCGCGCAGAATGATGGGCCGCATGTAGCACGGCCAAACTCCGTTGGTTTTTACCAACTCGACCATCGCGGAAATGAGCTCTTCCCGCGTGTAATCGACGTCGATGCGGTAAACCTTGGCTGAATCCAGCAGTCGCTGCGTGTGCTCCTTCACGCGAAAAATCGCCGGGCCGGTCGGCGGAGCGTAACATCGGATGCCTTCAAATACCGACGAGCCGTAGTTGACCACGTGCGACATTACGTGGATTTGAGCGTCATCCCAGCGGATGAGTTTGCCGTTATGCCAGATCTTCTCCGTCTTCTGAATGGCCATGAGCACTCCTAGAGATTGGATTCACGCGTGCAGCGAGGAGCTTCGTTTGTTTGATGCCAAAATTCATTCCGTGGGCGGACCTGCCTGTTGGCACTTGCGACAGGCAGCACGGTACAAGGGGAGGCGCGGCAAAAACTACCAGATTATAACTCAGGTCGGGAAAGATCGAGCGGCTTTCTGACGCTCGTAGTAAAGAAAAGGGGAGACTCGTTGAATTCTGATTCTCAAGCTATACAAAACAAGAAACGTCGGTATAGAGGTCTGCTTAGGGCAGTCCGTCAGTGAGTTACGGCCTCTCCGGATGGGGTTGGGACTGCCCTCAGCCCAGCCTGGACCGTCCCCGGCAATTCGTCGCCTCGGAAATACTGTCCCTTGAACGCGCGCATCTCCGGCATCGCGACATAGGGTTTGCTGTAGTCGTTGCCAGCATTCCAGAACAGAAAGCCGATTCCGCCGGTGTTTTTCGCGGTCAGAACCTGCACTTCGATGTATTTTGGCGAATAGGTCTTGGTGCGCCAGCGGAAAGCCTGCAGCCATGGACGAATCACGACGTCGCTGCCCTTGGTGATCAGCTCGAAGCGCTTCATGGATTCGCCGATGAAATGCTCGGGCGCGTCACCCGGATGCGCGATCCCATCCATGCCAAAGAAGTGCGAGGGATAGATCATAGGCGAAAGCACATCGCAATACTTTGCCATCTGCACGATATCCTGCCCGGTGTGCGCCAAATCTACAGGCCGCTGCCAAGCCATGATGCCGAATACGTCCAGGGAAACCAGCACGCCCGTCGGGTGCAGTTCCGCATAAGCATGTTTCAGGAAGTCCGCGATAACCTCAGAACGATGCCAGGTGGGATGGCCCGTCTGGAATACGAAATTCGCATCTTTTTGATCGCCTTCAGCCGGGAAGCGCACGTAATCAAATTGAACCTCGTCGATGCCAGCCTCAGCGGCCTTCTTAGCCAAGGCGATATCGTATTCCTGCACTTTGGGTTGCGAGGGATCGGTCCAGACCAGCTTTCCGTTTTCGCGCCAGGCCTGGCCCGTTTTGTGGGATTTCACGGCCAGTTCAGGATGGGCCACTACCAACCGCTCGTCGCGAAAGATTGCCACCCGTGCGATGGCATGCATGCCCTGCGAATGCAGGAAATGGGTGAACTTAGGAAGGTCATGAATGGCGATATGGTGTCCGCCAGCCAAGGGGTGATCGAAAGGAATATTGACGCTGCCATCGCTATCTTTCACATCGAAAACCACTGCATTTCCGCCCAGTTCGCGCCAGCGCCGAATGATGCGCAGTCCGCGATCACTGCCCGCCATCACTCCCGTCAAATACACGGCCCGCACTTCAAAATCGCGGGCTACAGGGATGGTCTTTTCTACGATCGGTGCGGCTAGAATGCCCGGCACAATGAGCTCCTGGCCCGACTTGAGATATGTGCCCTGCAGGTTGCCATTGGCGGCGCGAATCGCCTCGGCCAATTCGCTGGAAGTCAGATAGGACGTCTGCGACAGGAAGCGATGGGAAACCAACGGAATCGTATCTCCGCGCTTCGACACATACATGGCGCTACCCGGCGGCGCGATGCGGGACTCAAGTGCGGGTGGTTCTCCGGCCTTGGGTGCTCGTGGCGGAGGGGCGGACGTGCGCACGAGTTCGGGGCTATGACCGAGCTGGGCGGCAGCGGCGGGTAATTGGAAAGTCAAATGCCATGAGACAAATCCGAGGGCCAGACAAGACAAGACTATGATCAGAATTGAGCTAGAGCGGCGCAAGTTTTTCTCCGTGGAAACGCGTTGAACGCTTACCCGGATGCTAGCGGGCGGCCCATTGCTCGGCTAGTTACGTCTGGTCAAGCCCAAGGAGATAGGTCTTTCGCCTCCTGTTCCCAGAAACTTCCTCATGCGCAAACTATTTCCCTTTACATGATTTCTCCCTGCCGTGTAAGTGACTCTATGGACGGTCCGTAGCATCTAAGTTGTGAAGGAATAAGCCGTGGGTGATTCCCTTGGGATGGCGAGTGATTTGCACTAGGGGAAGTTGCGGTAAGTGAAAGGTATCGACAAATTACCCGCGGAGTGACAAAATTTGTCGCTTCGCGAAGCAGCGAACGAACGCGCCACTATCCGAAGGAAAGCCCAGGAAAGGGAAACGCCCTGACCCTATGAAGAACGTTCTTAACACAGTGCTCGATCCTACTCGCCGCAGTAACGATGCCAGAGATTTCGACAACACCCTGCGCCGCAAGATCGTCGGCCAGAATGCCGCACTTGAAAAGGTGGTTGAAATCTACCAGATGTTCTTGGCGGGATTGAATCCTCCCGGACGCCCGGTTGGTAATCTGCTATTTCTGGGACCTACGGGCTCGGGTAAAACCCGAGTCGTCGAGGCCATGTCCGAAACGCTGTTTGGCGACGCAAGAGCTTGCATCAAGATCGATTGCGCCGAGTTCCAGCACTCCCACGAGATCGCCAAGCTGATCGGTTCGCCGCCCGGATATTTGGGACACCGCGAGACTCATCCGCTGCTAACCCAGGAAGCGCTCAACCAGTGGCACACAGAAAAGCTCAAGCTGTCGATCCTGCTCTTCGACGAGATCGAAAAAGCTTCCGACGCCCTCTGGCAACTGCTGCTCGGAATTCTAGACAAGGCAACCTTGACCCTGGGTGACAATCGCCGCGTCGATATGTCGCAATGCATTATTATTCTGACCTCGAACCTGGGGACCAGCGAGATGAGCAACCTGGTCGAGGGCGGCATGGGTTTCAACCACCGGCCAAAGCTGGTGGACTCGAGTCTGGACGACAAAATCGATCGCACGGCGGTCGAAGCTGCACGCCGCAAATTCACGCCGGAGTTCATGAACCGCATTGACAAGGTAGTGGTTTTCAAGACTCTGCGGCCAGAGCATTTGGAGCAAATCCTCGACATTGAGCTCGGCATGGTGCAGCAGCGCATTCTGATGGCCTCGGCTGCAAACCAGTTTGTGTTCAACTGCACTCCCAGAGTGAAGAGTTTTCTGCTGCAAGAGGGCACGGATCCTAAATATGGCGCGCGGCACCTGAAGCGTGCGATTGAACGGCATCTGGTTTTCCCTCTGGCCAATCTGGTCGCCACCGGCCAAGTCAGACTTGGAGATTTCATCCGTATCGATATGGCTGCGGAAGGCTCTCTGACATTTGTGAAAGAAGCCGAAGGCGCCATGGTGCCCATCCTCATGGAGCGTTACGGTGCCGCAGCCGGAATGCCTCCCATGGCCGCGCGCGCAGCGCGTACCATTGGACGGCGCGAATTCGGCGCCACTCCAACCGCCGACACGAAATAGTTTTTGTTGTAGTCCGGACAAAAAAGAGCGCCGCCAACCAGCGGCGCTTCTTTTGTTTGCAATGACAATACTACTCGGTGGAAGGTCGAGCCCCGAGTTCACCACACTTCGCAGAGCTTATCCGCGGGGCGCACCATGGCCGCCCCAGCCTTGCAGCTAAACGCTTGTTGAAACTGGGGTAGATTCGAGAGCGGACCATTCACGCGGTACTTCCCTATCGGGTGCGGATCCGATTGCATCATCACTCTTTGTTCTTCGATGCGGATCGCATCTCCGCGCCATTGCCCCCAGGCGATGAAGAATTGCTGTTCGGGAGTGAATCCGTCGATGTCCGGCAGGCGCGGTTTACTTTCAAGGGACTTCTGGAACGCGAGGAATGCTACTTTCGCGCCGCCTAAATCGCCAATGCTTTCGCCCAGCACCAGTTTGCCGTTGTGGTGGACGCCAGGCTCGATAAAGTAGTTGTCGAACTGGTCCACAACGCAGGCGCCCCGCTGCTGGAATTGCTTCAGATCACCGTCGGTCCACCAATTCCGCAGCCTTCCCAGGTAGTCAAACTTCGCGCCTTGATCGTCGAAGCCATGTGAGATTTCGTGGCCGATCACAACCCCGATCGATCCGTAGTTCACTGCATCGACGGCATGGATATCGAAGCCTGGAGGTTGCAGGATGCCTGCGGGAAAGACAATTTCGTTCCACACCGGGTTGTAATACGCATTCGAGGTCGGCGGAGTCATGCCCCAGCGGCTCCGGTCGACGGGTTTGCCGATGGTCTCGCGATCGTCTTCCACAACGAAGCGGCGGCTGGCCAGATAGTTTTCAAAAAACGCGTCGCGGCGAATGTCGACCTTGCTGTAGTCCTTCCACTTGTCGGGATAGCCGATCTTGGGATTGAACGTGGCGATCTTGGCCATTGCCCGCTCCTTGGTTTCGTCGCTCATCCAGGGGCGGGTTAGAATGTCATCGCGCATGGCCGCGAGAATATTGCGC
>Ga0187819_10002073_pt1 | contig 10517 bp, 4 predicted proteins | sample NC_wetland_sal_i_15_FD_132411 | JGI IMG/M metagenome (GOLD analysis project Ga0187819, IMG submission 132411) | Wetland sediment microbial communities from Neuse River Estuary, North Carolina, USA - SO4_4 | ecosystem: Environmental > Aquatic > Freshwater > Wetlands > Sediment | place: USA: North...
ACCCAGCGATCAGCTGGGCGCGCGCTTCCCCGGTTCGCTGATCGGGACCATCGGCGAGCGAGCGCTGACCGGCCCGGACGAGCTCGTGGTCTTCGTCGGTGATGATCAGGCAAAGCTGGCCGCCCTTCCCGGCACGATCCGCGTCGACAAGATCGCGAACTACACCGGCAAGCCGGTGTGGACCTCGTTCTTCCGGGACGCGTTCGTCGTCGGCGCGATCGCCTTCCTGCTCCCGATCCTGATCTTGATCGGCACCGCCACCAAGCTGTCGTCGGCGCGGCGCGAGGAACGCTACGCGGCGCTCCGGCTGGTCGGCGCCACCCCGCGCCAGGTGAATGTGGTCGCCTCAGTGGACGCCATCGTCAGCGCGCTGTTCGGCTCGGTGGTCGGGATCGGGCTCTTCCTGCTGGTGCGGCCCGCGCTGGCCGGCACCTCGCTGACCAGCGCCCGGTACTTCAGCGATCAGGTGACGCCCACCGTCAAGGGCTACCTGGCCGTGCTGGTGGCGGTTCCCGCGGCGTCGGCCATCGTGACGCTGCTGTCGCTGCGCCGGGTGCGGATTTCCCCGCTCGGCGTCAGCCGGAAGGTCTCGCCGCCGCCGCCGCGGACCTGGCGGATCATCCCGCTGATCGTCGGCATTGTCTTGTTCGTCGCCGGGCTGGCGGCGACCAGTCACAAGTCGATCGGAACGGCGGCCTTCCCCGGCCTGCTGATCATCATGGTCGGCCTGGTTGTGGGCGGTCCGTGGATTACGGCGCGCGCAGCGCGGCTGCTGCCCCGGCTCAGCGGGGGCGCGGCCCCGATCTTCGCCGCCGGACGGCTGGCGGATAACCCGAAGGCCGCGTTCCGGTCGGTCAGCGGCCTCGTGCTGGCCGTGTTCCTGGGGACGGTCGTGGCCGGGCTGATGCCGGCGATCAACTCGACGACGGCGACCACGGCAGGCGACGCGTTGCGGAATGTTCTCAAGGTCGAGCTGACGGAAAGCCCGGTGTGCGGGAACAGCGTGAACTGCTCGGGTAATCCGCCCAGCGTGTCGGCAAGCGCGCAGCAGCGGCTCAGCTCCGTCGCGTGGCAGCGAAGCTTCCAGCGCAGGCTGCTGGCCAGGCTGGCCACTTTCCGGGGCGCGACCATCATCCCGTTGTACGGATTGCCGGGGTCGCTGGCCCCGAAAGGTCCCCAGCCCTATAGCGGCGTCATCGGCTGCGCGGGCCTGGCCCGGCTGGCCGTGCTGGGCCAGTGCGCTCCGGGCGCGACGGCCGTCCAGGCCAACACGCAGAACCTGTTCGGCGACAATCCCATGTTCGACACGCAGCAGATCGTGAACCAGAGCAACCCCGCAGTGCACGGCAACGTCGCGGATTTGCAACTGCAAGGCATGCTGGTGGACACCAACAGTCAGGCGACGGTGGAGCGGGTGCGCACCTTCCTGGTGCCGTACCTGGCGCAGACGCCGTCCGGCAGCGCACCCCGGACGTTCGGCGAGGAAATCCAGGCGCGGGAAAACGTCGGCAACACCCTGCAGCGGCTGGTGTACATCGCGGTCGCGCTGACCCTGCTGGTGGCGGGTTGCAGCCTGGCCGTGACCGTGGGCGGCGGCCTGGTGGAGCGCAAGCGGCCGTTCACGCTGCTGCGCGTCACCGGCACTGCCACCGCGACGCTGTACCGGGTGGTGCTGCTCGAGGCGGTGCTTCCGCTGTTCGCCGCCACGCTTGTCGCGGCGGGCACGGCCTACGGCATGTCAGTGCTGATCGTCGCGCGGCTGGCGCCGGCCGGCACCGCGACACCGGTTCCCGGCGGTGGCTACTACGCCATCATGGGAACCGGGCTGGCTGCCTCGCTGGCCGTCATCCTCGCGACACTGCCGCTGCTCGGGCGCATCACCGCCCCCGGCAACGTGCGGTTCGAGTAGCCGCCAGGCGCGGCTGTTGAACGGGCCCGGGAGCAGCCTCCGGGCTGCGCTAACTAACGCGGTCGCCAAAGAACTGATCACCCGGAATGTCGCGGCGGTCGTCCGCCTCCCTGCGCCGAGAAAGCCGCAGCGACAGAGCTGGTTGGCTGACGAAGCCAGTAAGTTCCTGGAATCCGCCCGCTCTGACAACGATCCGCTGTACGCCGCGTACGTCCTGATCCTCGTTCTCGGGCTGCGGCGCGGAGAGCTGCTAGGGCTCACCTGGTCCGATGGCAATTTCGACACGATGGAAGTCCACATCCGCTGGCAGCTTCAGCGAGCCGAGCATCAGCTACGTCACCGGGAGACCAAGACTGCCTCGTCGACGGCCGTGCTACCGCTGCCGGACATCTGCATTACGGCGCTGAAACTGCCGAGCGAGCGCCAGGAAGCCGATCGGGATCGAGCTGGCGATCCTGGTAGCACAGCGAATTCGTGGTCAACAGTGGCTACGGCGCGCCGTACGGACCGCGGAACTTCAACCGGCAATTCGCCCGCCGATGCCGCAAGGCCGCGTTGATCGCCCGTCCAGCGGAAAAGAGTACAAGCGCCGATCAAACGCCGGTGTGTCGCCATCATTCCTGTGATGCAGTCGCGGCGGAGACCACCGGAGGCGATTCTGGAGGCACGGAGCAGACGGCCATCCCCGGGCCGCCGACGCGATGGGGCCGCCGTTCCGGGCTTAATTTGATAAGGGTGCGAAGGAGGGCCGTCTTAGACGGCTCGCTGGCTCGCGCATCGCGATGCACTCAGCCAGATCCGGCGGCAGGTGCCTGGCCATCACCTCGCCCGGCGTCGATTCGCCTGAATAGCGCTAGTTATCCCGGAAATCAGGTCTGGCGGCAACCCGGAACCACCGTGGCTTCCCCGACATCAGCGCAACTTCCTCAAGATCACCATCATGATGACCCCGCCCCGTTGCGCTCTCTCCTTGAAACCACCCCGCTCGGTTCGCGCCGGACTCTACGTCTTAACGGGTGAAGCAGGGGCTTGCGCCTGTGTGGTTTCGACAGGGGCCGGGTGCCCCAGCTATCAGGGACGTTCGGCCCTTCGGGGCGCCGCTGGCAGGGCGTGGATTGGGAGCATGGGGAGTGCCCGGAAACTGACCGGTACCGCGGGGCGGTGGAGCGCCACGCACCCGTGGCTGGCAATCGGCATCTGGATTGGCTGCGTCGTGGTGCTGCTGCTGACCGGCCACGCGATCGGCACCCAGGAGCTGACCGGCGCGGCGGCTACCTCGGTGGGCCAGGCTGGCCAGGCCGAGCAGATGCTCACCCAGAACTTCTCCCAGCACGCGGGCGAGCAGGTTCTCTTTGACAGCCGGACACTGCAGCTCAGCGCGCCGGCCTATCAGGCCGCGATCCGGGACGTGGTCGCCAGAATCGAGGCGACCCACCGGGTAACGCTGGTCCGCTCGCCGCTCGACCCCGCGTTCACCAACCAGATCTCCGCGAACCGGCACGCCGCGCTGCTGCAGTTCCAGATCACCGGCAGCCTCAACAACTCCGCCACCACGGTCGTGCCGGTGCTTGCGGCGGTGCACGCGGCGGCGGTCGCGCATCCGCAGATTCAGATCGCAGAGACCGGCGACGCCAGCATTGCCAAGGCTGTCAACGACACCGTGGTTGCCGACCTGCACAGGGCCGAAGCGCTGTCGTTCCCGATCACGCTGGTCGTCCTGCTGATCGCGTTCGGCGCTGTGGTCGCGGCCATCCTGCCGCTGGGCCTGGCCACGATGGCGATCCTCGCCGCGAACGGCCTGGTCGCGTTTACCAGTCATATCTCCGGAGTCACCCAGCAGGCCAGCTCGGTTATGCTGCTGATCGGCCTCGCAGTCGGCGTCGACTACTCGATGTTCTACGTGAAGCGGCAGCGCGAGGAACGAGCCGCGGGCAGGCCGGTCGTGGACGCGATCGAAGTGGCTGCCGGGACGTCCGGCCGGTCCGTGCTGATCTCCGGCCTGACCGTGCTGCTGGCGATGTCGGGCATGTTCCTGACTGGCAGCAAGATCTTCTACGGCATTGGGCAGGCGACCATGCTGGTCGTGGCCGTCGCCGTCGTCGGCTCGCTGACGCTGCTCCCCGCTTTGCTCGCGCTGCTCGGCGACCGGGTGGACAAAGGCCAGCTGCGAGTGATCAGCAGCCTGCGCCGCCCGGCTGGGGAGAGCCGGGTCTGGGGCGCGGTGCTGGACCGGGTCCTTGCTCGTCCGGCGGCTTCGATGGTGCTCGCTGCGGCAGTGCTGGTCGTGCTGGCGTTGCCGGTGCTCCGCCTGCACACTGCCACGCCTGGCGCCAGTGACCTGCCGCAGAACACCGCAGCGCTGCAGACCTATAACAAGATCCAGCAGGTGTTCCCCGGCGGCGGCTCGCCCGCCATCGTCGTCGTCACCGCGCCGAAGATCACCGCGCCCGCGGTGCTGGCCGCGGGAAAGGCGTTCGAGCGGGCAGCGCTGGCCAGCGGCCAGATGCATCAGCCGATCGTGGTGATCCCCAACCCGTCGCTGACGGCCGCGATCATCCAGGTGCCGCTCGCAGGCAGCGGCGAGAACGCGGCGTCGGTCCAGGCACTGGCGACGCTGCGCGACAAGGTCATCCCGTCGACGCTGGGCCGGGTGCCGGGCGTGCGCGTGGCAGTGACGGGGGAGACGGCGGGCACGTACGACTTCAACACGCTGATGCATCAGCGGTCGGTCTGGGTGTTCGCGTTCGTGTTGCTGCTCGCGTTCGTGCTGTTGCTCGTCTCATTCCGCTCGCTGGTCATCCCGGTCACGGCGGTATGCCTGAACCTGCTGTCGGTCGGTGCCGCCTACGGTGTGGTCGTCGCACTCTTCCAGTGGGGCTGGGGCCAGTCGCTGCTGAACTTCACCAGCGCGCACGCCGTGGCGAGCTGGCTGCCGTTGTTCCTGTTCGTCGTGCTGTTCGGGCTATCGATGGACTACCACGTGTTCATCCTGAGCCGGATCAGGGAGAGCTACGACCGCACGCACGAGACTGACCAGGCCGTGGCACACGGCATCAAGACGACCGCCGGCGTGGTCACGGCCGCGGCCATCGTCATGGTGTTCGTCTTCCTCACCTTCGCGACCCTGTCAATGGTGTCGCTGAAGGAAATGGGCGTGGGCCTGGCCGTTGCGGTACTGCTCGATGCGACCATCGTGCGGGCGGTGCTGCTGCCCGCCACGATGAAGGTCCTTGGCCGGCGTAACTGGTATCTGCCCCGCTGGCTCAATTGGCTACCCAAGATCTCCTCGGGAACGGGGCCGTCCGTGCTGCTGCCGCCCGCTGGCCGGCCGCCGCAGCCGGTGACAACGGTTAAGTCATAGCCGGTGCCCACCGATGGCTAACGATCTTGCAGATTCGCTGCTCACCGACGGCCCGTTCGCAGCGGCCAAGGAGCAGATAGCGGCCAGGTCCGACAGGTTCGAGCTGCTCAGCAGCTTGGGCCTGATCGCTGCGCGTCGGCGGAGCAGTGCTTCGAGCTGACCCGGGACGTCCGCGACGCGGTGCGGATGATGCTCGGCTCGCTTGAGCGCCCGAACCTGCCGGACGAGGACTGGGTCGCGCCGTGGAGGGCCGCCGCGTAAATGGCGGCGCGAGCGCGGTGGGCCGGCCGGTTTCGCGTACCGGCGACTTGGCCGGGCGCGGCTGCCAACCGCGCGCTGCGAGCTCGTGTCGGCCGAATAGCGGGTGGCTAGTCGAGCTGGATGATCGTGCCGACTTGGCGCTGGTCCGCGAGGCTGGCGGCCAGCTCTGCGGCAGCGAGGTCTTGCAGGGCGAGACCGGTGGCATCGAAGAGCGTCATCTGACTAGTGCTGGTGCGGCCAGGGGCTTTGCCGGCGATGATGTCGCCGATCGAGTTTGGGTGCTGCTCGTCGGTGAACAGCCCGGCGGCTACCGCGTGCTGGCACTCACCCAGGCGGCTAGCCTGCGGCCAGTCGTCGACGATCACCAGCGAGTCCCGGAGCGTGTCGATCTGGTGCTCTTGCTTCCCGGCTGTGTCGGAACCCATCGCGTTGACATGCACGCCTGGGCTGAGCCAGTCCCGGTGAATGACGGGCTTCCTGGCCGGAGTCGTCGTCACGATGACATCGGCAGCGCCCGCGGCTTCTTCGAGTACGCCAGCGACGCGGCAGCAGATGCCGCGGCCCTCGAGGCGGGCACAGAATGCCTGTACCATCGGCTGCCCGTCAGTGTCCAGCGGTTCGGACACTATGATCTCGATGCCTGGCTGCCACCAGGCGAGAGCGCGTGCCTGTGCCTCTGCCTGCACGCCGGTGCCGACGATCAGCGCCGTGCGGACGTCCGTCCGGGCCAGCTGCTTCAGCCCGATGGCGCCGGCCGCCGACGTGCGGATGGCGGTGATGAAGTTGCCGTCGATGATCGCCCGCGGCACGCCGGTGGCCGGCTCGACGAGCACGACCATGGCCTGGTGATTGTCTAGCCCCCGCTCCCGGTTCTGCGGCCAGTAACCGGCCACCTTCAGGCCGAGCGATCCCTGGTCCGGCCAGTAGCCGGACTTGATGCCGAACACACCGCCGGTGTCGAGGGGCTCGCGGACCACGGGGTAGAGCTGGGCTGCTTGCTGTGCCGCTGCCAGGTACGCGGACTCGATTGCCGGTATGACATCGCTCAGCGTGAGCAGCTTGGCCAGATCGGCGCCGGACAGGACCTTGACCTCACGTCGCACCTATGTCACCTGCTCTGCCGGGCAGCGTCGATGCGGATCAGCTCGGTGATTGTGCCCTGCGAGACCCCGTAGGCTTCCCGCTGCAGGTCGACACAGACGCAGATGTGGACCGGCAGGACCTGGACCCGGTCGCCCACTCGCATGTCGTCCTCACCCTCGCCGACAGCGGCGACTCCGTGTTCTTCGGACAGCCGGACAAAGTCCGTGCCCGGGTGGTTCTTGATCTTGCCGAAGCCGTGCTGCTGGGTCGAGGTCATGGTCAGCGTCTTGTTGCCCGCGTCCAGAACTACGCGACCTTGACCGACGCTGACGACGGTCGCCAGGATCGTCGCGGCGATCTGATCAGGCGTGCAGGCATACATCTCCAGCGTGCGCAGGTCGTTAAAGACGTACGTGCCTGGCCTGACCTCGGTGATGCCGTCGTCGGCGCTGAGGTACGGCGCGGTAATCGTGGACCCAGCGCTGATTACCTGCACGCTGACGCCCTGCTTGTCCAGCTCGTCGCGCGCCCGCTGCATGGCTGCCGCCTCCTGCCGTGCGACCACCTCGATGTCCGGCTGAGCGACTGCGTCGTGCGCGTGGCCGGCATGCGTCAGGATGCCGATCAGCTCCACGCCGGGCAGGGCAGCGATCCTGCCGCCGACCTGTCCGGCATGCTGCGGTTCGATGCCGGTCCGGTGCATGCCAGTGTCGATCTCCAGGAGCACCGGGACGGTGCGCGCCACGGTCGCGGCCAGCCGGCTGTAGCCCTCCGCGACCTCGACGGAGTCGGCCGTAAGCGTGATGCCGCCGTCGGCGCAGAGCGGCCGCAGCCGGTCCAGCTTCGCGTCGCCGACGATGTTGTAGGCGAGCAGGATGTCCTCGATACCGGCAGCGCGCATTACCTCGGCCTCGCCGACGGTGGCTACGCAGATGCCGGTGGCTCCGGCCTCCAGCTGCATCCTGGCGACCTGCACGCTCTTGTGCGTCTTGGCGTGCGGGCGCAGCCGGACGCGGTTGCGGCGCGCCAGCGCGGCCATCCGGGATATGTTGCCGGCCAGGACCTCCAGGTCGATCAGCAGGCACGGGGTCGTGAGCCGCTGGTCAGTGACATCGGCCGGGAGTGGCACAGCCAAACTGGCCAGCTGCTGTCCGCCGGAGCTGGCAGACACAGGTCCGGGCACCAGCCCCACTCCGGTGACCGCGGTGCCGGCCCCCGGCGTTGCGGTCGGAGCGCTCATCGGCCTGCGCCGGGATCGAGCTTCATGGCCACGGTCTTAATCTGGGTGAACTCGAGCAGGCCTTCGAGCCCCTTCTCCCGGCCATGCCCGGAGCGCTTCACCCCGCCGAACGGCATCTCCGGACCACCGGACGCGCCATATGTGTTCACGAATACCTGACCGGCCCGGATCTCGCGGGCCATCAGGTGCGCCGTACTGACGGTGCGTGTCCACACCGCCGCGACCAGGCCGTAGTCCGTGCTGTTTGCCAACTGGGCTGCCTCGTCGGCATCGGCAAACGGGGTAACCGCGACGACGGGGCCGAATATCTCTTCCCTCGCGATCACGGCAGAGGGCGGCACGTCGTCGAACACGGTCGGGGAGAAGAAGTACCCGCCCGCGAGGCCGTCGCCGTCAGGGGCGCCGCCGCCGGTGACCGCGCGAGCCTCGGTCTTGCCGACCTCGACGTATTTCGACACGCGCTCCAGTTGCGTGGCCGAGATGAGCGGGCCCATGTCCGGGTCGGCGGGTCCGGGACCGAGGCTGACGCGCTGGAACCGGTCGACTAGCTCGCTGACGATCCGGTAATGCACCGGCGCCTGCACCAGCAGCCTGGAACCGGCCGAGCAGGTCTGCCCCGCGTTCTGGATGATCGAGTTCACGATCACGGGCATGGCCGCGTCCAGGTCCGCGTCTGCGAAGACAACGTTGGGGGACTTGCCGCCAAGCTCGAGGGTCACCGGGGTCACGTTGTCGGCGGCGGCCTTGCTGACCAGCTTGCCGACCTCGACCGAGCCGGTGAACGAGAGGTGGTCGATGCCGGGATGCGCGGCCAGCGCTGCCCCGGCTTCCTCGCCGAAACCCGGCACGACGTTGAACGCACCCGGTGGCAACCCGGCTTCCAGCCCGATCCGGCCGAGCTGAATGGCGGTGAGCGGAGCTTCTTCGGCGGGCTTGAGCACGCAGCAGTTGCCCGCCGCCAGGGCAGGAGCCACCGTGCGGCCGCCGATTTGCAGCGGGTAGTTCCACGGGATGATGTGCCCGGTGACGCCATACGGCTCGCGCATCGTGTACACGAACAGGTCGGAATCGAGCGGGATCGTGTCGCCATAGAGCGTCTCGATAGCGCTGGCGTAGAACTCGAAATAGCGAGCGCAGATGTCGGCATCTGCCCTGGCCTGCCGCAACGGCTTGCCGGTGTCACGGCTCTCCAGGTCAGCGAGCAGGTCGCGGTCCCGCCGGATAATGTCGGAGATCCGCCGCAGGATCCGGGCCCGCTCGGCCGGCTTGGTCCGGCGCCAGCGCTCGAGCGCATCCCGTGCGGCCTCGACCGCGGCATCGATCTCGTGCGGCCCGCCGCGCGCGACCTCGGCAAGCTCGCGGCCGGTGGACGGGTCGAGGTCGGCGAAGGTCGGTAGCCCGTGAACCTCTTCTCCGCCGATCAGCACCGGATAGCTCGTCATCGCATGCTCCTTTTTCTCGGCTCCGGTACCTTGCGCGCCCCTGCGGCCGGTCTGCCGCGTCATAGCACGCTCACCTGCTCAGCCAGCCATTGCTCCACGAACGGATCCGCTGCGATCAGCCCGCCGATCAGGACGGCTTCGCTGGCAATGACGCTCGGGGTCACACTCGGCGGATCGGGCAGGGTGGACATCGCCAGCTTGATCTCGTGATCGAACAAGTCGAAGCTGCCGGCGAAGCCGCCGCCCAGTACCATGCTCTGCGGATCGAAGGCCACGGCGAGGCGGAGGAAGACGTCTGCGATTCCCGTTGCCGCGCGCTCGACGATGCCGCGGGCAATAGCGTCACCGGCGCGAGCCGACTGACACAGTGTGGCGCCGTCCATCACGTTCCCCGCCCCGCCCTGCTCGCGATAAGCGGTAGTCATGGCATCGGGCAGCAGCTGTCGCCCAAGGGTCTTCGCGTTATGTCCGGTGACCGGCCAGTCGGCGATCCGGCCGGCCCGTCCGTGCGCCCCTTTGATGAGGGCTCCGTCAACGATGATGCCGGCGCCGATGCCGCGGCCGTAGTTCACCACGACGAGTGACGCCGCGCCCGGCGCGGTGCCGCGATCGCTGAGCTCGGCCAGCGCCGCCAGATGGTCGTCCTGCTCGATCACGGCCGGGCAGCACATCCGGTCCGTCAGCATTGCCTGCAGCGGCAGGCCGTCCCAGCCGCGGTGGATGGGCGCCTTCGCGAGCCGTCCCGAGGCGGGGTTCACGGACGCGGAGATGCCGACGCCCATGCCGACCAGGGGTCCAGGCGCCAGCGGCAGTCCGGCGATCAGCGACGTCAGCGAGGTGACGATGCCGCCCGGAAGGTCCTCGGCGATCTGCGGGGTGGGCAGCGACATCGAGCCGATGATGGTGCCGTTGGCGGCTGCGACCGCTACCCGGGTCGTCTCGTTCCCGACGTCAACCCCAGCGACCGAAGCGACCGAGCCGGCGAACCGGTACAGGTTGGCCGGGCGGCCCAGGCCGCCGGTGGCGCGCGTAGCATCTTCCTCCGCGACGAGCCTGCTCGCCAGCAAAGTGGCAAGCAGCCGGTGCACGGTGGGGATGGCCAGTCCCGTCCGCCGGGCCAGGTCGGTCCGGGTCAGGGCATCCGCTTGCCGCAGTTCGTGCAGCAGGACCAGCAGGTTTTCCCTGCGGCCAGCCGACGTGCTCAGTCTCGGCGCGGGCGTG
>Ga0187819_10002074_pt1 | contig 10515 bp, 8 predicted proteins | sample NC_wetland_sal_i_15_FD_132411 | JGI IMG/M metagenome (GOLD analysis project Ga0187819, IMG submission 132411) | Wetland sediment microbial communities from Neuse River Estuary, North Carolina, USA - SO4_4 | ecosystem: Environmental > Aquatic > Freshwater > Wetlands > Sediment | place: USA: North...
CACGCTGGGGAATTTGCCGCCGAAATTGTCGTGAGGCGGCGGGGAGTCCGTGATCCACTCGAGCGTCGTGGCGTTCCACGGATTCTTGGGAGCCTTGGGGCCCTTCTTCAAGCTCGAAAAGAAATTGTAGAGGAAGATGAGTTGGGCGGCTGCGGTGACGAACGCGGCCCAGGTCATGAAAACGTGAACTGGCTGCAGGGAGTGCAGGTAATCCACGGCGGTGTAGTCCGCATAACGCCGGATACCACCTGCCAGTCCAACCCAGTGCATGGGGAAGAAAATGAGATAGGCGCCGATAAATGTGAGCCAAAAATGCAGTTTGCCGAGGGTCTCGTTCATCATATGGCCAAACATTTTGGGGAACCAGAAATACGTCGCTGCGAAGATCCCGAAGATAGCAGCCACGCCCATCACCAAATGGAAATGAGCGACTACATAATAAGTCGCGTGCAGCAGGTTATCGACGGCGGGTTGCGCCAGGAAAAGTCCCGAAAGGCCGCCGCTGACGAAAAGTGAAACGAAGCCGAGCCCGAAGAGCATGGGCGTCTTGAATTGGATTTTGCCGCCCCAGAGAGTCCCGAGCCAGTTAAAGGTCTTGATAGCCGAGGGAACGCCGATGGACATGGTCAACACGGAGAAGCCGAAGGCTGAGTAGGGGCTCATGCCGCTGACGAACATGTGGTGGCCCCAGACCATGAACCCGAGGAATCCGATCGCGCAGATTGCGCCCGCCATGGCCTTGTAGCCGAAGATGGGCTTGCGCGAGAACGTTGACAGCACGTGCGATGCAACGCCCATGCCGGGCAGGATGGCAATGTAGACTTCCGGATGACCGAAGAACCAGAACAGGTGTTGCCATAGCAGCGGCGAACCACCGCTATGAGGCTGCAATTGGTCGCTTACCACAACGCCCGCGGGAATGAAGAAACTTGTTCCCGCTGAGCGGTCAAGCAACAAAAGTACGCCACCCGCTAGCAGCACGCCGAAGGCCAGCAAACCGAGTATCGCCGTCACAAACCAGCCCCATACGGTTAGCGGCATGCGGAACAAACTCATGCCCGGCGCGCGCATGTCGATGGTAGTGGCAATGAAATTCAAAGCGCCCAAGAGCGATGCCAGGCAGAACAGCGCGATGCTGACGATCCACATCGTCTGACCCCAGCCTTCGCCCGGGCCCGTCACTTCGCCGAGTCCGCTGAGCGGAGCATATCCAGTCCAGCCGCTGAGGGGCGCGCCGCCGGGAACGAAAAACGCGGCAATGATGCAGACGAAGGCGAGGAAGGTCACCCAAAACGACAGCATATTCAGGTGCGGGAATGCCATGTCGGGCGCGCCAATTTGAATCGGCAAAAAATAATTGCCGAAGCCGCCTTGCGGCGCAGTGGTGAGCACGAAAAAGACCATGATAGTGCCGTGCATAGTGAGCATTGACGCGTACTGTTCCGGCGTCATGATTCCGCCAGAAACGAAGGGGAGATGCAGTGCCGGCCACGCGAGGTGAAGGCGCATGAAAACGGAGAGCACCATCCCGACCACCACGGCCACCAGCGCGAGCAGGTAATACTGAATTCCAATCACTTTGTGGTCGGTGCTGAAGATGTACTTCCGGACGAACCCTTTCGGCGCCTCAGCCGTGGCGTGGTGCAGCGAAACAGCATGCGCACTCATTCGTGCCCTCCTGTCCTGCTCTTGGCCTAAGCCAAATTGCGCGTAATGTCACGGCACGGCTTCAGCCGTGCCGCGATAGCGAAAACCCCATGGGCTTTGGCCGTGAGGGACGATTTTGCATCCCTCTCACAAACCTTTACTGCCCGGCGGCCTGCTGCTCTTGCTGCTTCAAAAAGTTTTCGTAATCCGGCTGCGACACCACGTCCAAAAAGCTTCGCATCCGATAATGACCCAACCCGCACAGTTGCGTGCAGACAATTTCATAGCGACCCACCGTGTTCGCCGTGAAATGAACGGGAACCACGAGACCCGGCACGGCGTCTTGTTGCAACCTCAATTCCCGCACAAAGAAATTGTGAATGACGTCCTGTGAACGAATGAGCAGCTCGATTTCGCGGTTGACGGGAACGGTCAGCGTGGGCACAACGATGTCGTCTTTACCAGCGGGATCATTCGCGTCGATGCCCAGCGGATTGCCCGTCGAGGCACTGATTTGCTTAGGATCGAGCTTGCCGAATTTGCCGTCCGGACCCGGATAGCGGAAATTGAAAACGAACTGGTTCTCCGTCGCCTCAATCTGAACTGCATCCGGCGCAGCTTGCGTGAAGCGCACCTCGCCCCAGGCCCGATATCCGAGCAAGCCCAGTCCGACGAAGAGAATGACTGTCGCCGAAGTCCACAGAATCTCCATCGTGTTGTTGCCGTGCGAATAATGCGCGCGCTGGCCGCGGTCGCGATAGCGAAACACGACCCAAGCCAGTCCAAGCTGCGAGAGGATGAAAACCGTCGCGGTAACGGCGAGAGTGAGGTTGTACTGATGGTCGATTTGGTGGCCAACGGAAGTGATGGCGGGCGGTGGGGCCCACTTTCCCGAAGCGAAGATGTAAACAACGATCGCCACAAAAGCGACCAGAACCAGCGACAACACAGCCGCGGTGGCCGCGGCTCCGTGTTCGTCGCACCGATCGCAAAATTGGCCGCTGCACCGGCGATATTGCGGTTCTAGCTTGGAAATTTGAGGCTTGAAATCAGAAATTGCGTGTTCCGCAGAAGGTCGTTCAGCGTGTTGACACGTACCCCAGCGCGCACGTCGCATCCCTTTTGCTCCCCCGCTGCCGTTCGCAATTTCAAGCGTATTCGAATGGCACTTCGAACCCACCCGAGTTGGCACTCACCAGCTAGACGTCGGCAGTCGAAACCCGCTAAAGAGTGAGGGCACCCACAAACAAACGCATCATACCTAAGAGCAGCCGAATTTCAAGGTCTTTGCAAACAGAAAAAACGCAGGGCCGGACCGAAACTACAGCTTACCTCAGGGGCCGGAGCTTCTATCAGGACAATCGTATCGGTGAAGAATAAAAATGGTGCGGTCGAGTGGATTCGAACCACCACGGTATCGCTACCGCCAGCCCCTCAAGCTGGTGCGTCTGCCAGTTCCGCCACGACCGCGTTGCCATCATCGTAATCGCCGCGCAGTTTGTTGTCAAACAGCGGGACAGCCGACTCACTTTTTCGGCGGATTCTGCGGCTGGCCCGACGGCGTTGCAGGTTTCTGCGCTGGCTGCGCGGGCATTTGCGGCAACGCAGGCTTCGATTTCGGCGTGGCCGGGGCAGGCTGCTGCGTCTCTTCAAGCACCGATCCGGTGCTCAGCGTTCCGGCCGGCGCGCGCTTCAGCGAGAGCGCCAGCGAGGTCATCATAAAGACGATCGCGCACCAGGTTGTCGCGCGCGAAAGGAAAGTTGCAGCGCCACGCGGACCAAACGCCGTCTGGCTTCCGGCACCGCCGAACGCGCCAGCGAGATCAGCGGCATTCCCGCTCTGCAGCATGATGACGATGACGAGCACAAAACACACCAAAACGTGCAACGTCACCAGCACATAAGGCACCCGCCAGCCCGTCCAGATAAGCCCGAACGCGACCGCCAGCGATACTCCCCATTTAGCCCACGATGGCATGAATCCCTAAACTCCTTTACTCGAAATCGGCCACTATTCCTGGTTGTTGCTCTTCCGTCGCAAGCTCTGCGCCTCTGTGTCTCTGTGGCAAATCCTCAGAAATTCACGATCGAAGCAAACGATTGCGCGTCAAGGCTTGCGCCGCCCACCAGCGCGCCGTCAATCTCCACCTGCGCCATCAATCCCTTTATGTTGTCGGGTTTGACGCTGCCGCCGTAGAGGATGCGCACTGCAGACGCCCATTCGGGCGTAAACCGCGCCGCTGCCAGATCCCTGATGTAGCGATGCGATTCCGCTGCAATTTCCGGGGTGGCAGTGCGGCCGGTTCCGATCGCCCAAACCGGTTCGTAAGCAATCAGGATACGCGAGAAGTCTTCGCGGGTCAACGCGGCCATGCCGCCTTCGAATTGCCGCTTCAGGATGGCCTGAGTCTGCTTGCTTTCGCGTTCCGCCAGCGTTTCGCCCACGCAAACGATGGGCGTAAGTCCTGCCGCAAGCGCTGCGCGAGTTTTGCGATTCACCCACTCGTCCGTCTCGCCAAAGTACTGGCGCCGTTCCGAGTGCCCAATAATCACCCCGCGACATCCCGCGTCGACCAGCATGCGTGCCGACACTTCGCCGGTGAACGCACCTTCCTTTTCCCAGTGTAGATTCTGCGCCGCGATAGAAATTGCGCTCTCGCGCGCCGCCGCAATTGCGGTTTCCAGGGCGGTGAATGGTGGGGCGACGACAATTTCGCAATGGTGCGAATTCGCCACGAGCGGTTTGAACGCGTCGAAGAAGGCGCGCGTCTCACCCCGCGTCTTGTACATCTTCCAATTACCGGCAATCACAGGCTTGCGCACTTAACGCCTCCTCTTACAGCCAGTAGTTTGCATCCGCGTTCACAAAGAGCAATTCACGCCTTGTCCGTTAGCGCTGCGACGCCAGGAAGGGTTTCGCCGGCAAGGAATTCGAGCGAGGCGCCCCCGCCAGTCGAGATGTGCGAGATTTGATCGGCTAGCCCGGCTTGCTCGACAGCAGCGACAGAATCACCTCCGCCGATGATCGACGTGGCGCCCTTCTTCGTCGCCGCCGCGACAGCGCGCGCGATGGCCAGCGTCCCTTGCGAGAACACAGGCTTCTCGAAGATGCCGAGCGGCCCATTCCAGACGATCGTTCGCGCGCCCGAGATCTCCTTCTCGAATTGCGCGATCGTTTTCGGGCCAATATCGAGGCCCATCCAGCCGTCGGGCGTCTCTTCGACGGTTGTGATTTTTGTGGTGGATGAATCCGGCGATTCCGCTAAGACATGATCGACCGGCAATACCAGCCGGAATTCGCGGGATTCTGCTTCGCGCAGGAGGTTGCGCGCGAGGTCCAGTTTGTCGTCCTCCACGAGCGACTTCCCTACTGGCTTGCCCTCCGACTTCAGAAATGTGTAGGCCATCGCGCCGCCGATCAGCATGGCATCGGCAAGCTTCATCAGGTTCTGCACCACTTCGATTTTGTCGGACACTTTCGCGCCGCCAAGAACCGCCACGAACGGCCTGTCGGGATTCGAAATGGCTTTGCCCAGATAGGCCAACTCCTTTTCCATCAGCAAGCCTGCCGCAGCTTGGCGCACGAACTTCGTGATGCCCACAACCGAAGCATGGGCGCGATGGGCCGAGCCGAACGCGTCGCAAACGAAAAGCCCGTCGCATAATGCGGCAAGCTTTCGCGAAAATTCCGCGTCGTTCTTTTCTTCCTCCGCGCGATAGCGAACGTTTTCGAGCAGCAAAACATCGCCATTGCGCAGCGCTTTACTCTTCGCTTCTGCCTCCGGGCCGATGCAATCTGCCGCAAACTCCACGTGCTTGCCCAAAAGTTCCTGCAGGCGCGCCGCGACCGGCTTCATGCTGTATTTGGGATTCGGTTGTCCTTTCGGACGGCCGAGATGAGAGGCGAGCACCACCCGCCCACCCCGCTCGATGGCGAGACGCAGCGTGGGAAGCGTGGCGCGGATGCGCGTGTCGTCTGAAACCTTTCCGCCATCCAGAGGCACATTGAAATCCACGCGAATGAATACACGCTGGCCGTTCAAGTTCAAATCGCGAATCGATAGCTTGCTCATTTCGACCCTTTCAAGTTCAGAACTGTCTTGGCAGTGCGTTTAAGAACAAAGGGTAAGGTTGAGATGATCGTCATAGGGGCGGGTTTGAAACCCGCCCTGCATTCGATGATTTTCGACTTGCTCCCTGACTCGGTGCCCCTGTGGCTTTTGTCTTCTACAGCCGCTGAGCGAAGAATTTGATCAGGTCGACGCACCGGCACGAATAGGCCCACTCGTTGTCGTACCACGAAAGAACCTTGAGGCAGTTCGTGCCCACGACGCGCGTGTAACCGGCGTCAACGATGGACGACCGCGCGTCGCCGCGGAAATCGATCGATACGAGCTGTTCCTCGGTATAGCCAAGAATTCCCTTCATCGGCCCTTCGGCGGCGCGCTTGAACGCCGCGTTCATGGCTTCGGCAGTCACCGGCTTTTCGGTCATAATCGTCAAGTCCACGACGCTGACGTTCGGTGTCGGAACCCGCATGGCGTAACCGTCGAGCTTGCCCTTGAGTTCAGGAATGACCAGGTGCAACGCCTTAGCCGCGCCAGTCGAAGTCGGAATCATGGAAAGCGCAGCCGCGCGAGCACGACGCAGGTCCTTATGCGGCAGATCGAGTAGCTTCTGATCGTTCGTATAGGAGTGAATCGTGGTCATCGTGCCTACACTGATCCCAAAATTGTCGTGAATCACCTTCGCCACCGGCGCGAGGCAATTCGTGGTGCAAGACGCGTTCGACACCACGTGATGTTTCGCCGGGTCGTACGTCTTTTCGTTGACGCCCAGCACGAGCGTCGCGTCCGAATCAGTGGCAGGCGCAGAGATGATGACCTTCTTCACCGGGCCGCGAATGTGTTTGCGCGCTTCCGGCCCCTTGGTGAACAAGCCGGTCGACTCAACGACGATAGAAGCACCCACGGATGCCCAATCGAGTTCGGCCGGGTCCTTGACCTTGAATACTTTGAAACTCTTGCCGTCCACCGTAATGCTGTCGTCGGTATTTGTGATCTTGTTCGCAAGATTGCCGAGTATCGAGTCGTACTTCAGAAGATGAGCGAGCGTCTTAGCGTCCGTGATGTCGTTGACTGCCACGATTTCGATTGCCGGATCGCCGAGCGCTGCCCGATAAATATTCCGACCGATGCGTCCAAACCCGTTGATTCCTACCTTAACCGCCATCTTTCCTCCTGATTATCTGAAGTTGTGCGCCACCCTTCTGCAAATGGCCGATCCTAAGAGGGGACGCGTCTAACGAGCATCCCGAGAATTTGCAACAGTCTATGGTGAAGTGGAACAATTTTGGAGGCCGTGATCGAAGCCGCCCTCACCTGTGACGACGGTCACAAGTACTTCACGAATATTCGTTATGGTGATCTGCGCAAAGGACTTGCCTGTGGTCACCCAGGATTCGCACTGCTTCTTGCCAAGCCGCAGATGCTAGGTTACATCATCGAAAAAGTCAATTCGCGCCGGTGGAATTAGGGGCGTCGGGATCGTTGAAGACTTTTACGCGAATCACTTTGTCGCCCCCGAAGGTGACGAAAGTGGTTTTGGCAGGCGGGGTGCCGTAGATCCAGTCTTCGGTCTCGGTTCCGCCAGGATCGCGTTCGCGGACTTTGTGCTCAGGACGCCCGAGCGCGGCAATCACCATTTCCTGGTCCATGCCCACCAGCGCGCGATGGTCCCTGATCGCTTGTTGCACGTCCGGCGGCAGCGTGTCCATCCAGTTGACTGCCGCTGAATGCTGCTTCGAAAAATCCAGCAGCACAGAAAGATCGCGCTTCACATCGTCGGGGCCTAGATCAGGCAGCGGACGCCCGTAATCCAGGATGATGGTGGTGCCTCGCCCCTCTTCAGGGTGATCCGACATTGCCGGCGGCGGCACGTCCCCCATGCCGACCTGCAGGTGCTCCAACAGGTGAAATTTCTTTTTGCCTCCGCCATTGATCTGGATGGCGATTTCCCTGCTGCGAAATTCGATCCGCGTGATTTGCACAGTGTCGCCCGGACCGGCGATCGCGCCTTCCCGGCGGACTTCGTCCTGCAGCTTTTGCTCGTCCAAGGGCCGCCCGGCAGGAATCTTGTAACCGGTCTTCTCATGCGGAAGAGGATGAATGGCTTTGGCAAATTCGCCATCCACATAGCGGATGATCGTCAGCTTCGACTGCTCGCCCATTTCTCTTGGCTGGCTCCTCGCTTGGTCGACAGTCCAAACGAAAATGCCGGGCGCAGGCGTGGCGCTGAGCACATTCGGGCTCACTTCGGACGCAAATGGCAAACGAAAGCGCGATAAATCGGGAGCGTCCGAGCAGATTGCAAGCGCTGCTGCAAGAAGGAGAATCGAGCGAAAGTACATCGACCGCCTACCAACTTCATTCTAGGCTCATGTCGTGGCGATTCCAATGCGATTTGCGAGGTGGCCCTGGCAATGCTCGGGTACGGCAATCGGAGACGCAGAAGTCGCCTTAGGAGGCTTTGTGAGAAACGCCGGCGGTGGCGGCTTTTTGGTTCTGTTCCTCTTCGATTCGCTGCTGGGCCAGGAAAGGCTCGAAACACCGGCGGCAACGCGCTTCGTACATTCCACCTGCGCCAACAACGATGAGTTCTTCCGAGTCGAAGAGACGTTGCGTGTGCACCGCGGGATTGCCGCAGCGCATGCAAATCGCTAGCAGCTTTGTAATTTCCTCGGCCACGGCGAGAAGGCGCGGCATCGGTTCGAATGGACGCCCCATGAAATCGGTATCGAGCCCGGCGATGATCACGCGCTTGCCAAGATCGGCGAGCTTGGTGCAGGCATCAACGACCGTGTCACCCAGGAACTGTGCTTCGTCGATACCTACGACTTCGGTTCGCGGCGCCACTTTGTCCAGAATCTCGCTCCCGGTGTGGACGAGCTCAGAGGCGATTTCGAGCCCGGAATGCGAAACGATTCCATTCTTGGCGTAGCGCCGGTCAATCACCGGCTTGAAAATCTGGACGCGCTGTTTGCCAATTTCCGCGCGACGCAAGCGTCGGATCAGCTCCTCGCTTTTGCCGGAGAACATGGGCCCAACAATAACCTCGATCCAGCCCATGTTGCCTTTCACGATATCCATGCCTCGCCTCCGAGCGCTACCCTACCATAACTATACTGTGAAAATTCCGGCAAAATAGAGGGCGGAACCGGCCCTAAGTCCCCGCTTGAAGTTTCGTTTTCAGTCTCCAAAACAATTAGCGGCGCTAACCGACACACTTGTTGAAGTCTTCGAGCCGCTGTGATCGAAACGCTCTTGAGCCAGCAGTCGCGCTAAAGCACATAGGAAGCAAAGCACCAGAATCGGAATTATCTAGGGTCCCGTGCTTGGAAAACGGCTCGGCCAATCCTCGCCAACTCGTCTACAAGTTTCAATGAGGCGACGGAGGCCACAAAACAAAAATCCGTGTCTGCTAACCTGGATGCCATCCATGTCCTATTGCCTTCCGCTAGCCACGTACAAAACCCGGTTGAAGAACGGCGCGAAGGCATTGATGACCGCGATGCGAAATGCGTCTTGCCGGGTAATCATGTTGCGCGTGAGGATGCCCCAGGTGCCTTGCGCGTCGCGAATTCCGCGTCCGCCGGCAAATGCGTCGACCGCCTCGGCGAGTTCGACGCCGTCGTCCACAACGCGCTGCGCCAGAGGTTCGGGCACAAGAACCGCGCCGGACTGGCCGAACGCGCCGGAACCGTTGGCGTCAGCTACGTAGGCCCAATTTTCTAGAAAGACCCAGCGCGCGCCTTGGGCATGCACGACGTCGAAGCCACCTTCGAGGCCCACAAAATATTCCCACGGCTCATTCTTCTCGCGAGCGATTTCGAGCAGTGCCTCGGTCCGTTGTCGCGCACCCGTCATGATTTCTTCGCGCGAAAGCGGTGTGTGGCGAACTCCGCTGGCGACTTCAACCGCTGCAATATCGAACTGCGCGTTCGCGTCGAGGCTGGGGCCAAAAACCGACAGTGCCTCCCAAACAGCATTCAGCTTCGGCCGACGCGTGCTGCCCACCGCCACGATGATCTTCTTCATGCGCAGCGAATTGTAACAGGTGCGGGAAATCCCATGCAGGTGCCGCCTCGCTTATTTCAATGACCAGCCTCGACCTTGTTCCCCATCCGCAGATGAACCATGGACATGACTCGCAGTGTGTCGGTAAGCAGCGTTCCCCACTTTTCTTTGAGGCTTAGCCCGCTCCTCATCCCGTGGACAATCGGATATTCGGCGAGGACAGTGATGCGCGGGTCCCATTCGTGGATTTCTGCCGCTCTGTTGATTCCCCATATTAAGCGCGCATTCTCGTCCATTCCTCCGCCCTCGATCACCTTCTTGTTGGCCATCTTCACCCCTCGTGGAGAGCAGGCGTCGAACGCGAACTCGCTTCCGGGAAAACGGTCCGCCAGCCGCCGCATCAGCGTTTTGACCTGTTGCTCTTCGAAGTAGTAGAGGACTCCCGCGGCAATGAACAAAATGGACCTTCCGCTCGCCAAGCGTCCCATCCATTCTTCGTCCAGAATGGAGCCGGCGATGAACTTTCGTCGCGGCCCTTCCTCTATAAAATTAGCGCGCAGCTCGATCACGTCCGGGAGGTCAAGGTCGTACCAGAGCAACCTCCCGTCATCAACGCGTTCAAACGTGGTGTCGAGTCCGCAGCCCAAATTCACAATTGTCGCTGCGTCTGCCCCGTGCGTGAATTGCCGGACGATTTCATCGATATGCAGGCTGCGCGCGATCCAGGACAGTTGGGTGATGCAGCTGATGTTTGCGGCGATTGTCGAGAAATCGTAATCAATGGAGTGAATGA
>Ga0187819_10002075_pt1 | contig 10513 bp, 9 predicted proteins | sample NC_wetland_sal_i_15_FD_132411 | JGI IMG/M metagenome (GOLD analysis project Ga0187819, IMG submission 132411) | Wetland sediment microbial communities from Neuse River Estuary, North Carolina, USA - SO4_4 | ecosystem: Environmental > Aquatic > Freshwater > Wetlands > Sediment | place: USA: North...
CCGGCGCCGGCGATTTTAACCTGACATAAACATTCGCCCCCCAACTCCTGCTGTACAATTTCGCATCGCGATTGATTCAGGATGTACGGGCTGCCGAGCGATTTCACGGCTGCGAAAGCCCGAAGCAGATCATTAGCTCCAAGGACCTGACTGAAACACTCCCGAAATGACTGCCGGAACTCATGCTGGCGATTGCAGTAGCGATCTCGTGGGCGGCGTGCAGCGAATTGCGGCTGGGGCCAGGCGTAGGGAAATGGGGATTGCAATCCGACCAGCTTCTCTGAACGACGAGCAAGAAGAACTTATCGCGATTCTGGACCGAAATCTTCCTGGACGACCGAACCGCCAGATCCAAAAGCGTCGCCATGCGAATCCATTAGGTCCAGGATGGTCCTGGGTCGCACATCCACCGTCCAGCGACGCGATTGTCGCCATGGCATCCGTTCTTCCCCGTTCGTTCTGGGTCGATGGAAAGAAGGTCCTCTGCGGGCAAGTTGTCGAGTTTGCGGTGGACCCGGCTTACCGCAGTCTCGGTCCGGCCGTGCTCATGCAGAGAGCGACTTTTGAGCCGGTGAATTCAGGCCAAGTGGCGTTCGGTTACGATTGTCCACCGCACGACCGAGGCATGTCGACCTTTGTCCGTCTCGGAATACAATCAAGCGCTGATGTGCTTCGATACGCCTTGCTCCTTCGGTGCGACGAGTACTTGGGTGAGCGAATCGGAAAAGGCGCGTGGACCGGGCCGCTGGTGGCGACGGTAAATCTAGCTCTGAGATTGAGTCGATCAGGTAAGTCCGTACCCGGTTTAGAGATCTGCCAGCACGACAAGGCGTTCGATGAAGAATTCTCAAACCTCGATCGCTATTTAATAAGCGCGGGTAAGATTCGAGCGGGCCGCGCCGCCGAGGATCTTAATTGGAGGTACTTGGAGGACCCTTGGGCCGCGAATGGTTCGTCCCCGGGCAGCACAGCGCCATATCGAGTCTTTGTAGCTCGTCGAGCAGGGGAACTCGTGGCCTTCGCCATCCTGTTTGTACAGACGGATGGAATCGCCTGGATCGTCGATCTTTTCGGCAGGGACCTCTTGTCTGTTGGGCGTACCTTGCTTGAAGCAGTCATTGACGTTTGCCGTCGCGAGAGGGTCATAAGGATCGATGTACTTTGTTCGGTGGAAAGTGACCTGAAGTCTCTGGTGGAAAGTGCCGGCTTTCGGGCTCGCGAGCGAGTCTACCGCGTGGTCGCCTACGAGAATGCTCGTCAGGCGCCCCAGCTGTTGAACTCGGGTCTTCGTTGGGCGTTCACCAATTCCGAAGTGATGTGATCAGAACGGCACTTTTTTGCTGTGATCTCACATCCATGGCATCAGGTTCTTTGTGCCATCTTAGTCCGAGGATTCTGCAAGGTGACCCTGGGAATACGACGAGTTTCGTTGACCGATGATCGAGCCGAAATTCTGGACATCCTGAACCGAAACTTCGGAGCGGGTCAGGAGAGGCGGTTTGATTGGCTCTACATCGATAACCCCGCCGGCGAAGCCTGGGCATGGCTCGCTTGGGATCACGATAAGACCGTGGGTACGGCCGCAGTTTTTCCTCGCCGGATGTTAGTCGACGGCAAACTGGTGCTGTGTGGCCAGGTCGGCGGTTTCGCGGTGGACGCCAGCCATCGTAGCTTGGGTCCGGCCGTCTTGCTCCAGCGTGCCACGTTCGGGCCTGTCGACTCCGGTGCACTCACTTTCTGCTATGACTGCCCGCCGAACGATCGCGGGATGGCGACGTTTGACCGGCTGGGTATGCGTCCGAACTGCGAAATTGCTCGCTACGCTCTGCCGCTGCGAAGTGATGCGTTCCTGGAAAAGCGGCTGGGCAAAAGTATTTGGGTCAAACCTGTGGTCGCGACTGCAAATCTGTTACTGGATATACGAACGCGAAGTCGGATCTCGCAAGGGCTGGAGATCGATGCCCTTCCGGGAGGATTCGGGGATGAGTTCTCCGAGCTTGATCGAAGGGTGTCCAGTTCTGGAACGATTCGAGCGAGTCGGTCTGCCGATTTGCTGAACTGGCGATTTCGCAAGAATGCCACTGCCGATCCCCAGGTTTTTGTGGCCCGACGAGCCGGGGAATTATTGGGGTTCGTTGCCTTCTGGAGTTCCGGCGAAGCGGCTTACGTCATAGATCTGTTCGGAGTCGAACTCGACACGGTGGGTGTTGCGCTGCTTGAGACCGCCGTTGAGGCCTGCAAGCGAGAAGAGGTCTGCAGTCTGAATGGCTTTTGTTCGGAAGACAGCTGGTTGAAGGCGCTCTTCGAGAGCTCTGGCTTTCGCTCGCGAGAGCGAGGCGCGAAGGTTGTAGCCTATGAAAAATCGACCGGCCACTTCCCCAAGGTGTTGCATCATGGTCTCCGCTGGACCTTCGGTCATCTTGAGGAAGCCGTCTCAGAGCAAACCGATTTCATAGCAGTCGCGAGGTGATCGGATGAACACGATGATTAGTGAAGTGAGTAGAGATGTTCTTTCGTCTCCATTCACCGTGTCTGCCCTCAGGGGGAGCGGCGAGATCGTGGATCAGTTGGCCGATGAATGGCGCGAACTCTGTGCCGAAGCTGCCGATGACCAACCTTTTTATCGTCCGGAGTGGATCCGCGCCTTCTTTCGATTCTTTACCCCTCATGCCAGGGTTGTTCTTATAGTTGCCAGGCAAAATGGGCGACTGCGGCTCGTGCTTCCACTGATCGAGACGATCGGCACGTACAGCAAAATACCTGTGCGCAAGTTAAAGGCTCCGGTCAATTCATGTGCCGGACGTTTTGACGCGATTTACACCGCGGGGCCAGAAGGTGAAGCCGCAATTCAAGCCACTTGGGATTTCCTCAAAGAACTGGACGGCTGGGACGTTTTGGTTTTTCGCGATGCCCTGCATGGAAGTGCTGTCGGCCGTCTGGCTGCCGCCGCCCGCGCCGACGGACTGAATACGATCGAACTCGAGGACAGGCCAAGTCCGATTGTGCCGCTGCCGCCCCACACCGACCTGCGAAAGATTCTTCCAGTCAATACCAGATTGCGCCGGGAACTTCGTCATGTTCGCCGCCAGCTCACTGAAAAAGGCTCGTCCTTGAATTTCTATCGGGTCGACACTGCCGATCCCGCTGCCATGAATCGCTTTTACGAATTGGAAGCGAGTGGCTGGAAGGGCCAGGAACAAACCGCCATTCTCCGCAGTGGAAGGCGGCCCTTCCTCGACGAAGTCGCTGCACAGGCCGCGCGCTATGGCTTCTTCACGCTCTACCTGCTGGAGTTGGACGGGCAACTCATAGCGGGTCATTACGGCTTTACCCATCGCGACTGTTACTACTCGGTCGTGGTTGCGTACAACGAATCTCTTCGGGCCCACAGTCCCGGTCACTTGATCATTGATGAAATCGTATGCGACTGTGCCGCACGGGGCATCCGGGCCTATCAGACGGGGGGGCAAGACCAGGAATGGAAGATGAAATGGGCTGCTCAGACCCAACCAGTGAACCATCACTATGTGTTTCGGGGGCGGCTGGGAAATCTGGCGTATAAAGTGGAATCCGGGCTTAAGCCGAAGATTGGTCGCCTCCTCACGCGAAAACCCGCCCAAGAGCAATTGCCAGTCGCGTGAGTCGGGGTTTTATTACTGCGGTACAAGTATTTCAGCGTCTTGGATCAGGTGCGTAGCAATGGATTTCCTTGTTCATCACATGTTGCGAACCAGCGCCTCACGATATCCAGAAAAAGAGGCTCTGGTTCACGGCAATGAGCGGTTGACTTACGCAAAGGTCAACGCAAAGGTTCGCAGCCTCGCATCTGGCTTGCGAAGGTGCGGCCTCCGGCGCGGTGAGCGCGTGGGCATCTACCTCGAGGCAAGTGTCCCCCAAGTCATTTCAATTTTCGGGGTCTCGCAGGCTGGAGGCGTGTTCGTGCCGGCCAATACTCTTCTCTTCCCGGAACAGGTGGCCCACATTGCGCGAGACTGCGGCATTTCGGCCTTGATCACAACGGCTGCAAAGCTCGAGTCTCTTTTGCCCGTTCTTTCAGCGATTCCCTCCCTGCGCTTCGTGGTTGTTGTCTCCAATGGAGTACACGTATCCGTTTCTCTCCCTGCGCACGATTTCGACGTGATCACGAGTGGCACGGCCGACGAGTGCCTGCCAGATTGGGGGATCGAAAAAGACCTCAGCGCTATTCTTTACACCTCGGGCTCCACAGGGAAGCCGAAGGGCGTAATGCTAAGTCACGCGAACGTCATGGCTGGTGCGACCATCGTGTCCACTTACCTGGGCATCACCGCAACGGACCGCATTCTCGCGGTCCTCCCCTTCAGTTTCGACGCCGGACTGAACCAATTGACCACCGCTTTCCAACAGGGCGGAACTCTGGTTCTCATCAACTTCACCTTTGCCAAGCAGATTGTAGACACAATGCTCAAAGAGCAGATCACAGGTCTGGCCGGCGTGCCGACGGTGTGGAGCTTGCTGGCTCAGCCCAACTCTACCTTGCAAAAGAACCCGCCGCCAAGCCTGAGGTACATCACCAACACCGGCGGAGCCATGCCGCAAACCGTGCTCAGAGTTCTGTGCACTGTGCTTCCAAAAACGCAGATTTTCCTGATGTACGGCCTAACCGAGGCTTTTCGTTCGACCTACTTGCCGCCCGAAGAAGTCGATCGCCGCCCCACCTCGATGGGAAAAGCAATTCCAGATACGGAGATTCTTGTACTCAACGAGCAAGGCCAACCGTGCAGACCGGGAGAAGTAGGCGAGTTGGTTCATCGGGGACCGACCGTTTCTTTGGGATATTGGGGCAATCCACAAGCCACGAACCGCGTGCTGCGACCGAATCCGTTGTTGCCTGCCGAAATTGGAGATGTGGAAAAGGTTTGCTATTCGGGCGATCTGGTGAAGATGGACGAGGACGGCTTCCTGTACTACATTGGCCGCCGCGACACCATGATCAAGTCTTCCGGATATCGCATCAGCCCAACCGAAGTCGAAGAAGTTGTCTTCCAAAGTGGAAAAGCACGCCACGTCGCTGCGATTGGTGTGCCCGATGAATTACTGGGGCAGGCGGTAAAAGTGTTCGTAGTGTTACGCGACGGAGAGTCCTTAAACAAGGACGCGCTGCTGGATTTTTGCGCGGACAAGATGCCTCGCTACATGGTTCCAAAGTACATCGACGTCCTGGACGAACTCCCGAAGACCAGTAGCGGTAAGGTGGATTATCCTTCGCTACGAAGGCGAGAAGGGCTGTTATGAGTATCCCGGCCGTCGCCGCGCCGTATTGGAAGAGCAGTTCGGAAGGCGAACTTACTATCCAAGGTAAGACTGTATCCTCCATAGTAGCGCAATGCGGGACTCCAGTTTTCATCTATGACCATGCCATCGTTAAGCAGAAGCTTTCGGCTCTGCGCAACGGACTGCCTCCCAGATTTGCCATCAGCTACTCAGTAAAGGCGAATCCGAACCCGGCGTTCCTCCGATTCTTCCTGGAAAATGGATGCGGTCTGGAAATTGCCTCCGCCGGCGAGTTTCATCTGGCGCTTAGTTCCGGCTGTTTGCCTGAAAACATCATCTTCGCCGGGCCGGGTAAGACCGAAAACGAATTGGAACAGGTCATCGCCTGCGGCATCGGCGAGATTCACGCAGAGTCGAAGCTGGAGATCGCGCGCATCAATCAGATCAGCAGCAAGCTGGGCCTGCGCACGCGAGTAGCCATCAGGGTGAATCCCGACGAAGAAGGACAGGGCGGCGCCATGCGCATGGGAGGGAAGTCTGCTGCCTTTGGTATTGACGAAGAACAACTCGGGCCGCTTCTTGATAAGTTTTCGGATTACCCGCACATTGATCTTTGCGGAATACATCTGTTCGTAGGCACCCAAATCCTTGATTCCAACCTACTGATCGAACACTACAAGAAAGGACTGGCGATCTTTAGACGTGCGGCAGAACGGGTGGCCTCTCCACTCCACACCCTCGATTTTGGGGGTGGGCTGGGGATTCCCTACTTTCCAGGTGACTCGCAGTTAGACCTGCACGACTTTCGTGAAGGCCTTTCCAGGTTGTCGGAGGAGATCGAAAAAGAGGATCTTTTTGCAAAGACGAAATTCGTCCTCGAACCCGGGCGCTTCCTCGTCGGAGAGGCAGGAATCTATGTTGCGCGCATCAACGACATAAAAGTCTCCCGCGGCAAGAAATACCTGATTCTCGATGGAGGAATGAACCACCATTTGGCTGCTTCAGGGAACCTGGGGCAAGTCATCAAGCGGAATTTCCCCATGGCCATAGTGAACAAGCTCGATGTCCGGGCCACAGAAACGGTAGAGGTCGTCGGCCCGCTATGCACTCCGTTGGACACCCTCGGCCGTTCGGTTCAGCTGCCAAGTGCAAAGGTGGGGGATCTGATCGGAATCTTCCAATCCGGAGCGTACGCCCGAAGCGCCAGTCCTCTGGGGTTTTTGAGCCATGCCACTCCTCCGGAGGTTTGGGTGGAAAATGGTCAGCCTTGTCTGATACGCCGCAGGGGGGTCGTGGAGGATTACTTGCGGGACATTCAGAGTTTGGATTCGTTGGAATTGCTGTCCTGAGAGGCCGACTGCCCTACACGGTGTTGGAGGCCTCTTGCTCCTGCATTGAGTTTGTGTAAGAGCCGCCAAGTCCCCGCAGGAAGCCGGGACCGCAGCCACCTCTTACCCCTGCTTGCCGAATCCAGCGTCCATAACACTGCTCCACCCTGGCTCAGTCTGGGCGCGAAGTGCAGGTCGATATAGGACCCAACCCTGGCTCCCCAGCGGGTCTTGTAAGCATCAGTCCCACCCAAGAAATCATAGACCGTTACCCCTTCCCTCAGGAGTTGTCTTAGCGCCTCGCCGCGCAGGATAAAACCAACACGGTCCGAAGAATAATCGGGATCATATCCCTCCTGAAGCTGGAACACTCTGTTTCGAAAGCGAAACGCAAATTGAGCAGCTCGGATCACTCCGTCAAGCTCAAGAATCCAGAACTCCAACTGGCCACACTTGAGGAGGCGTCGGCTAAGTGCGCCGTAAAAATCACGTCTCTCTGGGCTGGAAAACGAACCGGGCTCTCCAGCTTTTTCCCAGCGCAGCTGATGGAGCCGATATAGAGCTTCCAGGCAGGCGTCAAGTTCATCTTCCCGTGTGCAGCGATAGATCCGAGTCACATGTCGCTTTTGCAATCGCCGAGCATAGCGTTGCAAATTCTTCCGATCCTCGCTTACGAGCTGCTCTTCATATTGCTCCCATGAGTTCGGCAGCGGAACGAATGAGCACACGCGGTTATATTCCAAAAGCAGCCAGCCCTGCGACTTGCAACACTCAGCGACCAGGTTCACCATCGGCGAATTCGACGGCATCGTGTTGAGCCTGCATACATCCCAGCCACGCCTTTGCTCATTCAGATATTCAAAGAGCAAGGTGGCGAATTCCCTCTCATAACCAGGACGCACCGGCATGTCCAAATTGTCAGAGTCCCCGCTTCCATCTCCCATCAGCCGCAATACCCGAAGAGTCGTAAATCCGAAGCGTTCCCTGCAAATGGACAGAGGTGCCAGACCGACCAGCCGTGACTCCGAATCCAGCAACGCCAGCACCAGCAGATTGCTGCGCTGACCATAGCTTTGCCACCACGACGCAAGCCATTCCATCGTGGAAAACGTGGTGGCGGGCGGGTACTCGGCCAGCAATTCATTCCACTCCGCAGACAGGTCGAGCAGTTCAGGAAGATTGTGGATGGCACGAAGGCTCAGGTTTCGTGGCACCGCGAGAGTCTCATGGAGAGGAGCCGTCAAGATTTCCCGGCACAAAGCCGTCGGCAGTATAGCATCCGAATGCGCCATAGGAGCCGGCTTGACGCGCAATCTGGAGGTCAAATTCATCTGCGCTTCATGATCAAACGATATGATATAAAGCGCGCACAATGTGGCGACCTCACCGACCCTCAAGGACTCCATCTGAAATCGGAAAATGCGCATCGCTATGCAGCGGCCACGCAGAGTGATGACCCAGAGTCGGCAGGAGATCGGCCATACAGGCGGAGGACAGCGAATTGAGCGAAAAGGAGACTCTGACACTGAAACCCGGGCTAATCGCGATGGAGCAAGAGACTCCCCCCAAGGCGACAGCCCGCACCCTGGTTCATAGCGTCGCCTGGAATGCGTTGGGCGATTGGATAGCCCAAATTTTTTCCTGGGCTTGTTTTGTCGTCGTCGTAAGACTGCTAAGCCCCGCCGATTATGGAATTATCGCCATGTCGGCTGCCTTCGGTCCCTTAGTTGCCTACTTTTCGGGCAGCGGGATCCCCCGCGCCATTGTGACGCTTCGCGATCTCACCGAAGACCAACTAGCGCAACTGAATACCGTCGGTCTCATCCTCGGATTCGTCTCGTTCGGCCTCGCCGCTATCATAGCCAAGCCAATCGGCATGTTCTACGGACAACCGCGCGTTGCTGCGGTTTTCGTGGTGAGCTGCACCGGCTTAATCTTCAATGGAGCTCAAACGGTTTCGAATGCCTTGCTGCTCAAAGACATGCGTTTCCGAACTCTCACCCTGTTCGGCACCTGTGCCGCGATACTCTCGTCGGCTATGACTCTTCTGTTCGCCTGGCTGGGATGGGGCTACTGGGCGCTCGTCCTGGGTGGCTTGTTGGGAGGAATCCTCCGCGTCGTACTGGTCATGTTTACTCGGCGACAAACGTATGCCATTCCACGCTGGGAGTCGGTCAAAAGGCCGCTGACATTCGCCATGTACATTGTGTTCGGACTGATCGCCTGGAGCTTCTATCAAAACTTGGACAATCTCACGGCCGGCCGATTTCTCGGCCAAACCGCCCTTGGCTTCTATGCCATGGCTTGGTCTCTCGCCTACGTCCCACTCGACAAGGTCACGAGCCTCATAACGACAGTGCTGCCCACTTACATTTCAGCCATCCAAAACGATCTGGTGACGGTGCGGCGGCATTTCATCAAGTTGACCGAGGGCGTAGCTACTTTAATGTTTCCTGGGTGCGTTGGCTTCGGACTAGTCGCCCACGAACTGATCCCGCTGGTAATGGGAGCAAAGTGGAAGAGTGCAGTTCCGCCCTTGGAGGTGCTTTCGATCTATGCGGCTTTTCGCTCGATTGTCGCGTTCGTGCCCCAGGTCCTGACAGCCGTCGGATATCCGCGCTTTGTGATGTGGACCGATGTATGCGCCACGTTTATTTTGGGCTTAGCTTTCTATTTAGGCAGCCACTGGGGCATCACTGGAATCGCCTGGGGATGGGTTGTGGCTTATCCACTGGTAGTGGCGCCCCTCTATCGAAAAACTTTCTCCACAATCGGAATGAAACCTGGAGAATATGTTGGCTGCTTGCTGCCTGCACTGAAAGCGACCGTTGTGATGACGATTGCTGTGGAACTGGTAAAGTATGCGGTTTCCAACGTTCCGTGGGCGCCCGTCCGGCTGGGTTCTGAAGTTCTGACCGGAGTGTTGGTCTACACCGCGAGCCTTTGGTTGATTCGCCGCGAGAGGATAACAGACTTGTGGCAACTGACTCGGCAATTTCGCCGCGCTTAGTGCATAGCCTCAACGTTCCGTGTGTTTCATTTGGTATATCTCACCGGCTCTCGGAAATCGGGCTTTATCTGATATTTCACTTTTATGAAACGCCGCAGGCGCCGCACGGCACCGTCGACGTAGCGTGTCTTGGAACTCGGTAATTGGATCTTTTCCAAGGCAAAACTCAAGATGCCGCGCAAGCCATAGGCCTTGAAGTAGAGTGATCTGTGCTTCCAGCACATTCGCAAGTCGCTGCGATAGATGCGCCAATGGCGAGAAGTCAAGCTGTCCTGACCTTGCCGTCGCAATCGAACCAGTGGCTCCGCGATACCGACAATCTGATAGCCCGCGGCACAGAATTGAATGATGAAATCACGATCCTCGCACTCCCGAAAATGAGGATCAAATCCTCCCAAAGCTCGCGCTACCTGCGTGCGAAACATCATAGTCGAGGGAATCACCCAACAGTTATTGGTGAGCGCCTCCGCCAGCGTCATTGGCCCCGGACCGAAAAGCTGCCACAGGACATCCGGCTGGTCCGGAAGCATCGCCCACACGGCGCTGTGAACCCCGGAGCACTCTGGATGGTTCTCCAAATACTGGCGCTGTACTTCGAGTTTTGTCGGGAGCCAAATGTCATCGTCGTCCAGCAGCGCTATGAACGCACCACGCGCCTCGCGAATTCCCGCGTTTCGCGAAGCCGCTAACCCGACATTGACCGGGAGATCGATAACCCTGCAGGCATCGGCATAACGATCTAAGAGTCTGCGCGATGACTCCCGCGAGCAGTCATTCACAATGATGATTTCCAGTGGTTGCAGGGTCTGAGCGAGAACAGACTGCACCGCCTCATCGATAAACAGATCACGGTTGTAATACGGAATGACGACCGTGATGTCACGCGGGACCAACGTGCACGAACCTCCTGGATTCTATGTGA
>Ga0187819_10002076_pt1 | contig 10512 bp, 10 predicted proteins | sample NC_wetland_sal_i_15_FD_132411 | JGI IMG/M metagenome (GOLD analysis project Ga0187819, IMG submission 132411) | Wetland sediment microbial communities from Neuse River Estuary, North Carolina, USA - SO4_4 | ecosystem: Environmental > Aquatic > Freshwater > Wetlands > Sediment | place: USA...
CGAGTTTCTGCTGGAAACTTTGAACCAGAAACCGGAAACTACTTTCCGTGCACAAGATCGTCTATCTCTCTCTCGGATCAAACGTTGGCGATCGTGATGCCAACTTGCGTTCGGCCATCGAGCGATTGCGTGCCCTCGGCGAAGTCGCGGCGATCTCGTCTTTTTATGAGACCGAACCGGTGGAATTCACGGCTCAGCCGTGGTTCCTGAACTGCGTCGTCAAGTTGAGTACCGAGAAGATGCCGAAGCAACTGCTGGCAGGGATTTTAGATGTCGAACAGCGGATGGGAAGGCGGCGCACACAGAAGAAGGGTCCACGGACCATCGACGTCGACATTTTGCTCTTCGGGAACTCGATCATCGAGACAAAGGGACTGACCGTCCCCCATCCCGCCATGCACGAACGCCGGTTCGTGTTGGAGCCGCTCGCAGAGATTGCCCCCGATGTCCGTCACCCCGCCTTCAAGCGCACGATTCGAGAGCTGCGCGATGCTTTGCCTCCGGGCCAGGCGGTGCGGAAGGTAATCAGGAACTGAGTCTTGGCTGGCAACTGGATGCGAAATCCCGCTGCGCTTACGGCACAATGATGCGGCTACCGCCTTCCTCCTCTGTGGCGATGGCCGAATGTTTTTCGGGGAATTGGCTTAGGACAAAGTCCAGGAAGGCCCGTGATTTGGGTCTTCCGGAGGTGCGGGCGTGCCCCATGCGAAGCAGGAACACCAGTGCCCTGAGAACGTCAGAATCGCGCAGGCGGGAATAACCCAGGTGCTTCTGCTCCGCCTCGCGATATTCCTTCAACATCTTCTGTACTTCGGCCGCGATGGCCTGCTGGCTCAGGCTGGCGGTGGGCGTTTCGTAGTGCAGGCCTGAGTTCACCAGGGTCTCGCAAGTCTTGGCCATCGAGGTCAGCGCTGTAATCAAGTCGGCATCGTTGATGGTTCGATCGGCACGGGCGGTCTTGGCCAACGCGAAGCTCAAACCTACGATCAGATGCTCATGCTCGTACAGGAATTGATCGCCCATTTCGACTTGCGGGAACAGTGCCGCTTGATCCAGACCGTCCAGTGGACGCGGCTTTTCATGCTCCCGCGCCTGTTGCAGATACACGCATTCGCTGGGGCAGTCGAGCGTCACCTCGCGCTGCTCTCCGCAGCATTGCGGGCAGATTCGGCCGTGCACCGCCGGGCAGAATCGCTTCTCCTTACGCTTCTCGCAGATGGCACAGCTCACACAGTGTCCTCTGAATTTATTATGACATGCAGAAGCAGAGATCAGATTCATCTAGCTTACTCATACGTGGCGGGTCGGCGTAGTTGGTGCAGACGCCTGATTGCGTCAGTTACGGAACATCGGGACCATGCGGGTGGGGCGAGCCCTTGGGCGGGCGTTACCTTCGATGCCGGGAACCTCTACGGAACGACGTTGTCGGGGGGGGCACCTACGGGACCGGAGTGGTCTTCAAGCTCACACCCGGCTCAACCGGCAGATGGACAGAAACCGTGCTCCACAGCTTCGACGGAAGGAATCCCAACCAGGACGGGTCCACCCCTTATGGCGGTCTCATCTTGGACTCCCTGGGAAATCTCTACGGAGCAACTTATTCCGGTGGCCAGTATCAACAGGGCACTGTCTTTGAAATCATGCCCTAGAACTAGTCTCCGTGGAGACTGGCACTGTTTTTTCACTTGCAACTACATTCTGTGTTCGATGACGCGCCCGCAGCGCAACCACCAGCCCGCGAATCGGTGTCATTTCTGGCTTAGAAGATAGAGGTCGGCGTGACCGCTGGGACGCGCAAAAACGATGGTGGAAAGGTCCCTGGAAAAATCGTAAGTGTTAGCATTGGAATAGATATCACTCAGAGGAAATGCAAAAGGGACCTTCAACGCGACCTGGGGTGCCCCGACGGCTTTACCGTCTCTCCAAGGTTGACGGAAGATCGTAACTTCACGACGGGAAGCAACGGCATACAAGAACGACTTGCCATCTCGGGCAAAGGTTGCATTGGCTGTTGCTGTGCCGGGAAGCAATGAGCTGCATTTCTTGTCTGAGATAGAGACCTCGTAGACTCCGCTCTTTTCCGCAGCAGTTACCAAACTCAGGAGATATTGTCCGCCGGGGTCGAAGTCGGTAACTTCGCCGCAGTTGTCCACGAACTTCTCCAGACTAGAACTGTCCGTGTTCACTCTCCAGACGGTTTCTACCGAACCTGCCTTCTCCGTGCCAGTCACGTAAAAGGATTTTTGGTCAGGGCTCCCTACGATTGACTCGATAGACCCCGTCAGTGGGAGTTGGTGAAGACCACTCCCATCAGCCCCGACGATGTATCCTTTGTCACCTGCGCTGGTTCCCTGCTCGAAAAAAGCCAGGTGAAAATTGTCCGACGCCCAATTCCCGGGTAACAGGGATACTCCCGTTGCGAGTTTCAGCTTGTTGCTCCCGTCGATATCCGCTACCCAGAGTTCCTGCCTCTGGGGTGCGGGGCGCGTGACGTACATCACGCGCTTCGCATCCGGGGAGATAGTGGGTTGAGTTGCGTCCACGGACACAATGTCCGTCGATACCTTCGAATGAACGTTGTACGCGGTCAGGGACCCGGAGGACTTGCCATTCAAAAAGTAAATCCCTCTTCCTTCCGGGTCTGGCATGGGCGAGAAGTCCGGTCCCGTTCCGAAAGTAATCTCCGTCAGACCTCGGTCCTGCAAACTGTACTTCCAGATGTTCGTCAGCCCGTTTACCGTTCGGGGGAACAGCACGGTTTTTCCGGGCTCGGCCCACACGACGTCAAACGGACTGAGGAATACCTCAACCTCACCTAAGTCGATCGCCTCATGGCTGGTCAAGTTTATTCTAAAGAAACGAACATTCGGCGATTCCCAGCTTCGCAAACCAGCAGCGAGGAGGTCGTTACCACCTGGAAATAGCAGAACCGGGATGAACAAGAGGCCCGTGCCTTCGGGGTTGTACACTAACTCCTCGTTCAGTCCGGATTTTTCCGCACGAAAAATCCCAGCGCGCTCGTCCTTCAGATAATAAACAAAGGCGCCATCTGGCGAGGGAAGCACATAGAAACCAGACACCACACGGCGGGGAGCCCCACCAAGCGTAGGCACCGCCCAGACCTCGGCATGGCCGAAAAGCCTCACGTAATAGATTTCTTTCCCATCGGGCGAAAAATTGCCCACACCACTCTTGTCGTTTTCGTCATTCGTGAGCTGCAGGGGCTCGCCACCAGAGGTAAGCATCAGGAACACTTGCTCGACGCCGCCTACCGGTGAGTCGAATGCTACGGCGTGGCCATCGGGAGAGAGCCTCGCCCAGTTCATCGGTTTGTTCCACTGGCTTATCTGCGTAATCTTTGCTGGGGCGTTCGCAGGGCTAGTGCGGGGCCAAAAGCGATACGCAGCGAGCGTTGCTGCGAGGAGTGCGAGGCAAGCGGTCCAAACAGCATATTGCTTCCGTGTAAGCCTCGTTGACGGCTGAGCCGACGCGACCGGGCGAGTTGTAGGCTCTAGAGGGACTTCTTGAACCGTGCGGCTCCCCGAAGACGAAATTCGGCCCGAACCCGTATCCCGCTTCAGCCGCTTCAAATCGGCCCGAAGTTCGGCGGCGGACTGGCAGCGAATGTCGCGATCCTTTTCTAGACACTTGTTGATGATCTCCTCCAGCTTCGGCGGGGTGTCAGGGTTTATTCGAACTGGGGGTACAGGCACTCGATTCAAGATCGAATCAAACATCGCGCCTGTGGTGTCGCCCCGGAATGGCAGCGTTCCGGTACACATCTCGTACAGCACAGCACCGAACGAGAATAGGTCGGTGCGAACATCGAGTTCCTTCCCTCGAACCTGCTCCGGCGACATATAAGCTACGGTTCCCAGCGCACTGCCAGGACTGGTGAGATGCTCCTCGGACTCGATGGTCGCGGCGCTCAGGGCAACTCTATCGGGCGTCAGTGTGACCTTCGCGAGCCCGAAATCGAGAATCTTTGCCTGACCTCGATTCGTGACGAAGATGTTCGCCGGCTTGATGTCACGATGGGCGATTCCTTTCGAATGGGCGGCATCGAGCGCGTCGGCGATCTGGATGCCCAGATCGAGCACTGCCTCGATCTCCAACGGCTTGCCGGCGATCCGGTGCCGGAGCGTCTGGCCCTCCAGCAGTTCCATGGCGATGAAGCTTCGCCCATCGGCCTCGTCGATCTCGTAAATGGTGCAGATGTTCGGGTGGTTCAATGAGGACGCGGCCTTGGCCTCTCGCTGGAATCGGCTGAGGGCTTGCGCATCGTGGGCCAGGTCGTCGGGAAGGAACTTCAGCGCGACATGACGCCCGAGTTTGAGGTCTTCCGCCTGATAGACCACACCCATGCCTCCGCCGCCGATCTTGCTGAGGATACGGTAATGGGACACCGTCTGCCCCGCCGGTTGAGAGGGTGTGGACACTGGCTAGACATGTTAGGTGGGAACGTGGGGAAGGTCAATGAAAGCCGTGGAGCTGGCCGCACCCGAAATGATTGTTGGCGATAAATTGCCATTTATACCAGCAACGCTCAAAGTGGCTTGTTTATGAGTTTACCCTTCTTGCGATTTTCCCTGTCTCTCGTGCTGAGAGCCTACACTCGAACCGCAGAAGACACAGACTTTCAGTAGTTGAGAAGGGCCTCTCCGCTGCTCCCCAACCCCACAGAAATCAGAGCTTCCGAGGTCCAGAACGCCAAAAAAGCTGATTTTTGTGGCCTTTCGAGGTTCCTAATTGAAAAAAACCGCGTAAAATGCGGTTGAAACGCTGTTTTTCCACAGGACTTCTGGTATAACATGCGATTCATCGCAGCAAAAATTTCGATTACGCTTAGGAGGGTTTCATGGCTTCAGGCATGACCAAAACACAACTCGTCCGTCACCTGGGCGAAAAGCTGGGCACCAACAACAAGACCGCGGCAGCATTTCTTGAGAATTTGGTCGACACCGCCGTCAAAGAGACCAAGAAGAATGGCGTGTTCGTGATTCCGGGGCTGGGCCGCCTGGTGAAGGCGCACCGCAAGGCGCGCATGGGACGCAATCCGCAGACCGGCGAACCCATTCAGATCAAGGCTAAAACGGTCGTGAAGTTCCGCGTGGCGAAAGCGACCAAGGACGCCATCGCTCCCAAGAAGTAGTGACCTGATTTTGAAGTCCGAAGGGCCGGCTGAGAAGCCGGCCTTTTCACTCCTGACCGGACGATCCCCGAATCTCACTTCCCGTACTCGTTCTTCACCACCTCGCCGCCCTTCATTACGAACCTGACATGCTGCAAAGTAGTGACATCCTGCAGCGGATCGCCATCGACAGCAATGAGGTCGGCCCACTTGCCGGGCTCGATACTGCCGACCTTATCCGACCAGCCCAGCAGGTCGGCATCGTTGATCGTCGCAGTCTGAATCGCCAGCAGCGGCGTCATCCCCAGGCTCACATACACGGCCAGCTCGTGCGCATTCAGGCCGTGAGGATAGACCGCTGCATCGGTTCCCATCCCGATCTTGACACCAGCCTCGAATGCCTTTTTCGCGTTCGCCTTGGCTACTAGCGAGACCATTTCCATCTTGCGTTTAGCGTAGTCGGGCAGATTCGCCTTCGCCGCATTCTCTCTTTGCCAGTCGAGAAGATAGAGCGTCGGCACAAGATAGGTTCCATTTTTCTTCAGGGTGGCGATGGCGGCGTCATTCATGAGATGACCATGCTCGACTGAATCCACACCCGCTTCAGAGGCCCAAATCACCCCTTGCGCCCCGTGCGCGTGCGCCGCCACTTTTCTGCCCAACCGGTGCGCATCGGCCACGATGGCTTTCATTTCTTCGAGCGTATATTGCGAAGCGTTAGGGTCGTCACCCTTCGAGAGCACGCCCCCGGTGGCGCAAACTTTGATCAGATCCGCGCCGTATTTGATGATCTCGCGGGTCTTGTGTTGAACGTTCTCGACTCCGTCAGCAACCCCATCGGCGGTCGCGTGGTACTCGTAGGGCAACAGGTCGTTATCGCAGTGTCCGCCCGTGATGCTGAGTGGCGGGCCACTGACCAGCATGCGAGGTCCGGGCACATCCCCGGCGTTAATGGCGTCGCGCAGGGCTACGTCAGTGTAGCCATACGCCGCGACGTTGCGCACCGTGGTGAAGCCCGCCTCCAGCGTAACCCGCGCGTTACGCGCCCCGATGAGCGCCTCGCGGGGGACGGAAATCGCCAGGCTTTCATAGCCGAAGCTGGGGTTAAAGGTCAGGTGAGTGTGTGCGTCGATCAGGCCGGGAAGTACGGTGGCGTTGGGAAGGTTGATGATCGTTGCACCGGCCGTGGTTTGCCCCGCCGATGCCGGCCCTATGCTCACGATCTTGTCACCCTCGATGACGATGGCCTGGTCGGTCAGAGTGTTACCAGACTTCACATCCACCACTTTGCCAGCGCGAACGATGAGGCGCTTGCTGGGCGCAGAGGTAGAGGTCTGAGCCATCGCACAGGAAGCCCCTGCCGATAGCATGATCAAAGTGGCAATGATCAGTTTCTGGCCGAAGAAACTCCGGTGTAGGCGCGGGCGTCCCCGCCCGTGCGGACCGCTCATTTGAAATTCGTCCTCAATCAGAGTTTCCCTGGGTGGTCTCATCTGGATGTTAGGCTTCCTAGTGTTCGTCAGTGCCTAATCGCCTCCGGGCGCATCGTTGCTGACATACTGCTCGAGAGAGGAGAGTTCCCGGCTCAAGTCCTCGATACGCCACTCCAGCAGGTTGCGGATGGAGAGCACGCCCAGCAGTTTGCCATTGTTATCCACGACCGGGAGATGCCGGAAGTGCCGCTCGACCATAGTTACCAGGGCCTCGGCCGATCCGGTTTCAGAAGTCGCCAGTTCCACCGGCGTGGTCATCAGTTCGCGGACCAACGTGACCTCAGGATTGCGCCCGCTTAAGGAGAATTTGCGCAGCACGTCGCGTTCGGTAAAAATGCCGGCGACGCGCTGCTCGTTGTCAACAATAGCGACCGCGCCTACGTGATGGTCCAGCATGGTGCGGATCGCTTCCGCCACACTCGCTTGCAGCGATACCGCGGCCGCTTTGGGATCACACAATTCGAGCACGCTCATCATCCACCTCCCACTCCTGAGAAACTCGTAGTGGCCGATGACCCGGCCAATCCGAAGAAGGATTCGGGCATTATGACCTGTGCGCAGCCGGTGTCAAGAGTGATTTACAAAGACCCGTGGAATTATTGGACCAGTTTCCCCTCGCTCTTGAATACCTTCCCGTCTTTCATCACGAACTGCACGTTCTGCAGGATTTTGATATCCCGCTGCGGGTCTCCGTTTACGGCGACGATGTCTGCGTAGGCGCCCGGAGCGATCACTCCAATCTTGCCCTCCATATCGAGCATCTCCGCGGGCCGTGAGGTTGCGCTCTGGATGGCATCCATCGGGGCCATCCCCAATTCCGTCATGCGCGGGAACTCCTGCGCGATGGACTCGGTCCAGGGGATTCCGCCCATGTCTGTGCCGAAAACGATCTTGACTCCCGCGTGCAACGCTTTGGGGAACGACTGCTCATGAACGGCGGCGCGCTTCCGGTCGCGCTGGCCGAGCGGAGTATCGGCGGGAGCCCAATCCTTGTAGTACGGACTCAAGGTGGGGCAGTACCAGGTACCCTGCTTCAGCATCTGCGCGATAGACGCGTCGTCCAGGTCAAGCCCGTGCTCGATCGAATCGCATCCACCGTCGAGCGCACGATGCAGTCCGATGCCTCCATAAGCGTGGCAGGCTACTTTCCTCCCCCAGCCATGGGTCTCATCCACAATCGCTTTCAGCTCCTCGACGGTCAAAGTGGGTTGCGAAACCAGTTCGTCGTTTTTTCCTACCCACGAGCGATGGGTCATGTAGACCTTGATCCAGTCGGCTCCGTGATCCAGCTGCTCCCGTGCCGCTTTTCGGGCCTCGACCGGCCCATCGATGATTTGCGCCGCCTTAGGCATATCGAGCTCGGGAGCATACCCCTCGAGCATGTAGCCGCCAGTGGTGGAGATGGCGCGGGTCGACACGAACAAACGTGGGCCGGGAATATAGCCCTTCTCGATGGCTTCCTTGATACCCACGTCGCCATAGCCCGCGCCTTCGGTTTCCAGATCGCGCAAGGTGGTGAAGCCTTGCTCTAGCGCTCTCCGAACCGAAACCGTGGCCCGCGCCGCGCGCAGTGCCAATGGTGGATACAGAATGTTCGCGTCATATCCGCCCTGCGCCGGATCCTCCCCCTGCAGAAAAATGTGGGTATGCGAATCGATCAAACCGGGCAGCACGGTGGCGTGAGAGAGATCGATAATCTCCGAACCTGCTGGAATCTTGGCTGTGGACTCGTCCGACACGGCGTCGATCCGGTTGCCGCGGATCACGATGACCTGGTTTTGGCGTGCAGTTGCAGACTTGCCGTCGATCAACGTGCCGGCACGAATCACCGTGAACGGGTGCAAGGTTGGGCTGCCATTCTCCTGTGCGGCGAGGCTTGCCACCACGAGCAAGATACCGAACGGCATCCAGCAGAAGTGTTTCATCTTGTTTTCTCCTTGCGAGACAAATGCCCCAGCCCGGCGGCGTTCGCCCAAACCTGCCAAGCCCTGCTGGCCGAAGATTTTATACCTTAGGGGAGCGGGGACATGTGCTGTGGAAGTCGGGGGTAAGATGGACCCACGGCTGCGTTGTGGTGAAGCGAGGATGAATCCTGTGCAGTTTCGGAGGGCTGAAATGGCCGATGCAAAGGCGATCACGAATGTGATCAACGCCGCCTTCAGGCGAGCCGAAAGTTTTTTCATCGAGCGCGACCGGATTGACGAAGACGGCGTTCGCGCTTTCCTGCAAACCGGGGAGTTTCTGGTCGCCGAAGACGGCGCGACGCTAACCGGCTGCGTCTACCTCGAGCGCCGGGGGGAGCGAGGTTATATCGGATTGCTGTCGGTGGATCCATCGCGCCAGGGAGCCGGGCTGGGTTCGCGGCTTATGGCTGTCGCCGAAGATCGCTGCCGCGAATTGGGCTGCCACGCCGCCGACCTGCAGATTGTGAATCTGCGCCAGGAGTTACCGGATTTCTATCGCCGCCGTGGGTACGTGCCCACTGGGACCGCGCCCTTTCGGCCCGACGTGGTGACCAAGATGCCTTGCCACTTCATCAAGATGTCGAAGCCGTTAACGGATGAGTAACCTGCCAGGAAAGCAGGGCCCTCCACTCCGGTCGGGGAGACTTGTGTATCGGATTTTCTTGCTCAGGACACTGGCAATGAACCGAGACCTGTCAGCAAGCTAGGACACAATCACCGCATCCGCTTCAATCTCCACCAGCATTTCCGGAGAGATCAGCTTGCTGACCTCTACCATGGACGTTGCCGGCCGAATATCCCGAAAGAATTCGCCGTGCGCTTTGCCGATCTTTTCCCAATCGGCAATATTGGTCACGAACATTCGCGTGCGTACCACATCCTTCATGCTGGCGCCCGCCTTCCGCAGAGCCGATTCGATATTCTTCAAGGTCTGCACGGCCTGGGCGTAAGGATCGCCAATTCCCACGATTTTTCCGTCGGCTCCCGTGGCGGTCGTGCCAGCCACATGGACGGAATTGCCGACTTTCACCGCGCGTGAGTAACCCACAATGGGTTCCCAAGGTGCACCGCTTGAAATGTTCTTCCGTTCCACGAGTTGAGTTCCTCCCTTGCCGATATTCTATCTGGACTGAAGGCTGTGCTCAGTTGGCAGCCAATGGCGGAGACTGCCAACAAAAGGCCGCGCACAACTCTGCGGGGTGCTCGTGCGTTCTAACGAAGTAGCACAAACGTGGGGGTTGAAACACAGAAGTTACTTGCCTTTGCGACAGAGCTAGGGTAAGTAACTAGACTACCTTGGTGACGAACACCGTGTGGTTGGCGGGTTTGGGAGGGTGAACAGAAGATGATCCCGGAATCGCATCCGTTGCAGAAGCTTTTCGTTGAGCTCGTCGGCCGTCATTACGCCGAGGAGATCGGCATCCGCGATCCCCAAATCGTCAACTATGTCGCCCACCTGCTGACCGAGTTTTGCGAGGTCGAGCAATTATTCAAGATCCGCGACGCCGCGGGCCAAGCCCTGACCGATGTGGGCCAGATGCTGATGGAATCGGATCCGGTATTCGGTCCAGCACCTTCGTTTGATCGCGAGCGCCAAGTGCGCAAGCACATCGGCGATTACACGCTTTTCTTCACAGGCATGTTTCCGGAGAGCATCAACCACTTCCGCTTGCGCCGCAACCGGCTGGAGAACTTCGTCGACTGGATGAAGGCCGGCAAGGAGAGCTATTACATCGTTTCCAAGTTCGAGTACTTCGAGTACATGAAGGTCGCGCCCCTGTTCGCCAGCCTTTCCAGCCATTTTGAACAGTGCGTCTACGGCCTCAACCGGGTGAAAAACGATCTGCAGGAGATGCAGCACCCGATCGTGCGCCGCAGCAACGAACTCCTGATGTAGGCAACGCCATCCTCCCGCTCATCGCAA
>Ga0187819_10002077_pt1 | contig 10511 bp, 10 predicted proteins | sample NC_wetland_sal_i_15_FD_132411 | JGI IMG/M metagenome (GOLD analysis project Ga0187819, IMG submission 132411) | Wetland sediment microbial communities from Neuse River Estuary, North Carolina, USA - SO4_4 | ecosystem: Environmental > Aquatic > Freshwater > Wetlands > Sediment | place: USA...
GGTCGTGCTCCGGGAGCTCCGGCGAGATGAGTCCACGATCTCCGACTTTCTCGGGTCCGCGCATCAGGGGCTCAAGACGATCTTCGATCAGGATGTGATCTCGGTCCTGGGGAGTGGGGTCGCTTTCGCCGGGCTGTTGTACGAGTTCCATACCCCGAGCGGCGAAGTGGACGGCCTCACCGCGGTCATTGTCGGGGCGTTGATGGTCGCCACCGGGGTCGTGCTCGCGGCCGAGAGCCGGGATCTGCTTGTCGGGAAGGCGATCTCTCCCGAGCAGGCTCGGGCCGTGCTTTCCCTGGTCGAACGGGACCCGCGGGTTCGGAAGGTCCGCGGGCTCCAGTCGATGATGCTCGGTCCGGATGACGTGCTGCTGGCGTTGCGCGTCAACTTCCTCGACAATATGGACACCGACGAGATCGAGTCGTCGATCGACCATCTATCCCTCACCCTGCGGGAGGCCTTCCCGCAAGTGCGTCACCTGCTCATCGAGCCGGAGTCATGAGTTGGGGGGCGCGTCACGCCATGGGGTCGCCGCGCGCTGGGCCTGGAGGTCGTCGAGCCGCACGGTTGTGAGCAGGATGAGCGCACCGGCGATCAAGAGGAAGAACAGGTCGAGGCCTGCCGTCCCATAGGCGGAATCGAGGGCCGAGACACCCCAGATCCCGACGACCATTCCGGCGCTGATCACGAGCGAATAGAGTGCCATCGTGGTACCCCGTGAGAGAGAGCGGCTCACGTCTGCCAGGGAGGCTAAGGCGGCGGGACCGTAGCCCAGCGCGAAGAGGGCGCTAATCCCGATGCCCCCGAGGAGGTAGTCCCGGGGCCCGTACTGGGCGATCAGGCCGGCTAGGGCCAACAGAGAAACAAAGCCGATCGTGCCGAGGAGAAGAAAGAGCGGCCTGCCTCGCCGGTCGGCCTGGCGGCCGAACCAGGGCTGGGTCAGCAGGAGCACGAGACCCGCCCCTCCGATGAGAACGGCGAGCCAGGTGAGGGGGAGCCCCACTCCCTTGGCGGCGGTGCCCAGAAAGATGAAGGCCGCGCCCAGGAGCATATAGATCACGAACCACGGCAGGACGAGCAGCAGCACATCTCGACGGAGGACCGCCTCGCGGATGTGGCGGAGCTGGAACGTGTTCCGGTGCGTGGGCTCGGCGTAGCCCCGGACCGACGCCAAGGCGAACAGAAAGCCGGCGAGGAGGACGGCCGCGCCGATGCGGAACAGCCACGGCAGTTCTGAGTTGGGCAGCGTCCCGAGCGTCCCGAGCCCGGCGGCGAATCCAAGAATGTACCCCAACAGGTTGGCGGCGTCGAAGCGTCCCATCTCGAAGCCGCGCTCCGTCCGTCCGGACTGGTCCGCCACCACGGCGAGGCTGGCGGCGAGGATTGCCCCGCTTGCGATGCCGAAGAGGAGGTTTGCCCCCCCGAGAAGCCCGGCGGACCGACCGAGGGACATGATGGCGAGGAGCACCGACGCGCTGATGGTGCCGCCGAGTAGGATCGGGAACCGGCCGTATCGATCCGCGGCGAGCCCCGACACGAGGACCGTCGTGAACTCCCCAACCGGAGCGAGCGAGCTAAGGAACCCGACGAGCCCCACTTCGCCGCCGCTGATTCCGAGCGAGGTGCGGGCGAAATAGGAGGCGAAGACAGAGACGGTCAGCCCGAATCCGAACCGGATGAAGAATGTCGTACCGAAGACCGCGCGCAGGAGGCGGGCGGATTCCGGGGCGGCGTGCTCCGGCCCGGCGGAGGACACGACCGGAGCTCACCGCCCAGCGGGGGTCCGTTCGATGAGTTCGATCCAGACATCGTTGGGGTCCAGGATGAAGGCGAGCCGTCCCGACCCCCCTTGGAGCTTGTACGGCTCCTTGGCGACCCGCACTCCCTGGGCCCGGACGCGCTTCAGGAAAGCGTCGATGTCGGGAAGTTCGAAGGCGAAATGGTCGAGCTGCTCGCCCGCTTCGAACTGGTCCTTCCCCTCCCAGTGGGTCAACTCGATGCGAGCCCCGGTTTCCGGATCCTTGACGAAGGCGATCTCGGCGTGGTTCTCGGGGATGGGTCGTCGACGCTCGAACTCGAGACCGAGCACCTCCGTGTAGAACCGGAGGCTTTCGTCCATGTTCCTGACCGTGATCGACGTGTGCGAGAATCGCATGGTTCTCCCCGGAGGTTCAGCGTCGGTCCGGGCTATCAATGTGGTTGTCGCTATGGGTGGCCGTAACAGACGCGGAGCGGTGTGGTGCCGGGTTGCCAGTTGCTCTCCACCCGGACGAAGCCCACGCGCTCGAACTGTATCCGGTCCCCCGGAGCGGCCGCCCTGAGCGCTCCCTCCCCGAGTCCTGTTCGGTGCGTCCCGTCCACCTCAAGGATGTCGACGGGGGCGGTGTCGGAGGCGCCCACCCACTGGATTCGCGGAAGCCGCTTGTTCTCCTTGGACGTGAACGTGGCGAGCACTGCTCCGTCCGAACCCGGTGATACGTCCTGTGGCAGCTGAATGTTGAGAAGGTCCTTCAGCCGAATTTCAGCGCCCGCGTTCTTGACAAGCTCGGCCCCCGGGAGCCAGAAATCGGGTCCGGTGGCCACACTGCGGGTCCCCAGCTCGGCGAGGTCCGGATGATTTGGCAGGAGGACCGGGCCGAGGCCGGTTGGGTAGTGGTCGACTCGGACGAGCCGCGGGTCGGGCACGAAAAGCCGTCGCGGGGTGGTGGGGTCGATAATCGCTCGGTTCTCCGCGTACAGCGTCTCCGCGGGCACCTCGATGTCGGCGAGGGAGAGGCCGAACGAGAGGGTGAATCGCCGGATGGCCTCCACCGTGAATCCCCGCCGGTCCAGCGACTGGAGGCTCCAGGTCCGGGGATCCGCCCAGCCATCGTAGAGGCCGGACTTGACCTCAACGTAGGCTTTGCTCTTCGCGACCTTTGCCTCGCGGACCCGCAGCATCCCCCAGTGCAGGAAGGGGGGCCCGGAGATTCCCAGGATGTTCCAGATGAACTCCTGCATCCGGTCTTCGATCACGAGGTCCTTTCCCCGGATCACGTGAGTGATTCCGAGCTCGATATCGTCGACCGCCCAGGAGAATTCGAGCAGCGGCCAGACTCGATAGCGGTGGCCGACACGCGGGTGGTCGAAGTCGCTGATCCGGAGAAGGACCCGGTCCCGGAACCCCGGATCGGGGTCCTGGAGGTCGGTCTTCAGCCGAAGCACAGCCTCGCCGGGCGCGAAGCCGCCGGAGAGCATCTTCTGCCAATCCGCCCGGGTCGTCTCGATGGGCTGCGACCGCTCCAGGCAGGCTACGCCATTTTTGCGGTTCTCCCGCAGGAGGTCAGCCGGGCAGACGCAGACGTAGGCGGCGCCGCGGTCTATCACGCGAACGGCCCATTCGTAGTGACGAGGAATCCGGTCGGACTTGTAGTACGTCGCGTCCGGGGTAACGCCACAGCGCTCGAGGTCGCGGAGAATCAGGTCGAAGAACTCGAGCTCCACTCGTTTCTCCTCCGACCCGACCGTGTCGTCGAGCACCAGGAGCAGCTTCCCGTTGTAGCGGCGGCGATACGCGTCGTTGATGAAGATCATCCGAGCGTTCCCGACGTGGAGCGCCCCGGAGGGGAAGGGGGCCATCCGAAGCACGACTTGACCGTCGGCGGCCCCCGCCAGCGGTGGAAGTTCCCCCGGCACCGCGGCCGCTCGGATCGGAGCGGCAAGCGGGCCTCCTAGCGTGGCGAGCGCCTGTTCCTGCTCCGCCCGACTCAGGCTCGTCACGTCGGAGGCGATAGCGCTCGCAAGTCGATTGAGTTCCGACGCGTGGCTTCGAAGCGCCGGGTCGGACGCGAGGAGGCGAGAGACGAGGGGTCCCGCGCGCGCTTCGCCCTCGTGATGGACCGCGTTGTCCAGGGCCAAGCGGCGGAGGCGGGGCTCTACATCGGCAGGAAGCGGCACCGGGGGCGCGGACGAACCATTCCCTTAAATGGATTCTTGGGGCGAAGGACCGGGAAGCGCACGCCGCGAGACCGAACGGGGATACCGGCGCTCTCCCTCGCGCAGGGCGTCTGACAACGAAATGCGTCCCTCGAGCACCTGCACGGCGAGGCTCTTCGGGATCGTGAAGTGCCCTCCGCTCTCCACACGGCTCACGCGCTGTAGGTTCGCGACCTCGCCTGGGGTAACTCGGACGGAGGCTGGTTCGTGAACTCTCTGTCCTCGCGAGCGCGCGATCCGTTCCGCGGAGGCCGGGTCGCGCGGCCGCGGGCGTCCCCGCGCGGTCGTGCCGGATTCGTCGACGATCTCCACGGGTCTTCGTAGGCCCCACAAGACCTGAAGGATTCGGTCGCGCGCGGTCCGGTCGCCGCTCCCCACCCGGAACACGACCGTCGCCCCCGGAAACCGGCGCTGTACCTGGCGGCCGAACATTGCCGCCGACTCGGGGGACTCGAGGTTTCCTTGAGCGAGCGAGGTTTCCCCCGACAGGACGGCGTACCCCGGACGAGGTCCTGGGTCAATCCCCACCACGAGCTCCTGGGTCGGAACTCCCACGAGAGCGCCCTCGACAGCGGCCCAGAGGACCGATCGATCGCTGTTGGACGCTACGGCGATGACGCGCGGAAAGGAGATAACACCGGCTTCTTCCGGACTGGTGAGGACCACCGCGACGGCGGAGGGAATCCGCTCTCCCGGTAGGAGACTCAGTGTCGGGATTCTCCGTTCACGCAAGGCACCGGCAAGATCCGCGTAAAGGGTAGGATCCCGCGTGACCAGCGCTACGGAACGGCGTCGCACTATCTAGGTGGACGGTTAAATCACGCATATACTTTCCCGGGTCGTGGCAGTCTGTCCCCGATGCGGCACGCCCGCGGCCGAGGGCGCCCTGTTCTGTCGGCAGTGCGGGGCGACCATCCCCCAGACTGCTCCGGCGGCCCCGACGTTCCCCGCGGGAACCACGCGCCCGCTGCCTTCCGGGGGACCCGCCCCCGTGCCGCCGTCCTCGTGGCCGTCCCCACCACCGCCGCCGTCCTCTCCGCGGCCTCCGCTTCCGCGGGGCGCAAAGTATTGTCCGATTTGCAACAACGTGATATCGGCCGCCTCCGTCGTCTGCCCCGTATGCGGGGCCCTGGTTCCCTCCGGCGGCGGGGACGCCGGGGCCGGCGCACCGCCGCGATGATTCGGGCGGCCCAAGAGCGAATCCAGGATCTGTTCTCCCTCGCCGAGACGGACGCCCGACGATCGCCAAACAACCTGTCCCGGCGGTACGTGCTCCTGGCTCGCAAGATCGGGATGAGGTACAACGTCCGGCTGCTACGCGAGTACAGGGACGTATACTGTCGTGGCTGCTCGACTTTCTGGGTCGAAGGCCGGTCGGTGAGGACCCGGCTCCGGGCCGGTCGTCGCACGCAAACTTGTCTGCAATGCGGACGTGTCCGGCGTACCGCGATCAAGTATCGGCCCGCCGGACCTCCTCCACCAGAGGAAGCACCGGATCGGGCCGTCCGTAGGGAACAGGCGGTCCTCATCGACGAGGGACTCGATACGGAACCAGGGTCCGATCGCGACGAGGGGGAAGAGGAATAAGCACGGGCTCCCCCCTAGCGTGCGAGCCGGGGTGGCCGAGCGGCCAAAGGCGGCAGACTCAAGATCTGCTCTCGTAGGAGTTCCCAGGTTCGAATCCTGGCCCCGGCATAAGAAATTCTTTGCACCATCCGCCTCCGGCTCTACCCTCGCCAAGTCGCGGCTTGCTCTCCCCGGGCGATGGGGCATCGGAACGACCACGAGTGGGGGTTATTTGGGACTAGCATCTCTCACTCGGGTCCCAGGGCACCGAGTTGCTCCATTACCGCGAGCTGGTCGGGAACGCCCCAGTGTTCGATGACAAGTCCTCCCTTGAGTCGGACGACATCGATTACGTCAACCGCGATCTTGCGGCCGGTAGCTTGCAGGCCCATAAACTCGCCGCGATGAGTTCCCGTCCCCCGCATCCGTAGCCAGACTCGATCCTGCACGGAATCTAGTTGCTCGATCGTGAGCCGGAAGTCTGGGAAACCCCCTCGGAGGGCACCGATGATCGCCCGAAGGGCTTCGACGGTTGGGGGGATCCCGGGAGGCAAACGCTGATGCTCTACGAAGGTCGGGTCGAGAAGGCGCTCAAGAACCGCAAGGTCTCCGTGGTTAAAACCGGCGTCGATGAGCTCGCGCGCGACCTCGGCGTTCCTCGCCGGAGTCGTTGTGTTCGAGGGCTTCCCTGGCCGACCTATCTGCCGAGACGGCTTCGACATGATTCGGCAGAAATCCACTAGCTCATATCGGCCGCGCTCCCGGTCCTCGCGAAGTGGGTCGCTCCAAAGTGCTGGTACAGAATCGGAACATTCCTTCGGTGCCTGGCCCCAGCATCAGAGCTCGCCAGTCCGCGCGACCGCACTTACCCGAGCTACTAAGGTTGTTTCGCCTTCCGAAGGGGTACGTTCTCTATTGGAACTCTCAATCGAACAACGTCTTCACCCTCGTCCGACGAGGGGTTCAATCAAGGGATGGGTATCGCGAAATTGGGTGCCACCCCGTTAGCGCCCACCGGCTCGAGCGGAAGCTCGCCTAGCTCGAGAGACCGAACCACCTGGCCCGTCGACTGGAGCCGAATTCCGCCTTCTCGCGGGCTAGGGCCTCCGAAGGCCCTTGGAAAGTCCCCTTGGGCGAAGGCCCGGACAAGAAGTCAACGTCTACGCGACCCACGCGAGCCCCACCGAATTCCACATAGCACGAGGCCGCCCCTGCATAGGGGGGCGGTTTCTCACCTCCCTTGAACTCCGCAATGAGAGATTGAGCGACGACGCGGGCGGCTCCCTCGGCGAATACCCCCGCCTTTGCGACCTCGATTCCCGCCACGTCGCCGACAGCGTAAACCCCAGGAAACTTCGTCGCGAGCGTCCCGGGGTCGACGGGAATCCAACCGTCCTCCGTCATCCCGCTCTCGGCGACAACGTCCGGGACTCGGTGGACGGGGACGCCGAGGAACAAGTCGAACGGCATCTCTCTTCCATCGTCGAGGATGACCACATGCCGGGCGGGGTCGAGCGAGCGGACCTCCCGCCCCGGGACGAACGTGATCCCTCGCTCGGCGAACGCGGCGAGGAGTGCCCGCGAGGTCGCCGGCGACGGAGGGATGGGCACCTGGAACGGAAGGACGAGGCTGATCTCGCAGTCCTTACGCACGCCCCGCGTCGTCAAGTAGTCATGCAATAGGAGGGCCGCTTCGCTCGGAGCCGGGGGACACTTGAACGGGGCCGAAGCGACCCCGATGATTGCACGGCCTTTCTTGAACTGGGGGAGAACCGTGCGGAGCGCCACCGCACCCCGGACGGAGTAGAACTCATGTCCAGCCTCGGAGAGTCCGGGGGTGGCGGCCAGGTCGTAGTCGGCGCCCAGGGCCACAACGAGGACATCCGCATCGTAGCTTGTTCGGTCGGTCGTCACTTGTCGCCGGTGAGGATCGATGGCGGTGATCTTCTCCTGACGAAAGTGCACTCCCGGTCGGACGATCCTGCTGTAGGGGAGTCGCACCGCCTCGGGCGGCGTACGACCGAACATTACGTCGAGCTTCGAAAAGCCGAACACGAATGAGTCGTTTCGATCAATCAAAGTCAGGTCGAGGCGTTCGCCAAAAGCTTCGGAAAGCATCGTGCTGAGTTCAAGACCCCCGAACCCAGCTCCGAGGACCACTACCCGAGGGTTCCCCATGGGTTCCCTTCATCGGGCACGCACGTCTTAACGCTGGCCCCTGAGGGTGCCCCCGGACCGCGACCGAGTACTCCCGGGATTTCCCTCGGTCGGGACCTTCGGTCGGCGTTAATCGGGGAGAATCGTAGCGTGGGGATAGAATCCGAAGATTCGTTCCGTGCCTGGCCCGGGCATAAGAACCTGCTCGACCAGCGCATTCGATTCCACGCTCAGTCGAACTGCGGGGCCCCCCCCGCGTCCCGCACACCGCTGGTGAACGCGGCACTAGAGGAACTTTCCGGCGCGGATGACTGGAGTCCCGTCGATCGCGATCTCGGAGCCGGCGAGCGAACACCAAGTAAAGAAACTCGATCCGTTGCTGCCCCCGAGATACCGGTTTCCCCCGATTTGCAGGGAAACGCTGCCGCCCTCGACGGTCTCCAAGTTGGGGACGTCCTTGACGGCCGGGTTCAGCCCGAACTTGAGAACGCTGGTACGGTCCTTGCCCGACGTGCCGCTCTTGTACTGACGGGCAAAATCTTTCTCTCCATCCTCGAAGGAATACGAGGTAAGCCTACCGTCCGCGAATTCGAGTGTTCCCCCGGCGTGCCAGTTCCACCAGATATTGGTCCGGCGGTTGGCGTGGAAGCTCCCCTCCGCGGTTTTGGAGTCGAGGGCCACGTCGACGGTTCCGGCGGGGATTTGCTGCAGCATGCCAGATGGGGAGTCTCCCTTGTGGTATGGGTGGGGTCTCCCGTCGTGCAACCGTGGAGCAACCCCGGCCAGGGCGACTTCCAGGTCGGTTCCGTTGGAGTGGGTGATATGCACTTTCTTCCCGCGTGAGAGCGCCTTGCTGAGCAGAGCTCCGGTTTTGGCCACCTCCTCCGGGTCGATGAGAGATGCCCGCAGCATGCTTTCCTCCCACTGCGCGCGGTCCACGCCCCACTTCTGGGCCCGTCCTTCCGTCACGAACCCAGCGGTCACCCGCACACCGCGGAGTCCCGCCTTCCTGGCGACCGCGTACCAGGGCCAGTTCCAGGCAAACGCTTCGTTGCCGGGCTTATCGGGAAGCTTCTCGATGCGGTCGGTATCGCCCGGACCCCAGAAATTCACGTAAACATCCGTAGCCTTCAACGCCGCCCACTCCGGGGCGCTCGACCTGCCGAGGAGCTTGCTCTGCTTCCGGTCGATCGCCCGCCACCACGCGTCCTCGTCGTTGTGGACGAGGAGGACTTTGCCGCCCAGACGGCGGACCTCATCGACCATCGCCGAGGCCATGGGCATCGTGTGGTTCCATGACTCGATGATCACGTTCTCTCCCGCTCGGACCTTGAGGTACTTGGTCACGATGTTACGGGCCGCGTCGCGCTGCAGGTTCGAGGGGGTCCCGTTTAACGACATATCCATTGTCCCGCCGCGTGAGACGTGAATAGACGATACCCAATTTGAACAGGTAGGTGAGTGAAAGAATACCGAGCCTAAATTCGAAGGGGGCCAATCCCCACGCGAGGAGACGACAACTGAGCGTCTTACACGCTCCTCGCGTTCGAACTTCGTCCCGGGGCCTGATTGCGGTCCCTCGTCGGTCGAGCGCGTCCCACTTTGGACCCTATGTGTAGAATCCGAAGATTCGTTCCGTGCCTGGCCCCGCCATAGGAACCTCTGCGGTGTCCGGCTCCAGCTTCACCCATGAAAAGGGGTGGTTTTCGGGAGGTTCCCCGGGCCCCATGCCGTAGAGCAGGTCGAATCCCAAACGTCCCGGACCGTTACAGTACCGGGGACGGGCAGTCGGCCGCAGCCGGTCATGCCGAGGTGGCGACCTTCCACAGGTGGCCGTCCGGGTCGGCGAAATACCCGGAGTACCCGCCCCACTGCGCGCCGGCGGCGGCCTCGACCATGGCCCCGCCGGCCGCTTTGGCCTTGCTCATCACCTCGTCCACGGCCTGCCGCGAGGCGACGATGTAGTGGAGCGAGACCCCCCGGAACCCGGCCGCTTCCGGGGAGACCCCGGCGTCGGCGGCTGCGGTGTCCCACTCGTACAGCGCCAGCGACGAGGACCCCTCGCCCAGACTGAACGACACGAAGTTCGGGTAGTCCTTGTCGATCGCGCAGCCCAGGCCCTCGGCGTAGAACTTCCTGGCCCGGGCCAGGTCCCGGACACCGATCATGATCGTGGTCACCTGCACCGGCACGGCGGCCTCCCTTGCGAGCTGGATTGTGGGCAGTCCATCGCGTTTTCCTCCTTCGATCGGGGTCGCTCTGGTAACCTCGGGCCGCCTTAAATCTCATGATGTCGAGCTGGGGTTACCTATGGGGGGCTTGTCCAAGCGGCAACACGGCAAGGCTGTGCGACCAGGCTTACAGCTACCTGCCCTCGGACTTCAACGATTTCCAGGACGGCGTGACAAACCGCGGGATTCAGTCCGAGACAGAATTGCGGTTAACCAGGGACGACATGCGGGGCAGGGTGACAGGATTGCTCCCGTTTGATAAGGAGTACGATTCGCAAGTAGTGGCCAAAGCCCAGAATCGGCCGGGAGCCCGGGATAAATAGCGCGGGGCCGTCGCGCTGAGAGTGAACGAGCCGACTTTGCGACGACCTCCATTCGAACCCTACAAGACCAAGGTGGTCGAGCAGATTCCGAATCCTTCCAGGGACGAGCGGGAGCAGGCCTTGGAGCGCGCCCACTACAACCTCTTCAATCTCAGGTCGGACGAGGTCCGGATCGATCTATTGACCGATTCTGGCACGGGCGCGATGAGCGACCGACAGTGGGCGGCCCTGATGCTGGGGGACGAGTCGTATGCCGGGA
>Ga0187819_10002079_pt1 | contig 10506 bp, 14 predicted proteins | sample NC_wetland_sal_i_15_FD_132411 | JGI IMG/M metagenome (GOLD analysis project Ga0187819, IMG submission 132411) | Wetland sediment microbial communities from Neuse River Estuary, North Carolina, USA - SO4_4 | ecosystem: Environmental > Aquatic > Freshwater > Wetlands > Sediment | place: USA...
AGGAGATGTCTCGGCGGGGGGTGAGGGTGACAAGAAGCGGTAGGCTCGGTCGCTTAATGCCCCGTATAATCCGATGTGCCGGCGCCGAGCGTCTTCTGAAATGCGATCCGCCTCTGCTCCTCCTGGAGCGCGGCCTCGTCGGCCGCGGCCTGAGCCAAGCGAGCGCGGCACTCGTCGAAGGCGGTTGTTCCGGGCGCGAGGCCCTTCTCGCGGCATGTGGCATCGTCCTTGGCGTCGGCCGCAGCCTGCGCCGCCTGCCGGCTTGCCTGAACGCTCTCAGGATTGGCGCAAGCCGCGAGCAGCCCAAGGCTGATCACAAGCGCAGAGGCGAAGGCGATGCGTGTTTTCATGGGTGCTCTTCAACACGCCAATTGCGATCATGCCAAGGCAGGCTCGACGGGGAGTGGGGGCGCCAAAAAAAGTCGAGGCCAACCCCATAAAACCGGCTGCGTCCAAGCCGGCATTCTTCATCATCCATGACGGCATGGCATAATAAAGCAGCAGCCAATAGCCAGTCTTGCCGCGATCATGCAGCCGGCGAACACCGATCCCGGCAATCGCGACCGACATCGAAACGACGAAAACGATACCAATGGGCACCAGGACGACCGTGATTGCATCCGTCGGGCCCGCGCCCAGCATGATGCTGAGCGCGATAAACAAGGCGAGCCCGACCACGAACGCGAGCATGTAGAGCAAAGTGGGGGATCTGTGCGGGGAGCGCTCAGAAATGAGCGTCCGTAACGCGATTCGTTCATGAAGTTGTCACATTAAGTTAAGACGAAGTTGAGGCCGTGTGGCCGGCTATCGGACAGCGCCGCAAGGGTCCGAAAGAGCCAAAGAAGAGCAAGCTTGCACAATAATATTGGGATAGCTGGAGGCAGCAATGAAGCTAGATGTCGCCGATATGGAAAACGGGATTACAAAGGTCTCCCTTTCAGGACGCTTGGACATTGAGGGTGCACTCAAGATCGACAGTGAGTTCAAAAAAATTGCCGAAGAAAAGAAGAACGTCGTGGTGGATCTTTCCGAGGTGACGTTTATTGCCTCGCTTGGCATCCGCACGCTGATCATCGGAGCGAAAGCGACGGCCAACAACGGCGGCAAAATGGTTCTTTTGAATCCCCAGCCGAACGTCGAAAAGGTTCTAAGGACAACCCACGTGGATACCGTGATGCCGATCATTCATGACTTGACGGCTGTCGCAGCGGTGTTCGGTGCCTGAGTGCCTTTCTCGCGGCAGATGGCCCCCCAGAACAGCTGGCATCGCGTTTTCAGTGGCGCTATTCCGGAGATTGCTGCTGCCGCGAGTTGGATCGAATCGATAGCCGCCGACTTGGACCTGCCGGGACGGCTAGTGTTTGACCTGCAGATTTGCCTTGAAGAACTCATGTCCAATATTGTGCGACATGGTGGAGTTCGTTCTTCTTCGACAGCGTATCTGCCGCTAACAGATCCGGAAAATCCTCTCTTGATCTCAATCACCGTCGACGCTCTTGCGGACCGAATAATCGTGACCGTCGAAGACAATGGACGCCCCTTCGACGTCGCACAAGCGGCTGCGAAGCGGGTCGACCAGCCTCTAGAGCAGCTCCAACCCGGCGGCCTAGGCATTCAGCTCATCAGGAGTTTCGCGAGCAATTTGGAGTATCGCCGCACCGAACAAGGCAATCGTGTCATTGTCGAGTTCAGGCGTTAGACTTCAGCCTCGGTCCGGTGAGGCGACAACGAATACGGATGTCCGGTGCCTCACGACGAACAAATCTCAAGCGTTGCTGACAGACCTGTCGCCTCGGAGCAGAACTTCATGTCTTCCGAGGCTCTCGCAAAAGTCCTGGCCGCGCTTCGCCCAATCGACTTTCAACCGGGAGATAGTATATGCAGAGACCGGCTATGGATCCGTGTCGCTCGCGACGCTTCAGGGGCCTCGTGGCGCTGACCTCAATGTCTGGCGATCTGGCCAGAGCAGTCCAGGCTATTCAGCGGCACTTCCCGAAGGAGGCTCGCCCAATGGAGACGGCAGGGCTTCTGCCGACGCAGCGGCGGGGGTCGAACCATTGACGTGGCTCAAGCAGCCTCTGGAGAACGACGACGGCGAGGGCGCGGATTTCATCATCGACGCCCGACCCAATTTGTCCTGGGTTGTTAGTGTCACGGAAATCGAAACCCCCAACGAGCTCGGCGATTTCAACTTTGAGACGCCGCTCTAATGCCTTTCTGGCGTTGCCTCTCGTCTTCAGCTGAGCCTCGAAGGCAATGATGTCGAGCCCTGACCGCAAGCTCGTGCTCATCGTCGACGACACGCCGACCAATGTCGCAGTGGTCTCCGGCGTGCTCAAGGACTCGTTCAGGACCAAGGTTGCGACCAACGGGGAGAAGGCCCTGGCGATCGCCACCGGCGCGGAGAAGCCGGATCTTATCCTGCTCGATGTAATGATGCCGGGCATGGACGGCTTCGAAGTCTGCCGCAGGCTGAAAGCGAACCCGGACACACGTGAGATCCCCATCATCTTCCTCACCGCCAAGACCGACGCCGTCGATGAGGTGAAGGGCTTCGAGGTCGGCGCGGTGGACTATATCCATAAGCCGTTCTCCGCTCCGATCGTCCTATCCCGGGTCAAGACGCAGCTCGCCTTGCAGGCGGCGCTCGCGCAGGCCCGCGAAGCCTCCTCGGATCAGAGCTTCATGTCTTCCGAGGCTCTGGCAAAAGTCCTAGCCTCGCTTCGGCCAATCAACCTTCAATCGGGAGATGTGCTGATCCATCAGGGCGAAGCGAGCGATGCCGCATTCTTTTTAGATAGCGGTTCGTTGCTGGTATATGCAGAGACCAGTTATGGACCCGTGTCGCTCGCGACGCTGCAGAGTCCTCGCCTTATCGGTGAGATCGGTGCCTTGACCGGTCTTGCACGCACAGCGAGTGTCAAAGCGCTAGCCCCCGCGCGGGTGTTCCGGATTGGTCGCGCACAATTATTTGAACTCGGTCAAAAATCTCCGGAACTCCTGATGTCTGTCGTGCGGCAACTGGGCCAAGAGATCGACTCAGTGAATAGAGCCGTTGCCCTTTACACGAATGCCCTTGCGGCCCTCGAAAGGCGAGAATTCGACATGGGGATCCTGGATGACTTGGTAAACCCCTCCGCGCAGCTCACCGAGTTCTCGGCCGCCTTTCGCCGCTTCGCTGACCAAATCCTCAGCAAGCGGCGGCAACAAGACGAAATGGCTAGCGCCGCTTTGATCCAGCAATCGTTCCTCCCGAAGGAATCGACGGTGAACCTGACCGACGGCGATGCTGAGATCCGGGCCAAAATTCGGCCGACCCGCGAGGTTGGGGGCGACTTCTACGACTTCTTCATGCTGGATGCGGATCGGCTGGCGATCGTCATCGGCGATGTCTGCGGAAAGGGAATACCTGCTAGCCTTTTTATGGCTGTGGTGGTGACGGTCTTGCGCACAGCCGCTCGTGAAGAACCAGATGCGGCGTCCACGATCGCGCGCGCGAATGCTCTATTGTGCCGCGACAATGCTGCATCACTCTTCGCCACCGCTTTCTATGCTGTGCTGAATTTACGCAACGGAACTGTCGAATATTGCAATTGCGGGCACAACGCGCCAGTGCATCTCCCCGCGTCGGGTGAGCCGCGCAGGCTTGCCGCCACCGGACTGCCGCTTGCTCTGTTTGCAGACCGTCCCGCGGCTGTCTCCTGGATACAGCTCAATCCGGGGGACGACCTCATTCTGTTTACTGACGGAGTCACAGAAGCTGTTAACCCCCTCAAGGAAGAGTTCGGCGATCCCCTCCTCGTCGAAACGCTGCTAAGCAACCGGAATTCGACAACGGCCGAACTCGTTTCGCGGCTGTTTGCCGCGGTTGACGATTTCGCGCAGGGAGAGGAGCAAGCCGACGACATTACCTGCGTCGCCGTCAGGCGGCGGCGGCCTGCAGTGGCAGTGGGATCGGATTCCTGACTCGGCATCTGTCGATTGCGGCTTTGATGGGGTGGACGCGTCGCTAGTTCATTGGTGAACTAGTCAGAGAGGCTTACTCCGGTCGCCGACTGAAGCCGACGCGCCACCATCAGCGGATGGCGCCAAAGAGAGTCACGGCCACCTGGAAGGTGCCTAAGTGGTCTAAGTGACAGTTCGATAACAGTTCTGAAAAGGGCCGAAAATGGCCTGTGGAAAGCCTATTCGGCGGCCGTCGCCTTGATTGGCAGGGAATCGCGGGCCGGATCGAGGAGAACCGTGAAGCTCGAGCCTTTGCCGGGCTGCGAGGCGATGGCAAGCTCGCCGCGATGGCGATTGAGGATGTGCTTGACGATGGCAAGCCCAAGGCCGGTACTGCCCTTCTCCCGACTCGACGCCACGTCGATCCGGTAGAAGCGCTCGGTCAGCCGCGGCAGATGCTCCGGCGCGATGCCGGGCCCCTGATCGATCACGGAGATGGCATAGCGGCCAGGCTGCCGGCCAACCGGCCCAGTGTGCTTGGGCTCGAGCCTGATCTGGCCCCCCTTCACGCCATAGCGGAGCGCGTTCTGCACGAGATTCTGGAAGACCTGGACGAGCTCGTCGCGGTCGGCGCGGACGATGGCCGGACGCGGGAAACGTCCCACATGCAGGCTGCCGCCGGACTGACGTGCAAGCGGCTCCAACGTGTCGCGCAGGTGATCCAAGACATCGTTCAGGTCGACGCGGCCGCTCGGCGGAACGTGGGCGTTCATCTCCACGCGGGAGAGCGAGAGCAGCGCGTCGATCAGGCGCGTCATGCGCGAGGCCTGCTCGGCCATTATGGCAAGGAAGCGCTCGCGCGCCTTTGGATCGTCCTTGGCGGTGCCCTGCAGCGTCTCGATGAAGCCGCGCAGCGAGGCAAGCGGGGTCCTGAGCTCGTGGCTCGCATTGGCGATGAAATCGGCGCGCATCTGGTTGATGCGCTCGACCTCGGTCAAGTCCCGCAACAAAACGAGGATGTCGCTGTCGGGCTCGGCCGCGCGGGTCAGCGGCGCCACGGTCGCAGCCATGCGCCGGCCAACGGGAACCCTCTCCGCATAGGTCACCGTCACGGCACGGCCGCGCAACGGCGCCGCGCTCACGGCGTCGAGAAATTCCGGCGTGCGGATCACCGAAGAGATGTGACTGCCTTCGCGCAAAGAGGCGAACAGGCCTCTCGCCGGAGCGTTGCAATAGAGCACCTGACCAGCGGCATTGAGCAGGATGGCGGGATCGGGCAGAGCCTCAGCTATGACCCGCATGCGCGAGCCCGTGCGGGCGGAGGTGGCGAGCCGCGCCAGATCGCCTCCCTCCACCTCGTCGACCTCCTGGCGCGGCAAGAGCGCGACCGAAGCGACGAAGCCGAGGAAAGCCGCGACGGCGAAGGGGAGCGAGAGATGGGCGACGATGACGAGCGACGCCATGATCACGGCCACCGCCACGATCGGCCATAGCGAGGACCACAGCCTTGCGGCGAGCTCGTGGATGCCGCGCATGACGGCGGCTCCAGCCCTTGCCGGCAGGCTCGCGGCGAGTGGGGAGGCGGCGCGGTCTGCCTGATCGGTCAATGCCTCTTCCCTACGACGAAGCGAATCATTCGAGGAATGCTTCTCCATAATTGCGCTTGGATTATCACGCTTTTGCGACGGAGTACCGGAACTCTCGTGACAAAGCCATGACAGGGGGTAGCCCGCCCTCCCCGGTCTGCCGCTATAGTTCGCCCAGTCTAGAGAACGTGCAAGAATTGTGACGGGGACTCTCCGCTCTTCCGAGCCGAACCGTAGGGCCCGGCCTTTCACCATATCATCAACCAGTTGGGGACCCGCATGAGGTGTGCATCAAGCTGCGCAGTGTTCGTTGCCCTAGTCACGGCACAAGTCGCCATCGCCCCGCCGTTGATCCCCGACTCCCCACTCGGCTGGTGCTCCAAGATCCTCTGTGTCCTTACCGACGGACCGGAGGGGACGTTGAATCGGCTGGATCGCGGGACTGAGACCGACGACAGCGAGAAGACCCGCCTTTAACGATCGCTTCAGCGCGTAAGCCGCTTGGCGGCTAGTTCGGCAAGGTAGTCTTGCCAGCGCGACTCCTTGTTCTCACCGAGCTCGCGGAGATAAGCCCACGTGTAGAGGCCGGTGTCATGGCCATCGTCGAATACGATACGCGCGGCATAGTTGCCGACTTGCTCGATCCGCAAGATGCGCACCGACTTCTTGCCGGGCAGGGTGACGCGTTCTTCCGGGCTATGGCCTTGCACCTCGGCGCTCGGGCTCATCACGCGCAGCAGCTCGGCCGGAAGGATGAAGCTCTCACCATTGTCGAAGCTGATGGTGAGCAGCCCCCGGTCCTTGTCGACCTTGAGCTCCGTCGGCCAGGAATCGCTTTCCACCATCGGACGGGCTAACCCAAATCGATCTCGCCTTCGACCGCGTGTCGCAGCCCGGTGCCTTCCCCCATCAGCACCATCTTGACCTTAAGCACCCCCTTGCCGCCCAAGCCCTCCTCGCGCACCACCCGCTCGATCGCCTGCTGCGAGGTGACGCCCACCTCTTTCAAGAACTTCCGCATCGACATGTTGAAGCGCTGCTCGTCCATCTTAGCCTCCTTGAGCGGCCGGGCACGATATGCATAGGATCAATCGTCATATTAAGGTCTTGATGACAAGAGCGGTCACGTCGGATACGAGACCAGCTACGAAACGAAAGACGGTGAGCGGTCGAAAAATGCCGCGGAAAAGGACGGTCAAGCGCCGCGATAGCCTCGCCATCGCCTTGCAGGATGCGCGCTTCAGGAAGCGCGTGGTAAAGTGCGACAAGCTATATAGCCGCAAGGCCAAGCTGCCGTCCGAGGACGAACCGGAGTGATGACGACCCGATGCAACCGATGATCGACCCGTTCGGGCGGCGCATAACCTATTTGCGCGTCTCAGTGACCGACCGCTGCGATTTCCGCTGCGTCTATTGCATGGCGGAGTCCATGACCTTCCTGCCCAGGAAGGATCTGCTGACGCTCGAGGAGATCGATCGACTGACGAGCGCGTTCATCGCCAAGGGCGTGCGCAAAGTACGGCTGACCGGCGGCGAGCCGCTGGTGCGCAAGAACGTGATGTGGCTGATCACGTCCTTGTCGCGGCATCTTGGTACTGGCCTCGATGAGCTGACGCTTACTACCAATGGCAGCCAGCTTGCCCGTCACGCCGCAGCGCTGTCCGATTGCGGCATTGCCCGCATCAATGTGTCGCTCGACACGCTCGATCCGCACAGATTCAGGGCGATCACCCGCTGGGGCGATTTTGCTCAGGTGATGGCCGGCATCGATGCGGCGGACCGCGCCGGGATCAAGATCAAGATCAATACGGTCGCGCTTCGGGGAGTGAACGAGGACGAGATCGAGGAGCTCTTGCGCTGGGCGCATGCAAGAGGCTTCGACCTCACTTTGATCGAGACCATGCCTATGGGCGAAATCGGCAGCGACCGCACCGAGCAGTATCTGCCTCTCAGTCTCGTGCGGGCGCGGCTTCAGGATCACTTCACGTTTGAAGACGTCCCATACCGCTCCGGCGGCCCGGCTCGCTACGTGCAGGTGGCCGAGACCGGCGGCAGGCTCGGCTTCATCACGCCGCTCACCCACAATTTCTGCGAGGCCTGCAACCGCGTGCGGGTGACCTGCACCGGCACTCTTTATATGTGCCTTGGGCAGGAGGACTCCGCAGACCTCAGAGCACCGCTCAGGGCGAGCGAGTCAGACCACCTGCTCCGTGCCGCCGTCGACGCGGCGATCGCGGCCAAGCCCAAGGGCCATAACTTCGTCATCAACAGGGGAGGCAGGCCTGCCGTCTCCCGCACAATGTCGGCGACGGGTGGTTAGACCTTCGGCGGCTCGCCAAGGTTATCGGCATCTCCGCAGCTGAAGAAACCGGCCCCGCGCGTTTCGCCTTCGACAAGATCAAGATCGACCAGCAGTTCGTGCGCAACATGATGTGCGACCCGGCGATGCGGGCGATCGTCAACACCATTATTGCGCTCGGCAAATCCCTCAGACGTGACCGCCACCGCTGAGGGGGTCGAGTCGGAAGAGCAAGCCGCGATGCTGCGCGAGTTCGGTTGCCCGCAAGTGCAGGCGGTTCGCCAGACGCCGCGAGCAATGGCCGTGCGAAGGTGACGCCGATCAAGCCGAGAAGCAGCGCCGCTCCCGTAGCGGTTACCGCTGGATCGTGGACCGTCTCACTGTGGCGTTCGCGGCATTGGGCGCGGGCGCCTTCGGCGCCCCTCCAAACAGCGACATGAGGCCTTGGCCCATGGGCGTTTGCGGCCTTGTCCTGACCACGCGGTGGGTCCGAGCGGCTCGCTTGGCCGTCGCAGCCGGACGCTGCTTCAGTGCCGCTGGCTCGGTCTTCGCCAGAGCTTTGACTTTCGCCCCGGCTTTCGGCGCCAGCTTCTTGGGTGTCGCGGCTTCCACTTTCGGTGATGCGGCCGCGGGCGTCGAGGCTGCAGGCTCGGCGCGCGCGACCTCGGGCTGAGGCTGCGGCGTCTCTGTCACCGGCGGTGTGGAAGGGGCGCTTCGCGCGTCGGCCGTCTCGCGGCTCTCCTCGCTAGGGCTCGTCGCTTCTGGTGGCGCAGGGAATGGCGTCGCGGCGACTTCGGGTTCGGGGGATGGCTCCTTCACCTCTGTTGGTGCGGGCGCTTCGGGCGCAATCTGCTGCGGCATGTCGTCGGGCGCGGCCTCGACCGGACTCGGTTCCAGCTTTGCGGCACCAGGCGCTCCTCGTGGAGCGCTTGGAGGCGCAACATCGACCGTGCTTGCTTCAGATGGCGCGGGCATATCGTCCGGGGTCACGGGATCGGGTTTAGCCTCAGCTTCAGGTGGAACCGCCGGAACTGCCTCGAATGGCGAAGGCGGTGCAGCAGGCACGTCCTTTACCTCGGGAAGCGCGGAGGTCGTCGCCGGGTCGGCGACCGGTTTCACCAAAGCGTTCGGCGCGGATTGTAGAACCTCGACGTCGATCGCCGGAGGAGCGTTGCTGCCGGGCCCAGGCAAGGTGATCAGCAGCGGGAGCATTGCCGCAATACAGAGTCCGTGCACGGCTCCGGCGCCAAGCACACAGAGTGGAAGGGTAATCGAGCGTCTGTCAGTCAAAGGGCGCAGCTTCAGGGGCGCCGCCGCACTTTTCGCCCCCAGACTTCCGCTTAGCTGAGTCGGCGCCTCACGCCAACACTTTAGCTTTCCATTACAATTCGCGGGGCCGCGCGCGCCTCCCTCTTGTGACGCTCAAGCTCGGCCCAAGCTGCGCTCGCGATGTTGCGGTAGGCCTCGGCTGCGGCCGACTTGGGCTCGCTCACCACCACCGGCTTGCCGGCATCGGAAGTCTCGCGAATGGCGAGCGTCAGCGGCACCTCGCCGAGGAAAGGAACGCCGAGTCGCGCCGCTTCGGACTTGGCGCCACCATGGGCAAAGATGTCTGAGCGGCCGCCGCAATGGGGGCAGATGAACGTGCTCATATTCTCGACGATGCCGAGCACCGGCACGTCCACCTTGCGGAACATGTTCAGACCTTTGCGCGCGTCGATCAGGGCGAGGTCTTGCGGCGTGGAGACGATGACGGCGCCGGCGAGCGGCACCTGCTGCGCCATTGTGAGCTGTGCGTCTCCGGTGCCAGGCGGCATGTCGACCACGAGTACGTCGAGCTCGCCCCAGGCCACATCCTTCAGCATCTGCGAGAGCGCCGACATGACCATCGGTCCGCGCCAGATCATCGGCGTCTCCTCATCGACGAGGAAGCCCATGGACATGACCTTCAGCCCATAGGCCGCCATCGGCGCGAGCTTGTCGCCGCCAAGCTGTTGCGGTTTTCCCTTGATGCCGAGCAGGCGCGGCATTGAGGGGCCGTAGATGTCGGCGTCGAGAACGCCGACCTTGAGACCGCGGGCTTGCAGGGCGAGCCCGAAATTCACCGCGGTCGTGGATTTGCCAACGCCTCCCTTACCCGACGCCACAGCTATGATGTGGCCGACACCGGGGATGGCACCCGTGCGGTGCCGTGCAGCCTGGGCCGCGCCGCGGGCCGCGGGTGACCCGGAAGGCGGCTGCGTCTTCACGCGTGCGCCGTTGCCACCGGCTGGAGCCGATGCCACCTGGCGGTCCGCGGTGAGCGTGACGGCAACGGCATCGACTCCCGGCAGATCCTTGACCACCTTCTCGGCGGCTTGGCGCAGGGCTTCGAACTCGGACGCCCTGGCGGGATCAACGGAAATGGCGAAATACACCTTGCCGCCGCGAATGACGACCTCTGAGACGAGCCCGAGCGAGACGATGTCGCCGCTGAGGTTCGGCCCTTTGACGTGCTTCAACGCGTCGAGTACGCGCTCCTTGAGGATGGGTTCTGACATGCTATCTCGGGGTATGGCTTGAAATTCCTTAGTACCAAGCCATTTTCTAGTAGTTGGCTAACTCGTTGGCTAACGCAGCCCTCTGTCCCCTTGGTCCTAGTTAAGCTTGATGCAGGCGCGGGTCAAACCGACTCAG
>Ga0187819_10002080_pt1 | contig 10505 bp, 12 predicted proteins | sample NC_wetland_sal_i_15_FD_132411 | JGI IMG/M metagenome (GOLD analysis project Ga0187819, IMG submission 132411) | Wetland sediment microbial communities from Neuse River Estuary, North Carolina, USA - SO4_4 | ecosystem: Environmental > Aquatic > Freshwater > Wetlands > Sediment | place: USA...
ACTCTCGGTGAATTTGACCGAGAGACGCAGGCGTTCGGCCTGGCGACTACCTTGGGAGTCGTGTCGAGGACGGGCATTGCTGGTCTGACGCTCGGAGGCGGTTGGGGCCACATGCACGCCAAGTACGGCCTAGCCCTCGATAATGTCATCAGTGCAGACGTAGTCACCGCCGATGGCCGATTGTTGACGGCAAACTCCGACGAAAACCCTGACCTGTTTTGGGGGTTGCGCGGCGGCAGTAGCAATTTCGGAATCGTCACGTCGCTAGAATACCGTTTATATGAGCGAGGTCCAGTACTCGGTGGAGGTGTTTTCTATCCCGCATCCAGCGCACTCGAGGTTCTTCGGTTTTTTCGAGAATTTTCCGAGACTATCCCTGACGAACTGGTAATCCAATGCGGTTCTTTCGCACTGCCGGATGGCACACGAGTGTTTGCGGTAGCCGCTTGCTACTGCGGAAACCCTGCGGAGGGAGAGAAGGTCTTGGAACCATTGCGGAAATTCGGGAAGCCACTTACCGATGCCTTGAACGTCATGAAGTATATCGACTTGCAAAGCATGTTCGACCCATTCTTTCCGCCTGGGCGACACACCTATGTGAAATCGAATTTTATTCGTGCTCTGAACGACGATGCTGTCAGGGCCATCGCAGAGTTCGCAGGGAAAAGTCCTTCCCCCTATAGCTTTGCCCCATTCGTGGAGCATTGGCATGGAGCCGCCACCCGTGTTGCCGTCGCATCTACTGCATTCCCTCATCGTCAATATTCTTATAACCTTATGTTCTGGTCGAACTGGGAAAGCCCATCCGAATCGAAGGAAAACATTCAATGGACGCGTGAATGCTGGGCCGCTCTACACCCGTTTCTCATCGAAGGCTCTTATAGCAATTACCTTTCGGACGAAGGGGATGCGTTCGCACGGGCATCCTACGGGCCTAATTATGACCGCCTGGTTGCCTTAAAGAACAAATACGACCGGTCAAATTTCTTTCGCATGAATCACAACATCAGGCCCACTACGTAGTCTCCCCTCTTTCGGGCCACCGAGAACACAAGTGCATTTCAGAGTGTAAAGTGGCAGCTCTCAGGGACGTGGCTTGTAGTTGGTGAAAAATCGCGATATCGCTCATTGACGATGCGAATGACTGTTCTTCGCCCACTTCGCTGTTAGCAAAGACAAAGCCGCATAAGCTACCATCTTCTTGTTCTCCTTCCTTCGAAAAGGAGCACACGAGCGCCTCCGTGCGGGCTGCAATGGAGGAAACTCGTGGAACTGTTTCGAAAGAAAGATTCTCGATTTTACTGGTATGACTTCAAGGTTCGCGACAAACGGTACCGAGGTTCTACCAAAGAGACCAACAAGAAGAGGGCCGGAAGGATTGCTGCTTTGCGGTTCTCACAAGCGATTGAAGGTACGGGTCTGCTCGACCGGAAGGCTCCCAGCCTGCAGGAGCTCTCGACCCGGTTCAGAAGCTGGGTCGAATCAGCAGGTCTGGCGAGCAAGACAAGAAAATACTACGCAAATGGCTGGCGACTGTTGTCCAGCACATCCGTCGTGGGCATGCGTCTTGACCACATAACCAAGGACCATGTGGAGGTCCTCCGTTTCGGTGGTTCAGCAGCGAACGTAAACTGTGCATTACGAACGTTGCGCCGGATGCTCCACAAGGGAGAAGAGTGGAATCTCCTCATCAAGGTTCCAAAATTCAAGCTGTGGCCGGAGCATGGACGCAAACTAAGGCTGGATGATAATGCCGAAGAGAAGTTACTGACCGCCGCTAAATCCTGCGATTGGAAACCTGAGATGTTCGAGCTGTTTCGGGATGTCATCATTCTCGCCAGGGACACGGGAATGGGGAACGGGAGAGAGCTTTATCGTATCCGTACGGAAGACCTGGATTGGAACAATCGAATCATCTTCGTACCAGACAGCAAGACTGTCGATGGGAGAAGAATGATCCCGATGAGCGATCGGGCATACGAAGTGCTCCGAGCCCGCGCCGCAGGTAAGGCGGAAGGATGGCTGTTTCCTTCCGCTCGTTCACGGTGTGGTCATTTGATGGACATGGGAAAGCAATTCCGAATCGCACGCCGGAAGGCTCAACTCCCTGAGGATCTCGTCTTGTATGGCGCACGACACGATTACGGGACGAGGGTCCTAAGCAATACCGGCAATCTGGCGGCGGTGATGACGACGATGGGGCACAAAGATGTCAGAGCTGCCATGCAGTATCAGCATCCAGACCTTGAGCTTGTCCGAGCCGCCCTGAATCGAACAAATAGATCGTCCGTGCAGACGACCGCATAGGCCAGGCCGCGGCACGTTTTAGGACACAGGCGAAAACGATAATTCGGCAGGTGGTTGAAAACATGATCAGAACAGAGGAAATCAGACTGCCGGTAGACTAACGGCCGATCAGTCGGCCCTTGATCTAATAAACTGCCCGACAATTCCCCTCAGAACCACATGTGTGACAGATGTGTGTCTGGCTAAGAGGATGCAACGACGGCGAAAACGCTGGAGCAAGAGATGAAGCTACCGTTGACGTGAGTCGTGATCAACAAAATCAGTAGGCAGTCAGCGGTGCCAACTCCAGACTGGATTGCCTTTCTCGTCGCGGAGAACGAGGGTGTCGGTGTCCTTCACGACTTCGCGGACGAGGATAAGGTCGGCTTCGCCCTGCTTGACTTTTGAACCGGTGAGGGCGAGCTCGTCCCCTCTCCTGAAACTCACGCCCATGTCGTCGAGAAACGAATGTGGGCAGAGATACACGTTGACGGTGTCCGACCCAGTCTTAACCACCGCTTGGCTGTGGCGAATAGGCATGCAGTCAATCGACAACCCGGATGTCGCCGCTCTGGGCAAGCACGATTTGGGTTTCGCGAGGATCTGTCATGCGGCATCAACAGTGGAAGGACGGTTCACTTCGGTGAACGTAGACCAACTACCCCCCGACTGAACGCCACCTCGCGGACCCGAAGGGACCCGCCGCAGGCGTCACTCGTGCCCAGGGCAACCGGTTCATCAAGGAAGTGTTGCGCGACTAGGGTATCCGCATTGGGATCAACAAAGAATGATTCCCAGCGCAACGTCAACGAAGCCATCAATACGGGCAAGCTTAGGTTGGAGGACATCGACGATTGGCTGAAGCTCGTCGAAGGATGGGGCAACCAGCATGTCTATCTTTACAATATCTCGTCGACTTTGCGGAAGCGTCTGCCCAGGCCCAAGATCCAGCAGAGTGTTCATGATTTTCCCAGTTGCCCGTAATAAGAGAGGAACCGTGGAAGTCGGCTGGGCTATCCCGCCAGCTGCCGAAGTGCATCACTTTTCGCGTACATCTTGCCGTCTCTGCTTGACGTGAAACGAAACGACGTCGGCTGTCACCATCCTCTAAGGACCTTGCTCTCTAATTCCTCGAGCGCTGCTATGCACACACTCAAACAACCTTGCAATGCGGCTCGAAATCTTCTGTTGTGCGAACTGCCGCCAGCGAAGCGTGAACGTCTACTTCCTCACTTACAGCCGGTGACATTCTCACTGGGCGAGATAGTTTGCGAACCAGGTGAACGCATCGCTTGCTGCTACTTCCCAACAAACTCTGTTGTTTCGCTGCTGTATACCATGCAAGACGGCTCAACCGCGGAGATGGGTCTGGTGGGAAATGAAGGTGTCCTGGGTATCGCCGTCTTTCTAGGAGGAGAATCAACTTGTAGCAGAGCTCTCGTTGCGATAGCTGGGGATGCGCTAAGGTTGCCGGCGAAACTGTTACAGGAGGAATTTGCGCGTCCCGGGCCTGTTCAACATTTGCTTCTGCGATACACCCAGTCACTTATCACGCAGATCTCACAAACAGCGGTGTGCAACCGCCTGCATTCTGTAGAACAACGGCTCTGCCGCTGGCTGCTCTTGTGTCATGACCGGAAAAATCGTTCAGAACTGGTCATGACCCAGGAACTCATCGCCAATATGCTTGGCGGACGCCGTGAGAGCGTGACGGTAGCCGCAGGGCACCTGCAAGACGCCGGGCTGATCCATTACTGCCGTGGACATATCATGATACTGGATCGCGACGGACTCGAATCGAACGTGTGTGAGTGCTACCGCGTCGTGGAAGACGAGTGCGATCGTCTATTAGGCAGGAAGCGGAAACCCGGTTTTAGCACGCCCGAATCGCCTTTCGAAGAAGCCGGCTGAGAAAGGCTCTTAGCTGGTCGAAATTGTCGGGCCGCGTCATGTAGACGTTGTACCCTACTCCCACCTCAGCACCCTCATCGAGACTGGCAGCACAAAAGATGACGACTGGAAGTTCTTCGCCAAGTCCAGAGCGCTCGCGTATTCGCCTTGCGATTGCTACGGCGTGACCGCGATTGAGACCCAGACTGATGAGGATCAAGTCAGGACGGTTGAGACTGGCCTCCACGACCGCATCTTCCTCATCTCTGGCTGTTCTCACCTTGTGGCCGCTGGCTACGAGTAATCGCTCGATCCCATAGCGCGTCTCTTCCACATCCTCAACTATAAGGATGGCCGAACCACGCTCTCGGTCAAATGTCACAATTGACTCTGCCAGTGAACGTTATTCTTTTAACACAGCAACGTTTGATCGTCTGTGCGCTGAGCCACAAAACAATCTCGATCTCGCCCTAAAGAAGATGTCTTGGTCTAATGTCTTCGAACCAGACGTTGGGTTGTCCACAGTGCTCGTCCCCCTGATACAAAGCAAGAGCCATGGAAACTATCGCAATCGGAGTCGAGAAAGATTGGCGCGTTGGTGCCATCTGCAATCGTTCATTCTCTAGGTGTCCGATGAATTTGAGGGCTATGTGCGCTACCACACCGACGGCGGATTGGGACGGTGTCATAAAAGTTTACTGCAACGCTGTGGCGACCAAGGCTAGGCGATGGGATGCAGGATGCTGAGTGGATTTCTCGCTTGCCGATGTGATTCGTCGTCATGCAACGGAGGAGTATATGGCACGGGAAGGCAGCACCAAGAAACCGGAAGGGGAACAGGTCCAGCTCCCGGCGGAGCGAAAACATTTCAAAAATCTCGTTCTTGGCAACCCTAACTACTTTGGCACCTTTCCAAAGCTCGGTGGAAAAGCAGTCAAGCCATTCAGCGGCAACACCACCTTCGAGGAACTTACCTGTCTCGGTCTAAACCCAGGCAGCGCCCTGCTCGAAGGGGTCATCGACATCAAACTGCATACCGGCTACGGTACGGACGGCTGCGGCGCCGGCACCACCGAGTTCGTGCGGTTTTTCGTGCAGGACTCGACCGGCTGGCACGATCTGGGCCTTGCGTCGGTACAGGTTTACGATCTCGCTGGCCCATTGCCATTGAGCTATGCGGTCTCCGTCGATTTCAAAGAAGCCAGAAAGTTTTGCTTTACGGAGAACATTGTTCACGTTCGTGCCATTCTTTCCTGGGAGTGGGCACCCCCTCCCGGGGATCCCACTTTCATTCCGGTTTGGGGCAACGTGGTGGATGCCGATGTTCAAGTCGCGCCCCTGCTCTTCTTCGAAATTCCCATCGCAGAGTTGATCGCCCAAAAAACTATCTCCATCGATTCCGGCGTGCTCAAGGACGTGAATACCGCTCAATCGCTACCCGCGTCTCCACCCAAGGCGCTGAGCTTCGGAGAACTGAAGTCGTTGTATGCACACGAGAAGGTACCCTCCCACCGCTTCGGGTTTGAGCTTGCGACTAAATTATCCAGTGGGCCCATCAACAACGCCCTCAACCAGATCTCAGCTGCCAAAGCGAACCCTTCCGCGAACTTGCTGGCAGGCGAGGATTTGGCTGAGATTCTCGGGGCGCTTGAGAAAACCAGCGGCGACACAACCTTCGAGCAATTAACCTGCGCAGGATACAACCCCCAGACCCGCGAGCTGGAAGGCGTCATCCAGGTGAAACTGAGCAGTGGCTATTCCGGCGGGTTGTGCACGCCCGGCAGCACTGAGTATGTGAGTTTCTTTGCTTTCTTCGGTGGAGTCTGGAACGCTTTGGGCACGGCGCAGGTGCAAGTGCATGACCTGAAGGCAGCCAGCCCAGCGCACCCCATCAGCTATGCGGTGTTCCGGATCTCAAACCTGACGTCGGTGCCGTGCGAAAAATTGGAAGGCGTCCCCTTGCGCGCCATCTTGTCGTGGTCCGTTCCTCCTACGGGCCCGGGGTTTATTCCGGTGTGGGGCAATGTTCTCAACACTCATGCACAGCCACAGATCGCGGTCGGTGACGGTGAGCAGGTGCGGTTGATGCGCATTGGCCGGGTGACCGTCAGCAACATCGACAATGCGAGTGGCCTTGCTGTGGTCGATCCTGTGTTCGCACCGGTCGGTCTCGGATACGTGGCGGGCGACTGCCCCGACTTCGGCAGCCCGTGGATTGGCAAGATCGTGCAGCCGAATAGCCCCTTCGGCGGTGAAACCATCACAGAGGGTGATTTCATCCCGAAGATCGATGTATTCGATCACGTCACCGGTATGGTCTTGCTGGGAGCCATGCCCATCATCTACCAGGCTTGGGTGACTCCGCCAGTCGGACCGCCTTTCCAACTCACTGACACGTTCGGCATCGAGCTTTATCCACCCAGCGCGATAGGCGGAGTGTTCTACCCGCAACACGTCGTGCCGGCTCCGGGTCCCGTAACGAGTGGTATCCCCGGGACGCTGTACTATGTCTACTACGAGTCGAACCTGCAGGCGGTGAATCCGCGGACGCTGGCAATATTTGAAGCTGGCGGTCTCCCGGAAGGTAACTACACTATCGAGATCCGCGGGTTCAAGTGGAATGGCGCCAACTACGTGCCGATCACTCCGCAGGACAAGATGATCCACGTTTACAACGGGTATCCGCACTTCGAGCTGACATCTGGCGGACCCCCAGTTCAGGAGTTCCGGCCACAGGTGTTCATCACGATCACGTCGCCGTCGGGAGACTGCGGTGACGTACAGGTGGGCGACACGATCACTGGCAGTTACAGCGTCACGGACGAATTCTTCGGCATTGTCGGCGTTGCGTTGGTACCGATCACCATTGCGGGCGTTCCACAACCGGAGAACCCAGTTGTACTGTCCAACAACAACAACGGTGTGGGCGAGGTGATCTACGACGGCACAAATACTGGCGGAACCAGCGGAACCTTCACCTTGTCTACCGCCGGAATGACACCGTGCGGCTACACCATATTGCTCGGGGCATGGGACCGGGCGTTGGCGAACAACTCTTGCAGCGGCCACTACAACCAGGAAGGGGTCGGCTTCTGCTTACGCAAGAAAGTGAGCTAAGCATTATGGAGCGGGAGTTGGCAGGCAAACGATGGGTGCCCGCCAGCTCTCAATGTGGCCGGGAGCTAGCGTCTCAAACGACACGGGTAACGATGCGCATAGACTCGCTGGTTATCCGCTGGACCACGCGCCCATACCGCCAACTTCAGTGCATTGCCGACCGACGCAGGGTCCCGTTCTGAAGGCATCGCGATGAGCGCACTAGGCTTCTGGGCACGGCTTATTCTGGCCATTCTCGCGACTTGGCGGGTAACGCACCTGCTGGCGAGCGAGGACGGCCCAGCAGACCTGATTGCTCGTTTTCGCGCCTTGCTCGGCAAGAGCGTGGCAGGCACTCTGATGGACTGCTTCGACTGCGTCAGCCTTTGGATTGCGGCGCCTGCTGCTTTGTTTATTTCGCGCAGTTTAGGGGAATGGTTCTTCAGTTGGCTGGCGCTCTCGGGTGGTGCCTGTCTGCTGGAACGATTCGGCCATGAATCTGCTGTAATCGAACCCGTTCCTCAACCTTTTGAAGGGAAACTTGATCATGTGTTGCGGTCAGAAGCGGTCGGCGATGCAGAGCAGTCTGACGAGACCAACAGGTCGGAACATCCAGCAAAACGCCACGGCAGCAGTTCGCTATCTGAAGAACTCTCCTATTCGAGTCCGGGGTCCCGTAACCGGCCGGTATTATGAGTTTTCGGGTTCGCGATCTATCGAAGCTGTCGATGCCAGAGACGCCTCATCGTTGTTGAACACTCGCTTCTTTCGTCGCGCTTGACGATGTGAGAACACGCTCCATAAAAGCGAATCAAGTGGCTGCACTCGGCAATTCGATTCGAGACACCACGCGACAACTCCCGGGTTGTCGGCAAGGACTAAGCCGCTGGCGCGGCGGACGCTACCGCGTGGCGTAAGCTCGAAGCATCAGAGCGCTGGCCTTGAAAGAGTCGCGGCCCAGCGCCACGATGACGTGGATATTAGTGACAAGGCACAACAATAGATCGATGAGTATCAATAATCTGCTCCCAGCGCAACTCCTCTTGCTACAACTACTTCCCAGCCAAAGTCGATTCAATTCCCATAGCGCACCGCGTCCGCCGCAAACGCAAGCGGCTTCCTCCTAGCCTCCTTATCGAAAACGCCTCGGACCGAGTTTCAGTCCTTTGCAAAGTGTCCTGCCCGAGGGTTTCCGATCAAGGCTAGCGGCAACCCGGAAACTGGGACAGTTGTTTGGGCCACCGAGGCCCGGACGGATAAACGCGTCTTGTGCTCATCCGGACACCCGACGCGGATTCATTAGCTAGTTGTGTGTGCCAGAAGTGTGCCGCATCGAGGCAAGTCTTCAGCAGCGGCAAGCCGCTCTTGACTGACGCCGATCAGCTGGAAAGCTATCCGAGCACCTTAGACAGCAACCACTTAGCTGGCCGAAGTGTGTTGGCAATGTGCCTTTTTCTCTGGGGACTCACCGGTTCGGGTGGAAAGCACTGCCCAAAAACCATTGAATCGTTGCCTAACTGCTTGCACTGCAATCTCCAGGAACACACAAGTGTGCGTGGTTCAAAAACAGACGGTTCTGGGAAGGCCGTTCGTGGGTTTGCCCCTGCAGCTCGTGCCAGCCGAAGCCGAACAGCAACTCGCCGGCGACTGATCGGGAATTTGGAGCAGACGTTCGGGGTCGGCTGGTTGCGCTGCACTCGTGCGACGCCCAGCTGCCGTGGAAATCGCATTACGGTAAGGCTGCCTCTACCTCTTCGAGCACCCACTTATCAGGTGCTTCCAGATGGCAGTCGTATCCATAAAACCGCCCATGGAATATGTGCTGGAATAGGCAGGCGCGCTGCCCACCCATAACTGGATTGCCCCGCACGGGCTGGAAATCGCCGTCTGGCGAGTCTCCCGCATACACTTCGACCTGCCACTCACCCTCGGGATCGGTTGTGTAGCGGTGGGGATAAACTTCGGTTGTCAGATAGTAGACTCCCGTTTTCTGCCTAAGAACATTCCGGGTGTTCTTCGCGTACAGCAAGGTGGGAGCAGCAACCGTTTCCGTCCTCGTCATGAGGATCTTTTCTGGGGCCCGATCGAGGTCTTGAACGGTCGCCGCACTCTTGCTGATGATCTCGAAGTGGTCGTGATCGTTACCGCGATAAAACGTCAGGTAGAAACGCCGTGAGTGCGGGTCACAGAAAAGATTTGGATTTTGGTTGCGCTGGTTGGGGACGCCTTGGACCAGGATTTTCTCTTCCTTTAAATGAATTCCGTCTTGGGACGAAGCCAGTACAATGTGGCTGCTCGGCGTGTCATATTCTCGAGTGATGGCGAAATAGAGTGTGTCTCTATGTTTGGGGTCTGCCTTGGCCAGGACCGAAGGCCAGCGCGCATTCGTCCACAGAGGATTCTGTTCGTACTTGGTCCAATTCACCAGATCATTGCTTCGGGCCAGTCCAATTCCTCTTCCTTCGTTCAGCCCGTACCATCCCCAGTAGCGGAACCCGCCTCGCTTGAGTTCGAGAACGCTCAGCGTGTGAGGGTATTGGTCGCCCTCCCAGGGTTGCGCGTCAGGCATCACATGCCGTGGCTCCGTTAATCTCAAATAGGGGATCGATTTGACCTGGCCGGTTTCGGTTCTGGTCTGCCCAAAGACGGAGCCGGTGAGGATTAGAACTAGAAATGCATGGCAGACAGTCCGGTGCAACGCGGACATAAGTTCTCCTCTACTAAACATGTCTAGCCGGCAGGCTGGACTTCGGTTTTCTTGAAACTGACGGTCGCGTTAGAGATGAGCGGTTTAGCCCAGAAGCCGACACTCAGAACGCACGCGAACGTGACATAGAGGAATGCGACGCCCGCGCGTAGGCCGAAGTGATCGCCGATCCGGCCAATGATGACGGGCACGACGGCCCCACCCATAATTCCAGTGCTCAGGATTCCTGCAAAGGAGCCATGGTGCTCTGACACAGAATTGAGTCCGAGGGAAACCAGGATGGGCCACATCACGGAGGCGAAAAGGCCAATTCCGGGGAAAGCAATGACAGAAACCCTCGCTGGCCCAAACAGTGCGACAGTCAGGCACAAGAGCGCTCCCAGACAAGTGCCGATCAGGACGTAGCGGCTGTCGAAAATCTTCAGAAGCAACATGCCGATAAAGCAACCCGTTGTGAGCAGGCCCCAAAACCAGGAGACCGCGGTTGCACCGGTGGTGTGCGGGTCGTAGCCGTGGTATTGGGAGA
>Ga0187819_10002081_pt1 | contig 10505 bp, 7 predicted proteins | sample NC_wetland_sal_i_15_FD_132411 | JGI IMG/M metagenome (GOLD analysis project Ga0187819, IMG submission 132411) | Wetland sediment microbial communities from Neuse River Estuary, North Carolina, USA - SO4_4 | ecosystem: Environmental > Aquatic > Freshwater > Wetlands > Sediment | place: USA: North...
ACGTACATCGTGCACTGGCAGTGCCGCCACGTCGATGTACAGAGTTGTGTCTGGATGGAGAAACCAATCAGCGGGACTAGAATAAGCGTATTCCGTCCCGCCTGAAGTTCTGTTGAGCCGCAAAACCACGCGAATCTCGTCGTCCCTTAATCCGCGCTCTTTACCCTCCCTCTGGATTGCTTCGATGTTGTGCCGCGCCGTAACGACGTGGTCGAACATCTGCTGCTCGGTCTCCACACGGACCATGAACGCAGTCCCGGCCGGAAAGAACCTGTCTTCGATCACAAAGCCGACGAAGACCACGGTCTTCCGCATGTGGTCATCCAAACGCATCTGATCCCCGGTGGAACAACAGTGCCAGCCAACGGGCTGGGGCGAATATCCCACATACATTGTACCTCCCCGATCCCACTTGTTACAAGGGGATCAACGCCGGGGGTACTGTCTCAGAAAACTGAGACAGTACCTGGGGGAGGCAACCGCAGCTGCGTGGCGTTCGGCCGTAGCGTGCCTGTACGCAGGCGTCGCCGCGGCGGTGCTGGCCCTTTTTCTCCTCCCGCATACGCCGATCCCCCCGAGCCTTACGGCTGGCGTGAGGTCTGGGCGGGCGTCGACGCCTCAACCCACGTCTGGCTCGCCTACTCCGGCGCCACGATCGCTCCCTACAGCGACATATTCTCCGACGGCGTACGTTTGCGTGCGGCGACCGGCTATGGCGACTACAGCTATACGGGCGAACGCAACGCGCAGGAGCAATCGTTCTCGGCGCGGACCGGCTTCGTCGATGCGCTCGTCGGCTACCTCGACCGCTTCGGCCCCCTCACGGCCAAAGCCTTCGTTGGCATCTCCGCGATCGAGCACGATGTTCGCCCGCACGATCCGCAGAATCCCGTTCAGGGCCGCGCTTATGGCCCCAAAGCCGTGGTCGAGTTCTGGCTCAACATGGGTGAGAGCGCATGGTCCTCCCTCGACGCCGGCTGGACCAGCGCGCATGAAACGTATGCTGGCCGCGTCCGCACCGGATACCGCCTCTTCGACGACTTCTCATTGGGCCTCGAGGCGCGCGTCAACGGCAACGAGCTCGACAAGGAGGCGCGCGGCGGAGTGTTCGTCCGCTACGCCTGGCATGGCGGCGAGGTCTCCCTCGCCGGCGGTGTCGCTGGCCGGTTCTTCGAGGATGCGCACGACATGCACGACCCCTACGCGACGCTGTGCTGGTTGATGCAGTATTGAGCCCCAGCGTCACCGGATGGGGCCTCTCCAACTAGGCTCCCCGCCCATTCTGCACCCGCGCGGAACAGCCCCTATTTCCGGCCGGCCGCAGACCTATGCTCCGTGGCCTAAGCACCGCCTTGACGCCGCCACGATGCCGTGCAAACAAAACGATCATTCGTTTTGTTTTGTGTCGAAGCGAGACTAAAGCTGACGCTCCATTATCCAGGACGGCCGCCTCCATGCCCAAACTGAAGCCCGCCACGCAGCGCGCCCGCCGTGAGCACATCCTCGAGGCCGCGGAGGTTTGCTTTGCGCGCTCTGGCTTCCACCGCACGACGATGCAGGACATCTGCAAGGAGGCGCTGATCAGCCCCGGCGCGCTCTACGTCTACTTCGCCTCCAAGGAGGACCTGATCGCGGGCATCGCCGAGCGCGACCGCGCTGAATTCGCCGAACGCTTCGCCGAGCTGTCGGCAGCGCCGGAGTTCATGAAGGCGCTCTCAAGCCTTGGTGAGCGCTATTTCGAGGAGGAGGCCGCCTACAAGCGCACCATGGGAATGGAAGTTGCCCTCGAGTCGACGCGCAACCCCAAGGTCGGCGCCATGTACCGCTCGGTCGACCGCTTCGTGCTGGATAGTTTCGAAAAGCTCTTTCGGCGCCTCGCAGATGAGGGACGCATCGCGCCCGACCTCGACATTCCAACTGCAGCGAAGGTCTTTTCAATGATCGGCGACGGCATGTTCATGCGTCGTGCGACCGATCCCGACTTCAACACCAAGGCGCTTATGCCGGCGGTGATGGCCCTCATCGCCAAGCTGCTCAATCCGCAGCCGGTGACGGCCCAGGATGAAAAACCGTCGGAGCCGCATCGATGAAAAAGATCCTCATCGGGCTCGTCATGCTGGGCCTGTTTGGAGCCGGAGTGTTCCTGGCGCCCACGCTCGCTCCGCATTTTGCGCCGTACGTGGTTGCATTCGAGCGCATGCGCGAGTCGAGAAATCTCGCCGGCACCAGCGACACGACACTGACCGCGCCGCCCGCCGTGTCCGTCGTCAAGGTCGGCGATGCCGACTTCACCGAAACGGTCGCCGTCTCGGGCTCGCTCGTCCCACGCGAGGAGATCCTCGTCGCTCCCGAGGTCGAAGGCTTCCGGGTGCTCGACCTCAAGGTCGACGTGGGCGACCGGGTGAAGAAGGGCGACGTACTGGCGATCCTGGTGCAGGAGTCGCTCGACGCGCAGCTTGCGCAGAACGACGCCTCGCTCGCACGCGGCGACGCTGCCATCTCCAAGGCCAGGAGCGCGATCGCCGAAGCGGAGGCCCACGCGGCGGAAGCGGATGCCTCGTTCGACCGCGCCAAGCCATTGAAAAATTCCGGCTACCTGTCGGCCAGCACCTACGACCAGCGCGAAGCCGCAGCCAAGAGCTCGCAGGCACAGCTGGTCGCGGCACGCGACGGACTGAAGCTCGCCGAGGCGGAGAAGGCGCAGGTCGAGGCGCAGCGCCGCGAGCTTCAGTGGCGCCGCGACAATACACAGGTCACCGCCCCCGCCGATGGCCTCGTCAGCCGGCGCACGGCGCGCATCGGTGGCATGGCTTCGGGCGTAGCGGAGCCGCTGTTCCGCATTGTCCTGCGGGGTGAGGTGGAGCTCGACGCCGAGGTGATCGAGACCGAGCTCGCCAAGATGAGCCCGGGCCAGAAAGCCAAGATCAACGTCGCCGGCGTCGGCGACGTAGCCGGTGCGGTGCGCCTCGTCTCTCCCGAGGTCGACAAGACGACCCGGCTCGGCCGGGCGCGCATTTTCCTCGGCGACGACCCCCGGCTGCGCATCGGGAGCTTCGCCCGCGGAACCGTCGACACCGCGGTGGCGCATGGCCTGGCTGTCCCATCGTCGGCCGTGGTGTTCGACGCCGAGGGTGCGTTCGTTCAGGTCGTCTGCGACGGCCATGTCGTGCGCAACAACATCAAGACCGGCCTCATTTCCGGCGGCCGCGTCGAGGTGCGAGAGGGGCTCGCCGTCGGCGACATGGTAGTCGCCAAGGCAGGCACGTTCCTGCGCGACGGCGATGCCGTGCGCGCGATAGCGCCCGACGCCAAGATCAGCGAGGCCCGCTGATGCGCATCAACGTTTCGGCCTGGTCGATCCGCAGGCCCGTCCCAGCAGTCGTGCTGTTCGCGGTGCTGACGCTGCTCGGCACGATGAGCTTCATGAAGCTGCCGGTGACGCGCTTCCCCAACATCGACGTGCCCATCGTCTCCATCACAGTGACGCAATCGGGCGCCGCGCCGACGGAGCTCGAAAGCCAGGTGACGAAAGAGGTCGAGGACGCGGTCGCGAACATTCCCGGCCTCAAGCACATGTCGTCGACGATCACCGATGGCTCCTCGGTCACGGTCATGGAGTTCCGCCTGGAGATCAACCAGGACCGCGCCCTCAATGACGTCAAGGACGCCATCGACAAAATCCGCACGCAGCTGCCGCGCAATATCGACGAGCCGATCGTGCGGCGCATCGACGTCGAAGGCCAGTCGATCATCACCTTCGCCGCCTCGGCACCGGGCTGGACGCTCGAGCAGCTCTCCTGGCACGTCGACGACGTGATCAAGCGGCAGCTACAGGGTTTGAAGGGCGTCGGACGCGTCGAGCGCTACGGCGGCGTCGACCGCGAGATCCGGGTGCTGCTCGATCCCGACCGCCTGCTCGCGCTTGGCGTCACCGCCGCCGACGTCAACGCACAAGTGCGCGCGACCAACGTCGACCTGGGGGGCGGCCGCGGCGAGGTGGGTGGCCAGGAGCAGGCCATTCGCACGCTCGCCGGCGCCCGCCGCGTGGAGGATCTCGCCGAGACGAAGATCGTGCTGCCCGGCGGCCGCGAGATCCGCCTTAACGCGCTCGGCCGCGTCATCGACGACGCGAGCGAGCAGCGCTCGTTTGCGCGCCTCGACAAGCAGCCGGTCGTCACCTTCAGCGTCTTCCGCTCCAAGGGCGAGAGCGAGCTCTCGGTTGCCGATGTCGTCAACAAGAAGCTCGCCGAGCTGCAGACGACCTATCCGGACGTTCGCCTGACCAAAGTCGATGACGCGGTCGCCTACACCCGCGGCAACTACACCTCCGCGCTCGAGACACTGATTGAGGGCGCGGCGCTGGCCGTGCTCGTGGTGCTGCTGTTCCTGCGTAACCTGCGGGCAACCCTCATCTCCGCGGTCGCCCTGCCGCTGTCGGCCATCCCGACGTTCTGGGCGATGTCGGCACTCGGCTTCTCGCTCAACCTCGTGAGCCTGCTCGGCATCACGCTCGTCACCGGAATCCTTGTCGACGACGCCATCGTCGAGATCGAGAACATTGTGCGCCACATGCGCTCGGGCAAATCGCCCTACCGTGCCGCGCTCGAGGCCGCCGACGAGATCGGGCTCGCCGTCATCGCCATCTCGCTGACGATCGTCGCCATCTTCTCGCCGGTGTCGTTCATGGGTGGCATCGCGGGTCAGTACTTCAAGCAGTTCGGCCTGACCGTCGCCGTCGCGGTGCTTTTCTCGCTGCTGGTTGCGCGGCTCGTCACCCCGATGATGGCCGCTTACTTTATGCGGCCAATCCCCGAAAAGCATGAAGGCTCCGGCTTCATCATGCGCGGCTACCTCGCCTTCCTGCGCGGCACGCTCAAAGTGCGCTACCTGACGCTCTTTGCCGGGCTCGGCTTATTCGCCGGCTCGATCTACGCGACGACCCTACTGCCCACCGGCTTCCTGCCCGACGAGGATACGTCACGCATCGTCGTCTCCGTCGAGCTGCCGCCCGGCGCCACGTTGGAGAACACGCGCGCCACCACCGACCACATGGTCGAGATCCTGCAGACGATCCCCGAGGTGAGGAGTGTGTTTGTGCTCGGCGGCACGACGCCGACGGGAGGGCTCGAGATTCGCAAGGCGTCGCTTTTCGTGCATCTCGCGCCCAAGACCGAGCGCACGTTGCCGCAGAAGCGCCTGAAGACCATCATCTCCAACAAGCTTGCCGACGTGCCCGACACGCGCGCCTGGTACGTGAACGAGCGTGGCGAGCGCGAGCTTTCCTTCTCGATGCTGTCGAACGACGGTGACGCGCTCGCGCTGGCGGTTGGCAAGCTCGAGGGCGCGTTGCGGCGCGTGCCCGGCTTCCACAACGTTGCCGCGACCGCCGCCATCGACCGCCCGGAGCTGCGCGTCACGCCGAAGTTCGACGCCGCAGCGCGGCTGGGCGTAGCGCCGAGCCAGATCGCGGAGACCATCCGCGTGGCAACCATCGGCGATATCGATGCAAACCTCGCGAAATACAACGCCGGCGACCGCCTCGTGCCCATCCGCGTGCAAATCGAGGAGAGCGCCCGCGCCGACATGCTGCGGCTGCAGAACCTGCGCGTGACGAACGCGGACGACCGTGCCATCCCCCTCGCCGCGGTGGCGGACGTCACCTTCGGCCGCGGTCCAAGCTCGATCGACCGCTTCGACCGGCGGCGGCGCGCCGTCATCGGCGTCGACCTTGTATCCCGCTACGCGTTGAGCACCGCACGGGAAACGTTCCTCAAGGTCGTCGAGGAGCAGCATCTGCCGCCGAGCGTGATGCTGCAGCCCTCGGGCGATGCGGAAATCCAGGACGAGGTCGCGACCGGCTTCATCACCGCCATGGGTACCGGGCTCATGATCGTGTTCGGCGTGCTGATCCTGCTGTTCGGCAGCGCCGCCCAGCCGGTCACGATCCTCCTGTCGCTGCCGTTGTCGTTCGGCGGCGTGGTGCTGGCGCTGCTCGCCACCAACAACCCCATCAGCATGCCGGTCTATATCGGCCTCTTGATGCTCATGGGCATCGTGACCAAGAACGCGATCATGCTCGTCGACTTCGCGGTCGAGGAGGTGGCAAAGGGTGTTCCCCGCATCGAGGCCGTCATCGACGCGGGGCGCAAGCGCGCCCGTCCCATCGTCATGACGACACTCGCCATGGTCGCCGGCATGATCCCGAGCTCGCTCGCCATGGGCGAGGGCGGCGAGTTCCGCTCTCCGATGGCCATCGCGGTGATGGGGGGCTTGCTCGTATCCACCGTGCTGTCGCTTGTATTCGTGCCGTCGCTCTTCACGGTGATGGACGACATCGGCTACGGGCTGTGGCGCATCTTCGGACGCTTCGTCGGCCCGACCGATGAGCCACCGACCGTCAAGGTAGCGTCAATCGCGGGCGAGAGGCCTGCTCATAACCTACCCCAACCGATCGCTGCGGAATGAATCGGGCGGCCCGAAGGCCGCCCGCACAAAGTCTCTGAAACGCTCGATCGCGCCGCTCGCCGCTACTTCGTCGAGGCGGTAGCGTCGTGCTTGAAGAACACGTCGACGCGCATGCCGGTCAGCAGCGGTGGCAGGCCGTCGAGATCGGCAACCGCCTCCAAGACCTCCACGTCGTTCGGCCGCCGCGGACCGCGCGTGGCGATGCGTGGCGCGGACAGCGATTTGGCGATCTGGCTGACGCGGCCTTCGAAATCCTGGTCGGGATAAGCGTCCGCGCGAACGACCACGAGCTGGCCGACGCGAATCTTCGCTGAATCGCGCTCCTCGACCTCTGCGCGCACCTTGAGTGCGCTCACGTCGCCGAGGACGAGCAGGGTGTTCTCCGGGTTCGGCACGGCGACCTCGCCTTCCTTGGCGAGGACGTTGAGCACGGTCCCGTCGATGGGCGCGCGGGTGCGCGTGTGCTCGACTCCAAGCTCGGCTGCTGACAGCTCGGAGCGGGCGACGGAGAGCGCGGCCTCGAGCCGCGTCGGCAGCGGCATGCCGTTCTTGCCATTCACGGTTGCGAGGTCAGAGCGTGCCGTGGCGAGCTTTTTCTTGGAGTCTTCCAGATTCTTCCGCGCCGTATTCACGGCGTCGTCCGAGCCCTTGCCGTCGCGCTTCGACTGCAGGGCGTCGTCGAAGGCTTGACGAGCACCAAACACGACGCGCTCGGCGTTGGCGACCGCGTCCTCGGCGTTGCGCCGGTCCAAGGCGAGGCCTTTCACCTGCTCCTCGTCGCGCTCGCGCACGCGAACGGCAGCTTCGGCCGTGGCCGCGGAGACCTTCGTCAGCGCATCCTGGGCGTCGAGACGGACCAGCAGATCGCCCGCCTTCACATTGTCGTTGAGATCGACGGGAATGTCCTCGATGCGGCCGGGAACGTCCGCCATGACGCGAATCTCACCGCTCTTGGGCTCGACCCGGCCGGTAGCCGAAGCCGCCCAGGTGTTGTTGGCGGGGGTCGTCACCGCGGGCTTAGCGGCGCCTGTGGTGTTTGCCGACTCCTGGGTTCCGGCTTGGGTCTTCTCCTCGCCGACCGGGCCCCAGTTGACGCTGTTGACATAGAAGCCGATGGCGAGCGCCACGATCCCGGCGAGGCCGAGCGTGACGAAGGTCGAATTTATCTTATGCATGAGCCTTCCGTCGTTTTGTCAGATCTGTAATTTCGGGGGCATCGAGACCTTCCGGCCGGCGCTCCTCGCCGACGATCCGGCCGTCCTCGATCTTCACGACCCGGTCCGCGTAGCTCAAGGTGCGGGGATCGTGCGTGACCGCAAGAACGCTGCGGTTCTGTTCCTTGGCAATGCGCGCGAGCAGCGCCATAACGGCGTGCCCGTTCTCGCTGTCGAGCGCGGCCGTCGGCTCGTCCGCGAGGACGATCGAAGGGGAGCTCGCGATGGCGCGCGCAACCGCGACGCGTTGCTGCTCACCGCCGCTAAGGTTGGCGGGGTAGCTGCGCAGCCGGTAAGCGAGACCGACATCCCTCAGCACCTCCTCCGCGCGGTTTGCAGCGGCAAAGCCCTTCTGCCCGCGCACGTCAAGCGCGATGCGCACGTTCTCGAGCGCAGTCAGCGTGGGGAAGAGGTTGTAGGACTGGAAGATGAAGCCCATGTGCTTGCGCCGCAGATTGGCGAGCTCCTCGGGCGAGAGGCGATCGGTCGAGACTCCGGCAACCTTCAATGCGCCCGAGGTCGGCGTGAGAATGCAGCCCAAGATGGACAAAAGCGTCGTCTTGCCGCTGCCCGAGGGCCCCATCAGCAGCGTCAACTCGCCAGGAACGAGCTGGAGACTAACGCCCTTCACGGCGCGCACCATGGTGGCGCCGGAGCCCAGCTCCTTCACGATATCGGTGGCTTCGAGGACCGGCTCGTTCGTCATCTGTTGAACACCGTTGCGGGATCGATTTTCGTAACCTTCACGATCGCCGAGAGAGCGGAAATCGCGCACATGCCTACGGTCAGCGTGAACAGCCAGAATGCCAACCCTGGCGTCATCATCATGGGCAAGGCCGTATTCTTGCTAAAGAAAAGGATGGTCAGCGCGATCGAAATGCCCAGGATATAGCCGATCACGGCGCTGATGCCGGCCTGGGCCAGAATAACCTGATGAATGTATCCAGACGATGACCCCAGTGCGCGCAGCGTCGCGAACTCGCTCAAGTGATCCTTGGTGCTGGAATAGAGGGTCTGCGCGACAATCACCGTGCCAACGAGGCTGCCGAGCAAGGCGCCGCCGATAAGCGCGACGCCGGCGCCCGTGCGGAATAGCCATTGCTTCAGGCTGCGGTCGCGGAATTCCGCCTGCGTCAAGACCTCCGCACCCTCGAGGCGCTTTTCCAGGTCCCGGCGCACCGTCTCGACGTTGGCGCCGGGCTCGAGCTGCACCAGGTAGAAGGTCGTGCCGTCGCTGTCGCCAAAGAGCGCGCGCGCGCGGTTGAGCGTGGTGTAGGTATACGGCGACTGCGTGAACGAGCGGATGCCGTCGGTAATGGCGCGCACGCGGACGCGCCCTGTCTGTATTTGAGCCGTAGCCCCGATGCCGGAGATACCCAGCTCATTGAAGTATGTACGGTCGACGGCAACCGCCTCCGGCGACTTGATGTCCTCCCAAGAGCCCTCAATCAAACCCCACGGCTCGAGCCCGCCGTCCTCCGCATCCGAGCCGACGATGACAACGCGGGTACTCCCACCCTCCGGTTTGCGCCACTCGGCGAACCGCACGATGAGGGGGATGACCGCCTTGACGCCGGGGGTCGCCAGCGCCTGGTGGCGCTCGCGCGACGTCAGCAGCATGCCGCCGTCCTCGAAGCTCTTGGCGCCGTAGACCGTGATCCAGAGATCGGCCTTCGCATGATCGATGTTGGCCGTGATCATATTGCTCGCGCCGAGATAAAGGCCGAGCTGCACGGCGACGAGCACGATGGCGAACAGAATGCCGACCAGCGTCACCGCCAAGCGGATGCGATCGTGAAACAGGTTACGAAAGGCGAGCGTTAGGATCATCTATCGGTCCTGCAGTGGTGAAGGGCCAGGCCGCTTCGGGGAGCGCCGCAATAGCAGCGATTGTGCGCTGCAGCTAATACCCTAAGGTGGCCTCGGAAAGGCATGCTCATGCTTAAGAGCTGCCTAAGTGTATAGCGAATTCGACCCATATAGAAACGAGAGTACCGGTCGGCCACTCACGCCGCGTTAACGGGTAGGGGTTCACAACAGAGTTAAGAAGCGGTTTTGGGCAACAGAGCACAAGACTTGGTTCAACCAAAGTTACCCCTTATTTGACGGCTCCGACCAGCTTTCGCCGCTTTCAAAGTCTAAGGCCGACACGATCTCTGGCACAACATTGGCGATACGACCATGCGTCATGATCATCCTTTTTCGCGTTCCCGTTTTCCCTTGCTTTTCATGGGGATCTCCGGGCTTCTCATCTCGGCGACACTGGGCCTGAGCTCATCCGCGCCGGCAGCCGGTGGCATCAGCGAACAGGGCGTCTGGTTCAACGACTCCGGCAGGGGCGCCGTCGAAATCCGCCCCTGCGCTGCCAGCGGACGCGACGCGAACAAGCTGTGCGGGTTTATCGTCTGGCTGAAGAACCCGAATTTCAAGAACGGTCAGCCGCTCACCGACGGCTACAATTCGGATCCCTCGAAACGCCATCGCCCGATTTGCGGATTGCCTGTCCTTGGCGCTCTCCAGCGCGTTTCGGAAGGCGGATACGACAACGGCTGGGTCTACGACCCCGAGCAGGGTCAGGCGTTCGATGCCGCAATTCAGCTCCGCTCCGCCGACCGCCTGATCCTTACAGGCTACAAGGGCGTCAAGTTTTTCAGCAAATCTTTCTTATGGAAGCGCGCCCCGGCCGATCTACCCCGCTGCGATGGCACCACGGCGACACGCGAGACGAAGACCACCGTCGGCGCCGCGCAGCCGGCAGCGCCAGCGAAAGCAAAGGTTGCCACAGGGCCAGCTCAACCTGCAGCGCCTGACACGTCGGCGGCTGCC